>Ga0255336_100337_pt1 | contig 84303 bp, 76 predicted proteins | sample MeOH1_35cm_T3_17_FD_189102 | JGI IMG/M metagenome (GOLD analysis project Ga0255336, IMG submission 189102) | Sandy soil microbial communities from University of British Columbia, Vancouver, Canada - MeOH1_35cm_T3_179 | ecosystem: Engineered > Artificial ecosystem > Sand microcosm > Unclassified ... | reverse complement strand
CGTGGCGAAGATCAAGCTGCCGAGAGCAAAACTCACGATCATGGCGGTCTTCTTTTTAATTTTCATTCTTTGTGACTCCTTTATTTTACTTCAGGAAGCTTCCCTAACTGTATTCTAACGCAAACACATTGATTTTCTGTTAACAGAATCTAAACAAAGTATAAACTTTCCAAATGAACGTAAAAAAGTTAAAAAAAACACGCTAAGCGATAAATAAGAAAGTAGGAAAGATGGGAAAATAGCAGAGAATTTGACCTTGTGTTATAATTAAAGTTATTTTATAAAAAGAACGTATTACAGCTGAAGACTAGGGGGAATTCATATTATTCAGATTGGTAAATTTAATCGACTTCAAATATCAAATCTCGTGTCCATTGGGGCCTATCTCGATGCGGGGACCGGAAACCGCATCGATAATGTATTGTTGCCGGAAAAGCAGCGGCCAATTGAGGCAAAAGCGGGTGACTTCCTTGATGTTTTTATCTACCGAGATTCCGAAAACCGTTTGATCGCGACGACCCGGACTCCTCTTGCTCAAGTTGGAGATCTTGCCTATCTAACGGTTACCGCCAAAACGGGAATTGGAGCTTTTTTGGAGTTCGGGCTAGAGCGGGGTTTGTTTTTACCGTTTAGTGAACAAAAATTCCCTATTGTACTAGGAAAAAGTTATTTAGTCTCTGTCTACATTGATAAAACGGATAGACTTTGTTGTACAACGGATATCTCTGAATTTCTAAGCTCGGATGCGCCTTATCAAAAAAACGACTCAGTCATAGGAACAATATATCAGATTCAGCCAGAATTTGGCGCCTTCGTAGCCGTGGATAACCTATATAAGTCACTTATTCCGAACACGGAGAATTTTACCGATCTTCATGTGGGAGATCGAATTCAGGCGAGGGTCATCCGGGTTCGGGAAGATGGCAAACTCGATCTTTCGACACGTAGGCTTTCTTATGAGCAAATGAGTATCGACGCCCAGCATCTTCTCAAAGCGATGCAAGAAAATGACGGAAATCTTCCTTTGGGTGAAAAAGCAAGTCCGGCGGAGCTTGAGAAGATGTTTAAAATGAGTAAGTCTGAATTTAAACGGGCGATCGGTGGTTTACTTAAGTCTGGAAGAATTCAGAAGACGGAGAATGGTTTTAAACTCAAGTCTGGAAACATTGAGAGCTAAACATAGGTAGTCAGTAATATAGGGAATAAAGAACGTACAAAAAGAGCAAGAAACCCCTAATTCGAGGAATTCTTGCTCTTTTACTTATCTATCCAGAGATTAAGTCTACTTCCGTTTTCTTAGGGCCTTGGGTTTATCCAGAATTTCGGCCCACACCACCGCGCGCATTAGAACGGCATCGGCAGGGAAGTAGTTTAGGAATAAGCCTTGAGATTGGGAAGAAATTTCAGGCGTAATCGGGGTTCTGAGTTCAGAAATACGCTCCTTAGCATCATTTCCTGATAACACTGAAGTCCCTTCTCGCCCAGAAGTTCCTTCTGTTCCAGAGGACCCCTCAATCCCAATCGTACCCTCATTCCCAGAAGTACCCTCCTCTCCAGCAGTTCCTTCAACACTAATTGTTCCTTCAGTGTCAGTTAAGCCTTTCTTAGGATACTCATTAAAGCTTTTAAATTCGTCCCAAATGTGTCCTGACTCTTTCAGGGGTCCTTCCTGAGTAAGCCATTTGGGAAGCTCGAAACTCCGAGGATCAAAACCTCGAGCCCAAGGAGAAGGTTGGTCGTGCGGTTTTGAACCAGGTTTTCCTTGAAGCTTATTATTGGCCGAGGATAAGGCTACAAGGATAATCACGATAATTGGTAACCAGGAAAATATATCCATGGGTATCCCTCCCTACTACTTTTTCGGGCTGGGATCGCCAGACTCAACCTTGCCGGAACCGGCGATATTTTCTCTCATTGAGGTATCGGCCATGATATTTTTCATATTGTAATAATCCATGACTCCCATTTTTCCTTCTCTTAAGGCCGCAGCCAAGGCTCGAGGAACTTCAGCTTCTGCTTCAACAACCTTTGCCCTCATTTCTTGGATGGAGGCTTTCATCTCTTGTTCTAGGGCAACTGCCATCGCGCGACGCTCTTCAGCTTTTGCCTGGGCAATACGTTTATCCGCTTCAGCTTGATCGGTTTGAAGTTGTGCCCCAATGTTCTTACCAACGTCCACATCGGCGATGTCAATCGAGAGGATTTCAAAGGCCGTTCCTGAATCGAGTCCTTTGGCTAGAACGGTACGAGAAACCAAGTCTGGATTTTCTAAGACCTGTTTGTGCGAGAGCGATGAACCAATGCTTGTGACAATTCCTTCACCGACCCGAGCAATAATCGTTTCCTCTCCTGCACCACCAACAAGACGATCAAGATTGGTGCGCACAGTAACGCGAGCCTTCACTCTTAATTCAATCCCATTTTGTGCCACTGCGGAAACGATTGGAGTTTCAATAACTTTAGGATTAACAGACATTTGAACGGCTTGGAGAACATCTCGGCCAGCGAGATCGATTGCGGCGGCTCTCTCAAAAGGCAATGGAATCTCGGCACGTTCAGCCGCAATTAAAGCGTTAACCACTTTATCCACATTCCCACCCGCTAAAAAGTGAGCTTCTAATTGGGAGGTTGAGATATCTAAACCCGCTTTATGGGCTTTAATTTGTGGATTGACAATTCTCGAGGGAGTGACTCTCCGTAGTCTCATTCCAATTAGTGTGATGATCCCAATATTAACCCCAGCCGCTAAAGCTGATACCCAGAGTCCGATCGGAATAAAAGTAAACAAAATCCCGATAATTAGAAGGGCTATTGCTAAAAGAATCAGTGACATAATCGTACTTGCCATTTTTCACGCCCGGTAACGGGCTTCACCTTCGCTTTCTCTCTTGATTATTTTTACTGTGCTATTCCTCTCTCACAATCACACGGGCACCTTCAACGTCAATAACTTTAATTTTTGATCCTTGTGGGATAAACCCTCCTTCGGTTACCACATCAAGACGTTCCCCTGCGAAATCCGCGGTCCCGGCTGGGCGAAGCTGACTGAGAGCTACCCCTTCCCGGCCAAGAAAGTTTTCATAACTAAGCTTGGAAGCAACATAGCCGGCTGCTTTAGTTTGACGGGTACTTAGAGAAAATCTTTGCCAAAATTTGCGTGTTCGCGAAAAGCGAAAACTGAGAAGTACTATGATTCCTATGGCGAGTAACATCCCGCCAATGTATAAGAGGGCTTGTAAGGCGGAATCCACGGTAAGAAAGATTCCAACTGAGAATAAGATAATCCCTAGTAGTCCTAGAATTCCTCCAGGAACAAAGATCTCTAGAAACAGTAAAATGATTCCTAAGATGAATAGAGTTGATGCTAATCCCGGCCCCATCGTTCTTCTCCCCTCTCAAACTTAAATTCCACGTTACGAACTCTCGCCGGGTTCCTTAAAAATGAAAATTACGGAGATCCATGCTAATAGACTATTCGCTGTCAGCACCTAATTATACTTCTAATTGGGGGATAAGGCGAGACACTTCTAGTTGTAACTTCTTGGATGTATAGCTACAATAATAGTTATACCTAAATAATTCGGATAGAAATCTAAAGAAAAGACAATCTAAGTTCTATCTTAAAGGAGTAAGCGCGATGAGTCAGCCTCTTTATCAGGATTCCTTGGAAAGACCTTCGACACACCCTTTGGAAAATCCTCCTAGCTCTAGACTTTCCAAAGGCTTGATCTGGATCATGGCCATCGGAGCAGGAGCCTCAGTAGCCAATCTTTACTATAATCAGCCCTTACTCGTTGAGATGGCTCAAACTTTTCAGGTGTCGGCAAGTCGAATTGGAAATATTTCGATGCTCACTCAAATCGGGTATGCCTTAGGTATGTTTTTCTTTATTCCACTTGGAGATTTGAGGGAACGCAGGAAATTGATCACGAATTTACTTGGGGCGGTAATTCTCGCCTTACTGGCAATGGCCTTTGCCCCTGATATTACGATGTTGGAGCTTGCGAGTTTTGCTGTAGGAGCAACAACTATCGTTCCACAGCTGATCGTACCGTTCGCGGCGCAATTGGCAAAGCCGCAGGAACAGGGGCGAGTGGTCGGACTCGTCATGAGCGGACTCTTCTTTGGAATTTTACTGGCACGCCTGGTGAGTGGAATGATCGGACACTTCTTAGGTTGGCGAATGATGTACTTAATTGCTGCCGGGTTCATGTTTATTTTAATGCTCCTTCTTAGGACCTATCTTCCCAAATGCGAACCAGAAAATTCTCGGATCCCCTATCCCCAAGTGATGCGCTCACTTGGACAACTCGTTATCAAACAACCCGTACTTCGAAAAACTTCCTTCATGGGAGGAATGCTTTTTGGTGCGTTTAGCCTATTCTGGACGACTTTAGTCTTTTTTTTAGAACAACCTCCTTATGCTTATGGAAGCGAGGTCGCCGGTCTTTTCGGACTCGTTGGAGTTGTTGGGGCTTCAATGGCTCCCCTCGCAGGTCGTCTCGCGGACAAAAATAGCCCTCGTTCTGTTGCCGGGGTTGCGGCAGGAATCGCTCTTCTCTCCTTTGTGATTTTAGGGCTCCTTGGAAAACAACTGTGGGGCTTAATCCTAGGTGTTATTCTTTTAGACTTGGGCGTTCAGAGCGCCCAGATTGCCAATCAGACCCAGATCTATACGCTTATCCCCAATGCCAGGAATCGACTGAACACAGTTTATATGGTCACCTATTTTGGAGGCGGAGCACTGGGCTCGACCTTAGGAGTATACCTCTGGAGTGTTAGAGGCTGGCAAGGAGTTTGCTGGGGAGGACTAAGTATGGTACTTCTAAGTTTAATTGCCTGGGGGCTCAATTTTCGGGAACATGGACCTAAAAATTGAATCGAATATCTTGAAGGACAACAATGAGAAAGATTAGAGGCCATGGGGTAATCCCTATGGCCTCTATTAATTATGAACGTGATCTATGAAATTGTACGGATTGCTATTAAGCTGAAGTTGATTCATCGTACTCCCGATTTTAAGGGTTCCTAAATTTGGCCAACCAAAAATGCGTGCATTGCCCTGAGTGCCTCTTCTCAGAACTTCATCCTTGGGCAGTCCTGCTTCAATCAGCCAAGAGAGTTCATCAAAAAAGCCATCTCCATGCGGAACAAGAAACGCGCCTGCATCTGTACCAACCCCGATTAAAACGCCCAGTTGAAAGGCTTCTTGAATCTTCGCCAAATGCCTTTGCAGAATTTGAGTTAAGACGGCCTTCTCCTGTTCGGAATAACGCTCGACGTCGTATTTTAAGATATTCCCGATCGGTGCGACAGTAGGTACCCAAGCGATTTTTTTGGCTTGCATGCGTTTTAATTGTTCTGTCCTCAAATAATACCCATGCTCAACCGAATCAACATCCGCTTCAATCGCGACAGATATCCCCTCTGCCCCGCTCGCATGGGCCATTACGGAAATTCCTCGATCATGGGCACTTTTCACGAGTTCTTTGAGATCCCCAACGCTCCACTGCACGGGTCCGACGACTCCGTAAGTATCAAATTTGATAATTCCCGTAACCACAATTTTGAGCTGATCTAATCCTTGTGTAAAGAAGGCTTCTTGCTGGTCTTTCCAATCTGAGATCGTTTTGAAGCCTCGTCCAAGGAAGCGACCGTACTTGCCTTGCCGGTTTACTGCTTCGCGGACCGATAAAATCTGAGGACCTTGCCATTGACCTGAGTCCACCTTTTGCTTAGCCTGCCAGGCGAATCCTGGAAGATCTCCCCCATCTCGAATTGCAACAATCCCTCTTGTGAGATAATCCCTTAAATATTTCTTGATGTTTTCGTCAATAAGTTCAGGTCTTGCCCAGTTGTCTAAACACTGGTAAAAGTCAAGGCTATCCAAGGCAAGGTGGACATGAGCATCTAACCAGCCAGGCATTAGGTAATAGGAGTCCCAAGAAAAGACTTCCTGAGAAGTAAGAGACATTGGGTCTTTGTTAGCCAAAGTATTTTGTGGTTCATCGATAGATTCTAAGGCAATAATCTTCCCTGCCTGCCATTTCACGTAGGTGGGTTGCGGAGTTAACCCCTTTTCAGGACTCCAATACCCAGCCAGATAGGCTTGGCCTGATTCAGGAATCTTCCAAATTTCACGCTTGGAACTGCAAGAAATCTCCATAGCTGCTCACTTTCACTTTACATGCTTTCCTCAAGTAAGTGACAATTAAAGAATTGTAAATGGATTATTGTTATTAGAGCCCTTCGAGCTGATCTCTTGTAAGGTTTTTCGGAAATTTTGAAGCGTTTGCGCACCCACGATTTTGTATTGATCATTAATCATGAATGTTGGTGTAGCGGTAATGTGATCTTTTTCTGCCTGCTGCTTGGCTTCAATTAAGCGTGTTTGATAGCGGTTTTCTTGAAGAGCATTTTTAAGTTCCTGAGGATCTAAATCGACATTTTGGGCTAAGTCAAGAAGGACATCAATTTCTCCCAGGTTTTTTCCTTCTGTAAAATTAGCGTAAAGTAATTGATCATGATATTCATGGAATTTACCATGATCACGTGCATATTCGCTGGCCTGCAACGCAAGATTTGTATTTGCAACCCAAGACGTCTCTTTAAAGATAAGACCATATGCAGCACCCATTGAGTTTAGTTGCTCCTGCATGCCTTGCGTGTTCATTCCCGGAAAGAATTGAGTAATTGCTATGCCCGGTTTGGGGATTTCCGGATGGAGCTCATAACTCATCCATTCATCTTGTATTTCAAACTCTTTTTTTAATTCTTTGACAATCCCGTTGCCAATGTAACAGAACGGTCAGGTGTAGTCTGAGTATACTTTTATGGTGAATACCATAGATATTCCTCCTTTTGATTAACTCGTTTTATCCTTATTGTACCACTTTTATAAAGAAAACCCGGCTTTCGCCGAGCTTTAGCGATAAAGAAAACTTGGCTAGCACCAAGCCCTAGCGAAGGTGGTAGGCCTAGTTGCCTTATCCTGCCGGACTTAACCACTTGCATCGTAGGATAAAGAAAACTTGGCTTGTGCCAAGCAAAGCGAAGGCAGAAGCCCTAGTTGCACTTATCCTGCCGGACTTAAATACTTGCATCGTAGGAGAATGAAAGCCGCTGGCTGCACTTATATTATCTGCCCCCAGACTTATACTTTCTGTTAGTATAAAAAAACAGGTTACTTCGTTTTTCTCAGTGACCCGCTTTTCTAAGGCTTGGATCCTACGCATACATTTTTTCCAGTAATTCCTGAACATTTTCATTTTCCAAATATTCATCATAGGACAGCTGGCGGTCCACTAAGCCCTGAGGTGTAATTTCTATGATCCGATTCGCAATCGTCTCCACGAATTGGTGGTCTTGAGAGACGAAAAGCATTGTACCATTAAAATGAATTAAACCATCATTGAGGGCTGTGATCGATTCTAGGTCAAGGTGATTTGTCGGCTCATCAAGGAGGAGGACATTCGCACCACTGAGCATCATGCGGGAAAGCATACAGCGTACTTTCTCTCCACCTGACAAGACATTGGCAGGTTTCTGGGTTTCGTCTCCAGAGAAGAGCATCCGACCGAGAAAACCACGAACAAAGGATTCGTCTTGGTCTTTTGAATATTGCCTTAGCCAATCCACAAGGTTGAGGTAGGTATCAAAGTACTCGGAATTATCGTTTGGTAAATAGGACTGCGAAGTGGTTACCCCCCAGCTATATCTGCCTTCGTCTGCTTTGATCTCTCCCATCAGGATTCGAAATAAGGTTGTCTTAGCTATACTATTCGGGCCAACAAAAGCAATCTTGTCCCCCTTGTTGACCGTAAAGGTAAGATTCTCGAAGACTTTCTCGCCTAAGACTGTTGCTGTTAAATTTTCAACCGTCAGGAGATGGTTGCCGGCCTCGCGCTCAGGTGTAAATCCAACAAACGGATACTTGCGGGAAGAAGGCCTAATATCATCTAACGTTAATTTATCCAAAAGTTTCTTACGAGAAGTTGCTTGTTTAGCTTTAGAGGCATTGGAGCTAAACCGCTGAATAAATTTCTGCAATTCGGCGATTTTCTCTTCTTTTTTCTTATTAGAATCCTTCATCATTCTTGAGGCTAGTTGGCTGGATTCGTACCAAAAATCATAGTTACCAACGTACATTTGGACTTTGCCATAATCAATGTCCGCAATATGGGTACAGACCTTATTCAAGAAGTGGCGGTCATGGGAAACAACAATGACTGTGCTTTCAAAATCTAAGAGAAAGTTTTCTAACCAGTTAATGGATTCAAGATCCAAGTGGTTAGTGGGCTCGTCAAGTAACAAGATGTTGGGATTACCAAAGAGCGCCTGCGCTAAGAGTACACGAACCTTTTGACTTCCGTCGAGTTCTTCCATCAATTTTTCATGGAGATCTTTAGGAATTCCTAATCCCATCAGAAGTTCTGCAGCCTCAGCTTCCGCTTGCCAACCATTCAAGTCAGCAAATTCCCCTTCAAGCTCGGCGGCTTTAAGGCCGTCTGCTTCAGAAAAATCAGGCTTGGAGTAGAGGGCTTCTTTTTCTTCCAAGATTTGATAGAGCCGAGAATGCCCCATAATCACAGTATTTAATACTTTGAAATGTTCAAACTCAAAATGGTCTTGCTTGAGAATTGCGACCCGTTCTCCCGGAGTAATGACAACTTCCCCTTTGGAGGGTTCAATTTCACCGGCGAGAATTTTTAGGAAAGTTGACTTTCCGGCCCCATTCGCACCAATTAAGCCATAACAATTCCCCGGCGTAAATTTAACGTTGACATCCTCGAATAAGGCTCTTTTCCCAAACCTTAACGTTATTTCACTGGTACTAATCATTCTTTAAATCGTTCCTTTAATTACTTTATTTTTCAACAATAATCCATTATATCACGAATTACTCCTGGAATCACTCCCATTCCTTCCAGACTTCGGGATGATAACCGACGGATGCTACCCGCCCATTACGAACGATTGGCGTTGCATAAAGCCCGGGGTTATTAAGTAGAAGTTCTTCTCGGGAGCTATTCGAGCGGATGAATTCAAGATTTAAAGTTTTGTAGGCCTTCCCTGTTTTATTGATTAAATTGTTTAGAGGAACCGTTCGTTCGACGCTCTCTAATTCACCCTTACTCAGTCCTTTTTCATTGAGATCAATGAATTGGTATTTGATATTTCTTTCTTTAAAATAACGCTCCGCTTTTTTCGTATCAAAGCATTTTTTAGTACCGAAAATTTGGATGTTCATGTCTACTTCTTGACTCCTTTCCAAGCCAGATCCTAAAAAGTGCTCAAATTTACGAAACAAATAAGCACACCAGTTTTGCATCATAAAGATCGAGGCTGGGAACAATGACATGAATAATAAGGAGGACGATTATGGGCGTTAATTATCATTATATTAGGATAAAAGTTAAAGGTTTTCAAACTAAGGATGGACAATATAGGCCAGAAATCCAAGCGGGTACGTTAGGGGATGTAGCGGATTGTCCTGAAAAATGCGACCGCTGCGCCAATCTAAAGAAGGTCAAAAAGATGATGAAACGCAGTATTTTTGAATGCCACCATCTCTATGAAATACTCGAGAAACGCAACTAAATTGCCGAAAGAATGGGGATGGAGGAAGCTATGGAATATCACTATGTCCAGCTTGCAGAAATGGAGTCCAAACGTTCCGATTTCCGTAAGAGTCTTAAGTTATAACGTAAGACTTGGAATTTGATACTAAAGAACATGGCTACTATTTTTTTAGAGTTTTGCTAAAGCATTCTCAATTCGTTTTATAGCATGTTTGATGTTTTCCAGGGAATTTGCATAAGAAAGCCGAAGATATCCTTCTCCAAACGCGCCGAAGGCTTGCCCTCCCAGCGATGAAACTCCTGCCTCGTAGAGAAGATATTCCGCTAATTCATCACTGGAGCGTTTGAAGGATTTAATGTTTGGAAAAACGTAAAAGGCACCAGGAGGGGTTAGACAGGTCACCCCAGAAATCGCATTTAACCCGGCGACAATAGCGTTTCTTCTTTCTTTGAACTTCTCCACCATTTTGGCGGTCGCAGTCTGCGGCCCAGTTATGGCTTCGAGGCCAGCCATCTGAATAAAGCCAGGAACACAAGAAGTACTATTGACGACAAGACGAGTGATTTTTTCGGCCAATTCCCGATTCATCACCCCATACCCGAGACGCCAACCCGTCATCGAATAACTTTTGGAAAAACCATTTAAAATGATCGTTTTTTCTTTCATTCCAGGAACTGAGGAGATTGAGAACATTTCTCCTTCGTATAAAATCTTTTCATAGATTTCATCGGATAAAACCCAGATGTCTCTTCCTAGGATCTTCTCAGCAATCGCTTCAATATCCTCGCGGGCTAAAAAGGAACCCGTCGGATTCTGCGGAGAATTCAGAATGAGCATCTTGGTGCGGTCCGTAATCAAGGAGTTCAGCTCGGTAATATCGATTTGAAAACTATTTTCTTCTCGCAGCGGGATTGGAATGGGTTTTCCACCTACGAAACGAATCATGGATTCATAGATGGGAAATCCCGGATTAGGATAGATTACTTCATCTCCTGGATTGACAGTTGCCAAAATGGAGTAAAACATAATAGGTTTGCCACCTGTAACTAGGACCACTTCCTCGGGCTCAACCGGAATTCCCCGGGTCTTTGAGATATACGCTGCAATAGCCTGCCGGGGTTCGAGTAAACCCGGTGCAGGTGTGTACTTGGTCATACCTCCCTGTAGAGCGCGAATCCCAGCTTCCGTAATATTAACGGGGGTCGGAAAATTTGGTTCACCAATTTCAAGGTGAATAATTTCCTTTCCTTGCCGTTCCAGCTCCTGAGCTTTCGCGAGCATTTCAAAAGCGGTTTCGGTTCCAAGAAGTTGCATTCGATTTGAAAACATATTTTGCATCGTGATTTTCCCCCTTGTCCTATTTTCGACGTTATTTAAGCGGTATTTTCATGAATTAATTTTGTTGACACTTTTGATGCATCGTAGTAATATATAAGATTTGTAAAAACAACAAATGTGTGTTATACTATAGTTACAGTTGCTTAGGAGGTGGGTCAATGTTTCACATTGGCGACAAGATTCTATATCCCATGTATGGAGCTGGAATTATCGAGGCAATTGAAGAGAAAGAAGTCCTTGGTCAGAGTCAGCTCTATTATATCTTGAATATCCCTCATATAAACATGAAGGTTATGGTTCCTACCCAAAAATCGTCGAATTTAAACATTCGCGAGGTTGTTGAACCCGAAATAATCGATGTAGCCCTTCGGGATTTCAATAATGGAAATACAGACCCTGTTATTTATGATAATAAACGATCCTGTAATGAAATCAATAAACAGAGGATCAAAAGCGGGGATATTTTCAAAGTTACGGAAATCATTCGAGATTTAACGCGGAAAAGTAAAAGAAATAAGAATAAGTTGGGCATGGATGATGCAAATATGCTGAATACAGCGCGACAGATTATTGCTAGTGAAGTCGTACAAGTTAAAGGAATCACCCATGAACAAGCTGTCAATTTATTAAATGGAGTCATTAATACTAACGTTATTAATGCATAATCAAGAGACCGTCCTGAGCAAGGCTACAGGGATGGTCTCTTCTTTTATTATTATACAAAAATAAGCAATTAATCCAAACGCAAGGCGAATTGTGGACAAACAGAAGCGCAGTAACCACAGCGAAGGCACTTTTCTTCATCAACATGAACCTTCCCTTCCCGAAGCGTCATGGCTTCGGCGGGACAGTTATTGATGCAAATTCCGCACCCTTTGCAGAAGTTGGAGAATCGCTTTAAAGTCCTGTCTCTCGGAAATGTCAACTCCAGTGAAGTTTCAGGAGTAGGCCTTACTTCTGGGTTGAGAGGTTGTGGTCGAGATGATTCAAAAAGGTGTAAATTTGACTTCAATTCATCTGGAGTCAACATACCAATCGCTAAAGAGCTAATCTCAGGTATTCCCCTGATAAAATTGAGACTTTCGCGTGAATGAGCCGCTAAACGACCTCCTGCCAGGGTTTTCATCGCATAGCTACCTTTACCTGCTACGTGCCCGTTCTGCAAGACCTGAAGCAGATCAGGCAGTTGACCATCGAGTATTCCTAAACCGAAGGAGTTAAGAGCAGGATTGAGGACATCAATGAATTCAACCTCGAGCGCTTGTTGCAAGAGCTTGACAGAATGGGTCGATATGCCAATCGCTCGAATCCAGCCCTTGGACTTAGCCTCAAGGAGACCTGTGAAGGCTTCAGCTTTATCCTTGATTAAATTCTCAGTGCTTTTATTGATATGGAGCATCATCAGATCAATATAATCGCGGTCTAGCGCCTGGCGCGCGTCTTCAATAGCCTTTGACATTACTTTTCGATCTGGAGCTGTTGTGCGAACAGACAAAACAACTTCACCTGAGAACTGGTCTAATGCTCGTTTGATTCGAGAATAAGGGTGGTACATTTGCGCAGTTGTATCCAGAAAGTTTATCCCTTGTTCAAGCCCACTGAGAATAAGCTGGGCACCTTCTTCCTCGGAAACCTTGGACATCAAAGAGCACATTGGAGCTACGCCAAAGCATAATTCGCTGACGTCTGGAAGAGATTGGCATAAATGATATTTATTCATCTTCTCAAATCCTCTGTCCAATAAGATAATGGTCTAAACAGGAGAGCACTCTTCGAAACTGGAAAGAATGAATCGCTGAAAAATTGATGACTACTCCCATAAGTTTAGGAAGCAGACCGTGAAGTTCAAGATCAATGGTATAGCAAACCTTGGTCATGCCTTCCTTTTGAGGCGTGATCGTCCAATACGTTTCCCCAAGGACTACTCCAGCATAATATTCTATTCCGATCCGTTCGGATGGCTTGAGAGAGTTCACTTGGCATCTGAACCAGCCTCCGGACGCCCAAACCTCAATTTTGTCCCCAATTCGATCTGAACTTTGCTCGAGTACTTTAACTCTAACTCCCCAAGGCCACCATTTGGCATACCCTGAAATATCTGAGAGTATATCATATATTTTTTCTGGCGGATAGGGATAGACGCGGCAATCGCTGGCCGTCAAATGTTGCATAAAAATGAGACACCTTCTTTCAAGTTTCTCAATTCGATAATCTTCTTGAATTCCCTCTAATAATTCTGCTTGTATCATCTTCCCCTTTGTCGTGCTGCAAATAGGAGTCATTATTAACTGAGAAATTTTGCTAAAGTTAGACTTACAGTTTAGAATAAAAAGAGATGAAAGGAGTGTAATCTATGCGTAATTTTAATTATTCAATCCCGACTGCAATATTTTTTGGTAAAGACCAGATTGGGGCTTTGTCCGAACAAATCCGAAATTTTGGCGGTTCGCGTGTTCTTTTTGTATATGGCGGCGGAAGTATCAAACAAATGGGCCTTTACGACCAAGTCGTCGCGATCTTGAAAACGCACGATCTTCCTTTTTGGGAATTGGCAGGGATTGACCCGAATCCGAGAATTGAAAGTGTCCGCCAAGGAATCGAAATTTGTCGTAAACATAAAGTTGATTTTGTTCTTGCCGTAGGTGGGGGAAGCTCGATTGACTGCGCTAAACTAATCACAGCGGGCTTCTACTATGAATCCGATCCCTGGGATTTAATGATCGGCAAAGCGAAGTTTGTCAAGGCTCTACCTCTTGGAACAATTCTAACCCTATCTGCAACAGGTTCGGAAATGGATAATTTCTCTGTGATTAGTAACTTTCAAACCCATCAAAAGATTGGCCTGGGAAATCCGGTCATGGCTCCGAAGTTTTCAATTCTTGATCCGACCTATACCTATAGTGTACCTAAAAAACAGACTGCTGCAGGAACGGCGGATATTATGAGCCATACTATCGAAAACTATTTTACCGCAGTCAAAGGTGCCTATCTGCAAAGTCGGTTAGCCGAAGGTATTTTAAAGACCTGTATTCACTATGCTCCGATTGCTCTCGCGAATCCGGATAATTATGAGGCACGAGCTAACTTAATGTGGGCCTCGAGCTTAGCTATTAATGGTCTCTTAAGTTATGGCAAAGAAAGAAAATGGAGCTGCCATCCGATGGAGCACGAATTAAGTGCCTATTATGACATTACCCATGGTGAAGGATTAGCAATTTTAACTCCGCCCTGGATGGAGTATGTTCTGAATGATGCTACGGTTGAGCAGTTTAAAGATTACGGGGTCAATGTTTGGGGCTTAAACCCAGGCGAGGATTCCTATGCTCTTGCTCGCCAAGCCATTGTGAAAACGCAAGAATTTTTTATGTCCTTAGGTTTACCATCAACTCTTCGTGAAGTCATGATTGGCGAAGAAAACCTGAAAATTATGGCTAAAGCTGCTACAAAAGATGGAGCAATCGGGGAATTCAGACCGCTTCATACCGAAGATGTCTATAACATCTATAAGTCAGCGCTATAATTCATGCTCTGCTCAGATTACCCGGTTTAAACGGGGAAGCTCCGCTTCATTTTAAATACTAACAGAGGGCAGATAGCATAAGTGCAACCAACGGCTTTCGTTCTCCTACGATGCAAGTGGTTAAGTCCGGCAGGATAAGGCAACTAGGGCTACCACCTTCGCTAGGGCTTGGTGCTAGCCAAGTTTTCTTTATCGCTGAAGCTCGGCGAAAGCCGGGTTTTCTTTATATGACAGCGGAGCTTTTTTCTCTTTATACACAAAAGACTACGAGCGTGATTCATACGGGATTGGATCGACTAATCCCGCTTCTTTAAATCCTTTGAGCCGTAAGGTGCAACTATCACAGATGCCACACGCCTTTTCCCCACCCTGATAACAACTTGTCGTAAGGTGCAAAGGAGCGCCATTGGCTTTTGCTAGTTTGATTGTGGTCGCTTTAGAAAGATGGATAAGCGGTGTTTTAATCGCGATCGGTTTTCCTTCAACGCCTGCTTTAGTTCCAACCTCAGCGACGTGCTGAAAAGCTTCAATAAATTCTGGACGGCAATCTGGGTAACCGCTATAATCGATCGAACTCACTCCAATAAAAATGGCCTCAGCACCAATGACCTCGGCATACCCTAAAGCATAACTTAAAAAGAGAATATTGCGCGCGGGAACATAAGTGACGGGAATTCCCGCTTCTTGTTGATAAGCAGGTACGGATATGGAAAGATCCGTCAAGGCGCTTCCCCCCACAGAGTCAATGACAAAAATACGATGTTCCTTGACCTGGTAATAAGACGCCACCGCTTTGGCGCTCTCAAGCTCTCTTTGGTGTCTTTGACCATAGTTAAAAGAGATCGGGTAAAGCTCATACCCCTCTTGATGAGCCACACTCATGCAGGTGGTACTATCTAATCCTCCAGAAAGTAATATTATTGCTTTTTTCATGCCGTTACTTCTCCCTTCTTTCCTTTTTCTTCTTTATTCCCCCGGAACAGGAGCAAAGACCAGACGTAACCTCCTTGAACTTTGGCCGAAAATTGTCCCAAGATAACCCAAGGAATGAAACTGCCAAAGGCCAAGGTTGGAAACGTTATCGAATCTATTTAAGAATACCTACTATTATAACGCTAAGTAAGGATCGAGCGCAAAAAAATAAGCAATGAGCGAGTAATAGATGTTTAATGAGTTGTGTTAACATATAATGTGAAATGTAGACTGCTTAAATAAATCATGGGAAATAAAGGGAAATTGCTTCGAAAGAATTTTTTTGAAGGTGAGCGATTGACATGATTTTAGCTGGAGATATCGGCGGTACGAATACACGTTTAGCCTTGTTCGAGCAAAGTGGTTCTGAACTTTGTCTAATTAAGACAAAAAAACAAGCCAGTAGAGACTGGCAGGATCTTGTAGGTGTGCTTTACGATTTCTTAGAGGACGCGGGGGTAGGTCAAGAACAAATAGAAGCTGGATGTCTAAGTTTAGCCGGGCCACTCCAAGGAAATCACTGCCAGCTTACTAATCTTGGCAAAACTATTGACTTAGAGCAGGTGCGGAAATCCTTGAATTTAGTAACGTCTCTCACCTTTTGCAATGATCTCGTTGCCCTTGGATATGGGCTCCAGACCCTCGAGTGTTCACAACTCTACTGTCTTGCCTCAGGAAAAGAAGATCAATTCTACACCAATCCGGCCTTAGCTAATCGCGCGATTCTAGCTCCCGGTACGGGCTTGGGTGAGTCCCAGATTATTAAGGGAAAATATGTAAGCCCAACAGAAGGTGCGCATGCCGATTTCGCACCTCAGAGTGAGCTAGAGGTTCGGTTGTGGCGTTTTCTTCATCATGAATTTGGACATGTGAGTTATGAACGGGTCCTTTCCGGACCGGGGCTTACGCATCTCTATCGTTTCTTTCTTAGCGAGGTCGGCGAAGAATCTAACGTCTCTTCTGCGCTCTCTCCGCAGGAGATCACGGAAAAAGCGCTCTCCCAAAATTGCCCAGTGTGTCGTTGCGCTCTTGACCTTTTTGTTAAGATTCTCGGAGCGGAAGCAGGCAATCTAGCCCTGAGAAGTTTAGCTCTCGGAGGGATTTACCTCGGAGGTGGAATTGTTCCAAAACTCCTCCCCCAACTACAAAATGAAACTTTTCTGAGAGCATTCTGTGATAAAGGCAGATTCAAGGAATTACTCGCAAGCATCCCTGTCTATGTCATTCTTGAGGAGCAAACGTCGCTTTTCGGTGCCGCTAGAATAGCTATCATTCAATATAACCAGAAGACTAGGGTATAAAGAAAACTTGGTTTGCGCCAAGCCTCTAGCGTAGGCGGAAGCCTTAGTTGCACTTATGCTATCTGCCCAAAACTTATACTTTCTGTTAGTATAAAAAAATAGGTCTTGATCTTGCATATCCAGTTCATTCTATAAAATACTGATCTTCGAAAATACTTTTACCCTTTTGAATCTGTACCGAATGATCCTGATTCGCGCATAAATGGACAAAAAGTTTAAAAAGAGTTTCTTCAGCGTTGATACATTTCAACTGTTGAGCCAATTGCTCCACGGTAAATTTTTGCCCGCGGTTCTCGCGCAAAAAATCAAGAGCTAGGTTTTTCAAGGTAATAGCTTCTCCGGTACACATTTTCCCCATTTCGACAGCGGGCTGGTTATAGGCATTGATATTAACTAAGAGTGCGTAGATACTAACGGCTCGTTCAAAAAGCCCGATGAGCACGCCAATCGTGAACGGAGTAACCTCCGAAATCGTAATCGTGATTGATTCTCGACCTTTTAAGGTAAGCGCGTTGCGTGTTCCGAGTAACGACGCCTGAAGATAATCTCCGCACGTACTATTATCGGCAAGAATCGGCGAGAGTTTAGCTCTATCTTTTAAGACTTCAATGAACGTAACAAAAAAGTTATTTGGCCCCTCGAGGAGTTGCTGAACATAAGAATGCTGGTCTGTCGAGCCTTTATTTCCAAAGACGACAAGTCCTTGATGCACGATGCGACCCTCGAGGTCTTTTTCTTTACCTAAGGATTCCATGAGAAGTTGCTGTAAGTATTTCGAGAAGAGTACAAGTCGATCCTTATAGGGAAGTATTACCATTTGCTTGCCTCCCTTGCCTTCGGTGGCCTTATACCACATTAAGGCGAGAAGAGCAGCGGGATTGTGATCTGCTGCAACCTCACGCGTTTTCTCATCACAGCGGCGAGCGCCCGCCAGCAAGGATTCGATCTCAACCCCCTGCAGAGCAAGTCCGACGAGCCCTACTGATGAGAGTACAGAGGTCCTGCCCCCGACCCAATCCCACATTGGAAACGACTTAAGCCATCCTTCGGTTTGAGATACATGATCGAGTTTACTGTCTTCTTGCGTGATGCTGATGGCATGCTTCGAAAAATCCAAGTTATTCTCCTGGTAGACGTTTTTAGCTTCGAGCATCCCATTTCTTGTTTCGAGAGTTCCGCCGCTTTTGGAAATGACAATACATAAGGTCGTATCCAACTCAGATTCTAGGCGCTTAAAAATCTGATCCATTCCTTCGGGGTCAGTATTATCGATAAAAAATAACTGCATCCGATCCTCATTTGTCCCAAGTGCATCTGAGACGAACTGTGGTCCTAAACAAGAACCTCCAATTCCGATGAGAAGGATATTTTTGAAGAGCGCACCATTTTCGTTACGGATTTCTCCATTGTGAATTTGGTGAGCAAAGGCTTTGATATTGGCGAGATTCTCTTGGATAGCTTGAGAAATTTCCGGATTCGGGGCTAATTCCGGATTTCGGAGCCAGTAATGCCCAACTCTTCGGTTTTCATCTAGGTTCGCGATTGCTCCTTTTTCCAGTAAATCAATTTGGGCGTAGATCTTTTCCATTTGTGGAGCCATACGGCTAAAAAAATCCTCTGGAAAAATCATACGGCTAATATCAATCATCAGATCCGATTCAGGATCCGCGTACAAATAAGTTTTAAATTTTGGCCAGGACGTTTCGCTCAATTGTTCCACCCTTCCCTATCTCATTCTTTATATTATAGCGAGGTTCTCCCTGTTTCTTGAGCCAAAGTTTTAAGCCAGTCCTTGAGCTCTGTAGTTAAAAGATTTTGTTCTAACTGCCACTTCCAGTTTCCCTCAATCGTTCCCGGAATATTCATCCGAGCCGCGGAATCAAGGCCCAGTAGGTCCTGCATCGGCAACACAATCCAAGATGCTTCGCTCCTATATAATTGTTCTATGAGCTTTTGACAAATCCTCTTTAAAGTTACGTCTTCCAGTGATGAGGAGGAATTTTGAGATTGAAGAAAGCTTTTAACCCAGCCGTAAAGAGTGTCATTGTCGTGGGTTCCTGTATAGTAGACTAAATTTTCTTCCTGATCGCTCGCAGGTTCAAGGATGATTCTAAAATCAAAATCATCATCGGAATCTCTCGTTCCGGAATCTCCAGTATCTACCTGAGCGTTGAATTGCAGAACCTTCATTCCCGGAAAACCACAGAGCTTTTTGAGAACCTTAACGGCAGGGGTGATCACCCCCAGATCCTCGGCAATCAGAGGTAATTCACCAAACTCTTCCTTTAAATTCCTGAAAAATCGCACCCCGGGACCTTTAATCCAGTTGCCGTTGATGGCGGTTTCCTCTCCCGCGGAGACCTCCCAGTATGCTTCAAAGCCTCGGAAATGATCGAGACGATTAAAATCAGAGAGAGTTAAAGATTGCTTAATTCTTTGCTTCCACCAACTGAAGTTCTTTTGATCGAGTGCCTCCCAGTTATAGACCGGATTTCCCCAAAGCTGGCCCGTGGAGCAAAAATAATCGGGCGGGACTCCAGCTAATTTCTTCGACCGGCCCTTTTCATCCAGAACAAAGAATTCACGGTTTGCCCATGTATCACAGCTATCTTCGGCAACAAAGATAGGGATATCTCCTATAATTTGAATTCCTTGTTCCTGAGCATAGTGTTTCAGGTCTCGCCATTGTGCATAAAACGTATACTGGATAAAACGAACATACTCAATTTCTGGAGCAAGCTGCTCCGCGTATGCTTCGAGTACACTAGCTTTCCTAGTGGCGATATCTATCTCCCATTCATACCACGGAAGTTCCTTAAAATGTGATTTTAACGCGCGGAATAAGGCATAATCCTCAAGCCAATCTTGATTTTCCTGAAGAAACCGTTGGTAATTAGCAGAGGAGAGGTAAGAAAACTTTCTTGATTCAGTTAAATCATGCAATGGTTCGATGATTACTTGAAAGCGTGAGAATGCTAAACGGTATAAATTTTCTTTAAAGGGCTTTACGTACGTGAAGGGATGAAGATGTTTGTCAGATTGAAGTTGTGCACCAGCTAGGAGGTAATCTTGCGCTTCTCCTTCTGCCGTCACCTCTTCTTGGGTAAGCAGTCCTTGGTGCATAATCAGCTCGATACTAATAAGTAGAGGATTCCCGGCAAAAGCAGATTCACTTTGATAGGGCGAATAATCAGCACCTGGTGGGTTAAGAGGTAGAATCTGCCAAAGCGATTGTCCGGATTGTTTTAAAAAATCTACAAATTGGTACGCTCCTTCTCCCATATCACCGATTCCCCAAGCAGAGGGTAAGGAGCTTACGTGCATTAGAATTCCGCAGGAGCGAATGAGCCCTTGCTTCATTTCTGGCGTCTTGGTTTTTTCCACGAGCAACGCCCTTCCTTGGAGGGGGAGGATTTCGAGAGTAAATTCTTTGACTTCGCCTTGGGCTAAGGTCGATCCTTGAAGTAGATCAAGGATCAATAGATTAGTATCCGAGAAATTAAGGGTAATTTCTTTTCTTTGCGTTTCATGCCTGTTTAAGATAATAATGATATCTTCCTCACGCCCTGTTCGTTTAAAACCATACACATCGGGTCCCGCCCAAAAAGAAATAAACTCCCCCGTTTGCAAAATATCATATTCCTGACGTAAACGAATAAGTTGTCGATACCAAGCGAGAAGCTCCGGATCTTCTTTACCCCAAGGGTAGGTCCCCCGGTTAAACGGATCACTATACCCTTCTAGACCGGCTTCATCTCCATAATAGATACAAGGGACACCTGGAAATGTCATCTGCAGGAGACTCAGCAGTTTTAAGCGTTTTATACCTCGCTTTCGCGCGGTTGATGATAAACGATAAGTCTCTCGTTCCTTGGCTGTTAACTCCTCCTCAGGCGGAGCTCCCCCTAAAATCGTAAGAATACGCCTGCGGTCATGACTTCCCAAGAGGTTCATCTCAGCGTAAAAATTTTCACGAGGGTAGTTTTCGTAAAGGCTCATAACCTTTTGATGAACCCTTTCCGCATCCTTGGTACCTAAGATAAAATGAAGAAATATTTCTCGGAAAGGATAATTCATCGTTGCGTCCAGTTCTCTTCCCCAAAAATACTCTCGTAGATTACCATAGCTTCTTTTATGGCTTGCGTCTTCCCAAACTTCGCCGATGAGAACGGATTCGGGGTCATTTGCTTTCATTGCTGTTCGTAGTTCCTGGATAAATGGATCGGGGAGTTCGTCGGCAACATCAAGTCGCCATCCTTTAATTCCTTTTTTCATCCAATGATCAAGAACGCTTCCTTCTCCTCCGTAGATAAAGGCACGGTAAGAAGGATCTAATTCATTGACTTCCGGAAGCGCTTCAACCCCCCACCATGATTTATAATCTTCAGGATAGTGGTTAAAGCGAAACCAATTGAAATAAGGAGAATCTGGAGATTGGTAGGCACCTAAACTCGGGTAATTCCCGTACTGATTAAAGTATATACTGTCATTCCCGGTGTGATTAAAGACGCCATCTAAAAGAATCGCGATCCCTAGCTTTTGGGCTTCCTGCACGAGGTCCTCAAAATCGCGCTCAGTTCCGTACATCGAATCAATCCGGTGATAATCCGCAGTGTCATACTTATGATTGCTCGGGGAATCAAAAATCGGATTTAAATAGAGAATACTGATACCTAAAGCTTTTAGATAGGGCAATTTTTTTTTAACTCCCTGTAGATTTCCCCCAAAAAAGTTCCAACGGGTCACTTGACCTTGCCGATTCGTAATATAAAAAGGCGTATCTAACCAGTCGCTATGGATCAAGGATTTTGCTTTGGGAGAATTTAAATGACCATTATCATTGCCATTATAAAATCGATCTACATAGATTTGATACATTACTCCTTTTTTATACCACTCAGGGACGTGGCTCGGGGTGTAAACCGTGATTTGATACGCCGGAGGTTCTTGCTCTTTAAGCTCGCCTAATCCCCCCAAATCCAAATCATTATTCCCATAATAATACGTTTTTGAACCAAACGGGATGATGAAGAAATACCAGATAAGACCAGGCTGATCAGGTACTCTATAGGAAACTTCAAAGGTGGATTTAAGAGCCGAATAAAAACACGTGGAGATTGGTTGTGCGGGGGAGTGAAATTCTCGATCGGGGTTTCGTTCTAATTTCGTCATCGAAAGCAGAATTTCCTGATCTTCGAACCAGAGTCGAAGCATACAGGTTTCGATCGGTGTCGTGGAACGAAGTACGAGGCGAAAAACAATCTCCTGTCCGCAGGAGATTGCCCCAAAAGGATTCCGAAAGAATAAGTCTTGAGAATCATGGTACGCAAAAAATTCCATCTTGTTCCTCCAGCTTTATCTCATCTTGAGCCAGAATTTGATAGAGTTCAAGATACTGACGTGCGGAACGGTCCCAACTAAAGTTAGTGGCTTGGGCATTCAGCTTGAGCCGCTTCCAAAGCCCCGGCCTCTTTTTATAGAAATGAACTGCACGTTGCACTGTGAAAAGAAGCTCCTGCGCATTGTAATTAGCAAAGCTGAAGCCATTCCCTTTCCCCGTGTCTTCATTGAGAGGAAGAACGGTATCCTTGAGACCGCCCGTTTCTCTAACGATCGGAATCGAGCCATAGCGCATAGCAATCATCTGAGCAATCCCGCAGGGTTCAAAGCGGGAAGGCATCAGAAATAGATCGGATCCGGCATAAATCACTCGGGCTAACGGCTCGTCAAAGAGAATCCGGGCAACGAGTTTACCAGGGTGTTTTTTCTCACAATCACGAAACATTGTTTCATAATGCTGTTCCCCGGTGCCGAGAACCACCATTTGGACATCCAGCTCAAGAATCTCTTCAAGAACATGGGCGAGTAAATCCATCCCCTTTTGGTTGACCAAACGCGAGACGATTGCGAGGACAGGGACCTCTGGACGAAGGGGTAGGTTCATTAAATGTTGTAAATCGCGTTTATACTTCCGCTTTTCATCAGTCAATTCATCTTCAGCAACGGGGTATTTTTCAATATCAATTCCATTAAGAATACCGGTCAGTGACGCTCGGCGCTTTTGCAATAGACCTTCAAGCTTTTCTCCATAATAGGGGGTCTGGATTTCCTGGGCATAGGTGGGGCTGACGGTCGTCAGATGATCCGCATAGAGGAGTGCAGCTTTCATAAAATTTACGGCTCCATTAAATTCTAAAGTTTCCGCCGTAAAAAATTCCTGACCAAGGCCAAGAATATCGCCGAGGACTTCCTTTGCAAAAACGCCTTGATATTGGAGGTTATGGATGGTAAATACGGTCTTAATCGGGAAAGAACGAGCGCGGGGGTAAGCATCCGTTACGTCAGATGATTGAAGTTTAAGCATCATGGGAATTAAGGCAGTTTGCCAGTCATTACAATGGATAATATCGGGGTGAAAATCACCTAAATAGGGCAGACTTTCAAGAACAGAACGGCAGAAAAAAGCGTATTGTTCGGCCTGGTCATAGAAGCCATAAATTCCGGAGCGTTTAAAATAGTATTCGTTATCAATAAAATAATAGGGAATTCCCTTAACCTTCGTTTCTCCGAGCCCGCAGTATTGCTGACGCCAAGCAAGGGGTACACGAAACTGTGCAACAGGTTGAATTTCCCGTTTCAGTTCCTCAGAAATTTGGCTATATTGGGGCATCATAACTCGTACATCAAGGCCCAGCTTTTTTAAAGCTAAGGGTAAAGACCCTCCTACTTCACCCAGTCCACCTGTTTTTATGAAGGGATCCGCTTCAGGTGTTACGAAAAGGATTCTCATCGACTTCCCTCTTCCCGCTCTTTTCTGGCGTTCTAAATTATCGATTTTTTGGAAATAACCAAGGGATTATCTCCACTGCCTTTCAGGACATTTCCCTCTTTGATTTCCACAAATTTGTCCAGAATGACATTTTCGAGCACTGCATCCGGGCCGATGATACATTTTTGCAGAAGAATACTATTCTTAATTTTGGCCCCGGATTTTATCATCACTCCCCGGGATAAGATTGAATGTTCAACTTCACCCTCAATGGAACATTCACACGTGAGTAGTGAGTCCCGAACGTTCGCAGTTGAACTGTAGAACGTCGGCGATTTATCGCGAACTTTGGTATAAATGCGGTTCTTGCTAAGAAGGAGCTCCGCGCAAATTTCTGGATCCAAGAGATCCATATTCCGATTAAAATAATCCGCGATGGAACGAATCCTCCCAATATAAGCATTGGCGAGGAAAGCAAAAACACTAAGGATGCTAAGATTCTCACGAATAGAATCCAGGAGATCAATCGTGTCAATAGTCTTATAGCCTTCGATAATCTCCAATAAGAGTTTGCGGCGGATGATCAGCATATCCACAAAATAGGGTTTTAAACTCGGGGAAGTCTCTTGCGCTTCGTTCTCCTCAAGAGCATGAACAGTTTGCCCCTCGCCCAAGGATAAAATCGTTCTTCCCTCGAGTTCCCTGGGATTGTCTGATTCTTTATAAATTAGCGTAATATCGGATTGCTTTTTCTCGTGAAAGATAAGAGTATCATGGTAATTAATGTTATAAACCTGGTTACAATAAGTGATAATGACGTTTTCGGAAACATCCTTTTCCAAAAATTCAATGTTGAGGCCCATATCCTTGAGCGGAAATTTAGATTGACCACCGGTTAAGCCATGGATTGCCCCCGGTAAAATAAACAATCCGCCGGATTTTCGGTCAAGGTACCAATCTTTTCCGGCGCCCGTATGATCGAGTACAGGCCGGTAATGTTGGGGAGTAATTAACCCAACGGTCCGAATCCCAGAATTGACGAGACTGGACAAAGCAAAATCGAGGAGCCGGAATTTTCCGCCAAAAGGAACGGCCGCTATCGGCCGTTCCTGAGTCAGGCCTTGTAGTAAGTCGGAACGGGTATTCCCAAAAATGATGCCAATAATACTCCTCATCTGCTCTCTTCCCTTTCTGCACCTATAATTATGAGATAGGCAAGACTTACCCTGCCTCGAAAACCGTACCTTCGGTGACGATATGATGATCTTGTATGACGGTTATACCTGAATGCGCGGAGTTCTTCTTATCCTTGGGCTGAATCTGACAATGACTCAGAATTTCAGTTTTCTCACCAATGATCGCCTTTTCAATATGCGTTTTGGCGTGAATTATGGCATGATGCAAAAGAATGCTGTCTTTAACCTGAGACTCTTCACCAACATAAACTCCCGGAGCTAAGATTGAATTGCTGACCTCCCCTAAAATGATACAGCCATTACTGATCAAGCTGTTTTCAATTTTGGCCTTAGTGCCCACATAGTGAGGAGTCTGAACCATGTCATTAGAATAAATCCTGAATTCAGGGTCAAATAGGTTTATAGACTTCTGGGGACGAAGTGACTCCATGTTAGCCTCGTAATAACTTTCAATTGTTCCTACATCCTTCCAGTATCCCTGAAAAGGATAAGCGTAGAGTTTCCTTCCTTGGTTGAGTAACGCTGGGATAACATTCTTGCCAAAATCGTGCACTGAATTTTTATCCATCTCGTCCTCGTATAAGGCTTTCTTCAGGACTGGCCAGCTAAAAAGATAAATTCCCATGGAGGCTAAATTGCTTTCCGGTCGAAGAGGCTTTTCCTGGAACTTGGTGATTCTATTACCTTCATCCACACTCAGGATTCCGAAACGGGAGGCATCTTCCATAGGAACTTCGAGTGTGGAGAGGGTCACATCGGCCTCCTTTTCCTTATGAAATTCCAAAAGTGTTGCATAATTCATTTTATAAATGTGATCCCCGGAAATGACAAGAACGTAATCAGGGTCATAGTGATCGATAAAATTCATGTTTTGATAAATTGCATTAGCAGTTCCCTTATACCAGCTGCCCTCGGTTTCCCCCATATAGGGCGGGAGAATATTGACTCCGCCAGAGGCCCGATCAAGATCCCAGGCTGAACCTGTACCAATATAGGAATTGAGAATAAAGGGCTTATATTGCGTGAGTATTCCTACTGTATCAATATTTGAATGGGCACAGTTACTGAGGCTAAAATCAATGATTCGATATTTTCCGCCAAAGGAAACAGCGGGTTTGGCAATATTTCGAGTTAGGCAGCCTAATCGACTTCCCTGTCCCCCGGCTAAGAGCATAGCAATGCACTCTTTTTTCAGCATATTCCCACTTTCCTCTACTATCTTATATATTCGCTTGTCCTCAAATCATTCTTTTTAGCGGCACCGAATGTTCCAAATCTCAGCAGCGTATTCGGTAACGGTTCGGTCACTGGAAAACCGAGCGGATTGGGCGATATTAACAAGTGTAGATTTAGACCACTTTGTTTTTTGCGCGTAGAGGGTTAGCATTTTTTGATAGGTTTCATAATATGAACAAAAATCCTTAAGTACAAAAAACTCATCATTGTAATGCAGAAGAGAGTCATGGATCGTGAGAAATTCTCCGCCAACGTCTTGAAAGTAACCACAAACCAATTGGTCCATGATGCGCTTAAGATTGGGGTCTTTCAGATATTCGTCCCATGCTTTATACCCACCTTGACTGGTGTAACGAAGAACCTCCTCGACGTTGAGCCCAAAAATGAAAATATGATCATCGCCGACTGCTTCGCGAATTTCGAGATTAGCACCGTCCAAGGTTCCCAGGGTCAATGCTCCATTCATCATGAATTTCATATTTCCTGTTCCCGAGGCTTCTCGGCCGGCAGTCGAGATTTGCTCACTGATATCGGCTGCGGGATAGATTAATTCACCTAAGGAAACATTGAAATTCTCAAGAAAGACAAGTTTGATCTTGTCATTAACGTCTTTGTCTGTATTGATCTTTTGAGCAAGGGTATTAATGAGTTTGATCAGGGTCTTGGCATAATGGTAACCCGGTGCAGCTTTTCCGCCAAAAATAAAGGTTTGGGGCTCAGTGAGGTAATCGGGATGAGCTTTCAATTGGTTATAAAGGTTCATAATTTTAAAAACGAACAGAAGTTGTCTCTTATAGGCATGAATTCTTTTCACTTGGACATCAAACAAGGAAGAAGGGTCAAGTGCTAACCCTTGCTTTCCGTTAACGTACTGGATAAGCCGAAGTTTATTTTGTGTTTTGACTTCTGCCAACTTTTCGAGAAAACTTGAATCGTTGAGGAAGGCCTTAAGTTTTGAGAGCTCTTCAGCATCCCTTTTCCAATGGGGACCAATCGCCTCTGTAATGAGCTGAGATAATCCGGGATTGGCGGCATAGAGAAAACGGCGGTGACTTACCCCATTGGTTTTATTGTTGAAGCGCTGAGGGTACATCGTGTAAAATTGAGGAAAGACGTTATCTTTGAGCAACCGGGTATGGAGTTTAGCGACACCATTTATTGAATGACTCCCGATCATTGCGAGATGAGCCATGTGAACGTGCCCGTCGAGAATGATTCCCGAAGGAATGGCTGTCTGCGAGTCTTCGGCAAATTTCAGACGTCGTTCGACTTGAAAGCGGCGATCGATTTCTTCGATAAGCAGATAAATCCGAGGAAGAAGAGCTTGTAACATTTCAATCGGCCACTTTTCGAGGGCCTCAGGCATGATGGTATGATTGGTGTAGCTTGTGGCGCTAACGGTAATAGCCCAAGCGTCCTCCCAACCTAAGCCTTCTTCATCGATCAGGAGGCGCATCAATTCGGGAATGCAGAGTGCGGCATGGGTGTCATTAATGTGGATGGCCACCCACTGCGCAAAATCCTCGAATGAGGTGTTTCCCTTCTTATAACTCTGCAAAATCGAACCTAAACCTGCCGCCACAAAGAAGTACTCTTGTTTTAAACGCAATTCCCGACCTGCTCGATGACTATCCTCTGGATAAAGAATGGAAGAAATAGCCTCAACTTCGGATTTATAGCTCTGGGCTTGTTTAAATTCTCCCTTGTTAAATAAAGCTAAATCTAAACCAGCAGAGATCGGCTCAGCACTCCAAAGCCTCAGGTTATTGATGTAAAAAGGATTTCGATAACTAAAGACAGGTATGTCATAAGGAACAGCCAGGATGGGTTCATAATCTTCATGGCTGAAGGTCAATTTTCCCTGGACGGATTCAACCCGTACGTGTCCCTTAAACCGGACAATGATAGATTTGTCCGGTTTGCGCATTTCCCAGGGATACCCGTTTTTCAGCCAGTTATCGGCAATTTCAGCTTGAAAACCATTGATCACTTTTTGCTCAAATAATCCATATTTGTAATGGATACCATTGCCATGGCCTTTGATGCCCTTGAAGGACATCGAGTCGAGAAAACAGGCTGCTAATCGACCTAAGCCACCATTTCCTAAACCAGCATCACTTTCTTGGGCTAACAACTGATCAAGATTAATCTTAAGATCGGCTAGCCCTTCTCTGACCAAATCAAGAATCTCCATATTGACTAAATAAAAAGGGAGAAGTTTTCCAATTAGAAACTCCATCGAAAAGTAATACACGTGTTTTTCTTTTTCACGAGAATAAGCTTCATTGGACAAGGCACGGCATAAACTCACTTTTTCCTTAAGCAGGAGGACGAGGGCGTGATACTTATCCCAAGAAGTCCCTTCATCGATCGTTTTCCCTTCCGCCTCGGCGAACTTCTCTAAATAGGCTTGTTTGAAACTTTCCTTATCGAAAAACAAATGGGTTCCCCCTTATTTTCCAGAAGATCCTGATCCTTCGTGAAAAATTAACGTACTATCATGTTTATGAATTAAGGGCTTAAATATGACACTCGCCAAAGGAGGAACGCGGATTTCCAAAGAATACTTTTGATTGTGCCAGGGAACGTTTTGGGCACAGAGGAAACCGGGATTAAGCAGATGGGAGCCCCCAAACGCGTGCTGATCTGAGCTGAAAATCTCGCTATACAGACCTAACCGCGGAGCACCGATTCTAAATTTTTCATACGCGACAGGCTGAAAATTGATTAATACAATTAGGAATTCATGAGGATCTACTTTGTCCTGGCAATGGGAATACCGGCAAAAAACCAGAATACTTTGTTTGGAGTTAGTGGCATCAATCCAGGAAAATCCGGACCAATTGTGGTCATTTTCCCAAAGTGAACGCTCATTACGATAAAGTTGATTTAATGCCCGGGTGAAATCCTGATGCTTCCGATGCATTTCATAGTTTAGAAGTAGCCAATCTAGCTCATGATCGAAGCGCCATTCGCTAAATTGCGCGAATTCCCCTCCCATAAAGCACAGTTTCTTGCCGGGATGACAGATAAAGTAACAGTATAAACTTCGGAGCCCGGCGAATTTTTGTTCATAATTTCCGGGCATTTTACTAAGCAAGGACTTCTTTCCATGCACGACTTCGTCATGGGACAAAGGTAGGATAAAATTCTCCGCAAAGGCATACATCATGGAAAAGGTCAGTTGCTGATGATGCTTAGGGCGTTCGTCAAAGTCGAGCTCTAGGTAATGCAAGGTATCATTCATCCAACCCATATTCCATTTGTAGTTAAAACTTAAGCCACCCAGTTCCTCTGGCCAGGAGACCAAGGGCCAGTCTGTTGCTTCTTCCGCAATCATTAAAGCCTCGGGATAATAGTGAAAGACCACCTCATTTAACTGACGGAGGAAGGCGATGGCCGCAAGGTCTTCACGTCCCCCTTGGCTATTCCGTTTCCATGAACGACCTTCCTTGCCATAATCAAGATAGAGCATACTGCTTACACCATCGACCCGGAGACCTTCAATATGGTATTGATCAAACCAGAAGAGAGCATTGGAAATAAGAAAGCTCCAAACCTCTGTCCGTGAAAAATCAAATTTATAGGTTCCCCACTGCTCATGGACATCCGCTTCGTAAAGCGAGGTCCCATCAAACCGTCCCAGACCGTGACTATCCTTACAGAAATGCCCGGGAACCCAATCGAGGATAACGCCGATTCCTACGTGATGGCATTTATCAATGAAAGCCATCAGTTGCTGGGGAGTGCCATACCGACTCGTTGATGAGAAATAGCCGGTCACCTGATACCCCCAGGAACCATCATAGGGATGCTCCATCACGGGCAAAAGTTCAATATGGGTGTATCCCAGATCAAGCACATATGGAATAAGTTGCTCAGCCAATTCTTCATAACTTAAAAATGTGTCTTGTTCGTTATTGGCCGTTTTTTCATAACTATCTTCATTTCTTTTCCATGATCCAAGGTGGACTTCATAAATTAGCAGGGGCTTTTCTTTGATTTTGGACTCCCAACGGGACATCATCCATCCTTGATCCTGCCAAGGGTAGGTTAAGGAGTAAATTATCGAGGCTGTAGACGGTCTTTTTTCGGAAGAAAAGGCGAAAGGATCAGCTTTCAGAAGAACAGTTTTCTCCTGAGTTGTGATTTCATACTTATAAAGATCTCCCTCTTTGAGCCCTGGTATGAAGAGCGTCCATACCCCGCTTTCCCCTGCGGGGATCATGAAATTTTCCCTCCCACACCAATCATTGAAATCTCCTACAACGGAGACTTTTAATGCATTTGGTGCCCAGACCGCAAAATGTGTTCCTTTAATTCCTCCGCAGTTGAGAACGTGGGCCCCAAACCGCAGATAACTGTGATGAAGTTTTCCTTCGTTAAAAAAATAGAGTTCTTCAGCTGTGATGAATTCGGTATTACTCATTTAACCATCCCTTATGAAAGGATTTAATTGGAAACACTTATTTGATTATAACTTCTCGGTCTCCTCGTGGGTACGGAAAAGAAACACTTTTAAGCGTATATAAATAGTGACTTCTGCAGAATTAACAGGAATAAGTTGCCTCACGTTTAGTCAATAAAAAACCACGGCCATAATTTATAAATAATTATGTCGTGGTTATAATTCGTTATTAAGCTTGTTTAAGCTTGTAGTTTTTGTTGGTGTTTTGACATCATCTGTTTAACATTATCACCAAATCCCGAGAAAAACATGACTTGTAACCAAGATAAATAGTGACAGATCTCTTCATGTTGTTGAAGGTTAAATTCCATATAGGCGACAAGAGGCATATACTCAGTGTCATAAAGAAGGGATGCCGTAATTATTTCAGCAAAGCCCTCTGCAATTAGGGATTGAATTTCTGATGGTTCCTCGTAAAGTTTCCTTTGCAAATTTATGAAGCCTGGCGGTAAAACGCTTAGATCCTCGGTTAATTGATAGTGGATAAGGTGGACTAAGGAATGCAGAATCGAGATGAGAGATTGCTCCTCGTCATTTTGGGACGCAAAAAGGGCAAAACAGTGATATTGGGGCCAACACAATACGGATCCGCCCTGAATACTTAAATTCATGATCGGGATGAGGAATGGCTCCCGCGTAAGACCAGTTAAAAATCCGGGATATTTGTCTTTGAAGATTGCAACTGCTGTCGAGACTTGTTTGCGGGGCAAACAAAGCTTATTTTCCTCGATCTGGGCCATGTCGAGAACCTTGAGTAATTCGTGAATCTCCCCTTCAAAATACGCAAAACGTGCTTCTTCTGGACAATGCCCCAAGACGTGGTTGATCCAAAATGTCAGGGCATCTTCGGGAGGAATTAAAATATACTGGCAGCGTGCATGATAATGGCTAAATTGCAAATCTGTGGCGATCTGCCTTAAGTAGAGAATGAAATCCTGAAGCAAATGCTTGTCCACGGAAATTAAGAGATCAAGAGCCTGGTGCAGGAGTTGACGTGCCTCCTGTGGGCTACTTATCTTTTTGAATCGTTCCCGCAGTAACACGATTTGGTGATTCATCACGAGGATTTCTCTCGTGTTCTTCCGATACATCTAATCACACCCCAGTTCAAAGTTTTGAATTCCGTAATGAAGATTTCCTCATCAGTGTTCAAAATCCTTTGGCAAAGGATGTCTATCATTGACATGATAGGGAATATCATGTCAATGATTATTCGCTAATCAAACGGCGGGCTCCCAAATACCGTGGGTCCCAATAGGAATTATTCATATTTTCATAGGTAACTCCTCCGTTGGAAGAGTCAATCATGGTGTTGTTTCCGGCGTAGATTCCTACATGGGTGGCACCCGAACCATAGGTCGAAAAGAAAACCAGATCCCCGGCTTTTAAGTTTGAACGAGCAACAGAGGTTCCCTGATTATATTGGGATTGGGAGGTACGGGACAGATCAATGCCAGCCTGACGGAAAACATATTGCGTAAAACCAGAACAGTCAAACCCGCTAGGTGAAGTACCGCCCCAGACATATGGCGTACCCAAAAACTGTGAGGCATAACTGAGAATGGCCCCCGCTCCTCCAGATATCGCCACAGGAGCGGATTCGCCAGAGCTTGTCCCGCCATCGGAGATAGGCTTCTGTGCAGCCAATCGTGCTTCCAGCTCTTGTTGCGCGATTAACTGCTGAACCCGATCGGCATTCGACTTAGCGTTCAAAGTTGCCTGGTAGGTTGATTTTTCATTGGAACTCAATTGAGATACGAGGGTCTTCTGCTTATTGAGAGCCTCTTGTACGGTCTTCTGACTTTGGGCTTTAGCTTGGAGAATATTTTGTAAGGAGTCGTTCTTTTCTTTGATCTGCGCTTGTTGAGTCGATAGATCCTCATTGATTTGGCCGAGTTCTTGCTGCAATTTTCCATAGGTATTGACAACTGCGGAAACATCTTCGATCCGGGCTAAGAAATCGGTTAAGTTCGTCGCTTGGAAAAGAACCTGAAGATAACTTGGAGCACCTTCTTCATAGCTAGTTCGCATGTATTGCCCTAACGCTTGAATATGATTTTGGCGTTCGGTTTCAAGTTCCTTTTGTTTACTTTCGAGGGCTTTCAAATTTTTCTGTTCCGCCGTTAACTCCTTTTGATAAGCAACGACACTATCATTCAACGTTTGAATGGATTGTTGAAGGGCTGCAGCCTGAGTGGATGCACTGGAGACCTGCTGCTTCTGACCCGATAATTGTGAGCTCAGCTGATTATACTGAGATTGATATTGTTGAAGTTGGTCTTGCAAATTACTCGCATTAACAGGTTGAACCTGTAAGGTTGTTCCCATTAAGCTAAGGCAAAGAATCGTTGTGAATATTTTCTTCATTTAAATAACTCCACTTCCTTAGGTTGCTCAATCAATGTTTGTTGAAAATTATTATGTATTATTTCGACAGAAAACCAAAAAGTCCTTGTGGAGTTGTCTGGAAAAATTTTTTTAAGGCAACAATCGAGCTCGGGTAATACTTTTATCTCCATACTTTTCTTTGATGGAATCGATTACTTTTACTAACTTTTCGCGATCTTTTTCAGGTTCGTCAAACAAAGCCAGCTGGCCCTTATCCTGATTCACAAGATTTTGCAGGGTTATCCCAATCAAACGGATGGCTTGGCTTAGCGATACTTCCTGCAGGAGTTGACAGGCTTCTTGATAAATTACATCTTCAAGATTGGTAGCTTGGTTTAGGGTATGGGATCGAGATATAGTGCGGAAATCAGAATAACGGACTTTAAGAGTAATAGTTTTTCCTTTGAGTTGCTCTTTACGAAGATTTTGACCGATATCACAAGCGAGTTCCAGCAGAATCTTCTTTAATACATCACGATCCGTAAGGTCAGAGTCGAAAGTCGTTTCCCGGCCGATGGATTTTACCTCCCGCTCACTTTCCACCGGCCGGTCATCAATTCCCCGGGCCAAAGCATATATCTGCCTTCCCCAAGTACCAAAGAGATGGGCGAGGTATTCCTGATCAAGTTGTCGCAGCTCGCGAAGTGTACGGATATTCAAACGATGGAGACGCTCAGCCGTTTTTTCGCCGACTCCCCAGATTCGCTCGATGGGCAAAGGATCAAGAAACTCTTGAACATGAATAAGATCCACCACCACAAAACCATTGGGTTTTTCCAAGTCAGAAGCAAGTTTAGCAAGAAATTTATTACTTGCCACACCTACGGAAGCAATTAGGTCGAGTTCATTCTTAATTCGTTCTTTAATCGTTTGCGCGATTTCTTCTGCAGAACCAAATAATCGGGTTGAAGCGGTAACATCTAAAAAAGCTTCGTCAAGGGAAATGGGCTCGACTAAAGGTGTATATGTTAAAAATATATCTCGAATTTGCCGTGATACCTGCCGATATTTTTTACCATTCACTGGCAAAAAGACCGCTTGAGGGCAGCGTCGATACGCTTCAGCTAAGGGCATTGCTGAATGAATACCCATCTTGCGCGCTTCATATGAAGCAGTAGACACGACGCCTCGACTATCTGGCTTCCCTCCGACCACGACCGGCCGGTTCTGGAGAGCAGGATTATCACGTTGCTCAACCGAGGCAAAGAAAGCGTCCATATCGATATGGATTATTTGACGCAAGTGAGTATCACTGCTCATTGATTTATCACCTCATTATTCTATAAGAAGCAACCTCCATTATATCACTCGTCATTTAATACTTGGGAAAATGCACAGCAAAAGTTGTTCCACTTGAGGAGGTTTTAATCGAAATTCGAGCCTTATGCTTTTCCGCAATTCTGAAGCAGACGGCAAGACCCAACCCGGTTCCATTCTCTTTCGTTGTAAAGAAAGGATTGCCTAATTTGTTGAGGATCTCCGAGTCAATTCCGGGGCCCTGGTCTTGTACCTCGAAGACAACTTCTTCAACTGCTCTAATGGTACGCAAACTGAGTATCCCGCCGTGCGGCATCGCTTCTAACCCGTCCCGCGCTAAGTTGAGGATCATTTGGCGAATTTCTCGTTGATCAAGCATTAGGTAAGGAATCTCATCAAGCTCCATCTGAACATCGTTTTTACGATTAAAGGCATCGGCTTGAATTAAGGGAAAAAGAGTTTCCAGGAGGACATTAAGGTTATCCATCTTTAAGTCCAGAGCCTGATCCTTCGAAAGCGTGAGATATTCCGTAATAATGGAGTTGGCTCGGTCAAGTTCGCTCATCATCAATTCAAAGTATTCCAGATTCTCCTGATGCTGTGGGCGAGCTTTCATCATTTGTAAAAAACCGCGAACCGTTGTCATTGGATTCCTGATTTCGTGTGCGATTCCTGCGGCCATTTCGCCAATCAAATCAAGACGATCTAAGCGAGCTATTTCTTTTTCAAGACGTAAGTTTTCGGTAACATCGGTGACCACAGAGAGTAGACATTGTTCTCCTTTCAATTTGAGAATCTCGGTGGATAAAAGTCCTTCTCGAAGTGTTCCAGATTTGGTTTCATAAGTTACGCGAATATTTTGCAGGGATTCCTCCTGGCTGAATTGAGTGATTGAGTTAGCTTCCGCGGAAATTCCGGATAAGTTAATAATTTCAGCAGCGCTATCCTTAAGCTCTTCCAATCGATACCCTGTGAGCTTCTCCCAACTTTCGTTGACATCAAGATAACGGCCATCTTTAACAGAGCGAATCGCCATCAAGTTAGGGCTAAACTCGAACGTCTTGCGGAAAAGTTGCTCGGAGATTTGGAGTTTCTCATTCGTAGCGCTAATTTCCAAGGTCCGCTCCAGAACAAGTTTCTCCAATAATTCATACTGTTCATTACGCGTCTTTTCGTTTTCCTGGCGATCCGTGATATCACGGATCGAACAGACGGTCACGTGTTGATCGTCAACAATAGCCTCACCTATAGATATTTCCACGGGGAAGGGTTTTCCGTCTTTGGCTAGACCAAGAGTACAAAAAGGTCTGGGATTTCTTTCTTTAAGGAGCTGTACTAATTCAGGAAGAAGTTGGGAGGCGTCTTTCCCGACGAGTTCCTCAGCCAGATATCCAAACATTGCTAGGATCGCTGAATTTACATTAATAATGCATCCTTCTGGATCAAAGACCAAAACTGTATCGATCGATACATCGGTAATGGCTCGGGCTAAGGCCTCTGCCTTTCTTAAAGCGGAGGTCGTACATTCGAGCTCAAGGTTAAGATCTTCAAGTTCAGCGGCACGTTGCTGTAAGAGTTGACTTTGAATTTTAACGCGTGCTTGAGCCTGATAGATTTTAACAAAACCCTCGACTTTCTTAAGTAAGGTTGAAGGTTCAAACGGCTTGAAAATGTAATCAATTCCGCCTGAGGCATAACCCTTCTCAACGTGCTCTGAGGCTTGGCTTAGCGCGGTAATAAAAATTACTGGAACGTCCTTAGACTTTTTTCTTCGTTTAATTAGGCGAGCTGTCTCGAAACCGTCTAAACCAGGCATTTGAACATCCAGCAAAATGACCGCGAATTGTTCTTTTAAAACCCATTTTAAGGCTTCTTCGCCAGAGTTCGCTTTGATTACCTGATATTCCGGAGAGGTCAGGACAGCCTCTAAGGCCAGTAGATTTTCTGGACGGTCATCAACTAATAAAATATTTACCTGGAGTTTTTCCGCTTTGTACATATTCACAATTCGACAGTCTTCCTCTTTCCTATCTTATTTTCCGAAAAATCCTAGCATTCGAATCCATAGGTTCGTAACATTGAACCTGGGATGAAACGGTAAGTCCCTCTTTACTGCCTAGACAGAGAAACCCTGAAGTCTTCAGACTTTCGTGCAAGAGATTCTGAACTTGCTTTTGAAGTTGCTTATTAAAATAGATCATTACATTCCGACAAAGAATTAAATCAAATTCATTAAAAGATCGGTCAGTAACTAAGTCATGCTGAGCAAAGATTGTATTGTTCGAAAGAGCGGAGTTGAAATTTACCCGATCACCGTCTACCGTGTAATATTCAGAAAAGGCTTTTTTGCCCCCAGCCAGAAGATAATTCCGAGTGTATTTTTGCATGGAAGCAATAGGAAAGGAGCCCTTTTTGGCTTCCTCGAGCGAAACCTCATTCAAATCTGTGGCGTAAATCTGGGTCTTACTTGAGAGCCCTTCTTCGCGCAAAAGTATGGCTAAAGAATAGGATTCTTCACCCGTGGAACAGCCAGCCTGCCAAATTCGAACATGAGTTAGTTCCTTGAGAGCCGGGAGAACATTACGCCTTAAAGAAAGGAAAAAATCGGGATCGCGAAACATCTCAGTAACATTAACCGTAAAGTCTCCAAATAATCTCCCCATAATGCCAGGGTCATGAAGAACTTGTTCTTGCAATCTTGACACACTTGGTAAGTTCTCAGCCTGCAGTCTGTGCTTCACCCGTCGATGAAGATAGGGGGAAAAATAATTGCGAAAGTCGAACCCGTAATAACGATAGATCCCTTCTAACAAAAGCTCTATTTCGAGGGTTTCAAGTTCTTCATCTGGGCATTCGCTAATTTTTAGTCCCCCTCTCATAGAGCCATACTCGCATTAGAGACAGGAGCTGTTCGGTAATAACAGGCTTTTGAATATAATCAGAGGCCCCTGCTTCAAGGCATTTTTCGCGATCAGTTTTCATTGCTTTTGCCGTGAGTGCGATGATCGGCAGAGCAACAAATTCTGGAATCTGACGGATGGCCCGCATTGTCTCATACCCATCCATTTCTGGCATCATGATATCCATGAGAATCAAATCTATAGCTGAATGGTCTGAAAGGGTGTCGAGTGCTTCACGTCCATTTTCAGCAAAAAGGACATTCATATTGTGGGTTTCAAGGAGGGACGTAAGGGCAAAAATATTTCGCATATCATCGTCCACGATCAATACTGTTTTGCCCTCAAGCGAGACTGGCTTTGGAAGTAAAAATTTCGGTTTTTCTATAGGTGTCATGGAAAAAGCGGCGACTTGGTCTATAACGGTAGGCTCATGTTCCAGAAGGGTAGATACAGGGGTTGGTAAGTAAAGAGTAAAAATGCTTCCTTTCCCTATTTCACTTTCGGCCTCAATTGTCCCACCTAATAGGAGGGCAAGTTCGCGGCAGATAGATAATCCTAAGCCTGTTCCACCATACTTTCGGCTCATAGTTCCATCTACTTGACGAAAGGCTTCAAAAATGAGCTCGAGGTTATCTTTAGGGATGCCAGTTCCTGTGTCTGTAACGGATACCGCAAGTACAGGAGTTTGCGTGAATCCTTTCAAATGTATCGTTTCTGCACTGGGCTGATAAAATTTAAGTCGAATATGCCCCTTTTCCGTAAACTTAAAGGCGTTCGACAAAAGGTTTTTAAGAATCTGCAGGACGTGTTGTTGATCCGTAATGAAGGTTTGGGGAAGGTCAGGTGAAATTTCAATCTCAAACAATAGACCTTTCTGGTGTGCGACGGGGGAAAATTGATTTTCAATCCCATTTTTTAAATTCTGAAGACTTACTTCACTCAGAAGAATGCTCATTTTTCCAGACTCAACTTTGGATAAGTCCAAAATATCATTAATTAATTCAAGCAAATCCTTACCTGCGGAATGAATAGAAGCAGCATATTCCACTTGCTTTGGAGTTAGATTCCCTTCTTTATTCTCAGCAAAGGTCTGGGCAAGAATCAACATACTATTAAGGGGAGTTCTTAATTCATGCGACATATTCGCTAAAAATTCGGTTTTGAATTGTGAAACCTTCTCTATTTCCTGGGTTTTCTGCTCGGACTCTCGATATTGTTTTTCCAGTTGTTCATTAGTGCTTCTGAGTTCTTCATGTTGGAGTTGAAGTTCTTCCGACTGAACCTGTAATTCTTCTGTTAAGGTCTGCGATTGATCAAGCAGGCTCTTAACCTGCACCTGCCGGGCGACACTATGAAGAGTAATTCCCATAATTTTCAAGATGCGTTCGAGCAGATTTCGCTCAAATAAAGTAAAGTTATGGAAAGAGGCAAACTCTAGTACGGCTACTACTTCTCCCTCAAATTCAATGGGCAAAAGAAGGATGCTATGGGGAGATGCTTCTCCTAACCCTGAGTGAATTTTAAAATAGTCCTTAGGAATATTAGAAAGCAGTATTTCTTGATGATCCTGAGCGCATTGGCCAACAAGTCCCTCGCCTACATGAATGCGTTGTCCTTTTACGAGATCCATATTACAAGCATAAGATGCTAACGGAGTGAAATAATGACCCGCCATTCTTTCATTTTCATCGCTTCCCCCTTCTCTTATGTAAAAAACGCCAAAGTGCGCTTTAATGATGGGGGAAATCTTATTTATAAAAAGGTTAGCCATGGTTGATAAATCAGGTATCCCCTGAAATAGGGTTATGATTTCACTAACCTTTGTTTCAAGCAAGGTTTTTTCCTGCAACGTTTGTTTATAGAGCTCCTCTTGTTGGGTATGTTGTTCGATCGAATCTGCCATTTGATTATAAGCGAGAGCGATCGGACCAATTTCATCTTTTGAAATAATCTCAATTCTGGGCATTTGTTCGGTTCGATTCCGGCCCCTGGTGATAACATCCGACACGTGTTCAATACTTCGGCTAACTCCTAGCATAGCCCATCTACTGACAGCCATACCCATCCCTAGAGCGAGAACTAGAAAGAAGATTATAAGTCGAATCGTAAAATTGTAGGACTGAGTCGACTGTGTAAGTAAATTATACATCTCTGTATGTTCTAGAGTTTGCAGGTCAGAGCTCTTCTCCTGGATGTCTATTCGGACTTGGTCCTGTGCTTGGGTATGAAATAAGTGCGTAGCTTCCTCCCTCTTGCCCGCGACGAGGAGGTCAAGTACTTTGTTAACATCTTGTTCATAGGCGAGATTGATACGCTGGAGACTAGTAAGCAATTCTCTCTTTTGATTCTCATCATTTGTGCGTAGGAATTCTTCGATGTCTAGGTTCGATTTTTGACGGGACTCCCGTATGAGCATGATTTCTTGGGGCGTTAAGCGCGAGGGATCTAAGAGCAAATCCAGAATCCGCTTCGCCGTATTAGCGCGTTCAGATTCTATACTCGTTGCTAGCTGAATTTTATCGTAGTGGGTTAAAACAAGTTCGTTGATACTGTTATTCTGATCATGGAGCATCATGAGGGAAAGAGAAACAATAAAGGCCATTAGCAGGAGTATAGAACCAAAACCAATGAAAAGTTTAGACCGAAATCGCATGTTTTGCCCTCCAGTTATAATACTTTATCTAGCCAATTGTCTTTCGATATTTTCAGTTCATTATAACCTGTCCTAGGTGTCGAATGGTGTCAACTACTGGTGGATTATTCTAAAATTATGAAAACAAAAAAGAAAAAAGAACAAATCCGCTCAATTGAGAAAGGATTGTTCTTAGTGGTAAGAAACATAGTTTATTTTAGAAATCTAGCCAGTCATCTCAATACGTCGGAGCTATTTTATAGATTCCAAATTCCTTATGGCCTAAACTCTCCGCTTTTGGCATATGCCCGTTGGCAACTTCAACGATAGAATCCAAGATTCGTTGACCTACGTGTTCGATCGTTTCTTCTCCAGAGATGATAGTGGAAGCATCAATATCCATATTATCTTCCATCATTATAAAAGTACGGGCATTGCCGGTAATTTTGATGACAGGAGCAATTGGGCAACCTGTTGGGGTTCCGCGTCCTGTGGTAAAGATTACAATAGTTGCTCCACCAGCAACCATGCCTGTGATCGACTCGACATCCTGACCCGGAGAATCCATGACATACAGCCCTTTACCACTAGGAGCCTCACCATACGCTAAAACATCTTGAATCGGCGCATGACCTGCTTTGTGGATACAACCTAACGATTTTTCTTCGATTGAACTAATCCCCCCGGCTATGTTTCCCGGAGTGGGTTGACTGCCGCGAATATCTACGTGCATGAGTTTTGCCCGGTCTTCACAGTCCTGAACATACCGAATTAACTTTTCACCAATCTCCAGAGTTTTACAGCGACGTGCTAGGATATGTTCGGCACCGATGAATTCAGTGGTTTCTGATAACATAGAAGTTCCACCGGCCGCAACGAGTAAATCTGAGGCAATCCCACACGCCGGATTCGAAGCTAACCCAGATGTGAAGTCTGAGCCACCGCATTCAATCGCCAGGACAAGTTCGCTTAGATCCATTTTTTCAGGTTGAAGATGAGCAACTTTGCGGGCGAGTTCTCCCGCTTTGCGCAAACCTTCAGCGGTAGCTTTAAGAGTTCCTCCAACTTCCTGAATGACAAGAGTCTCAACTGGTTTTCCTGAAGCTGCAATTTCTGAGGCAACCTCACGGATAGGCATACCTTCACACCCTAGTCCGATCACTAAAATGGCCGCAACGTTGGGATTTCTCCCCAAACCGATTAAGGTGCGCATGGTTTGTTCATGATCTGCTCCGATTTGGCAGCATCCATGTTGATTCGCAATTGCCACTGCGCCAGGAATTTGGGCTGCAATATTGGCCGCAACTGTACTGGAGCAAACAGAAGTAGGAATAATAGCGATATGATTACGAATCCCTACTCGACCATCGGGACGACGATAACCTAAAATTTCCATATATAAGCCCTCTCTTTTCGCTATTTATCTCCGCGACCGCGCAGGCTTTCCATGTTATGAACATGAACATGCTCACCGGCTTTAATATCTAGGGTGGCCCCACCAATGCTTTCGCCGTATTTAATAATCTCTTCCCCTATTGGAATCTCACGGATAGCAATCTTATGTCCAAGAGGAATATCCTGGAGAAGGAGTACCGATTGTTCTTGATTTCCTAAGAAAAAATGGATTAGAGTTCCCGCTTTAAAGTCATCCACTACCGTAGCAACATTATCTTGATCACGAATTACAACTGCTTGTTTCTTCATCGAAATACACCTCCGAAGTCTAGATTTTCTTCCACTTTTGTTGTTTACGGCTATCCAGTTTATAGACTAGCGCTAAAATTTCAGCTACTGCAACATAAAGTTGGGACGGAATTTCGCGGTTAAGATCAATCTGGACTAAGACATCAACCAAGGCTCCATTTTTTTGAATCGGGATGCCTTCACCTTGGGCAACTTCGATGATCTTTTGGGCTAATTCTCCTCTTCCCCGCGCAATTACTTTCGGTGCTCCGGAACCATCATAACTTAAAGCAACCGCTTTTTTGGGTTGTGCGGCTTCAGGCATAAATATCTACCCCCTGTCGAGGTTCGCCCGAGACAAAATCTTGGAATTCGGAATTGGAGTCCCAGAGAGAGACATCAATTCCCGTTAATTTTAACCCTAAGTGAGCAAAGCGTGCAATCGTTTCCTCTTTAAATTCCTGAAGAAGATCAGAAATAGCTTGTGGGTCTACACTCAGAACCCGTAGGGACAATAGATTTTCAGCAAGATAAGCATCGACGCCGATTTTACCTAAGGTTGGAGTTTCCAAATATACTCCAATTCGGCAGTGCGACTGATCTAATGCGTTCTTCTGCCGATCACTTTGTAAAGCTATTTTGGCATCGTGTATGCGCTGATTATCTTGTAAAGGCAAACTTAGCCAGAGATAAGAGTTATTGATATCTCCTAAGATTAATTGTTGTCCGGTTATCTTTTCAAGGAGACCCTGTAATTTCGAGTTTAAGGAATTATCTTCTTGAGCGTTGACTCCTAGTAGGAGTTGGGCTTTGAGCGAGTTCCTAAGCTGAGCTAATTCTTCCTCAGGTGGTTTATCTTTAGCAAGAAGAAGTTCAGCCAATTTGCGTTCATAACCTATTCCTAATTTGTTTAAAAAGTCACGAATCTGCACCTGACCATTATCCCCGTTTAATTCCGACCATCGTGGGAGAATTGATAAAAGCTGTTCAGGTAACCCTAATAAAGACTTTGGAGTTAGGCCCGATCCCGAAGACTGTAGATCCGTTTGAGTTCCTTGAGATTGCTGAGTCCCTTGAGACTGCTGAGTTACTTGAGATTGCTGCGTTCCTTGAGATTGTTGCGTTCCTTGAGATTGCTGCGTTCCTTGAGATTGCTGCGTTCCTTGAGATTGCTGCGCTTGCTGTGTCTGTTGCCCCTGGCTTTCTTTAATACTCTCTCCCAGAAGCATGGTCCAATCGAGTTTTTTGGCTGTGTTAATTGCCTGAGCTAGTTCTTGATCGAGCGCGGAAAATCCAGCGAGTCCTCCACCACTCTGAAGTGAGCCTTGCTCTCGAGAAAGTAGAATATTTCCGGAGGAACCCGGAGCTGTTTTTACTTCTCTTGCAAGTACCAGTTCCTGAGTTCCCACCTCCTTGACGACAGCCCAAAATTTATCTCCGGGTTGGGCTGTGGTTTCTAAGATAGCGTCAAGAAGATTACCCTTGATGTTGATTACCGCATGGCCAGAGGAATCTGAACGAAGGACTTCGACAAAAAGGCGTTGTCCTTCGCGTAGCTCGCTCGAATTAAAGTTCAATAAGTTGTTCGCCATGTTGAGACCTTGAATATTCATACTCAACCTCTATTCTTGAGCCTTGTCCAACCACGCTTCAATAGCGCCAATGACGGAATGAACACAGCCCTCCTGGAAGGGCGAAATAAGATTTGCCTGTTTTACTAACTCAAGGAAGGATAAACTTCCACCGACTTGGCAGAGTTTGAGATAGTCTCCCCAGGCTTGAGTACGGTTTTCACTCCATATCTGCCAAAATTGGAAGGCGCAGATCTGAGCCAAGGTATAATCAATATAATAAAAAGGTGAACTAAAAATATGTCCTTGCTGATGCCAGAACCCGCCGCGCTCTAAGTACTCGTTGTCCTCGTATAGTCTGTGCGGGAGATATTTCTTCTCAATTTCTCGCCATGCCCTTTTTCGTTCTTCTGGAGTCGCCTCGGGATGAGCATAAACAAAATGCTGGAATTCATCCACAGTTACTCCATAGGGAATAAAGAGAAGAGCTTCGCTTAAGTGGGTGAAGCGATACTTACCCGCCTCTTCCTTGAAAAATAAATCCATCCAAGGCCATGCCAAAAATTCCATGCTCATCGAGTGGATCTCACAAGACTCATAGGTAGGCCAATGATATTCCGGTACGGCGAAACTTCGGCTTGAATACACTTGAAAAGCATGTCCCGCTTCATGGGTTAAGACATCCACATCCCCGGAAGTCCCATTAAAGTTTGAAAAGATAAATGGAGACTGATATGCACTTATATAGGTACAGTACCCGCCCCCTGCTTTTCCCTTGTGAGTGACCAGATCCAAGAGTTCATGTTCAAGCATATAGTTAAAAAACTCGTTCGTCTCCGGAGAAAGTTCGCTATACATCCGTTGTCCGTTCTTTAGGATCCATTCAGAATCTCCTTGGGGTTTTGCATTGCCATCAGGAAAGCTAAGCATTTCGTCATAATACATCAATTGCTCTAGACCCAGACGCGTCTTTTGCCGTTCGCGAAGTTTGGTCGCGACAGGGACGATTTCATCTTCCACTTGCTTACGAAATTGAGCGACCATTTCGGGATCATAATCGGAACGGAGCATACGAGCATAACCCAGTTCCACGTAATTGGCGTAGCCAAGTTTTTGGGCAATCACAGTCCGTACTTTGACGAGTTGATCATAAATCGCGTCGAGCTCTTCCTCATGTTCGGTAAAAAAGGAATACTTAGCCTGGTTGGCTTTCTTCCTCATTTCCCGATCAGTGGACTGGAGAAAAGGTCCCAGTCCGGAAAGATTCCGTTCCTCCCCTTCAAAAGGGATTTTAGCCGAGGCGATGAGTTTCATGTACTTACTTTCGAGTTGGTTTTCAAGCTGTAAGTCTTCAATGATTTCTGGTTTAAAGGTCTTAAGGGTCAATTCCGCGATCCGGAAGAGTTGTTTTCCCCATTTATCTTCTAATTCCTCGCGAAACAAAGAGCTCACTAACGCCCGATAGAATTCGGAAATCAGGCCTTCGTAAATTGGACTATTCTCATCGAAATACTCCTGCTCTTTTTCATAAAATGAGTCCGTAGTATCTACACTATGGCGAATCTGAACTAGTTCAAACATAGAGTCAAACTTCTCGCGAAGTAGATTGATTTCAACCATCACTTGATCTTGCTCCTGAAAGCTGGTGGCGTGCTGAAAATGATCGAGCGAAGTGTGAAACGTGGTTTGTATTTCCGTAATGTCCGGGCGAATGTAGATGTAGTCCTTAAATTTCATGTCTTTACCTCCCTTAAAATTATTGTTTAAGTAGATTAGGTTGGTCCGTATGGCGATGATTTATTTTATAAACCTCGGATTTTTCCTCGATAAAGAACGGGAGGAAGGACACAACGATATTTCGTTTCTTCAATAAGGCGCGGGCGATGAATACACTTGTATTATTATGGAGTGCCATTTCCCAAGGTTTCGCGACGATAAACTGAGGTAAGAGAATCGTCACGATATCCTCCGATCTGGAGGCATGCTCATTTGAGTTGATATACTCGGTTAGCGGTCCCACAATATGGCGATAAGGCGACAGCTTGATTACCAGAGGGATATCTGTGTTTAACTTTGCCCATTTCGCCCGCAGTTTATCAGCTTCCCCTTCATACGTTTCGACGTGAAAAACTTCAATCTCTGTGGACATGCTTCGAGCATAACGTAACGCCTTGATCACCATCGCATTGAGACTTTGCACGGGTAAGATGACATAATTTTGGGGTTTTACCATTAACTTCAGATTGTCGATTTGGTCATTTGGAATATCGAGCTGTTTGGCCACATAGGAATAATGCTTTCTGACTTTGAGCATTTGTGAAACAAGAAGCGGAACGATGATCATGACAATCCAAGCACCACTCGTAAATTTCGTGACTGCAATTACGATTACTGTGATAAACGTGATCAGTGTCCCGAGTCCATTAACGAAAGAATTGTACCTCCAGCCCTTGGGCTTGGTCCGGATCCAGCGCATAAAGATTCCGGCCTGGCCCAGTGTAAACGAGGTAAAAACGCCAAGCGCATAAAGTGGAATCAAGAGGTGGGTATCTCCTTTGAAAATGATTACTAAACACCCTGCCGCAATGGCTAAAAATATAATTCCATTGGAAAAGCTCAGACGATGTCCTCTTAAAGCAAATTGTCGAGGAACATAACCATCCTGAGCAATAACTGAGAGCAACGTGGGGAAACCCGCAAAAGCCGTATTGGCAGCCATCGCCAAAATGATTGCTGTCGTAGCCTGAATCAGATAAAACATAATTCCGCGACCAAAGACTTGAGTTGCAATCTGCGCAATTACCGTTTGCTCTAGATTCGGGACGGCCTGATAAATTTTCGCCAGATAGGCAACTCCCCCAAAGGTGATGATCACTGCTGCGGCTAGGAGAATATACGTTATTTTTGCGTTCTTTTTTGCCGGCTCTTCGAAGTTGGGCACAGCATTACAGATCGCTTCAACCCCAGTGACGGCTGCGCAACCCGAAGAAAACGCCTTCATCAGTAGGAAAATCGTAACCGCTTGCGTACCAAAGCTTACCGTTGAAGGAATAACCGCAGAAACGGGAGTAATGTTAGCCGTGGAATAGTTCATAATCCCCCCCACAATGAGAATCAGGACGCAAACGATAAAGGCATAGGTGGGGATGGCAAACAACTTTGAGGAATCCCTTATTCCGCGTAAATTTCCAATCGTAATCAAAACGATTAAGAGTAGAGCAATCACGACCCGATGCGTGTATAACATCGGTAAAGCAGAGGTTATAGCAGCCGTCCCTGCGCTAATACTAACCGCAACAGTCAGGGTATAATCGACTGAAAGAGAGGCACCCACTATAAGTCCGAACTTTGTTCCTAAGTTTTCTTTGGCTGCGTTATAGGCCCCTCCCCCGCCCGGATAAGCATCCACGATTTGACGGTAAGAAATGGTCAAAATAAGAAGTAAGAGAATAATGGCGCCGGCGACTTTGGGCATCCAAAGATATGAAGCCAACCCAATCACCGGGACGAGCGCCCAGAGAATTTCTTCAACAGCATAGGCAACTGAGGAAATGGCATCACTCGCTAAAACTGGAAGTCCCCAAAAGACATTGAATTTTTCTTGGCTTAATTGATCGGAGGATAAACTTTCACCTAATAGCCACCGCTTGAGACGAGTAAACACGTTTCTGACCACTCCTATGTGTTGACTTATTTAAATGGGTGGAGTAAGGCATAGATGGCCCGGGTACACGGAGTCGCGACCTTTTGCTGCTCCGCCATATTGAGAACTGCTCCCTGTAGGCTATCTAATTCGAGAGGATGCCCTTTTTCGAAATCGCGATGCATGGAGGAGGTCATTTCTGGAGCTGTATTCTTAATCCGTTGGATCATTTGTTCTGTGAAACCTTCTGGAAGCTTAACCTTGAGCGTTTTGGCCAGATTAACGAGTTCTTCGACGAAGTCTTTGATGAAAGCGAATGTCACCGGATCCTTCAAGGATATACCAATAGGGTTACGAGTCGCAGTTGTCATACCACTTAATGTAACCAAGAAAATATATTTTGTCCATAGCTCAGTAAGGATCTCTGTGCTAAGTTTTACGTTAACTCCACTCTTTAGAAATAATGCTTCAAGCTCTTGAAAAAATGTGGAATTCATCTCAGTTAAAGGACCAAAAACAATATCGTGTATAGAGCTTTTCTGAAGAATATCTCCAAATTCATTGAGGGTAGATTCGATATAACAAAGCCCTCCTATTATATGTTCAAGTCCGAAGGCGGAAACAAGCTGATCAATATGCTGAACTCCATTCATCAGAGGTAAGATTTTAGCTCCCCGATCGACGAAATTCTTAAGATCGGGAAACGTCCCTTCAAGCTGGTAATTCTTTACCGATAGGATCACTAAATCGGGATTCTCAACTTCTTCTGCCTTCAGGACACAATGAGGTTGGACTATGAAATCCCCGTGAACACTTTCGACGCGAAGTCCCCGTTCCTTGAGTTGTTGGTATCTTTTCTCACGGACCAAAAAGGTCACAGTCATTCCCGCTTGAGCCATTTTTCCACCAAAGTAACCTCCGACAGCTCCTGCTCCGATAACGATAATATTCATTAGAGACACCCTCCTCTTGCGATTCTTTTACTTTGTGATCTCTTGGCTAAAGATCTATGTTTTTTCTTTAAAATCTCTTCCTTGAATGTTGATAGTATTCAATATATAAGCCTTTAATATAGGGTTCTCTCGTTCCAGCCTGAGCCTATGCTTGGCGTACAATGGTATTGTGGATGGCCCCAGTATGTACCATTGTAGGAGATTGTTCAAGGTTAACACTTTTTTCATTGAGGTCAGCGTGCGTGTGAGAGGTAGCTTCATTCCTTTCGATCATCCACGTTCATATCAATAATTTCGCCTGAGGAATAGCCCATTGCCTTCGATCTCGATTTGTTATTTCGCGAGATTTTTTTCGCTACGTAAAATCTGTATATTCCGAACAAACTGGTCACGGCTGCGCCGACAACAACAATACTCAAGGCAAAAGTTAATGACGTAACAAGAATGAAAAGAAGCGCAACGAATCCCAAAATTCGATAGAGTTTTGACATCAGATATTTTCTCCTTTCAAATTGAGCCAGTCATGTAAGCTATGGAATATTATTCTTAGTCAGGTCTAAATTATCCTGCATTTCTTCGAACTTGCACCAAGGAAAAAAGTGGTCACGAATAATTGCCCGAAGAAACGAACTAGATTATTATATAGAGTGAGTTTGATATTACAATAAGAAGATAAAAGGAGTTTTAGCCGCATGCTTATCAATCTGACTGAGGAAGAACTTAAGACGATAAAAAATCCAGTCCTGAGGGACTATGCTCAAATCTATTTCAGAATCGAGCAAGGATTTCAAGATTGGGTTCAACAAACCGGGCTTGAGCTTGATTTAGATCTGCGTTCGAAGACTGAAGAAATCCTGCAAAAGCTCCAAGCGAAAGGAGCAATATTTAGAAATGATGGTAAAAGCATTGTGGTCAACCAAATCTCACCTGCTTGTCAGGCTTGCCAGAAAGGAATTGGCAGCATATCCCTATTTATTTCTCTTAGGTGCCATCGCCATTGTTTTTTCTGCTTTAATCCAAATCAGGATCATTATGAAGAATTCTTGAAAGAAAAGAGAAATTACCGCAAGGAGCTGGACGACCTTTACCATGATGGCAGAAAACTCACGCAGCTGGGTTTGACTGGCGGCGAACCGTTGCTTCATAAAGCTGAGACCCTAGACTTTTTTCAGTATGCACGGACCAAGTTTCCTCATGCTTATACACGTTTATATACTTCTGGTGATTTATTAGATGAAGAGATCCTTAGGGGGCTCCAAGAATCAAACCTTAATGAGATCCGTTTCAGTATCAAAATGGAGGATCCGGAGGAGCTTAAGGACAGTATCTTAGAAAAAATGAAGTTAGCTAGAGATTATATCCCTAGCGTTATGGTTGAAATGCCAGTTATCCCTGGAACGTTAGAAGAGATGAAAAAATTAGTGATCAAGCTTGATGCACTGGGTATCTTTGGAATCAACCTCTTAGAGTTCTGTTTTCCGCTCCATAATGCTGAGATCTTTAAAGAAAAGGGGTTTAAAGTCAAAAATCCGGCTTACCGCGTTCTCTATGATTATTGGTACGCCGGAGGACTACCCGTCTCACAAAGTGAGGTCGAATGTTTAGAACTGCTTGAGTTTATTCTCGATCAGCACCTCACGTTAGGTGCGCAGTATTGTTCCTTAGAAAACAAGCATACCGCTCAGATCTATCAACAAAATGATCATCAGCGAGTCACCAAAGCCCTTTACTTTTCTGCTAAAGATTACTTTTTTAAGTCAGCTAAGGTTTTTGGCGAGGATATTCCTCAGGTGTTAAGCGTCTTTAAGAAAAATCGCTACACAGGTTATCAGATTAATCAAGATTATGATTACCTGGAATTTCATGTAGACCAAATTAAGTCGCTAGCAAAATTAGACCTGGAAATCGGAATCTCCTATCAGGTTAGGGAAAAACGTGAGGATGGGAGTTATCTCCGTGAGTTGAAGCTAGATTTGACGACCCCGAAAATATTTAATCCCCGTGAGGATGTATAAGCCTAAAGAAAACTTGGCTTGCGCCAAGCCTCTGGCGTAGGCGGAAGCCTTAGTTGCACTTATGCTATCTGCCCAAAACTTATACTTTCTGTTAGTATAAGAAAGTCTTTGGCATTGTCATAAAGGCAATGCCAAAGACTTTTTCTAATTTTCTGCCCCTATTCTCGTTTTTAATGTCCCAAAAGTCTAATGTTTTGGTATAATCGACATAGAATTACATAAAAGAAAGGATTGGGCATTCTGAAAAAAGTCATTTTTTCGGTAATCACTTTACTTGCTGTTTTATTAGGTTTACCCCTATTTGCACAAGCAAGCCCTTTAGCTTACCCAATCGAGCGAATAGCTGGTCAGGACAGAGTCGAGACGGCTCTTGAGATATCCCAACAAGGCTGGCAAAACGCTCAAACGGTTATTTTATCGGAATACTCCGATTACGCTGATTCTATCGCCTCAACTCCTTTTGCAGTGAACTTAAACGCACCCATTCTGCTCACCCAAGGAGACTCGATTGATCCTCGGGTAATTGCAGAGATTAAGCGTTTAAATCCTCAAAATACCATCTTGCTTGGAGGAAATGGTCGTTTAAGGCCTTCAATTGAGGAGGAATTAAATCAACGAGGTTTGACTTGGGAAAGAATTGGTGGAGCAGATCGTTATGAAACCTCTATTCTTCTGGCCCAGCGCCTACACAGTGATTCCTTAATTTTGGCGAATGGGGATGATTTTCCTGATGCTTTATCTGCCGCAAGCTATGCTGGGATTAAACATATCCCGATCGTTTTGACCTCGAACACCCTTCCGCAATCTGTCATCGACTATTACCAAGTGACCCGGCCCCAACACTTGGTGGTTATCGGGGGCGAAGGAGTTATCCCTTCCGTGGATTTAGCTCAACATAATTTTAAGGTTGAAAGTCGTTTAGGCGGACAGGATCGCTATGAAACCAATGCTAAAGTTGTTTCTTCCATGCAGGCCTCCTATACTTCAAATAACTTTTTCTTGGCCTCCGGCCAGAACTTTCCAGATGCTGTCGCTGGTACAGTTTTGGCATCCAAAGATAAGGCTCCTCTGCTTCTTTCGGAAAAAGATGATATTCCCCCCTCGGTTTATGCCCTTATGCGAGAGCATATGCAGGTTGAGCCTTCTGTTCAGAACGCCGGTTCGGGAACAGATACTTCAGTCCAAATAGGCCAAATTACCGCTAAAGGCGGATTGAATCTTAGAGATACTCCCTCGGCAACCGGAAAAATTCTGCTCGCGATTCCTGAGGGCACGACGATTGACCTTAGCGCTCAGCAAAGCCAGTGGTATCGAACGACCTATCAATCGACCACTGGATGGGTTTCGGCGAATTATGTTAAAATCGCTTCAGCTAATCAAGCGGTTACCGATTTAACGATCAACGGTACCGTTCTGATTCTCGGTGGCTCGGGTGTAATCAGTACGCACACCGAAAATATTATTGGCGGAAAAGCTTCTTCAACTTACCAAGCTAATCTTCAAGACTTTTCCCCGCTGCCTGCGGAAATCAAAAAACCGGAGTCACCTTCCCGGGGTGGCACAATTAGTACTCCGCCGGTGAGCACAACACAGCCAGCTAGCTCAATACCTTCGGTTCCAATAACCTATGATCCTTCGACTGAAGTTCTGCTGGATACTTTTCAAGGCTTACCAGCTAATGCCTTAGCGGGTAAGAAGATTCTCGTCGATCCTGGACATGGCGGACCTGATTCAGGGGCAGTCGGACCAAACCGATCATTTGAAAAAGATAATAATTTGGCTATCTCCCTTGCCCTTAGAGATATTTTAAAACAAGCGGGTGCAACGGTTCTCCTCACTCGTGATAAGGATATCTCTCCAGCTAGTGATTATTCCGTAATAAACGATTTACAGGCCCGAGTGGATCTCGCGAACAAGAATAATGTTGATTTATTTATCTGTATCCATAATGATTCCTTTACCAGCCCTGATGCCCAAGGGACATCAACTTTTTATTCTTCAGACAATCCGTTCAACAATGAGAGCATACAGCTTGCCAACAGTATCCAAAATGCGATCATTGACTCGATCCAAATTAAAAATCGCGGGGTTAAGGAAGGTCGCCTTTATGTTTTAGGCAATACCAACATGCCAGCGATTTTACTTGAAACTGCCTTCATCTCCAATCCTTATGAAGAAGCTCGGTTACAGAATCCAACGTTCCAAAAAAACGTAGCGTCAGCTATCTTACACGGGATCTATACCTACTATAAAAACCCCATCCCCAAATCCTGAGGTTCCATTAAGAACTCCACACCCCTGAAATAACCTAAAAGGGTTGCGGAGTTTTTTTATTGTGATTGTGGACACGATAGATTGCGATATTTACCCAAATCTACTAAAATAGGGATAACCTAAGTGATCATTTAAATTAAGGTGAGGTATGAAAGAATGCCAACAATAAAGCCAAAGTTTTATGCTATAAAAGAAGGTCGTGAAACAGGAATCTTTACAACCTGGGCGGAGTGTGAGAAAGCAATCCGGGGATTTTCCGGTGCAGTTTACAAACGGTTTGAGACCGAAAATGCTGCACTAGAATGGTATAACGATAATCGAAGTGAACTCAGAGAAAACGCTCAACCTACGGATTATGAGGTCTACACTGATGGCAGTTATCTTAATGGCCAATATTCCTGGGCTTATGCCTTCGTCAAAGAGGATGAAGTGGTTTATGAAGATAGCAATGTGGGGAAAAGTCCTGAAGCGGCCGTAATGCGTAATGTAGCGGGTGAATTAGCGGCGGTTCTTTTTGCTGTAAAACGGGCTGCTGACTTAGGAGTAACCATTCGAATTTTTTATGATTACGCCGGAATTGCCTTTTGGGTTACGGGTGAATGGAGAGCAAAAAATGAATTTACCCAGAAGTATTGTAAACTTATGAATGAGTATCAAGGAGTTTATGCCTTCGAGAAGGTTAAAGCTCATACAGGAAATAAGTTTAACGAATATGTGGATAACAAGGCCAAGACGGCGTTGGGGATAATAAAGTAAGAATACGTTTTATGAGATTGAAGGAGAATACTATGCAAGGAACCCTATGAGTTGATAACGAACAATTCCTAGGGTTCTTTTTAAAGGTTAACCTCTACAGTGTTTAGCTGTACATAGTCTGGCCTAGTTCGGGTTGCTCTAGTAACTCAGACGAGTCCCTTGTCGATGTGACTCAAAGCTATATCTAAGGCCTCATGCACTGTTTGCGCATAATCCAATTTAATGCTCTTTCTTTCATCAAGATAGGCTTCTTCATAAGCTGCAGACCTGATTTTTCCTGACCAGCCTCCCGAAGACTCAAGAACGACGACCGGCTTACGGTTGAGATATGCTGCCGAGAGTTCTCCGAGCGTACCGTTTCCGCCGCCAATCATGATCAGTGCATCGGAAGAATGAACAAGGATCAAACTCCGATAATCAAAGCTTAACCCAGTCGTAATCGGTATATCAATGTAGGAGTTGCCCCTGTCCCGGGTATCTCCAGGCAAAATTCCGACCACAAGTCCGTTCGCTTCTTTGGCTCCCTTTGAAGCATACTCCATGATTCCATTGGTACCGCCACTCAACAAAACACATCCTCTCTGCGCTATTTCCCTTCCAAGGTCTAGAGCCAATTCTTGTATTTCACGGGGTAATTCCCCTGACTGTCCGATGACTCCAATACGTATCACGTTTCAATCACCTCTTTCTTTAGACGACAAAACTTAGATGTTCATCCGTTAAAACTTAAAGAACAACTTCGCAGCCATAAAAAGTACGGTAACAACAAGGATTCTTTGAATCCATTTGTCCCCTTTATTGACAGCGAAATTACTGCCTACCCAAGCTCCAGCCCCCTGCCCAGCGGCGAGAAGTAAACCATAAGACCATCGCACATCACCATGTAAGATGTAGGTAATTAAGGATGTAATCATACATAGTCCGATGACTAGACCTTTAATACTGTTCACCTTAACCAGCGACATCCCAATCAGCGTACTCGTGAAGGCCATAATGACGAACCCAACTCCTGCCTGAATAAAACCACTGTATACTCCGATCAGGATGAAACCGAGGACTCCAATAATCCTTTGTTTCTTGCTTAAATGCTCTTGATGTACAAAATTGCTTTTCTTTTTCTTCGGCCTAATAGTTAACCAGAGCACAACTAACATAACAAATGCAAGGATTTTATTAAATACCGCATCTGGGGTGTAAATAGCAAGTCTGGCTCCGAGAATAGAACCGATCATGGCCGGAATTCCAAAGAACAGACCCAAACGCCAGTCAAAAAAACCCTTGCGTCGGAAATTCCAGACAGCGACCCCATTTTGAACAACTAAAGCCACCCGATTCGTCCCGTTGGCTACTGCTGTCGGTAGGCCTAAAAAGATGAGAATCGGCAAGGTTAATAAGGAACCACCCCCTGCTATTGTGTTTAGAAAACCGGCAAATACGCCAATTGCCAATAGAAGTAAAATTGTTCCCATGTTTTTCTCCTTTTATGTGTGGCGATTAATCATCTCTGCCTTAGATAATTGAGCTTCCGATAGAGAATTGAAATTCACCTTTTCTCAGTATACCCAATATATTCCTACATTTAAAGCATTAAATTACTGTATTTCACTCTTCCCTTTCTCACGAAGAACCTTATTCAGTACGCTTAAATTCACAAGGTTCGTTGTATCTGGCTTTTCTTTAATGAAACCCGTATTAACAGACAGCGTCACAAAATCCAAAATAGAATCCTTCTCAGGATCACTGGTGATTGTCAGTCGCCCAAAGGCTGCATCGAGAATTTCTTGGGATAACGGCTTCTTCGTTAGCTCTGTGATCTGAGCATTCACAGTTTGCTTGGCTTCTTCTTTATTTGTATTAATATAATCGGTGAGATCAACATGGTTCTTGAGGAAATTCTCAACGATATCGGGATGATCCTTTAGAAATTGGGTTCTCACCACGACGACTGTAGACGAATAATTGCCCTCTCTCCAGACTTGATTATAATCGAGTACAACATTGGCCTGGACATCCTTGACAAGAATTGAACCCCAGGGTTCTGGAACCAAAGCAGCATCGATATCACCTTTGTCGAGGAGGGTCTTAATGTCCGAATTATTGGCCTGGTGAATCTCAACAGTTCCTCCCTTCGTCGTATCTTTCAAGCCATTGGCTTGTAACAAGTTGCGTAGCGATAGGTCTTGAGTATTTCCAAACTGAGGCACTGCGACTTTCTTTCCGCTTAATTCTTTAACATCTTTAATCGGTAGATCCTTTCTTGTGACTAGGATTGCTCCAGCATCCGTGGCCCCTGCGATAATCTGGATATCCCCTTTGGATTTGGTGAAGCCATTGATGGCGGGCCCCGGTCCGATGTAAGCAATATCCAATTCTCCTGCAAATAAAGCTTCGATCTCGGAAGGGCCTGCATTGAATTGTTTCCATTCAACTGTGTGGGCATCACCGATGGCCTTCTGAAAAGAACCATCCGCTTTGCCGATTAAAGCCTGAGAATGAGTAATATTCGGGAAAAAACCGACTCGGACATTTGAATTAGCTCCTGAATTCGCTGCTTCATTCTGAGTCCCGCAAGCGGTTAGAAGTCCCGTAAAAATTAAGAAAATCAGAACGATAGAGAGTAAATGGGAATTTTTTCGGTTAGGCATCCTTAACCCTCCATTTCATAGTTATCCAATCATATCATTATTAGTATTCAAGGTATAAAGAAAACCCGGCTTTCGCCGAGCTTTGCGAAAGCGAAAACCGCTGGTTGCACTTATGCTATCTGCCCAAAACTTATACTTTCTGTTAGTAAAAAAAAGTACAGATATGATTCACCTTCTATTGGGAAGGATCAATAAGCTCGGCAGACGCCTTTACAAGCAAGATGCAAAAAGAAGTGCCTTTCGAGCGCCAGCCAAGTTATCGCTAATCCTACGAAGATTTTTTAGATTTCATATTCCGCGTTTAATTTCGAAGCTTGTTTGAAGCCAATGCTCCGGTATTTGGAGAAATTAAGCCATTGTTTGGCAAAAAACTCATCTTTACGTTTAGGGTTTGATAAGCCTTTATACTCGTTGATAAAACGTTGATAATCATCAGCAGATTGGAGTTTTATGGTTAGCCCAAGGGTATTAAGATGGACAACTGGTTCATAGGAATAATCCTCGAGAGAAAGCAAATTCTCAAACTTCGAGTTTCGGACCTTGACGACATGTTGATTTTCTAAGTCGATCAAGTTAAAACTTGTGGGATAGGAATAGGTGTCCCCTGCGACCGGCAGTGGTTCTCCAATCGTGTAGACTCGAGGATGACGCGTGAACTTCTGGATATCCTGTCCTGGAAGGAGCATATAGTATTCATCAAAGCATTGAACATTGACTTCTAAATTCTCTTTGACAAACTTATTAACCGTAGCAATAGCCTTTACAAGACCTGAAACAATACCCCCGCCACATACATCATAACCATCAACAAGTACGAATCTTCCCGTATGCTGATTATTTTTAAACTCATCAAAAGCGATGCTTTCTTTTGTCTTGATGATCACTTCAGCGACATCATTCGTCTTCACAACCACTGCCTCATCATTAGTTGCAAGCGTGGTGGCATCAATGACTTTATTGATTGCAAAAATCTCGCATTCTACTTCCTGGGTAGCCAACTTAAGTTTATATTTTTTATTCTCAACTAGGCTTTGTTTACCCATCCAGAATAGGTTGGCCTCAAAGAAGTTGGACACAAGCGGTGCATTCTCCACGTGAGAAATGAACTCTCCACGTTTGTTAAAGAACTCATCTTCCACAGTAATCCCCACGGACATGCCCGCTTTCACGATATCAACACGATCTTTTTCCACCCAAGCTTCGATCGATTTCACCTGGGTTACGTGATTGCTAGGTGAGATGAGAATCTGATCTCCAACCTTTAATTGTCCGGATTCAATTCTTCCGGCAATAATACGTCGGGCATCAAATTTATAGACATCCTGAATTGGGAATCTTAACGCTTTGTTTTCCAGACCTTTCCCCTTTTCAAAGTCGTCAATAGCTTCTAAAATTGGTTTTCCATCGTACCAGGGCATATTCTCTGATTTCTCAATCATGTTGTCCCCATAAAAAGCGGAGATTGGGATATATTTCAGGGGATAGACATTCAAGTTATTTAAGAAGCGATTCATTTCATATTCAATCTCCAGGAATTTCTTCTCGGAGTACCCAACCAAATCCATTTTATTGACCAGGACATAGACCTTCTTAATTCCTAAAAGGGAAAGAATGTAGCCATGACGTTTGGATTGTTCTTGAATTCCTTCATTTGCATCGATAATGAGAAGCGCTGCTTCGGCATGAGCAGCACCCGAAATCATGTTCTTAAGGAATTCTTTGTGTCCTGGAGCATCAATAATCACATAATCCCGTTTGGGGGTTCGAAACTGGATCTCAGTCGTATCAATCGTGATCCCTTGCTTCTGTTCTTCTTCGAAGGCATCCAAGAGATAGGCATACTCAAAAGGCTTTCCTTTTTCCTTGGAAATACGCTTCACGCGATCAATAGCTCCTTCGGGGATAGAATGAGTGTCATAGAGTAATCGCCCGATGACGGTCGATTTTCCATGGTCAACATGCCCAACGGCGACGATATTCAGTGTCTCTCTTTCATTTTCCATCGTTTTTACCCTTCCTCTTACATATATCCTTCTTTACGTAGTTTTTGCATCGCATAAGCATCTTCCTGATCTTGAGCACGTCCAGCACGTTCACTGATCGTTGTATGCTTCAACTCTTCGATGATTTCTTCCACTGTGGAGGCGTTCGAATTGATTTGACCCGTGCAAGGAGCACACCCTAAGCTACGATAGCGTTTGCCATTCTTAGAAAAATAGAGATCCACCACGGGAATATTTTCGCGGGCAATATAACTCCAAATGTCAAGCTCATTCCATTGAAGAAGCGGATGAACTCGGATGTGGTTTCCCTTCGGAAAATCGGTTTTGAATTGATCCCAGAGCTCTGGAGCTTGATTGGTATAATCCCATTCCGAGTTCTGATTGCGTTCACTAAAGACGCGTTCCTTGGAGCGTGACCCCTCTTCGTCGCGCCGAATTCCTAGGATAAGTCCCTCGAACTCATATTTGGTGACGACTTGTTGAAGCCCGTCTGTCTTCAACGCCTTACAGCATTCGAGCCGGCCTCGTTGTGGACCCATGCCTGCAGCCAAAGCTTCTTCATTTTTATGCACGATTAAATCCAGTTTTAATTCCTTGGCCATGCGGTCACGGAATTCAATCATTTCCGGGATCTTGTAGGTAGTATCCACATGGATCAGAGGAAACGGGCAATACCCTAAAAAAGCTTTATTAGCTAACCAGAGAAGGACGGTCGAATCTTTGCCAATCGACCATAACATGCCGAGCTTTCCGAATTTCTTATAAGCCTCTCTTAAAATAAAGATACTTTCGGCTTCTAATTGGTCAAGATGATCCATAATAAGGCCTCCATATTTTTAATATTGATTCGGATCTTTAGTGTTAATGGTGATTTCTATCGGTTCCCCCTCGGCTTTGTGAATAGACCAGTGCAGAAGGTCTTTATCCTTTCGGGTCTGCATATATCCACCTTGCCCCCCGATATCTGCACCCAAAAAGAATTGGATTGCGCCAAAAGCACACTCCTTGAGACAGGAGGTACATCCCCAGCAATCCTTGGGGTATTTGATAAAGGACTTGCCGAATTCATCTTTAAAAATCAAGTTCCCGGGGCAAACCTTGAGACATTTGCCGCAGCCGGTGCATTGTTCACGGTTAATCACGATGCTCATAGTTCACATCCTTTGTCACAAGATCCCGAAATAGAATATCGACTTTCCCCTGCTGATAACGCGAATTAACGTATTTCAAGAAGTGCTGATCATCTTTTTCTGGGTAATCTGCATTCTCTTGGAAGCAGTGCCAACGGGTTTCCTTGCGAGCGAGTAAATGTTCAATCAGCGTTAAGCAGACATAGAGGCGGTCAATGACCTCGTAGAGCAACATAAGTTCATGCAGATCCTCGGCTTTTAAGGACTGACTCAGTTTGAGCAAAACGTTAATTTTTTCTTTAGCGAGATTGAGCTTTGGGGTATTAACTAAATAATTTTCCGAGATGCCTCCAGCGTAGATATCCATAACCTTCTGCATCGCTTCTTCGAGATCTTCAATCGAATAACGACTTGCGTTAGATTGATTCAAGAAGGACTGAAGCTCATCGCGTTTACGCTGAACGTCCACAAGGTCAACTGATAGAAGGGTTTGGTTTCGAATATAATCTAAAGCTGCGAGTGCGGCTATTTCGCCTTCGGCAAAACAACCCGTCACATATTTTTGCGGACTTCCCCCAGCCACATCTCCAGCGGCATAGAGTCCTTGGAGGGTGGTTGCTCGCTGAGTATCCACCCAATATCCACTGGCGGTATGGCCACCCACAATATATGGTTCCGTACCTTCGATTTCGACGTTTTCCTGGGACGGCCCCTTCCCACTTTCGAGCCATTTTAAGGTTTGGGCGGGTGCCATATTGAGATAGGCTTTATACAAGTCCTGCTCAACTGCAGGTGATTTTCCTTTCGTCGCTAAATAACACGGACCGCGACCCTGCAGGTTTTCCATTGCCGTCGAGTACATACGAATGGGGGTTGAAGGCGTTCCATAGTTTGTTTCGTAGAGTTCCCCTTGGCCATTAACCTGGGGTGCTCCCACACCTTGAGCAATTGTTCCGGTAGGAGCAAGCGTGTCCTTGCATCTTAAGGCGACAAAACGCATCTCAAAGGTCGTCATTTCGGCACCAGCCCGAATTCCCATAGCATACCCTGCACCCGTGTTAAACGGCGAATACCACATCTTATGATGAGAAAAGCCCGGGTTATTGGGTCGATATAGACCTGCAGCTCCACCCGTTGTACAGATGACGGCTTTCGCTCGAAGCGTATAAAAGACGTTTTTATCAAGTGAGAAACCATAGGCGCCAATAACCTGATTGCCTTTGAGCAGATAATCAATAATATTCACACGATTAAGGACCGTGATCTGTTCCTGACTTTCCACGGCAGCGGCGAGGAGAGGTTTGATATTTTCACCATTGATTTTGATATTGCGCCGTCCACGAGCCACATACTCTCCCAGCTCATCCTTTTGGATCACCAGACCCAAGCTTTCCATCTTTTCCGTGACGCTATTGAGTCGTTGTGCAAGGGAATAGACCAAGTCTTCCCGAAGGATCCCTTCAGAATCGTTGCGAACATAATCGAGGTAGGTTTCCGGAGTTTCTCCTTTGACGATGTAGGCATTTAACGCATTGACCCCGGCAGCCAGACAGCCGCTGCGTTTAATATTTGCTTTCTCAGCGATAAGCACCTGGCAGGAGGAATGCTCAGCTAGCGTGAGGGCTGCAAAGCAACCCGCTGTTCCACCACCAATGATCAAAATATCTGTGGTTAATTCTTTGATTTCTAAGTCCATGACCTACTCCATTTTCTCAATTACTTTACGCTTTTTTTCTATTCTTCTTCTCTTGGCTTCTCTCTTTAAAGACTGACCAACGCCTGGAGAAAATCTTCGATGATATCTTCAGCGTCTTCGAGGCCAACGCTAACCCGAATGAGATCCTCATAAACCCCCATCTTCTCTCGTTCTTCAAGCGTGTTGCCCGCATAGATGGTAGAAGCAGGATGAACCACCAACGTCCGAGCATCTCCAATATTCGACGCATTTAAAGCGTATTGCAGATTATTGATGACGCGAAAGGCATTTTTCTTGGAACCGACGCGAAGGGTTAGGAGCCCTCCGAACTTTCCAGAGAACTGCTCTCGGGCAATTTCGTGATAGGGGTTATCCTCAAGCCCAGGGTAGTTTACGAAACTCACCTGCGGTTGCTCTTTCAAGAACTTCGCAAGGGCTAAGGCATTATCACAGATGCGATCCATGCGAATTCCGAGGGTCTCTAAACCTAAACTGGTCAAATAGACATTCATTGGAGCACTGCAGGTTCCAAAATCCTTAAAAGTTGTCTGGCGTAATTTCGCCAAATACGTGAATTGACCAAACTTCTTATAGGGTTTAATGCTGGGGAACTTCTTAACGTCCCAATTTGTGCGCCCATTCGCAATAATGATTCCGCCAATCGAGTTACTGCTTCCGTTAATATACTTAGAGGTCGAGTGAATCACGATATCGGCACCCAGTTCGAGTGGGCGAATAAGGTAGGGCGTCGTACACGTATTATCCACTATTAGAAGAATTCTCTTCGCATGTGCTAACTCAGCAAGCTGTTTGATATCCGGAACATCGAGTTTGGGGTTCCCTAGGCTTTCGACGAAGATTATTCGCGTTCGGTCCGTGATTGCTGCTTCAAAACCTTCAACCGTGCTTTCCTTAAGGAAGGAAGCCTGAATGCCCAGCGGTTTAAAGCCCTCAAACAACGCATACGTTCCTCCGAAAATTCCACTTCCGGCTAGAATTTCGTCCCCACTTTGTAAGCAAGTCAGTACAGCCATACTTATGGCCGCCATACCGGAAGCACAGGAAACGGCTCCGACGCCTTTTTCTAAGAAGGCTATCCGACGTTCAAAGCTCTCTATTGTAGGGTTGTTTAGTCGCGTGTAAAGAAAACCTGGTTCATGTCCTGTAAAAATTCTTTCTAACTCTTCCGCCGTTTCATGAGCAAACGCCGTGGACTGATAGATGGGGATCGTCGTTGCCCCTGATTTTGGGTCACCCTTGAAATTGCCATGGAGTAAGGAGGTGTTGAATTTCATTACAGCTCCTCACCCTTTTCTACATAAACGGTGTAGGTCTCATCCTCATTGTTCACGACTTGAAGGACTTTGTGATTTTCTTCCTTCAGACTCCGGGGCACATTTTGAATGGGTTCTCCAGAGCTCATTTTGATTTCTAAGATTTCACCCGGTTCGAGCTCTTCGATCGCAACTTTAACCTTGACAAACGTGATTGGGCAAACGACATTCGTAATGTCGATAAAATCATTGGCCTTGATGCTCATTTTAAAGCCTCCTGAAGATCCTTCTCAAATTCTTCCCAACCGACTCGTTTAAGGGTTAATCCAAACCGTTCTCCGGGTTTGGCACGTTTCTTAAAGAATTCAAGCGTCCGATCCGTGACTTTGAAGAGAACATCTTCATCATAAATCATCGGAAAAATGGACTTACCGGTTGCAATTTGATTGCCAAAGAGTCCCCCAAAATAAACGGAATAACCATTTTTCCCAGTCCAAGCTTCATTCGGGCAAGATTTCACACATTTTCCACAAAAATTACAGAGATCTTGCTCGAATGTAACCGTCTGAGCGTCTCGATCTACTTTTATAGCCTTCTTCGGACAAACCGCTTCGCAAAGACCGCAGAACGTACAGGGATCCACTTGCCATTCCGGTTGAACTCCACCTTTGATTCCTATATCATTCTCCTCGGCTTTAAGGCAGTTGTTGTTACATCCGGTTACCCCAAATTTAAATTTATGCGGGAACTCGAGACCCGCATATCTTTGATCCAATTTTTCGGCGATGGGGATCGTCTCAATCAGCCCATTTGGGCAGACGCTCGAACCTTGACAGGCTGTAATTGTACGCACGCGTGGACCGCAAACACCGGTGAGAAGTCCCACTGTTGCCATTTCACGTTTGACTTCTTCGATGTCCTCAAGCTTAATAAAGGGAATCTCAACCCCTTGTCGGGAGGTTAAATGAACATAACCCTGCCCATATTTATTGGCGATTTCATAGATTTTTTTAAGATGTTCAGCAGAGATTTGTCCTCCTACAGTCTTTAAACGCATGGAAAACTGCTCTTTTTGGACTTGTCTCATCAGACCGCCGGCTTTTAAGGCTTTATAATCTACTTTTGCCATGATTTCTTTCCTCCTCTGCTTACAGTAGCTTCTCGCACATCCATTCACTTAGCGCTTCAGGGCTGGCACACTCGCTTCCCTGGGAGCTCTGCCAAACCCTTCTGCCTTCTGCATGTGAACCACTGGCGCCGCTAACCCACGGAAACGTAGTGTACCTTAGTCCCCTTCGAGGATAAGTCAACTAAGGCTTGCGTTTCGTTCCTCAACTCAAGTCAAGTTTCCTTTACTGCCCTTCCGTGCAAATCGTTCATTCCTGTGCGAGAAGCTACGCTATCGGGTCCCTTTTAGTTATTCTTAAAGGGTTTTCAGGGTAAATCGAATAGTCGCAGCTCCTCTTCGTTCACGGTTCCCTCTTTGATTTTGAAGCTTTTAAACACGGGATGCTCCTTATCCTGAAGCGAAAGAATGAGATAACTCGCGTCGGGATCAAAGGCTAAGCGAATATCTTCCTGCGAGGGTCTTGAGGGCGAACTGGGATGGCTATGAAAATTTCCAAGCAGCATCCAACCCTTGCTCCGGATATCTTTAATCGCTGCAAACTGTTCCTTCGGATCCATGGAGAAGTGCTCCGGACTTTGGTCCACATTTATAAGGTAATAGACTTTTTCAACCGTCTTAACCTCACCCTCAATCCGGCCAGCCAGTAAACCACACGCTTCATTCGGCAACTTCTCCTGGGTATAAGAAAGGATTTCAACATAGTCTTGCTGTTTAAGAAGAATCGTCATGCATTACACCTCTAAGACTTAATATCACATTGGGTTTGTTCATAATCAATGAGCTCTGTAATCGTGGGGTGTTCACCACAGACCTCACATTTTGGATTATTGGAGAGTTTAATTTTCCTAAATTCCATGGTTAACGCATCATAGGTGAGCAGATGTCCCGTGAGCAATTCCCCGATGCCGAGAATATACTTAATGGCTTCCGTCGCTTGGATCGTTCCAATAATTCCTCCCATGACGCCGAGAACTCCAGCCTGTTTACAGGTCGGAACTGCATCCACCGGCGGCGGATTATGAAAAATGCAGCGGTAGCAGGGTCCTTGTCCGGGAACAAAAGTCATCGTCTGACCTTGAAAACGAATAATACCGGCATGAGAAAACGGTTTGTTTAAGAACACGCAAGCGTCATTGATCAAGAATTTTGCTGGGAAATTATCGGTTCCGTCAATAATGAAATCATAATCCTGGTCTTTTATGATATCTTCGATGTTTTGAGCACTCACCCATTCACGATAGGTAATCACATTAACATCTGGATTCATGAGGTTAATCGTCTCCTGGCCGGAAAGAACCTTCGGTTTTCCAACATCCTGGGTGAAATGGATGATTTGACGTTGAAGATTGGATAATTCGACGACGTCATAATCAACAAGTCCAATCGTACCTACCCCTGCAGCTGCCAAGAACATGGCCGCAGGAGCACCTAGCCCGCCCGTTCCAATGATGAGAACCTTACTCTTTAATAATTTTTTTTGCCCTTTAACCCCGACTTCCTTTAAGATAATGTGCCGGGAATAACGGTCGAGTTGTTCGTCTGTAAAAGCCACACTGTATTCCTCTTTTCTCTTCTGAATTTTCCAGGAGTGCTTCTTAGCAACTTCCGCCGCCCATGAAGTAGAGAAATTCAACCGTATCTTGATCCTTAACTACGACCTCATTAAATCGCCCCTGATCGACGAGTTCCTCATTAACTTGCACTGTAACATAATCAGGCATTTGAACCTGTTGAATTACGAGGAGTTCCTTGATCGTGACTTCTTTTTCTAAGTTAACTTCTTTACCATTAACTTTAATAACCATCGTTTTTCATCCTTTCTTTTATGCAGCTCTTTCCAAGCCCCATTTTTCGCGAACGCTTATTTCTAAACGGCCAAAGACAAGTTTGTCGACCGCCAGACCCAAAATAATAATAACGACCATCACTGCCATGACTTGACTGATATCAGCCATATCCCTACCGACCATAAGCACTTGACCGAGACCCTTCGTGGCCGAGAGCATTTCCCCCGCCATAAGTGCCCGCCAAGCAAAGGACCATCCTTGTTTCATTCCAGAAATGAACGAGGGAAGACTCGCAGGGATAATCACGCTCAGATAAATATTAAACCCCTTAGCCCCCATGGTTCTTGCAGCTCGAATGTAGATCGGATTGATATTTTTAATCCCAGATTCTGTCGCAATTGCGATTGCAAAGGTTGAACCAACGATGATGACGAAAAGGATGGAACTCTCGTTGATCCCGAACCAGAGGATAGCAAAGGGTAACCAACAGATGCTCGGGAGAGTTTGTAATCCTAGAATAAGAGGACGTAAATTACGGTTAAGATATTTGAATTTAACTAAAATGAAACCGATAATAACACCAAGCAGCAGCGAAATCGAATAACCGACAATAATTCGTCTCATGCTGGCTAAGATGGCGATCCCTAAGGTGTTATCCTTGATCATCTGCCATAACGTTTGGAAGACAGCGATTGGAGAAGGGAAAATATATACTTTCCATATTTTAAAAACATCGACGCCCAGCTTATAAACGAACTCCCACAGTAGGATCACCAGCAGATAAAACGTGATCTTTTCCAGTACTCCAATCAAGGTCGTATTCCTCTTGGGCAACCTTCTCTACCTCCTCCTTCAGGTCTTTCATGATCTCGGCGATTATGGCTCTTAACTGAGCATCTTCAAGATTCCGCGGTCTCTGCAGATCAAGGCGAAACTCGGCTTTAACTCGGCCAGGATTCGCAGCCATAACGACGATCCGGTCACCAAGCAGCACTGCCTCTTCTACACTGTGGGTCACAAAGATAATCGTTTTATGTGTTTCTGCCCAAATGCGTTGAAGTTCATTTTGTAAAATGCGTTTGGTCTGGCTATCAAGCGCAGCGAAAGGTTCATCCATGAGCAGAATCTCAGAATCAAGCGCTAAAGCGCGAGCGAGTGCCACCCTTTGTTTCATACCACCGGATAATTCATGAATAAAGGAATTCTTAAACTGGGTTAGACGGACCATTTTTAAATATTCAAGAGCCTTCTTTCGTCGTTCCACTTTTGGAATTCCTGCCAGTTTCATCCCAAACTCGACATTATCAATCACCCTTAACCAGGGAAACAAGGCTGATTCTTGGAACATAACCACGCGGTCTGGACCTGGGCCCGTAATTTCACGTCCATTCAGATGAACTTCACCCTCAGTCGCTCTATCTAAACCCGCGATAATATTTAACAACGTGGATTTTCCGCAACCCGAAGGACCTAAAAGACAGACAAATTCTCCCTTTTCCACTTGTAATTCAACCTCTTCAAGAGCGTGTGTGGACTTATGCTGAGTCGAAAAATCCTTACTTACCTTCTCGACGCGTAAACTCAAAATGATCACCTCAGTCTAATTTATTCCTGCTAAGCATATAAGTTTACTAGGAATTGCGAGTAAAAAAACACACAACGTTTGTTAAGTTAAGGGTATTGAAAAGGCCTCTCACTAAACAAACAAAAAGTCTCCCTCAGAAGCACCGCTCTTATCCATCATATAAAGAAAACCCGGCTTTCGCCGAGCTTGCGAAAGCGAAAACCGCTGGTTGCACTTATGCTATCTGCCCAAAACTTATACTTTCTGTTAGTAAGATCAAAATATAATTCAAAGCGGTTTAGTATGATATTATCCTGAAAAGAATTAAATGTCAATATTTTATTTATTATTACCTTCACCACTTCTTAGATGAATCAAACCACCCGAGAAAAGGAAGAATATACTTTATGAATTCTGGATGAACTGGGTTCATAAAACCTATGAGTTTTGGAGGTAACAAGATGAAACTCTATCGTGTCAATATGTCGGATCTTTCTTTTGTCGCAGAGGAAGTACCTAAAGAGTGGAACGTGCTTGGGGGTAGAGGTTTAACCTCGGCCATCGTCGCAAAAGAAGTTGATCCAACCTGCCATCCGCTCGGCAAAAAAAACAAATTGGTTTTTGCGCCGGGATTGCTTGCTGGAACAATGGCAGGAAACTCAGGGCGCTTGTCGGTCGGATCCAAGAGTCCATTAACAGGCGGTATTAAAGAGAGTAACGCTGGCGGAACTGCAGCTCAAAGACTTGCCAAACTGGGGGTTAAAGCCCTAATTGTAGAGGGCATTCCCGAAGGAGATAAATGGTACTGCCTTCATGTTCATAAAGATGGTGTGGAAATTAAAGAAGAGACCGAGCTCCTGGGTAAAGGCAACTATGAAGTCATTCATACGTTAACCTCACGGTATGGAGAAAATACAGGGGTAATGACCATTGGGCAAGCCGGGGAACACAAAATGGCGGCGGCTAATATTTCGGTTAAAGACCCCAAAGGCCATATTCGTAGCGCTGGACGCGGCGGACTCGGAGCTGTAATGGGTTCAAAACGGATAAAGTTCATAACACTTGACGATAACGACGGAGAAGGAATTAGCATTCTCGACAAAGAGAAATTCAAGAACGCAGCTCAGATTTTTAACAAGGGATTACTAAGCCACCCTGTGAGTGGCAATGCCCTACCCAAATACGGTACTGACGTTTTGGTCAATATTCTTAATGAGGCGGGTGGTCTTCCTACGAAGAACTTCCGGTTAGGTCAGTTTGACGGAGCAGAAAAGATCTGCGGCGAGACCATGTATGATACGATCGCGAGCAGAAAGGGAGATTCCACTCATGGCTGTCATGTAGGGTGTATCATTCGTTGTTCTCAAACCTATAACGACAAAGACGGTCGATATCTTACCTCAGGTTTTGAATATGAAACAATTTGGGGGTTTGGGGCCGGCTGTTTGGTTGACGATCTAGATATTATTGCCCATGTGGATAATATTTGCGATGATATCGGGATTGATACGATTGAAACCGCCGGCGCCATGATGGTCGCTATGGAAGCAGGCTTACTTTCCTGGGGAGATGGTCACGGGATCCTTAGATTTTTGAAAGAGGAGATTAAAGAAGGCACATCCTTAGGCCGAATCCTTGGTAACGGAGCCAATTTTATTGGTCAAGCCTATGGCGTAACTCGTATACCGACGGTTAAACATCAAACGATGACGGCCTATGACCCAAGGTCTGTCAAAGGTATTGGAGTGACTTATGCCACGAGCCCCATGGGTGCTGACCATACCTCAGGGTATACCGTTACATCGAATATATTAAAAGTGGGCGGCTACGTCGACCCGTTGTCTAAAGAAGGTCAGGTGGAACTTTCCAGAAACATGCAAATTTCCACCGCTGCCATCGACAGTGCGGGTCTTTGTATCTTCACTGCGTTTGCCATCCTGGATTACGAACCGGTCTCTCACGCTCTTATCGACATGATCAACGCTCAATATGGTACAAATTGGGCAGTAGAAGATTGGTTCGAAATGGGTAAGTCTGTACTTAAAACGGAACGGAGCTTCAACAAAGCTGCGGGATTTACTAAAAAAGATGATCGGTTACCGGAATTCTTTAGTGAACCGATACCTCCACATAACGCGACTTGGGATTTCACGGGTGAGGAGCTTGATCAGGTTTACACGTTCTAATGTAGATCACTATAAAGCTTTTTGCCTCTTTACGGGAAGGTCGGTAAGATTGAAGTTCAAGATTCTTACCGGGTTATTGATATAATCAACTACTATGCTATTCCACTCGAGAAAGTAACAATTTGTCTCGTTAACGGCCGGGATGTTCAGCATGAACAAACATTAAAAGAGGGTGATATTATTTCGATTTTTCCTCCTGTAGGAGAGGGGTAAGGATATAATTTTCGAAGGAAGGTTAGTCAAATGGATGTGAATGTAAAACTTTTCGGCGACCTGCGTGAAGGTCGATTTGAACAAGAAATGACTCAGTTAGAGGAAAATAGCCGTGTAATTGATGTTATTAAAAAGCATGATCTGCCACTGGATAAAGTGGCTTTATGTCTCGTCAATAGTCATAATGTAGAATTCGGGCATGTCCTGCAGAATGGCGATACCGTTGCTTTTTCGCCTCCAGTCGGTGGTATGTAATAGTAAAAGATAAGAAAGACCGCACTAAATTTTCAGTACGGTCTTTCTTAATGTGTACGCTTAATAAGCCTACAATTTATTGGTTTAGAAAATTGTCTATTTCACGCTCCTGATGATTACCGATCAACGTGTCTTGGGGTTTGCCGTCCTTAAACAAAATTATAGTCGGTAGCTCCTTAACTTGAAACTCATCCTTAATTTCCGGAACCTTATCTACATCAACGTAATAGACTTCTACTTTAGACTTTTGTGTATCAGCTACTCGCTCAACAGTTGAATTACCAAATTCAAGGGCAAAAGGAGTCGGACTATTTAACACGATAGGCAGCCGTCCCGATTCTATCTCTTTAAGCATCGAACATACATCCTTTCTTGGGCGAAGATAATTTCTAACGAAGGCTAGTGTTTCCCATGCAGCATTTGTTTATTTATCCTCCATTTCCCTGCCTTCAAATTGCATCGTGTAATAGTGAGCGTAAATTCCGCCTATTTCAAGAAGTTGTTAATGGCTTCCTCGTTCCTGTATCCCTTCGTCGTTGATCACGATGATTTCGTCCGCATTGCGAATGGTACTGAGTCGATGAGCAATAACAATTGTAGTTCTGTTTTGCGAGAGTTCTGCTAAGGACTTTTGAATGAATTTTTCACTTTCATTATCTAACGATTCCGATCGTATTGCGGAGTGACTCCAACGTATACCGAAACAAACGGAGAACACGAATGGGGATTCTGGGAGGATTCAATTAAAAAGTGATGAATTGGTTGAGCTCTTAATAAAAAAGCTCTGCCTTTTAAGTTGCAGAGCTTCATAAGTAGACTTTTTCCTACCGATTATCTACGCGTTCAGGCTGAAGATCATGGTAAAAGAGACGCTGAGCTGCGAACTTCTCCCATTTCTCACCCTTGCCATAATTGCAATAAGGATCAATGCTGATCCCACCTCGAGGTAGAAACTTCCCCCATACTTCAATATAACGTGGATCAAGCAATTTAATTAAGTCCTTCATGATGATGTTTACCACATCCTCGTGAAAATCTCCGTTATTTCTGAAGCTTAGTAAATAAAGTTTGAGAGATTTACTTTCCACCATCTTGACATCAGGAATATAGCTAATGTAGATCGTTGCAAAGTCGGGCTGTCCGGTCATGGGGCAAAGAGAAGTAAATTCAGGGCAGTTAAATTTGACCCAATAATCATTTTCCTGATGCTTATTTACAAAAGCTTCAAGGATATCGGGATTGTAGTTAAAGTTTAACTTAACCTGACTCCCCAGCAGGGTAATTGTTTCAAGCTCATCTTTTTGACGTGTCATCTGTTTTCAATCCTTCCAATACATACAATAAGTTATCGAATCAACAGGGTACTTTTAAGCACTCTATTTCTTAATAACTTCCGGCTCACCATAGCTCACACCTAAGGTATCCACCGTCACCGTTTTCATGACTTGACTTTGTAATGGCTTATCATTTTGATCTCTTTGGCTGTTGACAATTTTATCCACCGTTTCCATTCCACTCAGCACTTTCCCAAAGGCAGCATATTTTCCATCCAAGTCAGGTGCAGGAGCTACCATGATAAAGAATTGTGATCCGGCTGAATCCGGGGTCTTTGCTCTCGCCATTGAAATGACCCCTCGCTCGTGTTTTAAGGTATTCTTAAACCCATTTTCGGTGAACTCACCCTTAATGCTATAACCTGGGCCTCCCGTACCATTGCCATTCGGATCTCCGCCTTGGATCATAAATTGAGGCATAACACGATGAAACGTAGTCCCATTGTAAAATCCCTTTTGCACTAAGGAGATAAAGTTCTTCACTGTATTCGGAGCGACATTGGGGTAAAGTTCGACCTTGATCTCTTCTCCACTCGCCATGGTGATCGTGACAATTGGATTTTTCGAATTTGATTGAGTTCCCCCATTCGTTGGTGCAGGGGTATTCGAATTTGTGGGCGTGTTGCTGGTACTCGTATTGTTGGTATTGTTAGCCGTGTTTTGTGCTGTGGTGCCACAACCGGTGATGGTAAATAGGATTAACGATACGCAGACAAGTAATGCAAGTTTAAGCTTCTGCATGAAAATTCCTCCTTCACTTGTGATTTTATAAGAATAAAAGGGAAACTCCGATAAGAGATATAAAGGCACCAAGGATTTCCTGAGGACGTATTTTCTCCTTAAACAGAAAAACTGAGACGGGAATGATGAGGATTGGGGTAATTGAGGTCAGGGTAGAAACAACTCCAGTGGGAGCAAGTTGGACTGCATATAAAGAAAGAGAAACCCCAAGGAACGGACCAAACACGGAACCTATTGAGATCCATTTCATGGCCTGTGTGTTTTTAACTGCTGTATGTAACTTTCCCCAACCCTTCAAAAGAGTAATGACAAGGATAAATCCAAAGATACCTGCAATAATACGGATCTGAGTCGCTGCGAAGGGATCAAAAGCGCCCATTCCCAATTTACTCAAAACCAAGCCGAAGGCTTGTCCACTAGCACCCAAAAAAGCAAAGGTTAACCCTTTAATCGAATGTGATAGCTTTACTTTGTTCTTACCTGAATCCTTCATCAGAATAACTAGAGCGATTCCGCCTAAGGTGATGACCATTCCCAATGCAGCCATCAGCGTAATTCTTTCTCCCAGAATTAAAAAACCGGCAATAGCTGTGATGGGTGGGACGGCGGACATAATTAACAGTGATATACGAGAACCCACTTCGACATACGCTTGGAATAAAAATAAATCTCCAAGGACAAAGCCGATAAGGCCAGAGCAGATTAACCAGAACCAGGTCGAACCCGGCGCATCAAAGGGTAAAAGCATTCCCCTCGAGACTAAATTATAACCTGAAATAAAGATAAAGGCGAAAACTAAGCGGATGATATTAACAGATAAAGAGCCGACCTTTTTCCCTGCCACTTCAAAAGCTGTTGCCGAAATGGTCCAACAAAAAGCCGTCGTCAATGCCGCAATTTCGCCAAGATGTGATGTGAACAAATCTATACTCCTATTCTCGATTATTGTCGCTTGTTCCTCCGCCATTTTAATCCAAATCGGAGCGTGTTACAAGATAAAAGCAAACAACTTAGGTGTGCTTTTTCACCTAAGTTGTTGATGATCATTCTATTTTGAAACGTCGTTCATTATAACATCAGCCTCTTTTCACCAGTTATCTCTTGGATAGGTTTAATATTTTGAGTAACTTCCATGATTCCTAGGTATTCGCCTTGCGCATTTCTTACTGCGAAGTAGCGGATATAGACAAACGAGTCCCCAAGTTTAAGCCAGAAATCCTCATGGTCTTTTTTACCCGATTTTAATTCTTCGACGATCTCCTCAACCACGTGAACACTTGCAGGCGGATGACAATTCTCAACTTTTCTACCAAGAACAGTCTTAGCCCGAGCGAAGATTCGATCTTTTCCTTGGGTAAAGTATTTTACGGTGTCATCGCGCTATTCCCTCAATCAGCTTTGCAAAACGAGATTTGACCTCCTCAACACTTTTTCCCTTATGCAAATCAGTAATCAGTTCTTTTAAGACCTTTTGCCTGTACGCGCGGTTATTAAGCAATTCACTCATGATATTCCCTCCCATCATAATTTAAAGTTTTCTCCTATTCCCTTATTTGATACCCTTTACTTTGAAAGACATCTTTTATTTTCTCCATACTTAGTTTCTTCATTACTGCACCTTTGGGAAGGGTCATAAAACGTCCTGCCGTATTTAACATACCTGGATTTGTAATCCCCTCAAACCCTAATTCCTTCATAATATCAATGATCCCAGGATCTTCTGTACAAATCTCATAAACTGTCTTGGATAAGTCGATCACTTTGCCCATGGCTATCACCTCTTCTTAACTAAGACCATCATACTGATAGTATTAAAGGAGTTCTGTGATTTAACTCATACTTTTAGAGTAAAATTAATATCTCATTTCTTTTAATGAAGGGCATTAATCTAAAAGAAACAGCTTAAGGTGAATTGAACCTAAGCTGTTTTCAACCTGCTATGCTATTCTCGTTTCGCTTCTTAGTTATTTTCAAGGGATCTTTCGAATACATTGCGGACGATATCCTTAGTTGGAACTCCCTCATGGAGTTTGACGCCATCGACAAAATACGTTGGCACATAGTAATAGTCATACTGCTTAGCTATGTCCGGTTGAAGATCTTCATCAATGATTGTTACCGCCACCCTGCTATATTGATCATTTTCCTTACTCAGTTCATCCATCCACTGAAGAGCTTGTTTGCAGTAAGGACAGGATTTCATGGTAAACATAAGAACAGGTTTCATTTTACATCATACTCCTCTAATTTTCTGCATAAATTGGTAAACCTTTTCCGGATCCTTCCGGCCAAACGTCTCTTATCCTTCAAACTTCGGTTTGCCTAACTGCCTTCTTCATACTCCGTACATAGGCTGCCACATGGGGCACGCAGTCCATGCCATATTGCTCGACTATCTTTACAATCGCACTGCCCACAATCGCGCCATCGGAAAACTGAACCATCTTCGCCGCTTGTTCTGGTGTGGAGATGCCAAAACCGATGGCACAAGGGATATCCTTGACTTTCTTGACTAGTTTGACCATTTCGCTCACGTCGGAGCTGATTTCTTGCCGCACGCCAGTTACTCCCATTGAGGATACGCAGTAAATGAAGCCCTGTGCTTCCTTGGCAATTGTGCGAATGCGATCCTTAGAATTTGGGGCGATCATCGAGATCAAATCGATGCTATATTTCGTGCAATACGGTTGAAGCTCGTCTTTTTCTTCAAAGGGTACATCAGGAACAATCACAGCGTCTATACCCGTCTCCTGACAATTTTTCATAAACCGGTCAGTACCGTAGGTAAAGATCGGGTTGACATAGGTCATAAACGCCAGGGGGACCTTGCATACCTTACGGATACGTCGCACCAGATCAAAGGTTTTGTCTGTTGTTGCACCACCCGCCAGCGCACGTTCATCCGCGCGCTGAATGACGAGGCCCTCAGCGACCGGATCGGAAAACGGAATGCCCAGTTCGATCAAATCCGCGCCCTCCTCGGCCATTTTTAGCACCAGCTGTTCAGTTATTTCTAATGAGGGATCACCCGCCGTGATAAAAGGAATAAACGCCTTTCCGTTGGCAAATGCCTGCTGTACTCTATTCATAAATTTGTACCCCCCTGTAGCGTGCTATCGCCGCGACATCTTTATCGCCCCGGCCCGAAAGATTGACGACGAGGATTTTGTCTTTGCCCATCGTCGGCGCCAGCTTTTGGGCGTAGGCAACCGCGTGCGCACTTTCGATTGCCGGAATAATTCCCTCTGTCCGCGAGAGGTACTCGAAGGCCTCTACCGCCTCATTATCAGTAACCGGGACATATTCCGCCCTCCCGATATCGTGTAAGTAGGCATGCTCTGGGCCAACGCCCGGATAATCAAGTCCTGCAGAAATCGAATAAACCGGCGCAATCTGACCGTACTGATCCTGACAGAAATAAGATTTCATACCATGGAAAATGCCTTCTGTTCCAGTTGCCATTGTAGCGGCAGTCTTGTCTGTATCTATGCCTTTTCCTGCTGCTTCACAGCCGATCAGACGAACACCTAGATCGCCAATAAAGTCATAAAATAGTCCCATCGCGTTACTCCCGCCGCCAACGCAAGCGAGTAACGCATCAGGCAGCCTGCCCTCTTTTTGAAGTATCTGTTCTTTAACCTCACGACCGATCACACTTTGAAAATCACGAACAATGATCGGAAAGGGATGCGGTCCCATGACCGAGCCGAGCACATAATGTGTGTCTTCCACCCGCGATGACCATTCGCGCAGCGTTTCGTTTACCGCATCTTTAAGCGTTTGGGTACCACTCGTAACCGAATGTACCTTAGCACCCAGCAACTCCATACGATAAACATTGAGTGCCTGACGATCAATGTCCTCTTTACCCATATAAATCTCGCAATTCATACCCATCAAGGCAGCGACCGTCGCTGTAGCTACACCATGTTGCCCCGCACCCGTTTCCGCGATCACGCGGGTCTTGCCCATACGTTTGGCCAAAAGCACTTGTCCAAGCACATTGTTAAGTTTGTGCGAGCCGGTGTGGTTAAGATCTTCCCGTTTGAGATAGATCTTCGCGCCACCCAGATCGCGGGTCATTTTTTCTGCATAATAGAGCAACGAGGGCCGCCCTGCATAATTTTTGAGAAGGTTCTCCAACTCTTCCTTAAAGTCAGGATCGTTCTTATAGTGGTTATAGGCTTGTTCCAACTCGATCACGGCGTTCATGAGCGTCTCGGGAATAAATTGTCCGCCATGGATTCCAAACCGTCCTTTTAACATCTACACCTCACCCTTTCTCGTTGATTCCAGTGGTGGCTTGAGGTTGCTAGTTGCCTTATCCTGCCGGACAACAAAAAAGCCCTTGCCCCAATAAAGGGACAAAAGCTTCTAACTTCTGCGCTACCACCCAAATTGACGATAAAATATCGTCCACCTCATTTTGCATACCATCATATGCACCTCACTGATAACGGACGAGGTTCCCGTCAGCGTCTACTCCTGGATCACAGTTTCAAGCTGCCCTCGCAAGTCCATTCGGAAAAATCTGCATTACTGCATTCACACCTACTAGCAGTTCTCTGGATACACCTAATTTTTCGTACTTCTCTTGCTCAACGGTTTACTGGAAATATTTTGTTTTAAAAAGCATAACGTAGATTGATCCTATTGTCAATTGATATTTTGGTTGCGTTCAAATTTTTCCTTTTCCATTCTCGATTTAAACCACTTCAAGTGATCATGATCTTCCTCCATTATTTGCCGAACTACATTTTGACTTAGGGTGTCAATCTCATCAATGCGGTCTTCATAGGCATGGACACCTTTATCTTCCCCGTCGTATATTTGTTTAAGGAAGAATTCCGGGCCTCGCAGGGAATTAATGACAGATGCTATGTCCGCCATAACCCCTGAAAAGCCAGTTCTTGCTTCTGGTGTACCCTCTAGGTCCTTTATTCTCTGGGTTAGTTGCTCAGCGTGTCTTTGATGGTCTTGTTCAAATTTGTTGAGCATTTCGGTTACTTGGCTATCCTGTTGTATTCCCTTGGTTTTGTCATAAATATGGATTGCCATATGTTCGCCTTTTAGCAACTCGTTCAGCGTATCAACTTGGGAGTGATTTTCCATCGCGCCTTAGCCCCCCTTGATCAAGAAGCCTCGCGCTCAAAGAACGCAAGGCTCATTTCATTTTGATTTAAATGAAGAGCACGTAATGATCTATCTAACACCAATAGAGATAGTTTATTACCTAGCAATAATCTTTCGACTAATAACTAAGCAGAATCGCCACCTCAACTGATGAGTCGTTCGACCAAACTGGATACCTACTCGACCTTATCTAACCTTTCGGCTAAATAAGACCGATAAATTCATAGATAAGAATACACCTCGCGGTGTAGGTCTATCTATAAAAGATGTTCGAAACCCAGCAAGATCTTCGCTCGACCCTTGAAGATAAGTTGGAACCCTCAGATAATCAACGATTAAGTCGACTACCAAAAAGCTTTTCCCTACCCGCAAGAATCTTCTCTCCGACAATTTATAGACTTTCACCTATAAACTATCTTTGACCGACCCCTATACACCTTTTTTACAAAGCATATAGAGATCTGGGCTCAACCATTACGTACCCTTCGACATTATAATGTGCTTCTCCTCGATTTTCTATACATTGAATTCATAAACACTCTAATTTCACTGTGCCTTGCCGCATGTTCTCCTAATATTGGACATCTCGTAATAATAGGCCTTTTGCTTGAGCTAAGGGTCCAGCTTCCCAGCGTTTCTTTTCATTCAATATCTTTTCAACATTGCTGGCTTCAAGGTTACCTTTACCTACTTCGATGAGGGTTCCTGCAATGATTCTGACCATATTCCATAAGAATCCATCCCCGTTAACTTCTATATCTATATTGCCATCATGTTCAATAATATTGATATAATTGATCGTGCGAATAGTCGATTTGTTTTTACTTTTGGAGTTTATAAAACTCTGAAAATCATGACTTCCAATTAAAGCGTCGGAAGCCTTTCTCATTTCAGTTAAATTAAGTTTCTCGGCAAGGTGATACGTATACTTCCGATTAAAAACATCTCTGTATTTATTGTTATTTATTTTATAGACATACGTTTTTGATTTTACATTATATCGAGCATGAAATCTTTCATCTACATCTACCATCGATTTCACAACGATATCCTCAGGCAAAAACTGATATAAATAATCCATCATCGTGTCACTGCTCATGGCACATTTAGTATGAAAATTCGCAATATAATTTTCAGCATGTACGCCTAAATCAGTTCTTCCACAGCCCACGAGTAGAACATTTTCCTCCGTCATTTTCGATAATACAGCTTCTATTTTGCCTTGGATTGTAAGATCGGTATCTTTTTGCTTTTGCCATCCTTTATATCTAGAACCATCATAGGCTATAGTCATTTTTAAATTTCTCATTTAATTCCGCCTTTAATTTATTTCAACTGCTATTTTGTCCCGATTCTAAGGTTACATGTTAGTATACTACAATAATTAAGTCAACAAAAGCATGAGACCACTCGGTAACAACAGGAAATTCCCAACTAAAGCAAATATCGTCCCTATGTCAGCTCATTAAACTACCCTTTTCTTCTTAGAATGACTTCGATATTTGATCTTACAAAACCAAAGCCGACTGAATAAGTGAACTGACTTCCCAAGGCAGCGAAGCCACCTGTGCTCCAGCTTGTGTGAGTGCTTCAACTTTACTCTCAAAGGTTCCTCGGCCACCATCGATAATTGCGCCTGCGTGACCCATCCGTTTCCCAGGAGGAGCACTTTTTCCTGCTAAGAAGGCAACGACAGGTTTTGTCATCCTTTTGATATACTTTGAAGCTTCTTCTTCGGCATCGCCACCAATCTCTCCGACTAAAACGACTGCTTTGGTGTCAGGATCGTCTTCAAACTTTCGGAGAACATCAATAAAGGATAATCCCACGATCCGGTCCCCTCCTAGTCCCACAACCGTTGATTGACCGATTCCGGTAGTCGTCAAGTTGGCCACAATCTCATAACTTAAGGTTCCACTTCGGGCAACTACACCAGTGGATCCGGGAGTAAAAATACGATTAGGCATAATTCCAATTTTTGATTGCCCAGGGGAAATCAGTCCATAGGTGTTCGGTCCGACAATGGTCACGTTTTTTCTCTCAGCAAAGGCCATAATTTGCATTGCGTCATGCAGTGGAACATGTTCAGTAATAATGACTAACGTTTTAATACCAGCATCCATAGCCTCAAATGCGACATCTTTGACCAACTGGGAAGGGATAAAGAGGACGGAAGCATCAATCTTCACCTCACTCACTGCCTGATCGACGGTATCATAAACAGGCACATCGGCGATCCTTTGCCCGCCTTTAGTGGGAGATACACCAGCTACAATCTTACTCCCATAGGCTAACATCTGTTCTGTATGGAATTGCCCTTGCTTACCCGTGATTCCTTGAACCAGGATGTTCGTTTGATTATTGATCAAAATTGTCATGATAGGCTCCTTTCTTTTGAGTTAAGGCAACTACTGCTGTAACAGCATCCTTAATATTTTTATAGGATTCAATTCCGTTGGCCTGCAGGATCTCAATTCCAGCCTCTTCATTCGTGCCCACTAAGCGAATAACAACAGGGATATTAATTTCCACGGATTTTTTAACATCGATAAACGCTTTGGCGACCTCATCGCACCGTGTAATTCCGCCAAATATGTTAATCAGGAGAGACTTCGGCTTGGTTGATAATAAGATTTCCAGGGCTTGAGCAACAGTTTCGCGACTAGCCCCACCTCCGGCATCCATGAAGTTACGAGCATTCATACCATAATCCTTAATAAGGTCCAGTGTTGCCATGGTGATGCCCGCACCATTGGCCATGACCCCGATTTCTCCCTCAAGGTCGACATAAGCAATGCCAATGGCGGAAGCCTTCTTTTCCAACTCAGTCTTTTCTTCAACATGAGGGATATCGCTTCGGAAGCGGAACGAAGCATCATCGTCCAAGGTCATTTTGCCGTCAGCTGCGTAAATATCGGTCCCCGAGATGACTAAGGGATTAATCTCCACCAGCTCCGCATCATAAGTCACAAAGATCTGATAAAGCTTTACTAAGAGATCTGAAAGTTTCTTGGCAACTTCTCCGGAAACCCCCAAACGCCGCGAGATCTCACGGGTTGTATAGGGTTGTACGCCCACGGATACGTCAATGAGGCGTTTGATTATCTGTTCAGCAGGGACTTGTTCAATCTCCATTCCACCCGCCTTGGAAGCCAAGAGAACTGGCCTACGGTGTGCTCGATCAATTGCTAGGCCAAGATAGATTTCTTGGTCAATTTTTAGCTTTTCTTCCACCAGAAGTTCGTTAACGCTAGACCCTTTCAGTTGACTGGCGAAAAGTTCCTTCGCTCGAGCAACTGCCTCCTCAGGGGTATCTGCAAATTTTATCCCCCCGGCTTTTCCGCGCCCACCGGCTAAAACTTGGGATTTAATCACAACTGATCCGATAGTTTCCACATATTCCTTAATTCCTTCGGGACTGGAGAAAACACAGCCTTTAGGGGTCACGATGCCATGATTCCGGAAGATCTCTTTGGCCATATATTCGTAGAGTTTCATGGAAAGACTCCTTCCTCGTTTTCCGTAGATCAAAGGAGTCCACGGACATGGACTCCTTCATTCTTATGGACACCTTACTCTGACACGTTCAGGGATAAATCCTATTTATCGCCTTCCTGAGTTGCAGACGCTTCCATTTGAGCGAGTTTAGCCTTTTCTTCATCAATAAGTACGCGGCGTAAGACTTTGCCCACAATGGTTCGAGGAAGAGAATCCCGAAATTCGACAATCCGGGGGGCCTTAAAGGCAGCCAACTTGGTCCGGCAGTAATCAATAAATTCCTGTTCAGTAGCTGTCTCGCCAGGTTTCAGGACAATGTAGGCTTTTACTGTTTCCCCGCGATACTGATCGGGAATCCCGGCAGCGACCGCTTCTTTGACTTTCGGATGTTCATAGAGAACTTCTTCAATGTCTCGAGGGTAGATATTATAACCGCTTGCCAGGATCATGTCCTTTTTACGATCGACAATGTAGAAATACCCATCTTCATCCATCTTAGCGATGTCTCCAGTATATAACCAGCCGTCGCGCAAGGCCTTGGCAGTCTCTTCCGGTTTATTCCAATACCCCTTCATGACTTGTGGGCCTTTGATCACCAATTCTCCGATTTCTCCGGGCAAAAGTTCATGAGTCCCGGTTTCCAAGTCGACGATCGTGGAATCAGTATTAGGAAAGGGTAGCCCGATTGAGCCGATCCGGCTGGGTCGACCGTGTGGGTTGCAGTGCGTTACCGGAGAAGCTTCAGATAGACCGTAACCTTCCACAAGGTTTCCTCCCCCTGTGATTGCTTCGAAACGATGAGCAACTTCCATCGGCAATGGAGCAGAACCACTAATACACACTTTAATTCCTGCCAGATCCTCTTTATATTCTCCGACTCGGGGATGACTGTTGATTGCGGTATACATCGTAGGAGCTCCAGGAAATGACGTCGGTTTATATAGTTTTATCGCCTCTAAAATCTGGGTTGCGTCAAATCGCGGCATGACGATTTGCGTACTGGCACAGGCCACTGCATAATTGACACAGTTTGTCATCCCATAAACGTGGAATACGGGCAAGATCGTCAAAATTCTTTCTTGGCCGTATTGCAGATCTATAGCCCACTCCATCACTTGATACGTATTGGCCACAAGATTGAAATGAGTGAGCATAACTCCCTTCGAAACCCCAGTCGTTCCTCCGGTATATTGTAATACAGCGGTATCCTCCTTAGGATCAATCTTGACTTCTGGAGGAGAGGGCGGATACTGTTTGAGGAGTGTATCGTACTCCAGAACGTCCGCAAATTCTCCTGCTGGCTGCCCAAAATGAAAGGCAATCACGTTTTTAAGAGCGGTTTCGTTCCTAATCGCTTTGACCTGTGGATATATTGCATCCCAGACAATCATTGAAGACGCTCCCGCATCAATCATCTGATGGGAAATTTCCCGTTCCACATACATGGGATTGGTCTGAACTACGATTGCCCCAAGTTTGAGCACGGCAAAAAAGCTCACTTCCCATTGTGGAGAATTTGGCCCCATCAAGCCGACGCGATCGCCCTTTTGAATTCCGAGAGCCGCTAAGGCGGTTGCAAAACGATTCACCTGTTCTCCGAACTGAGCATAGGAGATCTGTTCTGACCCGAAGATCATGGCTATGGTATCGGGCATTTGGGCAACGGAATCATCGAAGATTTCTCCTAATGATTTTAAAGGAATCTCTATTTGCGTCTTAACATCTGAAGGATAATTCTTATACCACGTAAATTTCCCACCTAGCATTACAATCCATCCTCTCTCATCCTAAATTGTGTTGTCTCTCTTACCCCTTTTGTCTAAAACGGAGAACAATTCACAACAACGGTCACTTTGCAAAAAGATTTTCCCTCCTTTATATTTTCAGAATATTAAAATAACATCATATCTCTATATTCAAGAACCATGCCAATTTGAAACTTAAAAAAGAGTTATTAAAAAAACGCGAATCCTCTTCACACAAGGGAAAAAACCCCGACTAATTTTCGGGGCGCAGCAGCAAGGTGTATACCAATAAGACATTTCCTTACGTTTAAGGATACAGTGTATACTAAATAGACAATGTTGAGCAATGAATAGGATTTTTAGGTCCCAAAGATCTGCTGTTACTTATAAACAGAGTATCAACCTGCTTGATTCCTGCTTTCTTCAAGACGGGCAAGATATCGTGCGAAGATGATATGCAATGTCTGTATTTGCGCACATATGTCCAATCATCGTTCGCTTAGGAATAGCACCCGCCGATAGTAAGTCACCATTAATGTTAGAGGGTTTTAGGCTCTCCCCTTTTCCTGATGCATTCTTCTCGTTTTTTCCTGGATATTTTCCGGGGGAATAGACAATACCGTTCGACGGAACATTGTCAAGGCACCACTTGGACAGGCCGCAGAACAGACTCCACAGCCAAGGCAAAGTTCTTCCTTCACAACTGGCATTTCCTCACCTTCCCCTAAATGGGTCAGAGTGATAGCGTGGATTTGGCACTTATCCGAACAGATTCCGCACCCCAGGCAGTTTTCACTATCCAGGGTCGGGATAAAGTGACTGGGTTGGGTTGCAAAGATTTGATCTTCATTGATACCGCTAAGCACTTTGCAACAACATCCACAGCAATGGCAGATATAAGTCGGTTTGTTCATCACGTTATCACATAAATGAACTAAGCCGAGTTCCTGGGTCTGTTCGAGCACGTTCAGAAGTTCCTCAACGGTGGCTGGTCTGCCTAGACCCTTACGAATGATCCATTCGGCGGCTGAGCCTAAAGAAGTACATACTTCTACCGGTGCATCACATGCCGTTCCCATATGAGCCGCTTCATGGCGACAGGCACATAAGGAGATGGCCCCGCCACCAGCTTCCTTGATGATTTTGGTTGCTCTTTCATAATTGAGGACTTCAGTTTCAACGGCCAGAGGGATGACATTTTCGTAAACTAAGGTACGCATGATTTTCGTATCCAGGCCTGCCATTTCTGCACGAACTCCTTCGCTATGAAAATAGATATCAAATAACTCGGCGAGTTCTTTTAAGTCGACCTGTTTCCCCGTACGCATAAATGTATACTCAAAGAAACCCACAACCATGGGGGTTAGCATATAATAGACCGTATTTTTGCGCGGAATATCAATGACTAGACCCTTATCGGACATTCCGTCGAGGAGTGTTCTTAGTTTTTCTTCCGGAAAATCCATAAGAATTGCGATTTTTTCTAAGGACATTGGAACCAAAGGAAGTTGGCTTCCGACTAGGGCTTCACTTTCCGTATAAAGACGATGAAGGATTTGCAATAGAGGTTCATTGATTGGCGCTCCCTCAGGAGTCTTGCTCAGGCGCTCTGCCAAGGCATGATATAGCTCATCTTTGGCGTTTAGGATATGTCCCAATGTGTTTTCCTCCCTCTGAAGACATGTTGAACAAGTCGTTCGTTTAAAAAGATTTATCCTAGCGATTCTGTTTATCGCCTAAGGCGATACCAGCAATAATCATTTTCTGGATGTTGGAAGTACCTTCGACAACCTGGAAGGATTTTGCGTCCCGTAAATACCGTTCAACCGGATATTCAGAGGAATAACCGTAAGAGCCCAAGATTTTCATGGCTTCGTTTGCGATATGTACTGCAGATTCAGCCGCATAATACTTAGCGATAGACGTTTCAATCTGATTTGCCTGGCCTTGGTCTTTTAACCAAGCCGCACGGTAGACAAGAAGCTGGGCCGCATGATGTTCCGCCGTCATTTCGGCAATCGATGCCTGAATCATTTGAAATGAACCGATTTTTTGGCCAAATTAAGTCCGCTCATTGGCGTAGCTGATTGCGACCTCTAAGGCGGCTCCAGCCACACCAATACCCCCAGCCGCACAACTAATACGCGTATTATTCAACTGCCACATGCAGATTTTAAATCCTTCGCCTACCTGACCAAGTACTGCGTCTTTCCGTAATTTTACGTCATCAAAATATATTTCTCCGGTCGGAGCATTGGCAAGACCAGCCTTTGTTTTTATTTCGCGGACCGTTATTCCTTCAGTTTCTTGGAGATTAATAATGAAACAAGTGATTCCCTTGCTTTTCTTCTCTCGATCAGTCGATGCATAGAGAAGACCATAATCTCCACAAGACGCCTGTGATATCCACATCTTACTCCCGTTAATTTCCCAATAATCCCCTCGATCTGTCGCAGTCGTCCGCATACTTCCGACATCAGATCCGTTATTCGGTTCAGTGATGGCAAAAAAGCCGAGTTTTTCACCGCTGACCCAGCCAGGAATGTACTTTTCTTTTTGCTCGGCTGTTCCGAATTCTTGAACTGTAATTGCAGGACCGATGTTTTGCAAGTTCAGGGGTAACCGCCAGGAGGCATTCAGTTTCGCGATTTGTTCAGCTATCAGGACCGAATCCAAAATTCCCAACCCGTTGCCCCCGTATTCTTCTTGTATGCCGCAGCCTAGAAAGCCCGCATCCCCCATTTTCTTAACAATTTCTGGCCGAAAAGTATGACTTTGAAGATCCTCTTCCATTGTCGGTAAGATTTCTTTCTCGGCAAATTTACGAACCATGTTTTGTAATAACTTTTGTTCTATTGTTAATGAAAAGTCCATCCCCAAATCTCCCCTTTTATCGTTGTATTTTCGTACTAATAAATGCTTTGAAATATCCGAATTTATTAGCGTCCTTGGAATTGAGCTTGCCACTCGGCCATCTCAATCAAAGCCTCGCGGTGATCTTCCAACTCTCTAACGATCGCCATTTGAGAGTCCTTCATTCTTAAACACCAGAACTCCGCTAATAAGGCCTGTTGGTTATAATCCTCCTTTCGTATGTAGCTCCCATATTTTTCTAAGTTATATCACTCTGCCTTTATAATAAGCAATTTACATACCAGGAAGGGATTTTTGCTCTTTTAAGAGCAAAAACGTCATTTACCCGAGGTACAACGGCCACTATATTTTAATTTGCCTCGTGGGATTCTCTATCTATATGTATGCATATCGATACAGTTCTAAGAATTTTGGCGATTTCCCTACCCCTCGGTTAGTCAAAGTACTCTCTCCTCGCTTTGTTTAATTTATATACAGGGGTGTATACAAATCAAACACTTTAGGTCGCTGTCCATCCCCTGATGAGCAGGGATATCTCTTTCTGAAGTAAAGAAAACCCGGCTTTCGCCGAGCTTTGCGATAAAGAAGACTTGGCCAGCGCCAAAGCGATGGCCTTAGTCGCCTTATCCTGCCGGACTTAAC
>Ga0255336_100336_pt1 | contig 84410 bp, 69 predicted proteins | sample MeOH1_35cm_T3_17_FD_189102 | JGI IMG/M metagenome (GOLD analysis project Ga0255336, IMG submission 189102) | Sandy soil microbial communities from University of British Columbia, Vancouver, Canada - MeOH1_35cm_T3_179 | ecosystem: Engineered > Artificial ecosystem > Sand microcosm > Unclassified ... | reverse complement strand
GCCCGCCGCCCGGCCTGATGTTCCACTCCGATCAGGGATGCCAGTACACCAGCGCGCATTTCGTGAACGAACTGAAGGCAAACGGCATCATTCAGAGTATGAGCAGAAAGGGAAACTGCTGGGATACGCGCCGGTTGAACGGTTCTTCAGAAGCCTGAAGAACGAGTGGATCGACGAGAAAGGGTACCCGGATCACGCGCAGGCCGAGCGCGACATCGGGGCCTACATCGACAACTTTTATAACTACAGGCGCATCCATTCGGCGGCAGGCGGTCTGCCACCGGCACGGTGCGAAGCTTCACTTTTTTAAAAATTCGCCTTTGGGGTGTCCAGGTTTACTTGACCACTACAGTGCCGCCCCGCACAGGGGCAACGCCAATAGACCACTAACAAATCAAGTAAAGGCCAACGCGGCACGCAAGCACACAGACAACCAACCCGCCGACCAGGCAAAAAACCACCCCCTACGCAGCAACCAAAATCCCATCCACAAACCGAACAACACCCCGCTGCCGGGCAGCAAACGCCTCCCCGATCATCAACAAACTGGGCTGCGAAGCATCGACCCACCGCTGCGCCTCCCCAGCAGCAAGCGCCTCGAGCGTCAAAGTCAGCGTCCGCTCCCGCTCGGTGCTGCAAGCCTCGACAATCGCCACGGGCGTGGAAACCGGCTTCCCAGCATCAATCAACTGCTGCGCAATCTCAACCCCACTATCCCGGCCCATATAAAACACGAGCGAATCGGCATTCACCTGCTCGCGAATCTCCGCAGACCCCGGCGCCCGGCTAAAAGTAGCCAACGCAACGCTGCGCGACACACCCCGCAGCGTCAGCGACCGCTTCAACGAAGCCGCACTCGCCAGCGCGGCGGTAATCCCAGGCACCACCTCGTACTCGATGCCCGCCGCTTCCAGGGCTCGCATCTCTTCGTCGGCGCGTCCGAACAACATCGGATCGCCGCCCTTCAGACGCACGACAACGTCGTGCTCCAAAGCGGCATCCACGATCTGCTTGTTGATGAACTGCTGCGCCGTCGACAATTGCCCGCAGCGCTTGCCCACCGCAATCCGCCGCGCGTGGGAAGGCGCATAGTCGAGCATCGCCGGCTCGACCAGCGCGTCATGCAGCACGATGTCAGCGGCGCCGAGCAGCCGCGCGCCACGCACCGTAATCAGGTCCGCGGCACCCGGCCCCGCGCCGATCAGATAAACCTTACCCATTTGCATCAACCTGTTCGTTAGGGCGTCCACGGTGCATGGCAACGCGCCATGCGCCTGTTACGCCGAAAACGCACGGATCATCCCGGCCGCGACCGTGTGATGCGTCGCTTCGTCGATCAGCACGAATGCGCCCGTGCCCTGATGCGTGTCGTACACGTCGCACACCAGCGGTTTTTGCAACGTCAGCGCGACGCGGCCGATGTCGTTCATCGCCAGTTCCTTGCGGTCGGTCGCCTGCGACAGCGTATGCACGTCGAGCACTTCCTTGATCGCGCCGATGCGCGCGAACACCGTATTGGTGGTCTGCTTCAACAGATACTTGCGCTGCGTCGACAGCGGCGTGTCGTCGAACCAGCACAGGTCGGCTTCCAGCTTCTTCGCCGGCTCGGGCGCGGCTTCGCGCAGCACGAAGGTATCGCCGCGCGACACGTCGACGTCCTCGGCCAGACGGATCGTCACCGTTTGACCGGCAAACGCGCGGTCCACTTGAGCGGTTCCGCCCACCACCGGCGCAATGATCTCGGCCACCGTGGCTTCACGGTTCGCCGGCAGCACGACGATGGTATCGCCGACCTTCACTTCGCCCGCTTCGACACGGCCCATGTAGCCGCGGAAATCGTCGGCCTGGCTGCCGTCCTGACGCGCGACCCATTGCACCGGGAAACGCAGCGCCTGGCCCGTCGGAATCTCGACCGGCAACGCCTCGAGCAAGTCCAGCAGCGGTTCGCCCGCATACCACGGCATGCTCTCGCTCGCCGTCACGATGTTGTCGCCCTTGAGCGCCGACACCGGCACGAAGCGCACGTCGTTCAGACCCAGTTGACGCGCGAGTTCGACATACGCGTCGCGAATCTCGTTGAAGCGCGTCTCGCTGTAGTCGACCAGATCCATCTTGTTGATCGCGACGATCGCATGCTGCAAGCCGAGCAGCTTGACGAGCGCGCTATGGCGCTTGGTTTGCGGCAGCAACTGCGCCACGCCGTCGACGAAGGTCACGCGCGTCGCGTCGACCAGGATGATCGCCGCGTGCGCGGTCGATGCGCCCGTCACCATGTTGCGCGTGTACTGCTCGTGGCCCGGCGTATCGGCGATGATGAACTTGCGCTTCGCAGTGGCGAAGTAACGGTACGCGACGTCGATCGTGATGCCCTGCTCGCGTTCGGCTTCGAGGCCGTCGGTCAGCAGCGACAGATCGATTTCGTCGCCGACGGTACGCTTGTTCTTCGCGCGCGACAGCGCCGAGAGCTGGTCGCTCAAGACAGCCTTGCTGTCGTACAGCAGGCGCCCGATCAACGTGCTCTTGCCGTCGTCGACGCTGCCCGCGGTGATGAAACGCAGCACGCCGAGGTCTTCTGGTTGATGAATACCGCTCATGATTGCCTTATCCTCGTGTGCTTAGAAATAACCTTGCTTCTTACGCTGTTCCATCGCGGCTTCGGAAACCTGATCGTCCATCCGCGTCGCGCCGCGTTCCGTGATTTCGGTCACGGCCGTTTCGGCGATGATCTTCTCGAGATCGTCGGCATCGCTTTCCACCGGGCACGTGCAGCTAATGTCGCCGACGGTACGAAAACGCACCAGCGCGGTTTCGCTGGTCTCGCCCTCACGCATCGGCGTGAGCGGCGTGACCGGCACGAGCAAGCCGTTGCGGCGCACGATCTCGCGCTGATGCGCGTAATAGATCGACGGCAATTCGAGCTGTTCGCGAGCGATGTACTGCCACACATCGAGTTCGGTCCAGTTCGAGATCGGGAACACGCGCAGGTGTTCGCCGTTGTGCAGGCGCGCGTTGTAGAGGCTCCACAATTCCGGGCGCTGCGCCTTCGGGTCCCATTGGCCGAATTCGTCGCGGAACGAGAAGATCCGCTCTTTCGCACGGGCCTTTTCCTCGTCGCGGCGCGCGCCGCCGATCAGCGCGGTATAGCCGTGCTGTTCGATGGTTTCGAGCAGCGTGACGGCTTGCGCGGCGTTGCGCGAATCCGTTTCGCGGCGCAGACGCACCGTGCCGCGCTTGATCGAATCCTCGACGTGACCCACCACCAGTTCCGCGCCGATCTCCGCCGCGCGACGATCGCGGAAGTCGATCACTTCGTCGTAGTTGTGACCAGTGTCGATATGCACGAGCGGGAACGGCAGCACGGTCTTGCGATTCGCGCCGATGCCGAAGGCCTTCAGCGCGAGGTGCAGCACCACGACCGAATCCTTGCCGCCCGAGAACAGCAGCGCGGGCTTGCTGCATTCGGCGACCAGTTCGCGCAGGATGTGAATCGACTCGGCTTCGAGCCAATCGAGGTGATCCATCCGGTTCGCCGTATTGGCAAGCGGAGCGTTGATAGTGGAATCGAGCGTGCTGCTCATGTTTGGGTCCTTCGTTGATTCGCTTGACCGAGCGGTTGCTCGCCTAAGCGGAAGTATTCAAATCGGTATCTGCGGCGTCCAAACCCAAAACCCGGGCCTGGAGCGCCTGAATGCTTTATGCCGAAGCGTTCTCGCTGCTGCCAACGGGAATCGGCGTGATCGTCGTGATGTGCAGTCCGCATTCCTTCGTGTCGCGCGACTCCCACCACCAGCGCCCTGCCCGGCTGTCCTCGCCGGGACGGATCGCACGCGTGCAAGGCTCGCAACCGATGCTCGGATAACCGCGCGCATGCAGCGGATTGACCGGCACGTCGAACGCTTTCAGATAAGCCCACACGTCGGCTTCCGTCCAGTCCGTCAACGGATTGAACTTGGCGATATTGCGCGCCGCGTCGTGCTCTTCCTCGTGCAACTCCGCACGCGTCACCGACTGCTCGCGACGCTGGCCCGTCACCCATGCGCTGACGTCCGACAGCGCGCGGTTCAGCGGCTCGACCTTGCGGATTTCACAGCAGCGCTTGCGCAGGTCGACGCTTTCGTAAAACGCGTTCAGACCGTGCGAGTTCACGTATTCCTCGACCGCGGCGGCTTGCGGATGAAACTGTTCGATCTCGTAGCCATAGCGCTCTTTCACGCGATCGAGCATGCCAAGCGTTTCCGCATGCAAACGGCCCGTGTTCAGCGAGAAGATGCCGATCTTCACGCCACGCGACAGAATCGCGTGCGTGAGCAGCATGTCCTCGGCGGCGAGGCTGCTGGCGAGCTTCACGTTCGCGTGGCGCACGGCGATCGAATCGAGCAGCGCATCGAGGCGCTCGACCTTCGCGGCGAGTTCCGGCGTGAGCGATTGCGCGGTGCTCATGCCGGGACCTTTTGCGTAGCGGCGGCGGCCGACGCATCGGCGCCACGGCGGCGAAACAGCGGCGACGGGTTGTCGACCGCGCCCTGGTACTGCACGCTGAATTCGTCGAATGCCTTCAACGCGTCGTCGAGGTCCTTGTCCGCGCGCAGCGCATACGCATCGAAGCCGCAGCGGAACATGAACGTGAGCTGATCGCGCAGCACGTCGCCGATCGCGCGCAACTCGCCCTTGTAGCCATGACGTTCGCGCAACAGGCGGCCGATGCTGTAGCCGCGGCCATCGCGGAACACCGGGAAGTCCACGCCGATCAGCGCGATCTTGTCGAAGTCGCCGGCGATGTCCGCCGGTTCGCTGTCCGGCGCGAGCCACACGCCGATTTCAGCCGCGCCGCGCGAAGCGCTCAGCGCGTCGCGCTCCGCCTGCCACAACGCGAGCGGCACCAGCACCTTGCCGGCGGGCAATGCGTTCACCGCCGGCAGCGTGCCGTCTTCAGCGGCGCGCACCACCGTCCAGTCATCGTTGACGATTGCGCGGTTCTTGATGATAGAAGCCATCTGTTCAGTATCCTTTGCGCGGTTACGCGTGAGCCGGTTGACGCGACGCGTACACGCGTTCCTTGAACGGGGTGATGCCGATGCGGTTGTACGTTTCGATGAAGCGCTCGCCTTCGTGGCGGTTCTCGACGAACGTATCGATCACCTTGCTCATCACGTCCGGCATTTCTTCCGCCGAGAACGACGGGCCGATCACGCGGCCGAGGTGCGCGCCGGTGGCGCCCGTGCCCTGCTCGCCGCCGAGCGTCACCTGATACCACTCCGAGCCGTCCTTATCGACGCCCAGAATGCCGATGTTGCCGACGTGGTGGTGACCGCAAGCGTTGATGCAGCCCGAGATATTCAGCGAGACGTCGCCCAGGTCGTACACGTAGTCGAGATCGTTGAAACGTTCCTGGATCGCCAGCGCGATCGGAATCGACTTCGCGTTCGCGAGCGAGCAGAAATCGCCGCCGGGGCACGCGATGATGTCGGTCAGCAAGCCGATGTTCGGCGTCGCGAAACCTTGCGCCTTGGCTTTTTCCCACAGCGCGAACAGGTCGCGCTTCTTCACGTTCGCGAGAATCAGGTTCTGTTCGTGCGACACGCGGATTTCGCCGAACGAATATTCGTCGGCCCAATCGGCGACCGCTTCCATTTGCGTGTCGGTGGCGTCGCCCGGAGCGATCGTGGTCGGCTTGAGCGACAGCGTCACCGACGCATACCCCTCGACCTTGTGCGGACGCACGTTGCGCTCCACCCAACGCGCGAACGCACGGTTTTCCAGCAGGTGTTTTTCGAACGACGCGTCGGTGTCCGGCAGCTTTTCGTAGACGGGCGGCTGGAAGTATTGCGACACGCGGTCCACTTCCGCTTGCGTGAGCGTGGAAGGACCGTCCTTCAGGTGTTGCCATTCTTCCTCGACCTGCGCCGAGAATTTTTCCGGCGACAGCGCCTTCACGAGAATCTTGATGCGCGCCTTGTACATGTTGTCGCGGCGGCCATAGCGGTTGTACACGCGCAGCACGGCTTCGCAGTACGTCAGCAGATGCTGCCAGGGCAAATCGCGGCGGATGATCGCGCCGACGATCGGCGTGCGGCCCAGGCCGCCGCCGGCCAGAATGTCGGCCACCAGTTCGCCCTGCGCGTTTTTCCTCAGATACACGCCGAGATCGTGAACCTGCACGGCGGCGCGGTCTTCCCGCGAACCCGAGACGGCGATCTTGAACTTGCGCGGCAACCACGCGAACTCGGGATGGAACGTCGACCATTGGCGCAGGATTTCCGCCCACGGACGCGGATCGACCACTTCGTCCGGTGCGACGCCGGCGAACTGATCCGCCGTGATGTTGCGAATGCAGTTGCCCGAGGTCTGAATGCCGTGCATCTGCACCGCGGCGAGCTTGCGCAGGATTTCCGGCGTTTCCTCGAGCTTGATCCAGTTGTACTGGATGTTCGAGCGCGTCGAGAAATGGCCGTAGCCGCGGTCGTGTTCACGCGCGATCTGGGCCAGCACGCGCATCTGGTCGCTGCGCAGATTGCCGTATGGAATCGCGATGCGGTGCATGTAGGCGTGGCGCTGATAGTACAGGCCGTTCTGCAGACGCAGCGGACGAAACTCCTCTTCGCTCAATTCGCCCGACAAGCGGCGGCGAACCTGATCGGCGTACTGCGCGACCCGTTCATCGACGATGGTCTGGTCGTACTGATCGTATTGGTACATTCGGGGACCCCAATATTTTTGCGTGACACACGACGGTCCGGTTCCGCCGCGTCCTGAATTTCCGTTTGTCAGCAAGCGAGCGTCAGGGTTTAGACCCATCTCTCATTTGCTTATAACAAATACAGATATCCATATTGAAAAAGATGGACAGATCGTAATAAACTCGCCTTATATTTCAAACGACTAAAAAATTCTTTTGATATGCGGAGGGGTTATATGAACCTGCATCAATTCCGCTTCGTCCGCGAGGCTGTGCGGCAGAACTTCAATCTGACCGAAGCGGCCAAGGCACTGTATACAAGCCAGCCCGGCGTCTCCAAGGCGATCATCGAGCTGGAAGACGAACTGGGCGTGGAAATCTTCACCCGCCACGGCAAGCGCGTGCGCTCGCTCACCGAGCCGGGGCGCATTATCCTGCAGTCGGTCGAGAAAATCCTGCAGGAAGTCGAGAGCCTCAAGCGGGTCGGTAAGGATTACGCGGCGCAGGACCAGGGCAACCTCGTGATCGCCGCCACCCACACCCAGGCGCGCTACTCGCTTCCGGCCGCCATCGCCGAATTCAAGAAGCGCTTCCCCAAGGTTCATCTTTCAATTCTGCAAGGCAGCCCCACCCAGGTGGCCGAGATGGTGATTCACGACCAGGCCGACCTCGCGATCGCCACCGAGGCCGTCGCCAACTATAAGGAACTGGTCTCGCTGCCCTGCTTCCAGTGGCACCACGTCGCCGTGATGCAGCCGGATCATCCGCTGCTCGACCGCAAACTTTTGTCGCTGGATGATCTGACCCAGTATCCGCTGATTACGTATGACAACGCGTTCGCGGGCCGCACCAAGATCAACGAAGCGTTCCGTCTGCGCGCGCTGCACCCCGACATCGTGCTGGAAGCCATCGACGCCGACGTGATCAAGACCTACGTGGAACTGGGTCTGGGCGTCGGCATCATGGCGGATATCGCCTTCAACGCCGAGCGCGACCGCCATTTGCGCGCGATGCCGGTCGGCCACCTGTTCGGCAGCAACGTCACGCGGGTCGCGCTGAAACAGGGCGCGTATCTGCGCAGCTATGTGTATACGCTCGTCGAACTGTTGTCGCCGAGCATGAACCGCAAGCTGATCGAACAGGCGCTAAAAGGCGAACACGAAACCTACGAACTTTGACCTCGCACGCTTCCCGCTACGGAGACCTTTCGATGACGTCGTATAAGAAAAAACTTCGCGGCCTCGCCGCGCTCGGCGCGCTGCTGCTCGCCACCGCCGCCCACGCGGACCTCAAGGTCGGCATCGATCTGTCGAGCACCGGTCCGGCCGCCGTGATCGGCATCACCAGCAAGAATGCGATGCTGATGTGGCCGGCCACGATCGCCGGCCAGAAAGCCGACTACATTTTCCTCGACGACGCCTCCGACCCCGGCGCCGCCGTGCGCAACATCCGCAAGCTGATCAACGAAGATCACGTGGACGTGATCGTCGGCCCGAACATCACGCCGGCGGCAATGGCCGCGCTCGACGCGGTCGCCGAAAACCAGACGCCGATGATCACGCTGATCGGCTCGGCGAGCGTGGTGGAACCGCAGGAAGGCAAGAAGGTGTGGGCCTACAAGATGGCGCAGACCGACAGCGCGATGGCCGACGTGATGACGCGCTACATGTCGAACCACAACGTGAAAACGGTGGGCTTCATCGGTTTCGCGGACGGCTACGGCGAAAGCTGGCTCAACGAGTTCAGCAAGTTCGCCGCGCTGCGCCACATCCAACTGGTCGCCACCGAGCGCTATAACCGCACCGACGCGAGCGTCACCGGCCAGATCCTCAAGCTGATGGCCGCCAAGCCCGACGCGATCCTGATCGCCGGCGCGGGCACGCCGACCGTGCTGCCGCAGCGCACGCTGATCGAGCGCGGCTTCAAGGGGCCGATCTATCAGACGCACGGCATCGCCACGCCCGAGTTCATCAAGCTGGGCGGCAAGGACGTCGAAGGCACGCTGTTCCCGACCCAGCCGGTGGTCGTCGCGCGCACCTTGCCGGCCGACCATCCGGCGAAGAAGGCGGCGCTCGCCTTCGCCAACGAGTACGAGGCGAAGTACGGCCCGGGCAGCGTGACGCAATTCGCGGGCGACGCGGCGGGCGTTTATCCGCGCCTTCAGGACGCGGTGGCGCGGGCGTTGAAAACCGCGCAACCGGGCACGCCGGCTTTTCGCATCGCCTTGCGCGACGAACTCGAGCGCGCGCATGAACTGGTCGTGCCGAACGGCGTGGTCAGCACGAGCGCCAAGGACCACGTCGGGCTGGACCAGCGCGCCAGCGTGATGGGCGCGATCAGGAACGGCAAGTTCGTCTATTTGAGCCAGTGAACGGGCGCCGCGCGAGGCACCGTGTACCATGCTGACGGCCGGCTTGCGGTGAACGCGGGCTCAGGCTGATTTGCCGATTCCGTGCGAGCGCGCGGCGCCTTTGCCGACAGGCAAAGGCGCCGCGCACCGCCAGTCCGTGAAGTCCGTCCCATCGCGCATGCTTAGAACCAGAAAACGCATTCTCATCGCCGCCGCCGTGGCCGTCGTGATCCTCGCGATCGCGATCGTCCAGGCCATCAGGAAGCGCGGCGCGCCCGCCGCCACCGCCACGGTCTCTTCCGTCGTCGAATTCGCCCCCGACGATCTCACCACGGTGAGCCGCCGCACGCTCTCCGAAACGCTGCCGCTGACCGGCTCGCTGCGCGCCGTCACTCAGGCAGCGGTCAAATCCAAGGTGGCCGGCTCCGCGCTCGACGTGTTGGTGCGCGAGGGCGACGCGGTCAAGACCGGCCAGATTCTCGCGAAGATCGACGCCCGCGATTACGTGGCCCGAGCCGAGCAAAGCCGCGGCCAGATGGCGGCGATGGCCGGCCAGCTCGACATCGCCAGGCAGACGCTCGACAACAATCGCGTGCTGGTCGAAAAAGGCTTCATCTCGAAGAACGCGTTCGACACCGCGCAAAGCCAGTACGAGATCGCCCGCGCGAATCTGGATGCGGCGAGGGCGGCGCTGGCGTCGTCGAATCTCTCGCTGGCCGATACCGTGGTGCACTCGCCGCTCGACGGGCAGATCGCCACGCGCTCGGTCGAGCCCGGCGAGAAAGTCGCCGTCGACACCAAGCTGTTCGATGTAGTCGATCTGCGCACGCTCGAACTCGAGGCGCCGGTGCCGGTCGGCGAGATCGGCCGCGTGCGGATCGGCCAGCCGGTGCGGATTGCTTTCGACGGCATCGAGACGCCCGTGCAAGGCGCGATCACGCGCATCAATCCCGCCGCGCAGACCGGCTCGCGCTCGATCATGGTGTACGTGCAGGTCGCCAATCCGTCGGGCACGCTGCGGGTCGGCATGTTCGGCACCGGCACGATCGCGGTCGGCAGCCGGCCGAATGCGCTGGTGGTGCCCGTCACCGCCGTGCGCACCGACGGCGCGCGCCGCAGCGTCTATGCGCTCATCGACGGCAAGCTGGTCGAGCAGACGGTGCAGACCGGCGTGAGCGGCGTGAGCAACGATGGCGAAGGCGCCGCGTGGACCGAAATCGTCGGCGGGCCGTTGGCGGTCGGCCAGCAGATCGTGAAGAACAATCTCGGCTCGTTGCGCATCGGCAGCACCGTGCGCGTGGTACAGCCCGCTAAACCTGCGCTGCCGGCGCAAGCCGCGCCGCCAGCGGCCGGCGCTTCGGGCGCCAGCAGCCCGCGCTGACCGGAGCCCTCGCCCATGTGGTTCACGCGCATCAGCATCGGCAACCCGGTGCTCGCCACGATGATGATGATGGCGTTCGTCGTCATCGGTCTGTTTTCGTATCAGCGGCTGAAGGTCGACCAGTTTCCCGACATCACGTTTCCGGTCGTGGTGGTGCAGACCGCGTATCCGGGCGCGTCGCCGGAATCGGTCGAGTCGGACGTCACGCGCAAGATCGAGGAAGCGGTCAACACGATCAGCGGCATCGAGCAGATCACCTCGCGCTCGTATGACGCGCAGTCGGTGGTGATCGTGCAGTTCGATCTCGCGGTGGACGCGGTGCAGGCCGCGCAGGACGTGCGCGACAAGATCGCGCTGATCCGCCCCGATCTGCGCGACGGCGTGAAGGAGCCGCGCGTATTGCGCTACGACCCGGCGGATATGCCGATCGTCACGGTGGCCGTATCGAACGCGCCGGGCGCGTCGCTCTCCACGCGCGAGCTCACCACCGTCGCCGATCAGATCGTGAGGAAGCGGCTCGAAACCGTGCGCGGCGTCGGCTCGGTGTCGCTGGTGGGCGGCGTCAAGCGGCAAGTGCGGATCGACGTGAATCCGCAGAAGCTGCAGGCGCTCTCGATCGGCGTCGATCAGGTGATCCGCGCGGTGCAGAACGAGAATCAGGAGATTCCCGCCGGGCCGCTCACGTCGAGCCAGGTCGAGCAGACGGTGCAGGTCAAGGGCCGCTTCGAGAAACCGGACGACTTCAGGCGGATCATCGTCGCGCGGCGCGGCGCGCAGTCGGCGATTCCAACGGCGTCGTCCGCCACGCAGCCGGTCACGCTCGATCAGGTCGCCGACGTGGTCGACGGTCAGCAGGAACCGGACAGCATGGGTCTGCTCAACGGGCAGCGCGCGTTGTTCCTGTCGGTCGTCAAGGCGCAGGGCGAGAACACGGTGGAGGTCGCGCAGGGCGTGGGCGCGGAAGTCGCGCGCCTGCAGCCGCAATTGCCGCCGGGCGTGAAGCTCAGCATCACCGACGACTCGTCGATCAACATCGAGGAAAGCGTGAACGAAGTGAAGCGCACCTTGCTCGAAGGCGCGTTGCTCACGGTGCTGATCGTGTTCCTGTTCCTCGGCTCGTGGCGCAGCACGGTGATTACCGGCCTCACGCTGCCGATCGCGCTGATCGGCACCTTCGCGGTGATGTACGCATGCGGCTTCACGATCAACGTGATCACGCTGATGGCGCTATCGCTGTGCGTGGGCCTGTTGATCGACGACGCGATCGTGGTGCGCGAAAACATCGTGCGCCACGTGCAGCTCGGCGCGGACCATCGCACGGCCGCGCTCGACGGCACCAAGGAAATCGCGCTCGCCGTGCTGGCCACCACTTTTTCGATCGTCGCGGTGTTTTTGCCGGTGGGCTTCATGGGCGGCATCATCGGCCGCTTCTTCCATCAGTTCGGCATCACGGTGGCCGCCGCCGTGCTGATCTCGATGTTCGTGTCGTTTACGCTCGACCCGATGCTTTCGTCGATCTGGCCGGACCCCGATCTGCACGACGCGGACACGGGCCGCAAAGGCTATCGCTATGGCCGCTTCATCGAGCGTTGCCTGCACCTGTTCGATTCGCGGATCGATCAACTCACGACCTTCTATCAACGCCTGCTCGGCTGGTCGCTCAGACATCGCGCGCTCACGCTGATCGTGGCCGCGGCGACGTTTTTCGGCAGCCTGTTTCTGGTGCCGTTCGTCGGCACCGAGTTCGTGCCGAATGCGGACTTCTCCGAAACGCAGATCGGCTTGAACACGCCGGTGGGCACCTCGCTCGAAGCCACCTCGGAGAAAGTCAAACAGGTGCAGGCGATTCTCGCCGCCTATCCCGAAGTGCGCTTCACCTACGCGACGGTCAACTCCGGCAACACGCAGGGCAAGAACACCGCGCTCATCACCGTGCGGCTCAAGGAGCGGCGCGAGCGCACGCGCGGCATGGTCGAATTGAACCAGGTGTTTCGCGCGCGGCTCGCCTCGGTGGCGGGCGTATCGGTCACCGAGATCGGCGTGCCGGACGGCGCGGGCAGCACGAAGGCGATCCAGTTGAGTTTGCAGGGCGAGAACATCGACGAACTGCGCCGGCTCTCCGAAGCGGCCCAGGCGCGAATGGCGAAGATCGCCGGGCTGGTCGACCTCGATTCGAGCCTGAAGGCGGACAAGCCGATCGTCGCGATCAACGTGAAGCGCGAACTGGCGTCCGACCTCGGCGTGGGCGTGGCCGACATCGGCACCGCATTGCGGCCGCTGCTCTCCGGCGATGCGATCAGCACCTGGCGCGCGCCCGACGACCAGGACTACGACGTGAGCGTGCGCCTGCCGCGCGCGCACCGCCAGGATGTGGACGATCTCGCGAAGCTGATGATCGCCACCAACCGCACCGACGCCAACGGCGCGCCGGTGCTGGTGCCGCTGCGGCAGATCGCGGACATCGTCACGACGACCGGCCCGGATGTGTTGAACCGGCGCGACCTGCAACGCGAGGTGATGCTGTCGGCGAACGTGAACGGCCGCTCGCCCGGCGACGTCGCTTCGGACATTGCGAGGACGCTCGACGCGATGCATCTGCCGGCGGGCTATCACTACCGTTTCGAAGGCTCGACCAAGAGCATGAACGAGTCGTTCGTGTATGCGGTGGAGGCGTTGGCGCTCGCGGTGATCTTCATCTATATGATTCTCGCGTCGCAGTTCGCGAGCTTCGCGCAGCCGCTCGCGATCATGGCGTCGCTGCCGCTCACGCTGATCGGCGTATTGATCGCGCTGCTGCTGTTCGGCAGCACGCTGAACATGTTCTCGATCATCGGCTTCGTGATGCTGATGGGGCTCGTCACCAAGAACGCGATCCTGCTGGTGGACTTCGCCAATCAGGCGCGGCGCGGCACGCTGCTCGACGCCTCGGGCAAGGGCCGCAAGATGGAGCGGCGCGAGGCGCTGCTCGAAGCGGCGCGCGTGCGTCTGCGGCCGATTCTGATGACCACGCTGGCGATGATCTTCGGCATGCTGCCGCTCGCCGCCGCGCTCGGCGAAGGCGGCGAGCAACGCGGGCCGCTCGGGCAGACCGTGATCGGCGGGGTGATTACGTCGTCGATCTTGACGCTGGTGGTCGTGCCGGTGGTCTATACGGTGCTGGAGGATTGGGCGGATTGGTTGCGGCGTAAATTCCGCCGCAAGCTGCAAGCCGCGGTGAAGCGATGACGTGGGGCCGCCGCCCCGCCCGCGCGAAATTGTTAAAGTAGTGATCTTTCCCCGATCAACGGTCCCCCATCATGCGCACCACTCGAGCCATCCACGCTGTCGAACGGTTGAAAACGCGCAGCGGCAATCCGCGGTTCGCCGCGATCAGCCTGTCGGGCGGCCTGTTCTATCTGGTCGACAAATCGGGCGGCGCCGACAAGAAAGTCTCCGATCCGCTCACGCTCGACGACTTCGTCAAATTCGTCGACGCTTACGGTCCGCCCAAACCGCGCAAGGCCAGCAAGCTCGATATCGCGTTCGAAGAGCAGATCAAGAAAAGCAAGGGCGGTTGAACGGCGGGCGATAGTTTCAACGCTTCGCGATCGGCCGCTCCCCGTCTCTTTCAAGCGACGCCGATTTCCCGCCACTGACCATCCGCCGCACTGCTTGCCAGCACCGCGTCGATGAAACGCAAGCCGGCCACGCCATCTTCCACCGTCGTCAGCAGCAGGCTTTCAGCAGGCAGCGGGCGGCCTTCGTCCAACGCTTCGATCTGCAACGCCGCGTCCTTGTACAACTGCGCGAACGCTTCCAGATAACCTTCGGGATGCCCCGGCGGCACGCGTGTCGCGTGCGCCGCGATCGCGCTGGTCACGCGCCCTCGCGTCAAGCGCTCAGCCGAACCGCCGAGGGGCGTGAACCACAATGCGTTGGGGTGCTCCTGATCGAAGACGAGGCTCGCCCTCGTTCCATACACGCGCAGACGCAACGCATTTTCCGCGCCGCTCGCCACCTGGCTCGCCCACAGCATGCCGCGTGCGCCGTTCGAATAGCGCAGCATCGCCTGCACGTGATCGTCGATGCGGCGTCCGGGCACGAAGGTATGCAACTCGGCGGATAACGCGGAGGGCGTCATGCCGGTGACGAACGCGGCGAGATGATACGCATGCGTGCCGATATCGCCGAGACAGCCGGCCGGCCCCGCCAACGCGGGGTCCGTGCGCCAGCCGGCCTGCTTGTTCACCCCGCTCGTTTCTATCGGCTCGGCCAACCAGTCCTGCGCGTATTCCACTTGCACGACGCGCAGTTCGCCCAGTTCGCCGCGTTCGATCAGTTCGCGCGCGTGACGCACGAGCGGATAACCGGAGTACGTATGCGTCAATGCAAACAGCTTGTTCTTCTCGCGAGCGAGCCTCGCCAACGCCTCGCCTTCGACCAGCGAAATCGCCAGCGGCTTGTCGCACACCACGTGGATGCCCGCTTCGAGAAAAGCCGTTGCAACCGGCGCATGCAGACGATTCGGCGTGACGATCGCGACGGCGTCGATCCCGTCGTCGCGCGCGGCTTCGGCGCGCGCCATCTCATTCCAGTCCGCATAGCTGCGCGCGATCCCGGCCTCGGCGGCGCTTGCTTGCGCGCGCCGCGGATCGGACGACAACGCGCCGGCGACCAGTTCGAACCGGTCATCGAGCCGCGCCGCGATCCGATGCACCGCGCCGATAAACGCGCCCTGTCCGCCGCCGACCATGCCCAACCTGAGCCTTCTATATGACATCGCTCCCGCTCCTGGTGATCGCTAGCGGATGCCGAGCACGCGCTTCAATTGCGCCGCATCCACGCCGCTGCCCGCGAAGTCGTCGAAGGCATGCTCGGCCACGCGGATGATGTGCCGCCGGATGAACTCCGCGCCTTCACGCGCGCCGTCGTGGGGATGCTTCAGCGCGCACTCCCATTCGAGCACCGCCCAGCCCGGAAAATCGTATTGCGCCATCTTCGAGAAGATCGCGCCGAAATCGATCTGCCCGTCGCCGAGCGATCTGAAGCGGCCCGCGCGCTCCACCCAGCCGCTGTATCCGCCATACACGCCCTGCTTGCCGTTCGGGCGAAACTCCGCGTCCTTCACATGAAACGCCTTGATGCGTTCGTGATAGATGTCGACGAATGCGAGGTAATCCAGTTGCTGCAGAACGAAATGGCTCGGGTCGTAGAGAATGTTGGCGCGCGGGTGTTGCTTCACGGCGTCGAGAAAGCGCTCGAACGTGACGCCGTCGTGCAGGTCCTCGCCCGGATGCAGTTCATAGCAAACGTCGACGCCGGCTGCGTCGAATGCATCGAGAATCGGCGACCAGCGGCGCGCGAGTTCGTCGAACGCGGCTTCGATCAAGCCTGCCGGACGCTGCGGCCAGGGATACAGATACGGCCACGCCAGCGCGCCCGAAAACGACACGTGCGTGTTCAAGCCCAGGCGCCGCGACGCCTGCGCCGCGAGTTTCATCTGCTCGACGGCCCACTGCGTGCGCGCGGCGGGATTGCCGCGCACATGCTCGGCGGCGAAGCCGTCGAATAACGCGTCGTAAGCGGGATGCACCGCGACCAGTTGCCCTTGCAGATGCGTCGACAATTCGGTGATCGTCACGCCCGCGTTTTCAGCGATCTCGCGCAGTTCGTCGCAATACGTCTGACTCGCCGCCGCCTGTTCGAGATCGATCAGGCGCGCGTCGCACGGCACCTGAATGCCCTTGAAGCCGAGACTCGCGGCCCATCCCGCCAGATGCGCGAGATTGTCGAAGGGCACTTCGTCGCCCATGAACTGAGCCAGAAAGATCGCCGGGCCCTGGATGGTTTTCATTGTCTGGTTCCTCACACTTCGACGCGCTCGCCGCTCAGAACGGCGAGTCGGGGAAGTAGAACTGTTGCGCGTTTTCCTTCGTGATCAGCACCGATGGAATGATGGTGGTGGCCGGCAGCTTCTCGCCCTTGAGCCGCGCTTCGGCGGTGAGCTTGATCGCGTCGTAGATGAACTTCGGCGAATACGACACGTCGGCCTTAATCAGCGGCGCGCCGTCCATCACGTTCTTCACCATGCCCTTCGAGCCCGCGCCGCCGAACACGATCTTGATGTCGCTGCGCCTCGCCTGATCGATCGCCTTGATCACGCCGACGGCCATGTCGTCGTCGGCGGCCCACACCGCGTCGATGTGCTTGAAGCGCGTGAGGTAATCCTGCATCACCTTGAACGCGTCGTCGCGATTCCAGTTCGCGTACTTGGCATCGAGGATCTTGATGTTCGGATAGGCCTTCAGCACGCCGGTGAACGCGGCCCAGCGCTCGTTGTCGAGCGTCGTCGGAATGCCGCGCAGCGCGACGATGTCGCCCTTGCCGTCGAGCGCTTTCGCCAGATATTCCGCGGGGATCCTGCCGAACGCGGTGTTGTCGCCGGCGACGTAGGCGTCCTGCGCGCTCTTGTCGGTCAAGCCGCGGTCCACCACCGTCACGTAGATGCCCTTCTTCTTCACCTGCGCGACCGGCTGCGTGAGCGAGGCCGATTCGAACGGGAAAATCACCAGCGCGTTGATCTTGTTCACCGTCACGAGGTCCTGCAACTGGTTCGCCTGTTCCGGCGAGCCGGCCGCGGTTTTCACGATCACTTTCAGATCGGGGTGCATTTTCTCCAGATCGGCTTTCGCCTTGTTCGCCCACCAGACGATGCCGCCCGTGAAGCCATGATCGGCCGTCGGAATCGCGACGCCCAGCGTGACTTTTTCCGCGGCGCGCGCCGTGCCGATACCGGCCACGCCCGCCGTACCCAGTACTCCCAACGCCAGCATGCCGGCGCCGACCGCTCGAATGATCCGCTTCATGGTTGTGTCTCCTATGGTGAGGCGTTCGTGCGCCCCGGTTCTGGAATATGCCTGTGTGTCACGCTGAAGCCACCACGACTACCGCCGTCCGCGCTGCACGAACGCGACGAAGATAATCACCACGCCCTGCACCGCCGCGTTCAGATACACGCTGATGATGCTGGTCAGATTCAGAATGTTCGCGATCACCGACAGCAGGACCGCGCCGATCACCGTGCCGACCACACGTCCCTCGCCGCCCTTCAACGCCGTGCCGCCGACCACCACCGAGGCGATCGCCTCGAGTTCCCATAGCAGGCCCGTGGTCGGCGTGGCCGAGCCGAGCCGCGGCACGTAGAGCACCGTGGCGACGCCGACGCAAATGCCGAGCAGCACGTAGGTAACGATCTTCACCGTATCGACGCGAATCGCCGCATAGCGCGCGACCTGTTCGTTCGAACCGATCGCCTGCACGTGCCGGCCGAACGCGGTCCGATTGAGGATCAGCGCGCCGCCCGCCGCCACCACGAGAAACACCCAGATCGGCACCGGCACGCCGAACAGGCTCGCGTAATACACCGGCCCGTACAGATCGGAGAGCGAGTTGTCGAGCGTCAACGCGCCGCCGTCGGCGAGCCAGGTGAGCACCGCGCGAAAAATACCCAGCGTTCCCAGCGTGACGATGAACGGCTCGATCCGTCCTTTCGTGATCAGCAGCCCATGCGCGCAGCCGAACAACCCGCCGAGCAGCAGCGCGAACACGATGCCGAGCGTGACGATCGCGAGCGGCGCGAAGGTATGGCCGCCGAGGCCCGCGGCGAGCGCGTTCATCAGCCAGATCATGCTGCCCGCGATCAGCGCGGCCATCGAGCCGACCGACAGATCGATGCCGCCCGAAATGATCACGAAGGTCATGCCGACCGCGATGATGCCGATGAACGACGTGCGCGTGAGCACGTTCATCATGTTGTCGAGCGTCGCGAAATCGCGGTTGAGCAGCGTGCCGACGATGCACAGCGCGATCAAGCCGGCCAGCGGCCCGAGTGCGTACAGTCGATGCGCGAAGCGCAGCGCGCGCCCGGATTGCACGGCTTCAGTGGGTGCCGGTCGCATGGGCGATCAACTCCTCTTCGGTCAGATGTTCGAGCGTGAGCGTGGCTTGCAGGCGCCCCGCGCGCATCACGGCGACGCGGTGGCACAAGCCGATCAGCTCGATCAGTTCGGATGAAATGACGATCACCGCGCGGCCTTGCGCGGCGAGACGATGAATCAGGAAATAGATGTCGCGTTTCGCGCCGACATCGACGCCGCGCGTCGGCTCGTCGAGCACGATCACGTTCGGGTCCGGCTGCAGGAACTTGGCGAGCGCGAGCTTCTGCTGATTGCCGCCGGAGAGCATGCGCGCGCGGCTCGACAGGTCGCCGGTGCGAATGCCGAATTCGCTCACGGCTTTCGTCAACGCCGCGCGGCCCGCCTTCAGATCGAGCAGCGGATGCGCGTAACGTTCGAGCGTCATCAACGTGACGTTGTCCTGCAAGCTCAGGTTCACGTGCAGGCCCTTGCCCTTGCGATCCTCGCTGAGATACGTGAGGCCGTGGCGCATCGCGTCGCGCGGGCTTGACAGATCGGCGCGGCGGCCGGCGATCTCGATGCGGCCCGCCGTGCGCTTGCGCAAACCGATGATCGCTTCGAACGCCTCGGTGCGGCCCGCGCCGACGAGGCCCGCAAAGCCCAGCACTTCGCCGGCGCGCACGTCGAAGCTCAGGTCGTCCACCCAATCCGGCACCGTGAGTCCTTGCACTCGCAGCGCGATCGGCGCATCGGCTGAGACGGTGAGCTTGTCGGGGAACATGTCGGACACGTCGCGCCCCACCATCAGGTTCGCCATCTGCTGCCGCGCGAGCCCCGCCGTTGCGCCGCGGGCGACGAAGCGGCCGTCGCGCATCACGATCACTTCGTCGGTGATGCGCTCCACTTCGTCGAGCTTGTGCGAGATGTAGATGATGGTCACGCCGTCGGCCTTGAGCTTCGCCATCAGCGTGAAAAGCCGTTCGGTTTCGGAAGGCGTGAGCGTGGCGGTCGGCTCGTCCATGATGAGCAAACGCGCGCGCCGCGAGAGCGCCTTGGCGATCTCCACCATCTGCTTTTCCGCGACGATCAATTCGCGCACTTTGGTGTCGGGCGCTTTCTCCAGACCCACTTGCGCGAGATAACGCGCCGCTTCGGCACGCATCGCGGCGTCGTCGACGAACCAGCCGCGTTTCTTCTCGTGACCGAGGTACATGTTCTGCGCGATGGTCAGGTGCTCGGCGAGATTGAACTCCTGGTGAATCAGCACGATGCCTTGCGCTTGCGCCTCGCGCGAGCCGATGAACCGCTGCGCGTGGCCGTCGATCAGCAAGCTGCCCGAGGTCGCCGTTTCATAGCCGGCGAGAATTTTCATCAGCGTCGATTTGCCCGCGCCGTTCTCGCCGAGCAGACCGTAGATGCGCCCCGGCGTCAGCTCGAAACTCACGCCGTGCAGTACACGCACCGGGCCGAAGTCTTTACGGATGTCGTCGAAACGAACGGCGAGGCTCATGATTCACGCGCTCCCGCGAATCACGAGCCGATGCGGCAGCAGCACGCCCGGCACGTTCGCCAATGGATTCGCGAGCCGTTGCAGCAGGAGGCGCGCGGCGGTTTCGCCGAGTTCGCGCATGGGTTGCGCGATCGTGGTGAGCGGCGGATCGATTTGCGCGGCGAGCGAAATGTCGTCGAAGCCGACCACCGCGATGTCGTCGGGCACGCGCTTGCCGACGCTGCGCAAGCCATGGATCACGCCGATCGCCAGGGTATCGGAGACCGCGAAGATCGCGCTCGGCGCTTGCGGCTGCTGGGCCAGGGTGGCCGCCGCCGACGCGCCCGCTTGGTAGTCGAGGCTGTTCAGGTTCATGCGCCAGCGTTCGTCCGGCGCGATGCCGGCTTCGGCCAACGCGTCGAGATAGCCTTGCTGACGCTGCCGTGCGTACAGGTAGTCCACGTCGGAATTGATGAGCCCGATGCGCCGATGGCCGCGCGCGAGCAGATGCCGCACGGCGTCGCCGGCCGCGCGGTAGTTGTCGATGCCCACGTAGGGCACGCCCACCGACGGATCGAACTCGCAGCACGCGACCCACGGCAGCGCGCTGGACGCCTCGCCGAGCGCCTGCTGGATCGTCGCCGGGTCGAGGCAGATCGCGCCGTCCGCGCGGCGGCGCTGCAACAGGTCGAAGTAGCTGCGCTCGCGGCCCGGATCGGCGCCGGTGTCGCAGAGCAGCATGAAGTAGCCGTGCTGACGCGCGACGCTGTCGATGCCGCGCACGATCTCGGCGTAAAACGGATTGCCGAAGTCGGGCACCATCGTCAGCAGCAGGCGGCTTTCGGCGGTGCGCAGATTGCGCGCGAGTTCGTTGACGCGGTAGCCGCTGGCGTCGATCGCCGCCAGCACCTTGTCGCGGGTTGCGGGCCGCACGTTCTCGTGGCCGTTCAGCACACGCGAGACCGTCGCCACCGATACGCCCGCCTGCTCGGCGACGCCGGCAATCGAGACCCCTTCGGCCGCGCGCGGCGGACGCACGCTGGACGCGGAGGTGGAATCCGTCCTGGACGACGATCTGGACAAGTTGAATGCCCTCGAAAATGTAATCGATTACATTTTTGGACGATTCAAGCCGGAATCGCAAGCACCGATCGCTAGGGATTAACACGGAGGCGAGCGGACCGAGCCACGGTCCGCCTCGCGCTGCGGCCGAGCAGCGCACTGCCCGCGGGCGCCGGCCGGGCGTCGCCATTTTGGTACAATCCGGCGGTTACCCTGCCGTGGCTTACGTGCCCGCCGTACCTTGGCGCCGCGAGACCCCGGTCGGAGGCAAAACCGCCAAACCCGCCAAATCAAACCGCCGAATCCATCATGAACATCGAGCAAGCGCGTTTCAACATGATCGAACAGCAGATCCGCCCCTGGGAAGTGCTCGACCAGGACGTGCTGAATCTGCTCTCGATCGTCAAGCGTGAAAATTTCGTCCCCACCGTCTACCGCGATCTGGCTTTCGTCGACTTCGAAGTGCCGCTGCCGGCCGGCCAGCATATGCTGGCGCCGCGCATCGAGGCGCGCGTGCTGCAGGAACTGGCGGTGAAGAAACACGAAAGCGTGCTCGAAATCGGCGCCGGCTCCGGCTACATGGCGGCGCTCCTCGCGCATCGCGCGCAGCACGTGCTGACGGTCGACATCGAACCGGAATTGGCCGAACTGGCCAGGAACAACCTGATCGCCAACGGCGTGCTGAACGCGGAAGTCGCCACCGGCGACGCCTCGCGCGGCTGGGCCGACGCCGCGCCGTACGACGTGATCTGCGTGTCGGGCGGCCTGCCGGTGCTGCCGCAGGACATCCTCGAGCAACTCAAGGTCGGCGGCCGGCTCGCGGCGTTCGTCGGCACCGCGCCGGTCATGAAGGCGCAGATCATCACGCGTATCGACGAGAAGCAGTACCGCATCGCCGACGTGTTCGAAACCTATGTCGAGCCGCTCGTCAACGCCGTGCAGCCGCCGCGTTTCAAGTTCTGATCGGTTCCGATCGGCTCGCTCGCTTGCGTGTTTTTCCGGACGGCCGGCTCGCCGCCGTCACCTGAACTGGATGTCCCGCTGATGCAAAACCTGACCGCTCCCGCGCTCGCCGAATGGCTCGCCGATCCGTCGCGTCCCGCGCCCGTGCTGCTCGACGTGCGCGAGCCGTGGGAAATCCAGACGGCGTCGATCGCCGGCGCCGTGTCGATTCCGATGCGCGAGATTCCCGCGCGCAGCGAGGAACTCGACGACGACGCGCCAATCGTCTGCGTCTGCCATCACGGCGCGCGCAGCGCCCAGGTCGCGATGTTCCTCGAATCGCGCGGCCATGCCAACGTCTTCAATCTGCAAGGCGGGATCGACGCGTGGTCGCGTCAGGTCGATCCGGCCGTCCCCACTTACTGATCGAACGGCCTTGACGATGCGCTGGCGGGTGGCGGTCCTCCTGGCCGCCGTGGCGCTCGCGTGCGCGCTGCCCGCGCTTCCCGCGCGAGCCGTGGGTCTTGCCCAGCTCTACGACGAAGCGCTCGCCAACGACGCGCAACTGCAAAGCGCGCGCGCCGCGCTCGCCGCCAACAGCGAGGAACTGCCGCTCGCCCGCGCCAAACTGCTGCCGCAACTGTCCGCGTCGCTCAACGCGAGCCGTCAGAACACCGATTTCGGCGGCGGCTTTCCCGCTTCCTACGGCAACAGCCACGGCTATGTGCTGTCGCTCACGCAGCCGCTGATTCATGTGGATAGCTGGTACGGCTACGCGCAAGGCAAGCTCGCGGTCGATGCGGCGCAGGCGTCGTTCGCGCAGGCGCGCCAGGACCTGATCGTGCGTCTCGGCGAGGCTTACTTCAACGCGCTCGCCGCGCAGGACAGCGTCGCGATCGCGCGTTCGCAGAAGGCGTCGATCGCGCAGCAGCTCGAACAGGCCAAACGTTCATTCGAGGTGGGCAACACCACCATCACCGACACCAACGAAGCGCAAGCCAAATACGACCAGGCGATCTCGCAGGAGATCGCCGCGCAGAACGATCTCGCGGTGAAGCTGGCCGCGCTGCAGCAGATCGTCGGGCATCCGGTCGAGCATGTCGACGGGCTCGCCGCCGGTACGCCGCTGCCGCCGCCCATGCCCGCGGACATCAACCAGTGGGTCGACGCCGCGACCGACGCCAACTATCAGGTCGTGTCGAAGCAGATCGCGCTGGACAGCGCGCAGCGCGAAACTTCCAAGGCCAGGTCCGGCCATCTGCCGACCGTCGATCTGGTGGCAAGCCGCTCGCGCAGCAGTCTCGGCTCGGCGGGCGCGGGCAACTTCGGCGGTTTCGGCAGCGGCGCGAATTCGCCCGCGGCCGGCACGCCGCCGCTCGCCGCCGGCTTCGGCGGCCTGGGCTCGTACACGAGCAGCGCGATCGGCGTGCAGGTCACAATCCCGCTCTTTGCCGGCGGCGCGACGCAAAGCCGCGTGCGTCAGACGCTCGCGCTCGAGGACCAGGCGTCCGCCGATCTCGACACCGCGCGGCGCAACGCGGCGCTCTCGGCGCGGCAAGCGTTTCTCGGCGTGGTGAGCGGACTCGCGCAGGTGCGCGCGCTGCAAACCGCCGAGCAATCGGCGCGCACGTCGCTCGAATCGAACCTGCTCGGCTATCAGGTCGGCGTGCGGATCAATATCGACGTGCTCAACGCGCAGGATCAGCTATTTTCCGCACGCCGCGATCTGGCGAAGGCGCGCTACGACACGCTGATCAACAGCCTCAAGCTGAAGGCCGCGACGGCGAGTCTCACCGATCAGGACGTGCTGCAGTTGAGCGCACTGCTCTCGCCGGTCGACGACGGTTCGCTGACCGCGTTGCCCCAGGCGCCGACGGTGCCGCATCCGGGTGCGGCGGCCAAAGGCGCGGCGGGCAAGTCGGGACGACACACGATGCCGAACGTGACGACGCCGCGGTAGGTCTCTTTCTTCTTCACCGCTTCCTCTCTTTCCGCGTTGCGCAGTGCACGGTTATTTGTGGCTTCACTAGCCGCAGCCCGACCTTGCACGCTTCGCAACGTCGCGAACACTGCGTAGCCATTGCGCCGCTTCGCGCATCCACCCACGAAATTTCACCCGAATTCCCGGCCAGCGCACAGGCACCATGCTCCGACCTTTTTTGCCGGAGCCGTGTGATGAGCGTTTTGAAGTTCGCAATACTGGCCGCAACGCTGTTGCCGCTCTCCTCGTATGCAACGTTGGGCGGCGCGCCGAGCGCCGGCGCTTCCTCCCAGTCGGCGCCGCGCGCCATGCAGTCGGTCGCCGGCGCATCAGCGGCCGGGGCCGCGCGCGCGGCGTCCTACACCCTGCATCAATCGATCGACGCCAACGGCGTGACGATCCGCGAATACGTGTTGCCTGGCAACGTCGTGTTCGCCGTCACGTGGGACGGGCCGATCCGCCCGGACATGACGGCGCTGCTCGGCAGCTACTTCCCCAACTACGTGAGCGCGGGTCACAGCCGTGCGCGCGGCACGGGGCCGCTCATCGACGGCAACGACGATTTTCGCGTCGAGTCGGCCGGCCGCCTCGGGCGCTTCTTCGGCATGGCTTACCTGCCTCGTCTGATGCCCGCGGGCGTGCGTCCTGGCGATCTCCAATAAGCCCTCCGTCGAATCAGGAAAAACAAAATGAACACATTGAACAAGACGCTGCGGGTCGCCACGGTGGCCGCCACCGTCATATTGACGGCCTGCGGCGCTGGTGGCGGCGACGGCCAGGGCAACAATTCCGTCAGTTGGAATGCAACCCCCGACTGGGTCGGCAACAGCCCCGGCAATTCGGGGAATTCGAACAACGACGGTAACTCGGCGGGCATCAAAACGGAGTCGGACAATACGGTGCCGATCCGCGTCGACAACTCGATGGGCAACCTCAACATGCTGTCGGCCTCGATCACCGTGTGCGTGCCGGGTCAACCGGGTCGGGGGCAATGCGTGACCGTCGACAACATGCTGGTCGACACCGGTTCGACCGGCGTGCGCATTGCGGCCAGCGCGCTTCAGTCGCTCAACCCGAAACTGCTCACGCAAATCGGCGCGCTCGACGATACGACGGGCGCATTCCCGATCGCCGAATGCATGCCGTTCGCCTCGGGCTTCACCTGGGGCTCGGTCAAGCGCGCCGACGTCAAGATCGGCAGCAGGACGGCCAGCAACATTCCGGTCCAGGTGATGGGCGACGGCGCATTCACCACGCCGTCCGACTGCACCGCGCACGGCGGAGCCGACTACAGCACGGCCCGAAGCCTCGGCGCCAATGGCATCCTGGGCATCGGGCACGGCGTCCACGATTCCAAGGACGCGTTGACCACCGCGATACCCGGCAACTACTACTACTGCCCGTCGGCGAACTCGTGCGTCAGCACCCGCGTGAAGGCCGAAAAGCAAGTGATGAACCCGGTTGCCGCATTCAGCGCCGATTACAACGGCACGATCATCCGCTTGCCGGCAGTGCCCGCGAGCGGCCAGGCCTCCGTCACGGGTGAACTGATATTCGGCGTGGGCACGCAGGCCAACAATGCGCTGCCCGCCGACGCCAACATCTTCACGGTGGACACATACGGCTTCCTGACCACCCATTACCAGGGCACCGCGTTCAACTACAGCGCGATCGACAGCGGCACCAACGTGTACGCTTTCGCCGACAGCGCGATTCCCACGACCTCGGATTTCTACACGCCGGCGAGCGCGCTCGACCTGTCGGCAACGATCGAGGCCTCGGCCGGCTCCGGTGCGCCGCTTGCGGTGCCTTTCCAGATCGAGAACGCGCTGAACCTGGCGGCGACCGGCAACGCCGCGTTCAACAACGTGGGGGCGTCCATGTCGTCCGGCCGCTGGTTCCTGTGGGGCTTGCCGTTCTTTTACGGCCGCAGCGTCTACACGGTGATCGGCGACAGCAAGATCGGCACGCTGACCGGTCCGTTCGTCGCGTTCTGATAACCGCATGAATCAGGGAGGCGCTGCTTCGTGGGCGCGCCTCCTACTCCGTCTCCCTCAACACCTCGCCCACCGTCGCAAAGATCTCCTCGATCTGCGCCTCCTCGATAATCAACGGCGGCGAGAACGCCAGAATGTCCCCCGTATAACGCGTCAACACGCCCTTCTCGAAGCAGCGCACGAATACGTCGTAAGCACGCGCGCCGGGCGCGCCGTCACGCGGCGCCAACTCCACCCCGCCCACCAGGCCGAGATTGCGCACGTCGATCACATGCCGCTCGCCGCGCAGTGCGTGAATCGCGTTCTCGAAGACGGGCGCCATCCGCGCGGCCCGTTCGAACAACTGCTCGCGCTCGTATAGATCGATCGTCGCGCAAGCCGCGGCCGCGGCGATCGGATGCCCGGAGTAGGTGTAGCCGTGAAAAAACTCGATGCCGCCCGGCGCGCCGTTCACGATCGAATCGTGAATCCGCGTGCTCGCGGCGACCGCGCCCATCGGCGCGGCGGCGTTGTTGGTGCCCTTGGCCATCGTCAGCAGATCGGGCGTGACGCCGAAGTACTGCGCGGCGAACGGCGCGCCGAGGCGCCCCCAGCCGGTGATCACCTCGTCGAAGATCAGCAGGATGCCGTGCCTGTCGCAAATCTCGCGCAGCCGCTGCAAATAGCCTTGCGGCGGAATCAGCACACCCGTCGAGCCCGCTACCGGTTCGACGATCACCGCCGCAATCGTCGAGGCATCGTGCAGCGTGACGAGCCGCTCGAGTTCGTCGGCGAGATGCGCGCCCCACGCCGGCTGTCCCTTCGAATACGCGGCCTCCTTGAGGTTCAGCGTATGCGGCAAATGATCGACCGCGGGCAGCAGTGCGCCGGAAAACGCCTTGCGGTTCGGCGCGATGCCGCCCACCGAAATGCCGCCGAAGCCCACGCCGTGATAGCCGCGCTCGCGTCCGATGAAGCGCGTGCGCTGCCCTTCGCCACGCGAGCGGTGATAGGCCAGCGCGATCTTCAGCGCGGTATCGACCGCCTCCGAGCCGGAGTTGACGAAGAAAATGTGCTTGAGATCGTGAGGCGTGTGCCGGGCGATTTTCGTGGCGGCTTCGAAAGCCTTGGGATGGCCCATCTGGAAGGTGGGCGCGAAATCCATTTCGGCCGCCTGCGCCTGCACCGCGGCCACGATTTCGTCGCGGCAATGACCGGCGTTGACGCACCATAGCCCGGCCGTACCGTCGAGAATGCGCCGGCCGTCGTGCGACGTGTAGTACATCCCCTTCGCGCTTGCCAGCAGACGCGGCGCGCTCTTGAACTGGCGGTTGGCCGTGAAGGGCATCCAGAAAGCGGACATATCCGGTGGATTGACGCCGGCGTGCTCGGTCATTTCATGTCTCCTGCAAAGCGCCCATGTCGATCGGAGTTCATGCTTCGGCATTCACGCCGGTCCACGCAGCGCGCTCCGGTGCCACGCAAAGCCTGCATGACTGGCCTTTCAGTGTAGGCAAACCGCGGCCCATGCACAAACGCGCGGCGGCCATGCACCGCCGACGCCCGCTGGCCGATGCGCACGCCTCGTCGCGGCGCGGCACGCACCCCAACGAAGCGCACGCCCCCCGCGTGCACCACAACGGCGCCGCAGCGCGCATAACTTACCTCGCTCGCAGCCGCGCCGCAGCGTGAACCGCACGCACTTCCAGTCGAACTTGCCGCATGGCATGTGCCTTGCAGTACAGGAGCGGCAAGTCATACGGGATAGGCAACGCTGACCGAAATCGACGCCCATAAACATTCATCATCAATGGCAAGGGGATACACATGAAACGTCGCAGTCTGTTGAAGTTCGGCTCCATGTCGGGCGCGCTGGCGCTTGCTGGTCAGGTTCCGTTTGCCCAGGCGCAGTCCGGCAGCGGTCCGATCAAGGTGGGGATTCTGCATTCCCTGTCGGGCACGATGGCGATTTCGGAGACCTCGCTGAAGGACACCGCGTTGATGACCATCGCGGAGATCAACAAGAGCGGCGGCGTGATGGGCCGCCAGTTGCAGCCGGTGGTGGTGGACCCGGCGTCGAACTGGCCGCTGTTCGCCGAAAAGGCGCGCCAACTGATCACGCAGGACAAGTGCGCGGTCGTGTTCGGCTGCTGGACCTCGGTGTCGCGCAAGTCGGTGCTGCCGGTGTTCGAGGAACTGAACGGCCTGCTGTTCTATCCGGTGCAGTACGAAGGCGAGGAAATGTCGCGCAACGTGTTCTACACGGGCGCCGCGCCGAATCAGCAGGCGATTCCCGCCACCGAATATCTGATGAGCGCGGAAGGCGGCGGCGCCAAGCGCTTTTTCCTGCTGGGCACCGACTATGTGTACCCCCGCACGACCAACAAGATCCTGCGCGCGTTCCTCAAGTCGAAGGGCGTGCAGGAGGCCGACATCCAGGAGGTCTACACGCCGTTCGGCCACAGCGACTATCAGACCATCGTCGCGAACATCAAGACCTTCTCGCAAGGCGGCAAGACCGCGGTGATCTCGACGGTGAACGGCGATTCGAACGTGCCGTTCTACAAGGAACTCGGCAACCAGGGGCTGAAGGCGTCGGACGTGCCGGTCGTCGCGTTCTCGGTCGGCGAGGAAGAACTGCGCGGCATCGATACCAAGCCGCTGGTCGGCAATCTCGCGGCATGGAACTACTTCATGTCGGTACGCAATCCGGCCAACGAGAAGTTCAAGAAGCAATGGGCCGCGTGGGTCAAGGAGAACAATCTGCCGGGCGGCACCAAGCGCGTGACGAACGACCCGATGGAAGCGACCTTCGTCGGCATTCATATGTGGAAGCAGGCCGTCGAGAAGGCCAAGAGCACGGACGTGGACAAGGTGCGCGTCGCGATGGTCGGCCAGCAGTTCGTCGCGCCGTCGGGCTTCACGCTGGAGATGGACGGCAATCACCATCTGCACAAGCCGGTGATGATCGGCGAAGTGCGCGCCGACGGCCAATTCAACGTGGTGTGGCGCACCAAGACCGCGATTCGCGCGCAGCCGTGGAGCCCGTTCATCGCCGGCAATTCGAGCAAGCCGGACGTGGTCAGCTCGATTCCGGCGTTCCTGAAGCGCGCGCGCGTCGCCTGACCGCACGCCGGATCGTCATGCGGGCGCAGTCGGCCGGCGCGGCGATCCGGTGTGATCGACAGAGGGGCGCGCCCGTCGCGGCCGCGGCTCTCGCGCGCGCGATGCCGCGCCGCCCCGCTGGTTTATCTTCAAAGGCCATCATGGCGTTTTCATTTCCGACGTTTGTACGACCAGGCGCACGGCGCGCCATCGCCGGCGTGGCGCTCGCGCTCCTCGCGCTTCTCGCGGGTGCGCCGCTTGCCGCGTTCGCGCTCGTCCCGGCCGATGTCGCGCCGCTCGCCGCCGACGACTTCGATGCGAAGTCCGCCGCCATCGACAAGCTGATCGCCAACCACGACAAGGAATCGGTCGCGGTGCTCAAGGCGCTCTCCGAAGACAGCGCGCTCGCCACCGATGCCGGCGCCGTGCTGCTGCAAGACGGCGACGCCGCGCGCGACGCGGTCACCGGCAAGACCGTCGCCGCCGGCGACGCGCAACCGGTCACGCTGAACAACCTGCTGCGCTCGAAAGTGGCCGGCGCGCTGTCCGGCCTGCAACTCGATTCGCCGGACAGGGCGACCCGTGAAGCCGCGACCGCCGCGCTGCTGCGCAACCCCGACCCGGCGATCAAGCCGCTGGTCGACGCGGCCCGCGCGAAGGAAACCGATCCCGCGCTGAAGAAGCGCCTCGACACGCTGTGGGCGATGACCGCCCTGCACGACGCCGATCCGGCGAGGCGTCTCGAAGCCGTGCAACTGGTCGCCGCCCGGCACGATCTCGACATGAACGAACTGCTGCGCCCGCTCGTCGCGAAGAAGCCGGACGGCAGCTTCAATGAAGCCGACGAGCGCATCCGCGCGGCCGCGCAAAGCGGCATCGACGAACTCGATGCGATCCAGCGCCGCAGCCAGATCGCCGGCACGCTGTTCGCCGGCTTGTCGCTCGGCAGCGTGCTGCTGCTCGCGGCGCTCGGCCTCGCGATCACGTATGGCCTGATCGGCGTCATCAACATGGCGCACGGCGAATTCCTGATGATCGGCGCGTACGCCACTTACGTCGTGCAGAACCTGTTTCAGCGCTATGCGCCCGGCGCGTTCGACTGGTATCCGCTTCTCGCGGTGCCGGCCTCGTTCGCCGCGGCGGGGCTGGTGGGCATCGTGCTCGAACGGCTGGTGCTGAAGCATCTGTACGGCCGGCCTTTGGAGACTTTGTTGACCACCTTCGGCATCAGCCTGATCCTGATTCAGGCGACGCGCATGCTGTTCGGCGCGCAGAACGTGCAAGTGGTGAACCCGGCGTGGATGAGCGGCGGCGTGACCGTGCTGCCGAATCTGATCCTGCCGTACAACCGCCTCGCGATCCTGGCGTTCTCGCTGATCGTCGTCGGCATCGCGTGGACGGTGCTCACTAAAACGCGCCTCGGCCTCTTCGTGCGCGCCGTCACGCAGAACCGGCGCATGGCCGCGTGCGTCGGCGTGAAGACCGCGCGCGTCGATTCGTATGCGTTCGCGTTCGGCGCGGGCATCGCCGGTTTGGGCGGCTGCGCGTTGTCGCAGATCGGCAATGTCGGACCCGACCTCGGCCAGAGCTACATCATCGATTCGTTCATGGCCGTGGTGCTCGGCGGCGTCGGCCAACTCGCCGGCACGGTGATCGGCGGCTTCGGGCTCGGACTCGTCAGCAAGGCGATCGAACCGTTCTGGGGCGCGGTGCTCGCGAAGATCGCGGTGCTGGTGCTGATCGTGCTGTTCATCCAGAAGCGTCCGCAGGGCATGTTCGCCCTCAAGGGCCGCAGCGCGGAGGCATGATGACATCGGCTACTTCATCGCCCCACGTCGGCACGGCGGGCAGCCGTGCCGCGGCCGGACGCGGCGCCGATTCCGGCTTCGCGCTCGGCTTGCCGCCGCGTCCCGCGCTGTTGTCGCGCCGCGCGTGGCTCGCGCTGATCGCGCTCATCATCGTGTTCGGCCTCGGCGTGCCGTTCGCGACACTCGTGGTGCCGGAGACGAGCCCGCTGCATCTGTCCGCCTACGCGATGACGATCACCGGCAAGTTCATGTGCTACGCGATCGCCGCGCTCGCGCTCGATCTCGTGTGGGGCTACTGCGGCATCCTGAGTCTCGGGCACGCGTTGTTCTTCGCGTTGGGCGGCTACGCGATCGGCATGTACCTGATGCGTTCGATCGGTCACGACGGCAAATACGGCAGCGACCTGCCCGACTTCATGGTGTTTCTCGACTGGCACCAACTGCCCTGGTACTGGCAAGGCACGCAGCATCTCGGCTACGCGCTGCTGCTGGTGGTGCTGGTGCCGGCGGTGGTCGCGTGGGTGTTCGGCTTCTTCACGTTCCGCTCGCGCGTGAAGGGCGTGTACCTGTCGATCATCACGCAGGCGATGACGTTTGCCGCGATGCTGCTGTTCTACCGCAACGAAACGGGTTTCGGCGGCAATAACGGCTTCACCGATTTCAAGCGCATCGGCGGATTTCCGATCACGCATGCGGGCACGCGCACGGCGCTGTTGCTGATCACGTTCGCGGTGCTGATTCTCGCGTTCATCGGCGCGCGGGCAATCGTCACGTCGAAGCTCGGCCGCGTGGTGACCGCGGTGCGCGACGGCGAAACGCGCTTGATGTTCCTCGGTTACAGCCCGCTCGCGTACAAGCTGTTCGTGTGGACCGTGTCCGCCGTCTTGTGCGGAATCGCCGGCGCGTTGTACGTGCCACAGGTCGGCATCATCAATCCCGGCGAGATGTCGCCGGGCAACTCGATTGAAATGGCGATCTGGGTCGCCGTGGGCGGACGCGGCACGCTGATCGGGCCGATCGTCGGCGCGTTCGCGGTGAATGGCGCGAAGAGCTTTTTCACGGCGAACTTCCCTGAATACTGGCTGTTCTTTCTTGGTCTGATTTTCGTGCTGGTTCCGCTGTTCCTGCCGAACGGCATCATGGGGCTGATCGACATCGTGACGCGCAAGAGGAACCGTTCATGAACGAAAACCCGATGGTTCCCGACTTGGCATTACCGGAACAACCCGCTGAACATTCGTTGAGCGGCGTCGCGAGCATGGGGCACGCGGTGGTGCCGGGGCAAATCGACATCTCGCACGGCACGATTCTGTACCTTGAAGACGTGACCGTGAGTTTCGACGGTTTTCGCGCGTTGAATGCGCTGACGCTTTCCATCGACGCCGGGGAACTGCGTTGCATCATCGGCCCGAATGGCGCGGGCAAGACCACGATGATGGATGTGATTACCGGCAAGACCGAGCCCGATTCGGGCAAGGTTTTTCTGGGGCAGTCGATCGATCTCACGCGCATGAATGAACCTTCTATTGCGCGTGCCGGGATCGGGCGCAAGTTTCAGAAGCCGACGGTGTTCGAGCAGCATCCCGTGTGGGAGAACCTCGAGTTGGCGATGAAGGCTGACAAGGGGTGGTGGTCGTCGTTACGGGCGCGGTTGGATCGCGAGGCGCAGGCGCGGATTGAAGAGACGCTTTTGTTGATCGGGCTCGAGAGTGAGGCGCGGCGGCTGGCCGGCGAGTTGTCGCATGGGCAGAAGCAGCGGCTCGAGATTGGGATGTTGCTGATGCAGCAACCGGCGTTGTTGTTGCTCGATGAGCCCGCGGCTGGGATGACTGATGACGAGACCATGCGGTTGGCTGAATTGCTCAATCATTTGCGGGGGACTTGTTCGATGATGGTTGTCGAGCATGATATGGAGTTTGTCGCTGCTTTGGCCGGCGAGGCCGGGAAGGTTACTGTCATGGCCGAAGGGCGTGTTTTGGCGCATGGGAGTTTGGATGAGGTGAAGAGGGATGAGACTGTTATTGAGTCTTATCTTGGGAGGTGAGGGCTGATTTTTTTGTTCTCTGGTTTTTTTGTTCTCTGGTCTTTCTGTTCTCTGATTTTTTGGCCTTTACTTGATTTGTTAGTGGTCTATTAGCGTTGCCCCTGTGCGGGGCGGCACCTACTTTTCTTTGCCGGCCGCAAAGAAAAGTAGGCAAAAGAAAGCGGCTCACACCGCTAATTTTTAAGTGGATCCCCTGGCTTGGAGGGGATCGTGGTGCATCTGGAATCCGTGCTCTCGCGCACTCCGCGCTCGTGACAAGGCAGTCATACTTCCCGCCTCGCGCTCCGCGCTCGGCGGAAGGGTCTGCCCGCAAACCAACGGCTTCGTTTGTGCGCGTGGGGGCCGTCGGCTTCGCCTCGGCGTGGCGCTAAATGTGTGCGCAGAGCCAGGCACGAGTTGAATGGAAGCACCGCTTAGCCCAGAAGCGGCGCATAACTTGACGAAGTTTCGCTTAGCCTCAAAAGCAGTGCATGGTTCGATGAAACACCACTTAGCCCCAGAAGCTGCACGTGATTTGATGAAGTACCGCTTAGCGCCAGAAGCAGCGCATGGTTCGATGAAGTACCGCTTAACCCCAAGAGCGCCGCGGGGTTTGATGAAGCACCGCTTAGCCCCAAAAGCGCCGCATGGTTCGACGAAGTACCACTTAACCCCAAGAGCGCCGCGGGGTTTGATGAAGCACCGCGACGGCGCGCGCAGCGTCGCCGGAAGAATGACTGCTTTGTCACGAACGCGGAGTGTGCGAGAGCACGGATTCCAGATGCACCACGATCCCCTCCAAGCCAGGGGACCCACTTAAAAGTTAGCGGTTTGAGCCGCTTTCTTTTGCCTACTTTTCTTTGCGGCCGGCAAAGAAAAGTAGGTGCCGCCCCGCACAGGGGCAACGCTAATAGACCACTAACAAATCAAGAGACCACAAACAAATCAAGCAAAGGCCACCACAGCAAAAACCCCACCCCAACGGACGTTCAAAAAATGCTAGAAGTACAAAACCTAAACCAGTACTACGGCGGCAGCCACATCCTAAGAGACGTGAAGCTCACAGTGCCAGCCGGCAAACTAACAGTCCTATTGGGCCGCAACGGCGTAGGCAAGACAACCTTGCTGAGATGCCTGATGGGCGTAGTCCAAACCAAAAGCGGCTCGATCACCTGGCGTGACACGCCCATCACCAAACTCCCCACCTACTCGCGAGTAGAAAAAGGCCTGGCCTACGTCCCCCAAGGCCGCGACATCTTCCCGCGGCTAACGGTCGAGGAAAACCTGCTAGTGGGCGCCGCCAGCAAAAAAGCCCCAAGAAAAATCCCCGACCGCATCTACGAACTATTCCCCGTCCTGAAGGACATGCGCACCCGTCGCGGCGGCGATCTGTCTGGCGGTCAGCAACAACAACTCGCGATCGGCCGCGCGCTCATGAGCGATCCGCAACTGCTCATTCTCGACGAACCCACCGAAGGCATTCAGCCGTCGATCATTCAGGACATCGGCCGCACGCTGCGTCAACTGGTCGAGGAAATGGGCATGACGGTACTGCTCGTCGAACAGTATTACGACTTCGCGAAAGACATCGCGGACCGCTATTGGGTCATGAGCCGCGGTGAAATCATCGCGGGCGGCGAAGGCGCCAACATGGACGCGGACGGCGTGCGCACACTCATCGCCGTGTGACGGATATGAGCCAACCCGCGTGCTATTCTCGCCGCATGCCGGGGCAACGCGGCTCACTCGCATAGGCACGCTCCGCCTCACTCCGTCCACCGCAAGTCCATTCGCATGTCGCTTCACGAAAACCACATCACGCTCGCGAGCGCGCCAGCCGACACGCAAACCGGCACGCAATCCGGCACCCAAGCCGGCGCCCATTCGCAATGGCGCGCGCGTCTCGAACTCGGCTTCGTCAAGCACGACCAACGCACCACGCTCAAGCATCGGCTGCACGATGGACCGCTGCGCGTGCAACGGCCGCTCTATCCCGAAGGCCATGCGATCTGTCATGCGGTGATCGTGCATCCGCCAGGCGGCATCGCGGGCGGCGATCAGCTCGATATCGACGTGGCCGTCGGCGCCGGCGCGCATGCCGTCATCACCACGCCTGGCGCGACCAAGTGGTACAAGTCCAATGGACGCGCCGCGCAGCAAACCATCGCCGTGCGCGTCGGCGAGCACGCGAGGCTCGACTGGCTGCCGCAGAACAATATCGTTTTCGATCACGCGAACGCGATGCTCGATTTCTCGCTGACACTGAGCGAAGGCGCGACCGCCCTCGGCTGGGATGCGACGCAACTCGGGCGGCAAGCGGCCGGTGAGCGGTGGTCGGCGGGACGCTTGCAGGCGGTGTCGCGCATCGTGGGCGCGAATGGCGAACTGCTGTGGCTCGAACGCGCGAGCCTCACCGCCGACGATCCGCTGCGCGATGCCGCGCAAGGGCTGGCCGGCTTTCCGGCATATGGCGCGCTGTGGGCGCTCGGCGCCGCTTGCGACGATGCGCTCGCCGAAGCGCTCACCGCGCAACTACCGTTCGACGATACGCTGCGCGCGGCGGCCTCCTGCGTCACGCAAGGCGTGCTACTCGTGCGAGCGGTGTCGCGTTCCATGGAGACGCTGCAAAACGCGTTGACGACGTGCTGGCTTCAACTCAGGCCGGTCGTGCATGGTGTCGATGCGGTGCCGCTAAGAATCTGGTCCACCTGATTCGCTTCATGGCTCGTGCCGCTGCATCGAGCCTTTCACCGCCGTAAGCACAGCAGCGCACCAAGCCGAGGCATTCGCGAGCCCCAACCCGGTGCGCGGCCGCGCCTTACGTCCAGCAAGCGCATGCTGCACCGGCATGGCACACACCTTGCGTTGAGAACCGTCACGATGCTGCCGCGTCCTGACGGCAGCCGACCGGCTTGCCGCCACCACCACCGCTCACATCACATGAACCGATCGACTCTTCGCCCCGCGCGTCGCGCCTGGCTCGCCGCACTGCTGCTCTCGCCCGTCCTCGCGCTCAATGCGCCCGCCGCTCACGCGGACACGCTCGACAACATCGCCAAGGCCGGCGTGCTGAAAGTCGCCGTGCCGGAAGACTATCCGCCGTTCGGTTCGGTCGGCGCGGACATGAAGCCGCAAGGCTACGACATCGAGACCGCCGCCCTGCTCGCGAAGTCGATGAACGTGAAGCTCGAACTGGTGCCCGTCAACAGCGCGAACCGCATTCCGTATCTGCAAACCGGCAAGGTCGATCTGGTGATCTCGTCGCTCGGCAAGACGCCGGATCGCGAGAAGGTCATCGATTTCTCGACCGCCTACGCGCCGTATTACCAGGGCGTGTTCGGTCCCGCCGACGTCAAGGTCGCCGGCCCCGCCGATCTCACCGGCAAGACGGTCGGCGCGACGCGCGGCGCGCTCGAGGAAATCGGTCTCACGCAAATGGCGCCGAACGCCACGATCAAGCGCTTCGAGGACAACAACGCGACCATCGCCGCGTTCCTGTCCGGCCAGGTGCAACTGATCGCCGCCGGCAATATCGTCGCCGCCGCGATTCTCGCGAAGAATCCGCCGCGCCGCCCGGAGCCGAAGTTCGTCATCAAGAATTCGCCGTGCTTCGTCGGCATGAACAAGAACGAAGCGCGCCTGCAGCAGAAAGTGAACGCCGCGCTCGCGCAAGCCAAGCAGGACGGCACGCTCAACACGATGTCGAAGAAGTGGTTCGGCGCGGCGCTGCCGACCGATCTGTAAGCGCGTCGTTAGCCAAACTTGATAGCGTGGCGGGCTTATCCGGCATTGCACTTGTCGTGGCCGCATCCCGTGCGTAGCATGCGATCGCGGCCATGACACGCAGCGCCTAACCTTGCCACAGCCGGCCCCGCCCAGGCCCGGCGCAATCCAACGCACCCATTCGACGAAGCTGACTCGATGAAGCTGACACCCCGCGAGAAGGACAAGCTGCTGATCTTCACCGCCGCGCTGCTCGCCGAACGGCGCCGCGCACGCGGCCTCAAACTGAATTACCCGGAAGCGATCGCCTTCATCACCGCCGCGCTGATGGAAGCGGCCCGCGACGGCAAGACCGTCGCCGAGGTCATGCACTACGGCACCACGCTGCTCACGCGCGACGACGTGATGGAAGGCGTGCCGGAGATGATCCCCGACATCCAGGTCGAAGCCACCTTCCCCGACGGCACCAAGCTCGTCACCGTTCATCACCCGATCCCCTAACAGGCAGGCTCCATGATTCCCGGCGAACTCCTGATCGACGACGGCGAACACGAACTCAACGCGGGCCGCGCCACCGTCACCGTGGTGGTGTCGAATACCGGCGACCGGCCGGTGCAGATCGGCTCGCACTATCACTTCTACGAAGTGAACGCGGCGCTCGCCTTCAACCGCGAAACGGCGCGCGGCTTCCGCCTCAACATCGCGGCGGGCACCGCCGTGCGCTTCGAGCCGGGTCAGGAACGCACCGTCGAACTGGTCGAACTGGCGGGCGATCGCGTCGTCTACGGCTTCAACGGCAAGGTGATGGGCAAGCTGTGATGCGCCGCTTGCGCGCGCTTGCCCTGACCGCCCCGCTCATTTCCGGATCCACACCATGACCCTACGCATTGGCCGCCGCGCATACGCGGAAATGTTCGGCCCCACCACCGGCGACCGCGTGCGCCTCGCCGATACCGAACTGCTGATCGAAGTCGAGCGCGACTTCACCACCTACGGCGAAGAAGTGAAATTCGGCGGCGGCAAAGTGATTCGCGACGGCATGGGCCAGTCGCAACGCGTGCATGCCGACGTGGTCGATACCGTCGTGACGAACGCGGTGATTCTCGATCACTGGGGCATCGTCAAGGCCGACATCGGCATCAAGAACGGCCGCATTGCCGCGATCGGCAAGGCGGGCAATCCCGACATCCAGCCGAACGTGACGATTGCGATCGGCGCGGCCACCGAGGTGATCGCCGGCGAAGGCCTGATCGTCACGGCGGGCGGCATCGACACGCACATTCACTTCATCAGCCCGCAGCAGATCGAGGAAGCACTCGCGAGCGGCGTGACGACGATGCTCGGCGGCGGCACCGGCCCCGCGACCGGCACCAACGCGACGACCTGCACGCCGGGGCCGTGGCATCTCGAACGCATGCTGCAAGCGGCCGACGGCTATCCGATGAATCTCGGCTTTCTCGGCAAGGGCAATGTGAGCCAGCCGCAACCGGCCCTCGAGCAGATCGCGGCGGGCGCGATCGGTTTGAAGCTGCACGAGGACTGGGGCACGACGCCGGCCGCGATCGACAACTGCCTCTCCGTCGCCGACGACACCGACACGCAAGTCGCGATTCACACGGACACGCTGAACGAAGCCGGTTTTGTCGAAGCGACCGTGGCCGCGTTCAAGGGCCGCACGATTCACACGTATCACACGGAAGGCGCGGGCGGCGGCCACGCGCCGGACATCATCAAGGTGTGCGGCGAGGCGAACGTGCTGCCTTCGTCCACCAATCCGACGCGCCCGTACACCGTCAATACGCTCGAAGAGCATCTCGACATGCTGATGGTGTGCCACCACCTGGACCCCTCGATCGCGGAAGACATCGCGTTCGCCGAATCGCGAATTCGCCGCGAGACCATCGCCGCCGAGGACATCCTGCACGATCTCGGCGCGCTGTCGATGCTCTCGTCCGATTCGCAGGCGATGGGCCGCGTGGGCGAAGTGATCATCCGCACGTGGCAGACCGCGCACAAGATGAAGGTGCAACGCGGCGCGCTGGCCGAGGACAACGCCCGCAACGACAACTTCCGTGCGAAACGTTACGTCGCGAAGTACACGATCAACCCGGCGATCACGCACGGCATCGCGCATGAAGTCGGTTCGATCGAGCCGGGCAAGTGGGCCGACCTGGTGTTCTGGGAGCCGGCGTTTTTCGGCATCAAGCCGTCGCTGATCCTGAAGGGCGGCATGATCGCGATGGCGCAAATGGGCGACCCGAACGCGTCGATTCCGACGCCGCAGCCGGTCCACTATCGCGAGATGTTCGCGACGCGCGGCGGCGCGCTCGGGCGCACGTCGTTGACCTTCGTCTCGCGGATGGCGGCCGATGCGGGCGTCGGCGAGCGCTATGGCCTGAACAAGCGTATCGTTGCCGTGAAGAACTGCCGCAACATCTCGAAGGCGGACATGATTCACAACGCGTGGCGCCCCAGCATCAGCGTCGATCCGGAAACCTATCAGGTGATCGCCGACGGTCAGTTGCTGACCTGCGAACCGGCCACCGTGCTGCCGATGGCGCAACGCTACTTCCTGTTCTGACCATGCGCACCATCGACAAACTGATTGCCCCGCATCTGAAGCTCGCGCCCGTGCTGGTGAAGCGCGCGCCGACCTTGACGCTCGCGTTCGACGAACGCCGCAAGAGCCGGCTCGCGGCAACGCTCGATAACGGCGAGGAAGTCGCGCTGCTGTTGCCGCGCGGCACGGTGTTGCGCGACGGCGATGTGCTGGTCGCCGACGACGGCGGTCTGGTGCGGGTGATCGCGGCGCCGGAAGCGGTGCTGTATGTTCGCGCGAAAGATGGGTTGACGCTGACGCGCGCCGCTTATCACCTCGGCAATCGTCATACGCCGGTGGAAGTCGGCGCGGACTATCTGAAGCTCGAATACGATCCGGTGCTGGCCGATATGCTCAAGCGCATCGGCGCGACCGTCGATCAGGTATCGATGCCGTTTCAGCCGGAGTCGGGCGCGTATGGCGGCGGCCACAAGCACGGTCACGACGAGACGTTCGCTGAAGACTATGCGTTGGCGCAGCAGGTGTTCGGTGAGCATCACGGGCATGAGCATTCGCATGAGCATGACCCTGCGCACGACCACGGCGATCACGTCCACGACGAATCGTGCGGCCACGGGCATCACCACCATCATGCGCATCGCTGAACTCACGGCGCTGCTGCATCTCGCGTCGCCGGCGCTGCCGATCGGCGCATTCAGCTACTCGCAGGGACTCGAAGCGGCGATCGAAGCGCAACTGATCACCGACGCGGACTCGGCCCGCGACTGGATCGCGAGCGGCCTGACCGACGTGCTCGCTCACGGCGAGCTGCCGTTTCTCGCGCATCAAATGGAACGCTGGCGCGCGCACGATGCAGCCGGCCTCGCGCAAGCCAACAGCGAATTCCTTGCGAGCCGCGAATCGGCGGAATTGAGGCGTGAAACCGGGCAGATGGGCTGGTCGCTGCGGCAACTGTGCGTCTCGCTCGAATGGGGCGATGCAGCGAGGCGCGACACGCTCGCCGCGATGACGCCGCTCGCGCAGCCCACGGCTTTCGCCTTCGCCGCCTACGCGCACGACACGGCCGTCGACGCCGCACTGGCCGCTTACGCTTTTAGCTGGGTGGAAAACCAGGCCGCCGCCGCGTTGAAGGCCGTGCCTTTGGGCCAACTCGCGGGCCAACGCATCATCGTCGCGCTGCGCGAGCCGATCGACGCCGCCGTCACGCGCGCCCTGGCGACGACGCCCGCCGACATCAACACCTTCGCGCCGCAGTTAGGCATTCTCTCGGCGCGTCACGAGTCGCAGTATTCGCGGCTCTTTCGCTCATAAGACGATCCATCATGAACGCACCTCATCATCCTGCCCACTCGTCCGCCCGCACGAAGAAACTGCCGCCGCTGCGCGTGGGCGTCGGCGGCCCGGTCGGCTCGGGCAAGACCACGCTGCTCGAAATGCTCTGCAAGGCGATGCGCGAGCAGTACGACCTCGTCGCGATCACCAACGACATCTATACGAAAGAGGACCAGCGTCTGCTGACGGTGGCGGGCGCCTTGTCCGCCGAGCGGATCATGGGCGTCGAAACGGGCGGCTGCCCGCATACGGCGATTCGCGAGGACGCGTCGATCAACCTCGAAGCCGTCGATCGCATGCTGACGCGTTTTCCCGATGCCGACATCGTGTTCATCGAATCGGGCGGCGACAATCTCGCGGCGACCTTCAGCCCGGAACTGTCGGACCTGACCATCTACGTGATCGACGTGGCGGGCGGCGAGAAAATTCCGCGCAAGGGCGGCCCCGGCATCACGAAGTCGGATCTGCTGGTGATCAACAAGACGGACCTCGCGCCGATGGTCGGCGCGAACCTCGACGTGATGGCATCGGACGCGAAGAAGATGCGCGGCGAACGGCCCTTCGTGATGTGCAATCTGAAGGCGCTCGACGGGCTCGCGGAGGTGGTGAGGTTTATCGAGGCGAAGGGGTTGTTGAAGGTTTGAGGCGTTACTCGCCCGGATGACACTCGAGCAAGAACGCCATCATCTCCGTCGCGTCTTTCGACAGATAAAAGCGCACCATCTTTTCGTTGAAGTCACCGGCGCGCTGCGCCGGCACACTGATCGCGTCGATGCCGTTCGACATCAGCACGCCGTTCATCATGAAACGTGAGGTGCGCTTGTTGCCGTCGAAGAAAAACTGCTGCAACGCGCCGAACAGGAAGAAAGCGCAGCCGCGTTCGAACGCGTTGGGCACCTGATCGGTCAGCGCACGCGCGCCCGCGGCAAAAACGCGATTCAGTTCGGGGGCGCCCGGCAAGGTGGGCAACGGCGTGTGCCGCCCCGCCTCACCCAACGCAACGTCAGGTGTATAGCGCGTTTCCTCGCCTTCTCCTCGGAATACGCCCCACTCAAGCGTCTCGTTACGTGCAACGAGACGATGCAGGTCGCAAAACGTCGGCTTGTCGAGCGCGAACCGCCCCGTCTGCACAATGGCCAGCAGATGCTTCGAACTCTCCGCGAGGTTCAGGATCTGTTCGTGATCGGAGATTTTCCGGCCACCGACCGTGACGCCGTCGAGCAGCGTTTTTACCTCGGGAAACGTGAAGGGATTGCCTTCGAGCACACTCGCGTCCCACACGAATTCCGGCAGCATTCGATGAAAACGGAAGCACACCCGTTTGATCGAATGGGCGGGAATGTCTTGTGGAATCGCGGCGCGATCCCATTGAAAGCCGAGGTCGGTGAAGAGCGTCATCGCAGGCGGAAGAAGAAACAGTTCAAGTCTTAGGGCCAGCGCAGCGCGTGCCCGATGTTCGCAGAATATATTATTTATCGACGCTCGAAACCTGAGCCACGCACGGCATCTCGCGAGCGATGCCCCTCACTCCGGCAACACCGCCATCAACACATCCACCGTCCGCGCGGTCGCTCCACGATGCCGAGCGGCGAACGCCGAAGCCGCGCCGCCCATCGCCAGCCGTCGCGCCCTGTCGTTGAACAGCTCGCGCAATGCCCGCGCCAGATCGGCCGGGTCTTGCACCTGCACCGCGGCGCCCGCCGCGACCGCATCCGCGGTGGCCTGCGTGAAGTTGAACACGTGCGGCCCGATCAGCACCGGCACGCCCACCGCGCACGCCTCGATCAGGTTCTGTCCGCCGAGCGGCAACAAGCTGCCGCCGATAAACGCCAGATCGGCAGCGGCATAGTAAGCACCCAGCTCGCCCATCGAATCGCCGAGCAGCACGTTGACTTCAGCGGGCAACGCAGGCACGTCGCCCAACACGCCCGCGCCCGACGCCACCTGCGCCGCCGGCGCCCAACCCGAACGCCGCTCCAGCCGCAGCCCCGCTTTCTCGACCAGCGCCGCCACTTCGTTGAACCGCTGCGGATGACGCGGCACCAGGATCAGCAACGCATCGTCGACGCCGAGCGCCGCGAACGCCTGCAGCACCAGTTGCTCCTCGCCTTCACGCGTACTCGCCGCGACCCACACCGGCCGCGCGCCGATCGCAGCACGCCACGCATGGCCGCGCGCCGCCAGCTCGGGCGGCGTGCTCATGTCGAACTTCAGATTGCCGAGCACCGCGACGTTGCGCGCGCCGAGCGCGGTGAGCCGCTCCGCATCCGACGGACTCTGCGCCAGCACGCGCGCAAAGCCGCCGAACACGCCCTTGGCCGCCTGGCCGAATTTCGCCGCGCGCCCGAACGAGCGCGCCGACATCCGCGCATTGGTCAGCACCAGCGGCACGTCCGCGCGACGGCATTCGTCGATCAGCGTCGGCCACACTTCGGTTTCCATCACGAGACCCAACGACGGCCGCCATGTCCGCAAGAAACGCCGCACCGCATGCGGCATGTCGTAGGGCAAATAGCTGCGCAACACGCGGTCGCCGAAAATCTGCTCGCCGGTGGCGCGACCGCTCGGCGTCATATGGGTCAACAGGATGCGCGCATCGGGGCGCGCCTTGATCAGCGCGTCGATCAGCGGTTGCGCGGCGCGCGTCTCGCCCACCGACACCGCATGCACCCAGATCAACGGCGCGCTGTCTTCGGGCAGCCGCCCGCGCGCATAACCGAAGCGCTCGCCGATATGCTCGCGATAGCCGCGCTCCTTGCGCGAACGGATCAAAAGACGCAGCACCGCCAGCGGCGCGACGATCCACCAGAGCGCGTTATAAACCGCCCTCAGCATCGGGGCTCCGCGTTGCTGAGCGCGCGCCTGAACACGCCGCGCAAAACCGGCCAACGGACAGCGGCGCTCAAACCAGCGCCCTGCCCTTCAGGCGCTCGAGAATGCCGAGCGGCGCGCATTCGGGCTGCGCCATCGCCTTGACCGGCAGGAAGAAAGTCTGCTCCATCATGAACTGGCCGGACATCACCGCGTGCGAGGTTTGGTCCGAGAAACAGATCCACACGCTGCCCGGCGGGAACGGCATGGTCTCCTGGGGACTCGACTTCTGATAGTCGAGGTCGGCCTTCATGCCGTCGTGCAGATTCAGCATCAGATGGTCGTATTCGCTGCGCGGCGATTTCGTCACATGCAGCAGATTCAGCAGCCATGCCGAGCCCGGCATTTGCGGCTTGATGCGCGGCAGAAAGCGCTTCGCCATGTCCTCGAACGGTTCGCCCACGCGCCACACGCGCGGCGCGCCATGCGGATTGATGTTGGTGAAGACGCGCAAGATGCGCTCGCCGTAGTTGGGCCGCGACGGGAACGCATCCACGTGCAGGCGGCTATCGTCCTTACGCCATGACGTTTGGCGCGTTTCGACCTGATGCAGCCGCAAGCTCGTCGGCGCGACGCGCAGCTTGCCGTTGTATTCGGGAAAAAGTCCATCGACCAGCGTGCGCGCATTGGCCTGATAACGCGCGATCAGCGCGCGCACCGCCGATTGCGTGACCGCGTCGCCGGCCACGCCGTGCAGCGCGCCGCCGTTCGGTTCGAGGCTGATGTTCTTGCGGTTGGGGTCGGCGAGCGCGGGGTCGAGCAGCGCCTGTTCGCCGCCTTCGATCGCAAAGCGCAGGTTCGGGAAATACAGCACCTTGCCGCGTTCGACGCCGGCAAGCAGCGTCTCGCGCGGCACGGACAGATTGCGTGCGTGCCAGTCGGCGCTCGCTACTTCGATGATCTGGGTTTCGTTCATGGTCGCCCTTGAAAACGGATGGAGCGTAAGGCGAGGCGCGCCGGTTCTTTACAACAGGCCGAAGCCGGCCAGCGCGGATTTGACCTCTTGCAGCGTGGGCGGCTTGCCGGCGGTGCCGAGATTGACGACGTTCGGCGACCAGTAGCCGCCGGTGCGCCACGCGGTCGCGAAATTGTACAACTCGACTGTCGGCCGCTTCAGCGCCGCCGCGATGTGAACCAGACCTGTATCAACCCCGACCGTCGCCGCGGCGCCTTCGATCAGACCGACCACCGCGGGCAACGACAGCTTCGGCGGCACGATGGCCGCCGCGCCGAATTCCTTCGCGAGCCGCTCGCTCGTCGCGCGCTCCGCCTCGCTGCCCCAGGGCAGCACGATCGACGCCCCGCGCCGCACCAACGACTGCCCCAACTCGATCCACGCGGCATCGGGCCATTGCTTGTCGGCGCGCGAGGTGGCGTGCACGAACACCACATAAGGCACCGGCAGATTCACCTTCGCCTCCGACAACGCCAGCGCCGCGCGGCGCGTGTCGATGCCGAAGTCGATCTCGTCGGTGGCTTGCGGCGGCGGGTCGTTCAGCGCCGCGGCCACCAGTTGGCGCGTGCGTTCGACCACATGCGTGCGCGGCTCGATCGGCACGCGCTTGCCGTAGAAGAAACGCACCGGCCATTCGAAGCCGGCGCCGTCCGTGCGATTGCCGAGGCCGACCAACGGTCCGCGCGCCATGCTCGCGACCCACGCGGTCTTGATGAGCCCCTGGCAGTCGATCACGAGATCGTAGTGCTCGGCGGCGAGCGCGCGGCGAAACGCGCCGATCTCGCGCCAGTTGTCGGCCGAGAGGATGCGCTTGCGCCAGCGCCGCAGCGACACGGGAATCGCCCGCCGCACGCCGCTGACGAGTTCGACCAGGCCGACGAAGCTTTCTTCGACGAGCCAGTCGATCTGGGCTTCGGGATGGCGGCGCCGGATGTCGGCGATCACCGGCATGTTGTGAACGACGTCGCCCAATGACGACACCCTCACGATCAGAATCTTTTGCGCGCTCAAGAGTGGGAAAACCGGTTATCCGGCCCGAAGATGCGTTGAGAGAGCCCCCGAACCTGCCGCTTCGCGCCAGGCCTCCCGAGGGGGTGAGAAACCGCGGGGCGGCCCGGCGTTTTCTCACGAGGTCGGCAATTTTAGCGCGTCACAGGTAAGTGGCATGAAAAAACGCGGCGCGGTAAGTGAAACCCGCGCCGCGTTGGCTGGCGGCCCGCGCGTTCAGTTCGAACCGCGCCGCCGCCGTGGTTGTGCTTCTTTGCTGCTTCTTTGCTGCCTGCTTGCTGCGTGCTTGCTACCTTGAAACCGCCACAGCGTTCAGAACGGCAGCTTCGCGTCGGCCTTCTCCGCGAGGATCACGCGACGGAAGTCTTCCTGGATGCGCCTGAGCGCCGCATCGTTATCGGCTTCGAAGCGCATCACCACCACCGGCGTGGTGTTCGACGAACGCGCAAGGCCGAAGCCGTCGGGATACTCGACACGCAAGCCGTCGATCTTCACGACGTCGTCCGCGCCGGTGAACTTCGCGTTCTGCTGCAGGCGCGCGATCAGTTCGAAGTTCTCGCCTTCCTCCAGCTTCAGTTGCAGTTCCGGCGTGGAGTTCGAGTTCGGCAGCGAGTTCAGCAACTGGCTCGGATCGGCCACGCGCGTGAGGATTTCCAGCAGACGCGCGCCCGTGTACAAGCCGTCGTCGAAACCGTACCAGCGGTCCTTGAAGAACACGTGGCCGCTCATCTCGCCGGCCAGCGGCGCGCCGGTTTCACGCAGCTTCGCCTTGACGAGCGAATGGCCGGTTTTCCACATCAGCGGTTCGCCGCCCTTGTCTTTCACCCACTTGGCGAGATTGCGCGTGCACTTCACGTCGTAAATGATCTGCGCGCCCTTGTTGCGCGACAGCACTTCTTCCGCGAACAGCATGAGCTGACGGTCGGGATAGATGATCTGGCCGTCTTTCGTGACCACGCCCAGGCGGTCGCCGTCGCCGTCGAACGCGAAGCCGATTTCGGCGTCGGTTTCCTTCAGCGCGCGAATCACGTCCTGAAGGTTTTCCGGGTGAGCCGGGTCGGGGTGATGGTTCGGGAAGTTGCCGTCGATCTCGGTGAACAGTTCAACCAGTTCGCAGCCGAGCTTCTTGAAGAGCCTGGGAGCGAGACCACCGGCCACGCCGTTGCCCGTGTCGACCACGATCTTGATCGGCCGCGTGAGTTTGATGTCGCTCGCGATGCGATCGAGGTAAGCATCCTCGATGTCGTACTCGGTGTAGGTGCCGCTGCCCGCCGAAAAGTTTTCGTCGACGATGCGCTGATGCAGCGCGAGGATCTGCTCGCCATAAATGGCCGCGCCGCGCAGCACCATCTTGAAGCCGTTGTAGTCGGGCGGATTATGGCTGCCCGTCACGACGATGCACGAATCGACGCGGCCTTCGCCGCCGTCGAGCTGCAACGGCACGCTGGCCGCGAAGTAGCCGACCGGCGTGGGCACCATGCCGACATTGACCACGTCGACGCCGGCCGCACGCAGACCGTCCGACAGCGCCTGAATCAGTTCGGGGCCCGAGAGGCGCCCGTCACGCGCGACCACCACGGCGTCGCCGCCTTGCGCGCGCACTTCGCTGCCGAATGCGCGGCCGATCGAACGCGCGGCGTCGGCGTCGAGCGTCTTGCCGATCACACCGCGAATGTCATACGCCTTGAAAATGGATTTGGAGATCATGTTGGCTCACTTGCGTGCAATGGAAAATTTTGACCGGCACATCGCCGAATGATCGGTAAAACTAGCTGTCATACCGGGCGATGCACCCTTGCCGGAAGCGATCCGGTTCCAACTTATAATTGCGCTTTTCGGACCAGCCTGGTAGCGCCATTCTAATGCTTAGACGCCCTCCCTTTGTAAAGTTGCCGCGACGATCGGCCAGGTGGGCAGCGACGCGCATCGCCACCGCACCGTGCGCGCAACTCGCGCCATCCGGGCGCCGCGGAGAAGCGAACCGGCGAGCGCTCACCGGATGCTGACGCTCAAGCGCTTCGCCAATCCCGACGTGACGCGCGCCTTCACCAATATCATCTGGCTCGGGCTCGAACGGCTCACGCAGATCGGCGTGGCGATTCTGATCAGCGGCATGGTGGCGCGTTACTTCGGCCCGGACACCTTCGGCAAATGGCAGTACGCGAACACGCTGCTGCTGGTGCTCTCGCCCATCACCTGGGTATGCGGCGCCGAAATCCTGGTGCCCACCATCGTCAACCGCCCGCCCGCTCAACTCGGCACCGTACTCGGCAGCGCTTTCGCGCTGCGCTTTTACGTCTCGGCCGCAGCCTTGCTGCTCACCTGGCTCGCCATCGTGCTGCACGTCTTCGAGCCGCTCGTCGGCGCGATGCTCGCCGGTCTCGCGGTGACGATGCTGTTTCGCGAGCCCTTCGTCGGCGTGATCAATGCGTGGCTGCAAAGCATGACGTACAGCAAGCCGCAGTTGCTCACCAGCATGAGCACGGCGGTGCTGAAAGCCGCGCTCGTCTACCTGCTGGTGCGCACGGCGACGGCGCCCGCGCACTTCGGCTGGCTGTGGGCGCTCGAATCCGCGGCCATCGGCGCCGTGCTGCTGATCTACTACGCGCGCCGGCATGGCGGCAAGCTCGCCTGGCATGTCGAGCGCTCGCTTCTCAAGCATTTCGCGAGCGCGGGCACGGTGTTCTGGCTGGGCCTCATCTGCATGTATCTGTTCCTGAAACTCGACCGGCTGATGCTCGAACGCGCGATTTCGTTCGCCGACCTCGGGCGCTATTCCGCCGCGCAGCAGTTGAACGAAAACTGGATCATGCTCGCGCTGATGCTCGCGCAGACCATCGCGCCCGCCTTCATCTACCGCGTGCAGGACGCCGCGCAACTGCGCCGCAACGTGTGGCGCCTGAGCGCGCTGACCGCCGTGTTGATGGTGAGCGGCGCGCTCGTGCTCGATCTGCTGGCCGGGTTCATCATCCGCCGCGTGTTCGGACCGGGCTTCGAAGGCGCGATCGAGATTTTTCGCTGGGCCGTGTGGCTTTCGGTGCCGGCCGGCATCGAGGCGGTCAGCAATCTTATCGTGCTCAAATATCAGGCCAAATTCGTGTTGCTCACGAAATGGCTGCTGGCGTTGGCCGTCGCGTTCGTGGTGAATCTGCTGGCGATCCCACGGCTCGGGGCTTACGGCCCGCTCGTGGGACTTGCCGCCGGTTATCTGGCCGCCGTGTCGGTTAATCTTTATTACATTCGTTTCAAATTGCGCCCATGACGAATTCATCCGCCGCGCATGTTTCGCTCGACGACGTCGCGGTGCTCATGCCCGCCTACAACGGCCAGGCCGACGTCGATCTCACGCTGGCTTCGTTCAGCGAGAGCGCGCCGATTCACGTGATGATCGTCGACGACGGCAGCACGCCGCCGATCGTCGCGCCGGCGATCCCCAACATGCACATCGAGGTGCTGCGCATGCCGCGCAACGGCGGCATCGAGCGCGCGTTGCAAACCGGCATCGACGCCCTCGCGCAGCGCGGCTTTCGCTACGCGGCACGCATCGACGCGGGCGACCGCAGCGTGCCGCAACGGCTCGCGAGGCAGCGCATGTTCATGGAACTGCATCCGCGCGTGGCGGGCCTCGGCATGTGGACGCAAGTCGTCACGCGCGAAGGCAAGCCGCTCTTCATGCTGACGCCGCCCGCCGAACCGAACGCGATCCGGCGCTTGCGCTTCTTCCGCTCATGCCTCGCACATCCTTCGATGATGCTGCGCATCGACGCCGTGCGCGCGGTCGGCAACTATCGCGCCGACTACCATGCCGCCGAGGACCTCGATCTGTTCGTGCGTCTGATGGAGCGCTATGACTGCGCGAACCTGCCGGAACTCGGCCTTTACTACGAGTTGAACGAAGGCGGCATCAGCGCGACCCGAAGGCGCCGCCAGGTGAGCTCGACATTGCGGCTGCAACTGCGTTACTTCAACGCCGCCAATTTCTACGACTGGCTCGGCCTCGCCAAGAATCTGCTGCATCTGGTGACGCCCTACCGCGCGTTGCAGCGGGTCAAGCGCGGCTTGCTCGCGCCCCGTGCGAGCCATTAGCCCGTGAACGATTCATTCTCCATTCAACGCCCGATTCGCCGTCCCATTCACCGCCGAGCCCGTTCCCGCATGAAGCCTGTCCTGAAGTCGACGCCCGCGCTGCGCATTACACTCGTGTGTAACACCGCCTGGGCAATCTATACGTATCGGCAAGGGCTGATTCGCATGCTGGTGGGGCGCGGCGTCGACGTGACGGTGCTCGCGCCGCGCGATCGCACGTTCGAGCTGCTCACGGCAATGGGCTGCCGCTGCATCGAATTGCCGGTGGCGTCGAAAGGCACCAATCCGCGCGACGACCTGCGCACGCTGGTCGCGCTCTACCGGCAATACCGGACCATCCGCCCGCACGTGGTGTTTCACTATACGATCAAGCCGAACATCTACGGCTCGATCGCGGCGAAGCTCGCGGGCGTGCAGTCGGTTGCGGTGACTACCGGCCTCGGCTACGTATTCATCCAGCACAGCCGCGCCGCCCAGGTCGCCAAGAAGCTGTATCGTTTCGCGTTCCGTTTCCCGCGCGAAATCTGGTTTTTGAATCGCGACGATCAGAGAGCGTTTGTCGAGCAGAATTTGTTGGTGCATCCTGAGCGTGCGCGGCTGTTGCATGGGGAAGGCGTCGATCTGGAGCAATTCGCCTTCACGCCCTTGCCCGAGCGCGCCGAATTCCGGTTCGTGCTGATCGGCCGGCTGTTGTGGGACAAGGGCGTCGGCGAATACGTGGAAGCCGCGCGGCGCTTGCGTGAACGTTATCCGCACGCGCGGTTCCAACTGCTCGGTCCGGTGGGCGTCGACAATCCGAGCGCGATCACGCACGCCGAAGTCGCGGCGTGGCAACAGGAAGGCATCATCGACTATCTCGGCGAGGCGCACGACGTGCGGCCTGTCATCGCCGAGGCGGATTGCGTCGTCTTGCCGTCGTATCGCGAAGGCGTGCCGCGCACGCTGATGGAAGCATCGGCGATGGGCCGGCCCATCGTCGCGACCGACGTGCCGGGCTGCCGCGAAGTGGTGACCGACGGCGTCAACGGATTGCTGTGCGAGGTGCGCAACGCGGAAAGTCTCGCGGCGCGGCTCGCGCGGATGCTCGACATGAGCGGCGCCGAGCGCCGCGCAATGGCTGAACGCGGCCGCAAGAAAGTCGCGGAAGAATTCGACGAACGCGTGGTCGTCGAGACGTACAAGGACCTGGTGCAAAAAATGACGGGCGTTTTACTTTAACGGAGCAACAGAATGACCACGAAGGGCACGATTCTGGTAACGGGCGGCGCGGGCTTCATCGGCTCGCACACCTGTGTCGAACTGCTGAACGGCGGTTACGACGCCGTGGTAATCGACAATCTCGTGAACAGCAACCGCGAATCGCTGCGGCGCGTGGAGCGGATCACCGGCCGCGCGGTGAGCTTTTACGAAGCGGACGCGCGCGACGAAGCGGCGCTCAACCGCATTTTCGACGCGCATCCGATCACGGGCGCGATTCACTTCGCCGCGCTCAAGGCGGTGGGCGAGTCGGTGGCGAAGCCGATCGAGTACTACAGCAACAACGTCGGCAGTTTGCTGGCCTTGCTCGGCGTGATGCGCGATCGCAACGTCAAGCAGTTCGTGTTCAGTTCGTCGGCCACGGTGTACGGCGTGCCGAAAAGCTCGCCGATCGACGAATCGTTTCCGCTGTCGGCCACCAACCCTTATGGCCAGTCGAAGCTGATCGCGGAGCAGGTGTTGCGCGATCTCGAAGTGGCCGATCCCTCATGGCGGATCGCGACGCTGCGCTACTTCAATCCGGTCGGCGCGCACGAGAGTGGCTTGATCGGCGAGGACCCCGCCGGCATTCCGAACAATCTGATGCCCTATGTCGCGCAAGTGGCGGTCGGCAAGCTGGAGAAGTTGCGCGTGTTCGGCGGCGATTACGAAACGCCGGACGGCACGGGCGTGCGCGACTACATTCATGTGGTCGACCTCGCACGCGGGCATCTGGCCGCGCTCGACGCGCTCGTCACCCAGGATGCGAGCTTCGTGGTGAATCTCGGCACGGGCCAGGGCTATAGCGTGCTGGACGTGGTGCGCTCGTTCGAAAAAGCCTCGGGCAAGCCGGTGCCGTACGAGATCGTCGCGCGCCGCCCCGGCGACGTGGCTTCGTGTTTCGCCGATCCGGCTGCGGCCGAGAAAATCCTCGGCTGGCGCGCGCAGTTCGGCATCGAGCGGATGTGCGCGGACCATTGGCGCTGGCAGTCGTCGAATCCCAACGGCTTCGTGTGACCTGACAGCAGCGGCTTGCCGGCCCACGCACGCGTCATGCGCGCTCACCGGCAAGCCACGCGCGCCAACCGCCGAACCCGGTGATGTCGGTCCCGGAGTCCACCCCGAAACTTTCGCACACGAAGCCGGTGACCCACTCGCCATTCGCCAGCTCAACCTTCCCCAGCGCAAGCGGAGAGGGAATGCTGGCGACGAACGAACCCAACTCCAGGCTCGGCATCTCCCAGACCTCCACCGCGATCGCCCTGCCGCCGTCCGACACTCGCCACATACCGGGCCGACTCGTACCGCCCGGCGTGGCCGCCAGCGCGGCCAACCGGTAATTCGGCGCTGTGTGCGTCGCCGCTATCAGGCGTGCGCCGCGGCACACCAGTTCACGATTGAGCGGCAAACCCTGCATATGCGCGCCGCACACCGCGACGCGCACCCGATCGTTGAGCGCCGCCGAGCGCTCGCTCGTATCGGTATCGGGCTTGCCGTGCCCGACGCATTCAACACCGCTCATGCGCTGCAACGTGTCGGCCACGCTCAACAGATACTGATCCGTGAACGCGCGGCCGAACACGGTCACGCCCCACGGCAAACCGTTCGCCATGAACGCGGTCGGCGTCGCGACGGCCGCATAGTCGAGCAGGTTCATGAAGTTCGTGTAGTAGCCGAGCAGCGAGTTCGGCCCGATCGGGTCGCGCTCCAGTTCCGCCAGCGTGACGGGCCGCGGATACGTCGGCGTGAGCACGAAGTCCAAAGGTTCGAGCGCGGCATCGCAGACAGCCTTCAACGCCTGCAGGCGGTATTGCGCGCGAAAGAGTTCGACAGCGCTCGCGCCCGGCGCGCGCGCCAGCACGTCGCGAATGACCGGCAGCACGGCATCCGCGTCGGCCTCCAGCAACTCGCCTACGACGCTGTACCGCTCCGCGACCCACGGACCTTCATAGAGCAGTTTTGCCGCTTCGACGAAAGGTGCGAAGTCGATGTCGACGGCTTCACCGCCCGCCGCCTCGAGTATCGCGCGCGCCGCTGCGAACAGCGCGGGGCTTTCCGCGCAGTCCGCGAAATAGAGTGCCGACGGCACGCCGAAGCGGAACTTCGTCGGCGTGCCGAACGCGCGTGCGTCGTTCCACTGCGGATTCCTTCGGCTGTAGGCATCGCGCGGATCGGGCCGCGCGGTCAACGCGAGCAGTTCGCTGGCCTCGTGCGCGGTGGCCGTGAAGTACGTCACGCAATCGAGCGTGCGGCAGGCCGGCACGACGCCGGCCGTCGACAGCAATCCCCTGGTCGCCTTCAGTCCGACGAGGTTGTTCAGTCCCGCGGGCACGCGGCCGGAGCCGGCGGTGTCGGTGCCGAGCGCGAAGCTCGCGAGGCCCAGCGCGACCGCCAGCGACGAGCCCGCGCTCGATCCGCCCGACGGATAGTCGGGATGCACGCTGTTGCGGCACTTGCCGTAGGGCGAGCGCGTGCCGTTCAGGCCGGTGGCGAACTGGTCGAGATTGGTCTTGCCGAGCGGCACGGCGCCCAGCGCGATCAACTGCGCGACCAGCGTCGCCGATTCCGCCGGCGTATAGGCAAACGCCGGACACGCCGCCGTGGTCGGAATGCCGGCGAGATCGATGTTGTCCTTGATGGCGAACGGAATGCCGTAGAGCGGCAATGCATCGATCTGCTGGGTCTCCAGCCAGTCCAGGTAGGGCGCGAGTTCGGCGTCGTCCAGAAGGCGGATGAACAGATGAAACTCGGGATCGAGCGCCGCGGCTTTCGCCAGCAGATCGCCGATCAGTTGGCGCGGCGTGAGCGTCTTCGCGCGGTAGGCGGCGCGCAGCGTGGAGAGGCGCAAATCGAATGAAGACATGAGTGGGTTCCCCGAATGGTCCAATTCAAATACGTTCGATGACGGCGACACGCTGCCCCGCGCGCACCGGCGAGCCGGGCGCCACATGAATCTCGCCGACGGTTCCCGCACACGGCGCGCACACGGCAATCTCCATCTTCATCGACTCGATCACGAGCAGCACGTCGCCCGCCGCGACGGTGTCGCCCGACGCCGCTCTCACCTGCCACAGGCGGCCGGCGATCTCGCTCTCGACCGCCACTTCGCCGTCTTTCAGCGGCGCCGGTTCGGCGCCCTCGGCGATAGGCGCATCGAAGGACGCTTCCGTTGTCCCGGCTTCGCGCCAACGCTCGCGCTCGGTCTGAAACGCGGCTTGCTGACGCGCGCGGAAGTCCTGGATGCCGGCGGCTTCGCGCGCGAGAAACGCTTGATAGTCCGCCAGCGACAGCATGCTCTCGTCGATTTTCAGCGGGTATCGGCCGAGCGGAAAATCCGCGCGGATGCGCAGCAGTTCGTCGGCGCTGACTTCGTAAAAACGGATCTGGTCGAAGAAGCGCAGCAGGTACGGCCGCCCCGCGAAATCCGCGAAGTCGCGATAGCGGTTCCACATCTGCAGCGTGCGGCCGACGAACTGATAGCCGCCCGGCCCCTCCATGCCGTACACGCACAGATACGCGCCGCCGATTCCCACCGAGTTCTCCGCCGTCCACGTGCGCGCGGGGTTGTACTTGGTCGTCACGAGCCGGTGGCGCGGATCGAGCGGCGTGGCGACCGGCGCGCCGAGATACACGTCGCCGAGACCCATCACCAGATAGCTGGCGTCGAAGACGATCCGTTTGACCGCGTCGATCGAATCGAGGTCGTTGATGCGGCGGATGAACTCGAGGTTGCTCGGACACCAGGGCGCATCGTTGCGCACCGTCGTCATGTATTTGTCGATCGCGAGCCGGCACGCGGGATCGTCCCACGACAGCGGCAAATGCACGATGCGCGACGGCACGCGCAAGTCCTTCTGCAACAGCACGTCCTGCCATGCACGCTCGACGATCGCGAGCAAGCGCGCGAGCGGCAGGCTGTCGGGCCGATAGTGAATCTGCAGCGAACGGATACCCGGCGTCAGATCGATCACGCCCGGCAACGCCAGCGCTTGCAGCGACTGCATCAGCGCATGACCGCGGAAACGCAGCACGAGATCGAGTTCGGTGGGACCGATTTCGAGCAGCAGATGCGTATCGCCCGACACGCGCGCGACGAGGCGCTCGCGATCCGCGCCGGTATCGAGGACGATCGGCGACGTGAGGGGCGCGTGCGGTGTGGTGGCCGCTTGTGTCGCTTCAGCCGCTTCCGCCGCTTGTGCGTCGCATTCGAGCGTCCGCAGTTCGTGCTCGCGCCGGCGCATCGCCTCGCGCGCCTCGGCGATCTGGACCGGCACGAAGCGCAGCTTGTCACCCGCCTTCAACTGGCCGATCTGCCACAGATCGGCCTCGATGATCGTCACCGGACACACGAAGCCGCCCAGGCTCGGACCATCGGGTCCGAGGATCACCGGCATGTCGCCGGTGAAATCGACGGCGCCGACCGCATACGGGTTGTCGTGAATGTTCGACGGATGCAAGCCCGCCTCGCCGCCGTCCTCGCGCGACCACTCCGGCTTCGGTCCGATCAGGCGTACGCCGGTGCGGCTGGAGTTGAAATGGATCTCCCATTCGGTGTCGAAAAACCGTTCGATATAACGCGGACTGAAGTATTCGGGCGCGCCGTGCGGACCATAGATCACGCGCAGCGTGCGCACCGCCGCCAGCGCCGGGACGTGGGCGAGCGCAGCGCCCGCACGCTTGTCCCGCAACGGCTGAAGATGCAGCACGTCGCCGGCGCGCAGCGCTCGGCCGCCGTGGCCGCCGAACTGGCCCAGCGTGAACGTGCTGCGGCTGCCGAGATACACGGCGACATCGAAGCCGCCGCGCACGCACAGATACGCACGCGCGCCCGCGCCGCGTATCGTGCCGAGCGCGAGCGTCGAGCCGGCGGCGACGAACAGCGCGGTGTTCAAAGGCTGTTCGATATCGTCGAGCGTCAGCGGCAAACTCGCGCCCGTCACGGCGACGACCGCATCCGTGTTGAAACGCAGGATCGGTCCGCTCATCGTGATTTCGAGCGCGGCGGCGTCGGCGGCGTTGCCCAGCAGCCGGTTGCCGAGCCGCAACGCGCGATCGTCCATCGGACCCGACGGCGGAATGCCGACGGCCCAATAGCCGAGCCGCCCCGGATGATCCTGCACGGTAGTCTGCCGGCCGCCGCTGACGACTTCGACCGTGCTCGCCCGATAGGCGAGCCCTTCGAGGCAGCGCGTCCACGGCTCGCCGGACGCGAAGGGCCGGTCGTCGAGAATCTGGCGCAGGTAGTCGCGGTTCGTCTCGATGCCATAGAGGCGCGTGTTCCCCAAGGCGTCGGCGAGCGCGTGGCGGGCCTGGTCGCGCGTCGCCGCCCAGGCGATCAGCTTCGCCAGCAGCGGATCGAAATATGGCGGCACTTCGCAACCCGCATCGATCCACGTATCGATGCGCAGCGCGCGGCCCTCGGCCGGAGGAAACGCAACGTCGGTCAGCAGGCCCGGACTCGGCTTGAAGTCGCGGCCCGGATCCTCGGCATAGAGCCGCGCCTGAATCGCGTGACCGCGCGGCTCCAGACCCGCCGCGAGTTCGTGCAACGGCGCGAGCGTGCCGGCCGCCAGTTCGATCATCCAGCGCACCAGGTCCACGCCCCACACCTGTTCGGTCACGCCATGCTCGACCTGCAGGCGCGTATTCACTTCGAGAAAATAGAATTGCCGCGCGAGGCTGTCGTAGACGAATTCCACCGTGCCGGCGGAGCGGTAACGCACCGCTTTCGCGAGCTTGATCGCGGCCTCGCACAAGGCTTGCGACATGCCGTCCGGCAAACCGGGAGCAGGCGTCTCCTCCAGTACTTTCTGGTTGCGCCGCTGCACCGAGCAGTCGCGCACGCCGAGCGCGATCACGTCGCCGCGGCCGTCGCCGAATACCTGCACTTCCAGATGCCGCGCCCGCTCGATGTATTTTTCGAGGAACACGCCGGCGTCGCTGAAATTGTTCTGACCGAGGCGCTTGACCGCGTCGAAATGCGCGCCGAGTTCGTCGGCGTTCCAGCACACCCGCATGCCGATCCCGCCCCCGCCCGCCGTGCTTTTGAGCATCACCGGATAACCGATCGCCGCGGCCGCCGCGAGTGCGGCGCGCAGGTCGTCGAGCAGGCCGGTGCCCTCCAGCATCGGTACCCGCTCTTTTGCGGCGATGGCGCGGGCCGTGTGCTTGAGGCCGAACGCGCGCAACTGCTCGGGCGTCGGTCCGATGAACGCGATGCCCGCCGCTTCGCATGCTTCGCCAAAAGCCGCGTTCTCCGAGAGAAACCCGTAGCCCGGATGAATCGCCTGAACGCCCTCGCGGCGCGCGATGTCGAGGATCTTGTCGATGTCGAGATAGGTGGCCGACGCGGGACCGTCGCCGAGCGCGTGCGCGATGGGCGCCTCGCTCACGTGCAGGCTCGCGCGATCCGCTTCGGCATACACGGCGACCCCGGTTACCTCGAGTTCACGCAGCGTTCTGAGAATGCGGCACGCAATGGCGCCGCGATTGGCGATCAGGATTTTCTCGAACATGAGATGACTGGATTCATCGGCGGGTCGTCCCGCCACGTGGGAGATGCATGCCGGGGTCGTCCGCGGCAGCATGCACGGCAGAGGTACGCGTCAGCGCCCGGCGTGCGTGAGTTGTTCGCGCGTGAGCGTGCAGCAGCGGCCGGAACGGACCAGCAGCACGTAGTAGAGCCAAAGGCGGATGCGCTTCAGTTCCATATCAGCAACTCCGCGGGCGTGGGGTTGTAGGCGTTGCACGGGTTGTTCAGTTGCGGGCAGTTGGAAATCAGCACGATGACGTCCATTTCCGCGCGCAGTTCGACGTACTTGCCCGGCGCCGAGATGCCGTCCTCGAACGTGAGACCGCCTTCCGAGGTCACCGGCACATTCATGAAGAAGTTGATGTTCGCGCCGATATCGCGCTTCGACAGGCGGCCGTCGTGCGCGCAGGCACGCAGGTAGTTGTCCCGGCAGCTATGCATGTGGCGCTTTTCCAGCGCGTAGCGCACGGTGTTGCTTTCCTGCGCGCACGCGCCGCCGAGCGTATCGTGACGCCCGCACGTGTCGGCGACGATCGTGAGCATCGGCTTGCCGAGATTCGAATACAGCACCGTGCCCGTCGTGAGATAAAGGCTTCCCTGCCGGCGCAACGTGCGTTGCGGGTCGAAGCGCTCGCGCGGATCGGCGAGGCTGTAGAACAGCGTATCGACCGCCTGATTGCCTTCGAGATCGAGAATGCGCAGCGTCTGTCCGGCGCGCAGTTCGTGCAGCCAGGGTTCGCCGGCCGCGAGCGTCTCGCGAAACACCGCCTGTTCGGGGCGCTTGTCGCTGAGCGTCAGCGTATTCGTCATGATGTCGGCTCCCGTCAAAGAAAGAAACGTTCGGTGTTGATGAACCCGCGCACGTTTTCGTCGCAGGACGTGCGGCACAGCTCGGCGACGTCGGGCGACGCATGGCTCAACGTGAGCTTGACCGGCTTGGGCGCGTAATGCGGATCGGGATCGAGCGGGTGCTGGATCGCGGTCAGCACGACGAGCGTGTTCATCGGCGCATACAGTTCGACGTAGTCGCCCGCCTTCGAATTGCCGGGCACGAAATTCAAGGCGCCCGCATGCGTGACGTCGACGCGGCTAAAGAGATTGAGCGTCATCAGCAGATCGGAAATGCCGAGCCCCCACTTGCCCATTTCGACGAGCAGGTTGTCGGCGCCGTTGCGATGGAACGCGTTGCGCAGTTCCTGATAGCGGCCCGTGCCGTAGCGCTCGTGCACTTCCTCGGCATTCGATACGCCGCCGATGCTGTCGTGCCAGCCGCAGGTGTCCGCGACGATCGCGGCGAGCACGCGGCCCATGTCGGAGTACAGGCAATGACCGGCGGTGAGCTTCGCCGTGTGCTGGCATTTGAGCGTATCCGGCAGGTTGAGCCGTTCGCTCTTCTCGGCGGCGTTGACCAGCATGACGCTGACGTTCGCGCCGCCGCGCAGGTCGGTGACCCGCAACGATTGGCCGCGCTTGACGATCAGCGATGCGTGGCCGCCGCCGGGAATGGTTTCTTCGAGTAACACGTTCATGTCGTTCATGATTTTTCTTCACACCGGGATCGTGGCGATCCGCGAGTCCGTCCGCGCGTCGACCCGTTCCGCGCCCCGCACCACCGCCTGGGCCAGATGGAGGGACGATGCGCTGGCGCGGCTGTGGTCGAGCGGAATGTTGTAGGTGATGCGCGCGCCATAGGCGCCGGGCGCCTGCGGATCGACACGGACCTTGTCGAACACCAGCACGCGGCTGCCGAGCGTGAAACCTTCCTTCAGGTCGTGCGTGACCATGAAGATCGTCAGCTTCGCTTCGCGCCATAGCCCCAGCAGCAAGTCGTGCATGTCCTTGCGGATACCGGGATCGAGCGCGCCGAACGGCTCGTCGAGCAGCAGCACGCGCGGCTTCATCATCAGCGCCTGGGCAATCGCGAGACGCTGCTGCATGCCGCCCGACAGGTGCTGCGGATACTTGTCCAGCGACGCGCCGAGGCCCACGCGTTCCAGCATCGCGACGGCTTCGTCGCGCGCGGCGCGCCGCTTCGCACCAAAGAGGCGGCCGGTCAGTTTCGCGCGCGGCAGTTCGAGGCCGAGCATCACGTTGCGAAGCACGCTCAGATGCCCGAATACCGAATAGCGCTGGAACACCACGCCGCGATGCGCATCCGGTTCCGCCGGCAGCGGTTCGCCGTCGAGCAGGATCTCGCCGCGCGTCGCGCGTTCCTGGCCGAGCAGCAGGCGCAGGAACGTCGACTTGCCGCAGCCCGACGCGCCGACCATCGAACAGAACTCGCCTGCTTCGATCCGCAGGTCGAGCCGTTCGAGCACGACCTGATCGCCATAAGACTTCCAGACGTTGCGCACCTCGATCATCGCGCGTCTCCGCCGTACCACGGGAACGACCAGCGCGTGAGGCGGCGCAGCAGTTCGTCGGTGACCCAGGCGAGCAGCGTGATCCACGCGACGTAAGGCAGGATCACGTCCATCGCGAGGTAACGGCGTACCAGAAAGATGCGATAGCCGAGCCCGTCCGTCGCCGCAATCGCTTCGGCTGCGATCAGAAACAGCCACGCGGAGCAGAGCGAAAGCCGCATCGCGACCAGCAGGCGCGGCAGCAATTGCGGCAGCAGGAGGCGCAGGATCAAGGTCCAGCTCGTCGCACCGAGCGTTTGCGCCTTGACCCACAGTTCGGTCGGGATCTCACGGCCGCGCGCGTGCAGATCGCGAATGATCATCGGCGTGATGCCGACCACGATCAGCACCACCTTCGACAATTCGTCGAGCCCGAACACGATGAACAGGATGGGCAGCACCGCGAGCGGCGGGATCATCGATATCACCGTGACGAACGGCGAAAACGTCGCGCTGACGAGCGGAAAAGCGGACGTCGCGAGCGCCGCCGCGAGCGCGATCACGGCGCTCACCGCGAGGCCGATGCCGAGCCGCCGCAAGCTCGACGCGGTGTCGGCCCACAGCAGATACTCGCCGGTGCGCTTGTCCTCGGTGAACGCCACTTCCTTGATGGCGTCGCTCATCTGCGTCGCGCCCGGCAGCAGCTTGTCATCGGGATTGACCTTGAGCCGCATCGACGAGCCGGTGAAATAGACCGCCGCCATGACGATGAACGGCAGCAACAGCAGCATCAGGCCGCCGCTTCGGCTCGGATGTCGATTGATGAGTCGCATGGATGCCTGCCTTGCAGAAAGCGTGAGGAATCGGACTCAGAGCTGGCCGGCCGCGGCCATCTTCACGTAGGTCGGATCGAAGCGCAGCTTGACGTTGCTCTTGCTGCCGACCACCACGCCCTTGTCGAACGCCATGCCGACCACGTCGGCGCTCTTCGCGTTCTGCCCGAGCAAACCGTGATCGAACGAGAACTTCGCGACGCGCGCCATGATCTTCGGCAGATCGGGATTGGTGACGAAGTCGACGGCGGCCTGCGGCGTGTAGAACAGCGCGGTGGTCGACAACTGGCCCTTGAAGCCCGCGAGATCGGTGCCCGACGCCTTCGCCATCGCGGTGAGCGCGGCCGTGCTGCCGGCGCTGTTGGCATGCATCAGCGCGACCATTTCGAACCAGGCGCCCGTCAGCGCCTTGCCGAGCGCGGGGTTGTCGCGCAGGGTCTGCGTGTTGACCACCATCATGTCCATGATTTCGCCGGGAATCCGGCTCGAATCGAAGACCTCGGTGACGTTCGGCTGCGCCTTGAGATCGGCGAGCATCGGGTTCCACGTCACGGCGTTATGGACGGCGGGCGTCGCGAACGCACCCGAGATGTCGGCGTCCGACGTGTTGACCACCTTGAGGTCGCGCTCGCTCATGTGCGCGCTGTCCAGCGCGCGCGCCAGCAGGTAGTGCGACACGGAGAACTGCACGAGATTGACCTGCTGGCCCTTCAGATCGGCGACCTGTTTGCCCTTGCCCTTGATGAGCACGCCATCGTTGCCGTTCGAATAATCGCTGACGATGAGCGCGGTCGAATCGACGCCGCCCGAGGCCGGGATGGTCAGCGCGTCCATGTTCGTCATCGCGCAGCCGTCGAACTTGCCGGCGGTGTACTGGTTGATGGATTCGACGTAATCGTTCAGTTGCACGACATCGACGTTGATGCCGTATTTCTTCGCCCACTTCGAGACGATGCCCTGGGTTTTGGCCTCGCCCCACGGCATCCAGCCGGCGTAAATGGTCCAGCACACCTTGAAGTCGGTGCGGCCGGCGGCAAACGAAGTCGTTGAGGTGAAGGCGGCGAGGGAGACGGCGGCAATGCCGAGAAAGCGGACGAGCTTGCGCATGAGGTTGACCTCGAAGGGACGGTTAGCGGCGGCAGGGAGCAGCGCAAACATCGCGTTCTCTCCCGGGCTTTTATCCCGCCGTGTAACCTCGCCTGAGGTCGACAGCTCTCGGACCAGCGCCTGCGTGAAGCAGGCCGGAACCCTAGCCGTCCATTTCCAGATTGTGTGCTGAACCGGATGACGCGCCGGCTCCTTGCGCCTGTTCTTATGCCAGAAGCGTGCCAGCGGGAAATCGCCGCATTTCGGCCCGGCGCGGCGGATATGTGCCCCGCTGCGGGGACGGGGCGCACCGCGGCATGCGCGACCGGCACCTCATTCGTGCATGGGCGCTAGGCCGCCACCTGAAACACCGCGACCGCGTCGCGCAACAGCCCCGCCTGTTCCTCCAGCGACTTCGCCGCCGCGGCGGCCTCCTCGACGAGCGCCGCATTGTGCTGCGTGACTTCGTCGATTTGCGAAACCGCCTTGTTGACCTGTTCGATGCCGTCGCTCTGCTCGTGCGCGGATGCCTCGATCTCGTTCATCACGCCGGTCACGCGCTGCACCGCGCCGAGCGCTTCCTGAATCGTCTTCTGGGCGTCGGACACGAGCGAGGCGCCCTCCCGCACCTTGGCGGCCGATTCGCCGATCAGTTCCTTGATCTCCTTGGCCGCCGCGCCCGAACGCTGCGCGAGACTGCGCACTTCCGACGCCACCACCGCGAAGCCGCGCCCCTGCTCGCCCGCCCGCGCCGCTTCCACCGCCGCGTTCAGCGCGAGGATGTTGGTCTGAAATGCGATGCCCTCGATCATGCCGATGATCTCGGCCACCTTGCGCGACGATTCGGTAATGCCGTCCATGGTCTCGGTGACGCGCGACACCACCGCCCCGCCGCGCGTCACCGTATCGAGCGCGCCTTGCGCGAGGCGGTTCGCCTGCTTCGCGTTGTCCGCGTTCTGCTTCACCGTGGCCGAAAGCTGTTCCATGCTCGCCGCGGTCTGCTGAAGCGCGGCCGCTTGCTGCTCGGTGCGCGACGACAGATCCGCATTGCCCGAGGCGATTTCGTTCGCGCCCAGCGTGATTGCCGTGGTGCTGCCGCGCACCTTGGCCACGGTTTCCACAAGACCGTCGCGCATCTTCGTCAGCGCGCTCAGCAACTGGCCCATCTCGTTGCGCGATTTGCTCGCGATCGCAACCGTCAGATCGCCGGCGGCGATTCGCTCGAAATGCTTGACGGTCGCGTTCACCGGCTTGATCAGCGCCGCCGACAAAGCGGCGCGCGCCGCCACGCCGATCACGATCGCGATGACGCCGACCGAGACGAACAGCAGCGTCGCCATTTCGAAGCGCTGTTCGGCGGTTGCGGCTTGCTGGCGCTGGTTGCCGGTCTGCGAACGCTCGAGCGCGTCGATGGCCTTCGAATAGCTCGCGTAAAAGCCGTTGGCCGTCTCGCCCTGAATGTTGCGGAAGGTATTGAAGTCGAAGTCGGCGAGCGCCTTGAACTCCGGTTCGATCGCCTTATCGACCAGCGTCGCGCGCGCCTGCTCGACGCTTTGCGCGAGCTTCTTTTCGTCCTCGCTGGTGAACGGGCCCGCCATGTAGTTGCGGAAATCCTTGTTCGATTCGACCAGCACCTTGTGCGCGGCCGGCAACAGATCGTCGGTCTGCTTGCCGACGCTAAAGAGCGTCTGATACGTGCCCAGCGCGAGTTGCACTTGCAGCAGCTTCTCCGAACTCGCCTTCAGATGCGACAGCGCGACGGCGCTGCGCTGCGTGTCGTCGAGACTGCTGTTGGCGAGCTTGAGCGCGCCATAGCCGACACCGATCACCGTCAGCAGGAAAACGACGAATACGCTGATCACCAGCGTCAGGCCGCCACGAATTGTGATGTTATTTAGCATTGGGTCTCCGGAACGTCTTGCCGATCGGCGGCGAAAACAGGCTGGCATGCGCGGCATGCTTCTTTCGGCGCATGACCGACACGTCGCCGCATCCCGGGTTAACGACGCGCGCGAGTGCTCGCTAAATAGGTGGAATCCATGACTGGCGGGCGTTTGCGGGCAGTTCGAACCTCACTATCTGGGATTTTGCGCGGGCTCGGCGGGAATGCCGCTTTTCCGGGCGGCCCGGATTTCATTTGTATAATTCGGCGTCTTCGCTCAGGCCCACTTTCATGCTCAGTTTTGCGCTCGGCTTTCTCGTTTCACTGCTGATCACGCTGTTGATCGTGCGCTACGCGCATCTGCATGAAAAATTCTCCACCGACACCGATCTGGCCGGCGTGCAGAAGTTCCATGTGCGGCCGGTGCCGCGCATCGGCGGAACCGGAATTCTGCTCGGGCTGATCGTGTCGGCCGTGCAGTTGCATGGCGCTTATCCGGCCGTGTCGGGCGGCATTCTCGGGCTGATCGCGTGCGGCATGCCGGCGTTCGGCTCGGGGCTCATCGAGGATCTGACCAAGCGCGTGTCGCCGCTCGCGCGCCTCGTCTGCACGATGGCGGCCGCCGCCCTCGCCTATTTCCTGCTCGATATCGCGGTCACGCGCATCAGCGTGCCGCCGCTCGATTTTCTGCTGTCGTATGCGGTGATTTCGTTTGCGGTGACGGTGCTTGCCGTCGCGGCGCTCGCCAACGCGATCAATATCATCGACGGCTTCAACGGCCTTGCGTCGATGGTCGCGTTCATGATGTTGGCGTCGCTCGCCTATGTGGCGTTCCAGGTGCACGACCCGATCGTGCTGTCGGCGTCGTTCATGATGATGGGCGCGGTGCTCGGCTTCTTCATCTGGAACTTTCCGGCGGGGCTGATCTTTCTCGGCGACGGCGGCGCGTATTTCATCGGCTTCATGCTGGCCGAACTGTCGATCATGCTGGTGATGCGCAATCGCGACGTGTCGGCGTGGTATCCGGTGCTGCTCTTCATGTATCCGATCTTCGAGACCTGCTTCTCGATCTACCGCAAGAAGTTCATTCGCGGCATGTCGCCGGGCATTCCCGATGGCGTGCATCTGCATATGCTGGTGTACAAGCGGCTGATGCGCTGGGCGGTCGGCGCGCGCACCGCTCGCGAGTTGACGCGGCGCAATTCGCTGACGTCGCCGTATCTGTGGCTGCTCTGTCTGATCGCGGTCGTGCCGGCGACGTTGTTCTGGCGGCATACGCTGCATCTGTTCTGCTTCGTGGTGGTGTTCGCGGCCACCTACGTATGGCTTTATATGAGCATCGTGCGCTTCAAGTCGCCAAGATGGATGGTGGTGCGAAAGGCGAAGCGGTAATGAAAAAAGGCGCCCGTGGGCGCCTTTTTTCATCGTGCAGACTCATCGCACCGCTTCGGTTCTACGACGCCCGCGTCGCCACCTCGACGCTGCGCAATGCGGGCGCGGCGGCCGGCTGGTATTCCGGCACCCAGCGCCGTAGATCGCGGCGCACCTCGTCGTCGCTTAGCACGCGATGCTGCATCAGCCACGGCAACAACTTGTCCAATAGATCGTCGGATACTTCCCGCGCACGCGCGATCCGCAGTTTGGGATGCGGCGTGCGTGTCGTCGTTTCGTCGCATGCGAGCAGTTCTTCGTAAAGCTTTTCGCCAGGACGCAAACCGGTGAACACAATTCTGATCTGCTCCTCGGTAAAGCCGTACAGGCGGATCAGGTCACGAGCCAGGTCGACGATCTTGACGGGTTCACCCATGTCGAGAATGAAAATCTCGCCGCCATGCCCCATGCTCGATGCCTGCAACACGAGTTGCGACGCTTCGGGAATGGTCATGAAGAAGCGCGTGATCTCCGGGTGAGTGACCGTGACCGGACCGCCCTTCGCGATCTGCTGCTGGAATTTCGGAATCACACTGCCGGCGCTGCCGAGCACGTTGCCGAACCGGACGGTTTCGAACTGGGTGCGAGAACTGGTCTGCTGCAAGGCCTGGCAAGCCATTTCCGCCAGCCGCTTGCTTGCGCCCATCACGTTGGTCGGGTTGACCGCCTTATCGGTCGAGATGAGCACGAAGTGCTTGACGTCGTGCCGGATCGCGGCGCGCCCGACCCGATAAGTACCGAGCACGTTGTTGCGGACGGCCTGCCACGCGTTCTGCTCTTCCATCAGCGGGACGTGTTTGTAGGCGGCCGCATGAAATACGATGTGCGGCGTGTGGCGCGACATGACCTGATCGAGCAGCAGCGAGTCCTTCGCATCGCCAATCACCGGAATCACGGACAGGCCGGGGAAGCGGTCATGCAACTCCTCGGTGAGCCGATAGATCGCGAATTCGGACAGGTCATAGGCAATGAGTTGAGCCGGCTGAAACCGCAAGATCTGACGGCATAACTCGGAGCCGATCGATCCGCCCGCGCCCGTGACCATGACGATCCTGTCGCGCAGCAGCGCCTCGACATGCGGCGTATCGATGTGGACGGGATCACGGCCCAGCAAATCCTCGAGATCGATCTGCCGCACGCGCGACAGAAACGCCTGGCCTTGCGTGACATCCGTCAGCGCGGGGAGCACGAGGGCGCGCACGCCGGCGCGCACGCACAGTGTCGCGACGCGACGCTGAACATCCACCGAAGCCGACGGAATCGCGATGATCGCGTATTCCGTCTTCAGTTCCTCGGCCATTTGCGGCAATGCGCTGATGGAGCCCAGCACCTTGTAGCCGTAGATTTCGCGCCCATGCTTCGAAACGTCGTCGTCGAGCAGGCCGACGAGACGCCATTCGCTCGAACGGGAGAGTTCACGCGCGAGATTGGCGCCCGCGTTGCCGGCGCCGAGCACGACTACCGGCTTGCCCTGGCCGACGAGTCCGCCGTATAGATAAAACTCCTTGGTCGCCCGATACAGCGCGCGCGCGCCGCCCATTGCGAGGAACAGAAATAACGGCGACACGACCAGCACGGAGCGCGGCACGATCGGCACCGGCTGGACCATCACCGAGACGACCATGGCAACCAGCGCGCCGGCGACCACGGCTTTTGAAATGCGGACGAGATCCGGCAAGCTCGCGAAAACCCACATGCCGCGATACAGGCCGAAGATGCGGAACATGACGCCGTAGACCGGCAGCACCCAGAGGAGAGAGTGCAAGGCGCCGACCCGGAAGTCTTCGGGAACGGTGCCGTTGAAGCGGATGATGTACGCGACGAGCCAGGAGCCGGCCACCGCGCATAAGTCGAAAAGGAAAGCGCTGAAAGACAGCCAGGTGGCCTTGGTTCTTAGCATCAGCGTCTACCTCAGTTATCGGACAGTGTTGATTGAAACCGACGCCAGCGCAGATCGATTACCGCGCCTGCTACACAGAGAACGACGATCCAACCGGCAACCACGCCCCACTGAAAAACAGGGGCGCTGCCCAGCGCACAAAGAGCAAGCATTATGCCAGCTACCATCAGGACATACCACGCCAAAGCTGTCCGGGCGTGCCCGATGCCGGAACGCACCATACGTTGATAGTAGTGCTCGCGGTGAGCTTGCCAAAATTTTTCGCCGCGAAGCAGCCGCCGCGCCAGGGTGACCGACGCATCGGCGATGAACGGCGCGAACGCCATGACGGGGAACCACACGGGCCAGACGGCCGCGCGCCAGCCCCAATAGCCGAGCGCACCGGCCAGGAAGCCCAGCGAGATGGAACCGGCGTCGCCGAGAAAAATACGCGCCGGGTGGAAATTGAACAGCAGGAAGCCGAGCGCCGCGCCTGCAAGCGCGCTGGCCGACCACGCGAGTTGCGGCAGAGGATGATCGCTGAGCAGGGCCGCCGCCGCGTAGCCGGCGAAACCGAACAGCGCCATGCCGCCTGCAAGACCGTCCGCGCCGTCCATGAAATTGTAAAGATTGACCAGCCATAACATCAAAAACGCAAGAATTGCCAGGAACCACCAGGGCGCGTCGGCGGGAAACAGCGCGACCAGTCCGACCACGGCGACCATGTGCGCGGCGAACCTGACGCGCGCCGGCAAGCCGCGACGGTCGTCGAGTTGCGAAACCGCCGCCAGAAAGGCCGTGCCCAGCGCGGCGTACCACAGGCTCGGCGCGAGCAGCAGCGTTGCCGCCACGCCCACCGGGACGATGCCCCAGCCACCGACGCGCGGGGTCGGCGCGACGTGCAGCGAGCGGTCGTTGGGGACGTCGGTGGCAAGCCGCCAGGCGATGCCGGTCTTGAGCAGCGCCCACAGAATGGCGGCGCACGCGCCAGCGGAACCGAGCGCGATCAAGGTCACGGTCATCCAGATCGGGAGCGTGGAAATGTACGTCGACATGCGCGCCCTCAGTGCGTGGATCGATACCAGCGGGCGGTCGCAGCCAGCCCGTCGTCGGTCGAATACGGCGGCTGCCAGTCGAGCGCCGCGCGAATCCGGGCGGTGTCGAGCTGCAAGGCGCCCACCAGCCGGTCGACTTGCGCCGTGCGCCCGCTCAAGCGGCCCGCGAGCCGCAGCCAGCCGGCAGGCACCGGCAGCAACCGCGCGGGCTTGTGCAAATGACGGCCGAGCGCGCGCGCCAGTTCGGCGACCGTGGGCGCGTCGCTGTCCGCGACGTGGAAGCATTGGGGCGTGGCGCGCGGGTCGATTGCACAGTGCATCAGCGCATCGGCCAGGTTGTCGACATAGACGAGACTGCGCCGTGCGCTGATCGCGCCGAGCGGCAAAGGCACGCCCTTCCAGATTGCGTCCATCAGACGCAGGAAATTGGCGCGCACCTGGGGCCCGTAAACCAGCGGCGGACGCACCGTCACCACGTCGAGGCCGGTTTCCTCGCCGTAGCGCGACAGGGCCTGTTCGGCGGCAAGCTTGGAGCGGCCATAGGCGTCCTGCGGGGCCGGCGGGTCGTCTTCACGCAACGGACGGCCGGGGTCGCTTTCAGCCAGCGCCTTGACGCTGCTCACGAATACGAAGCGCCGCACGCCGTGATGCCGCGCGGCCTGCGCGACGCGTAAAGCGCCTTCGACATTGGTCGCGTGAAACGCCGCGTCGGGGTCGGCGGCGTTGTCGCGCATGACATGGACGCGTGCCGCGAGATGGACGACACAGTCGGGTGTCAGCGCTTCGGGCCATGTGCTTGCAAGACCGGCGAAATCCCGGGTGGCATCGACCCACTCATCCACATCACTCACGCAGCCGCCCGCTTGCCGCACCAGGCCCGTGACGTTATGACCGTGGTCGACCAGGGTTCGGCATAGCGCCCGCCCGACGAAGCCGTTCGCACCGGTGACGAGAATCCGGCTCATAGCCATTTCCAGCCGAAGCGGCGAAAGAATTTGTACGCCGATGCCGCGAACATCTGGATATGCGCGGAGCCCTTGCGCGCCGCGCCGCCGCCGTGATGCAGCACGCGCACCGCGGGTGTGTAGACGACCCGGGTGACGTCATGGGCTCGCAGGCTCAGGTCGTAGTCCTCGAAGTAAAGGAAATAACGGGCGTCGAAGCCCTTCAGCTCCTTGAGCACGGACGTGCGGAACAACATGAAACAGCCGCTGACGATCGGCGGATCCCATACGACGTCGTGCGCATTGATCCGGTCGCGCATCTCGTAGAGAGCAAGACGACGCCTGAAGAGCCGGCGCAGTTGCGCAGGCAGAAAACCGCGTGCGAACAGATCGAGAAGCGTCGGGTAGCGACGGCATAAGAACTGCTGGTCTCCCTGCTCGTCGCCGATCCAGGGCGTGATGAGACCTGCCTCGGGGTGCGCCTCGAAAAAATCGAGCGCGTGGTCGAGCGCGTCGTGCTCGAGTTCGATGTCCGGGTTCAGCACCAGGTGATAACGGCTGCTGATGCGCTCGATCGCCAGGTTGTGACCGCGCCCATAGCCCACGTTACCGTGCCCGGCGACGATCGTGCAGACGACGCCGTGCGCCCGGAGCGCGTCAAGGGTCGCGGATACGTCGGGCAGCCCGCCGTTGTCGATCAGGTGGAGTGCGATCGGAAAGCCCGGCCGCCTGGCAATCAACGCATCACAGGCAGCGCCGAGGCTTGCAAGCGTGCTTTGCAATTTCGCCATATCCGGCCGATAGACCACGACGGAGACGGACAAACCTTCAATTGTGGAACGGGGCGCGCTTGTGGCATTCATGTGGACGAAGCGGTCTGGCGCCTCTTGGAAATTATCGTAAGGAGGGCCGCAACAAAAGCGCAAGTGTGCTTAAAAGCGCCGATTAGAGCAACAGGCTTTGCGCTTTGTTACTCGAACGGCATGCGGATAGCGGCATAAAACAGAAAAATTGCGTTGAATATGCACGCCACGTGGTTCGGCAAGACGTCGCGGCAAGCCGGGTAAGCCACGGTAAGCATGGGACGCCGAGGTCGGGGGTTGTCAAACGTTAAGTAAATTGGACAATTAATGCCCATTGAGGAAAACGAGAGCGATGAAAGCTCGATTGACGGCCCGCCGGGGCTCCTCTTGTACAATTCGCCACCCGTCGAAATCGATTCGCGTCTTTAGCCGCTAAATATGAGCCACCACGTAATTATCGCCGGCACCGGACGTGCCGGCACCAGCTTTCTCGTTCAATATCTCGCCGCCTGCGGCCTGGAAACGCATCTGGCGGCGAACCCGGACGACAAGCTCGATGAGAACGCAAACGCGGGCCTGGAAGACACGCCGATCGCCGGCCATGCGCTGCCGTACATCGTCAAGTCTCCGTGGTTGTTCGAGGTGGTCGACGACCTGATGGCGAGGACCGACATCACCCTCGACGCGGTCATCATGCCGATGCGCGACATCGTCGAGGCGGCGACAAGCCGCGTCATACTCGAAATGCGCGCTCGCTACGGCAACGAAAACGTGGATCCCCAGGTGGCGCAATGGGAGACCTGGGGCCAGACGCCCGGCGGCATCGTCTATTCGCTCAATCCGATCGACCAGGCGCGAATCCTCGCCTTGGGTTTCCATGAAACGGTGAGGGCGCTCGTCAAAAAAGATGTCCCGATGATTTTTCTGGACTTCCCCCGGCTCGTCGAGGAAGGAGATTATCTCTGGTCCAAGCTCGAACCGATTCTGCAGACCCGCATCAATCGGCAGGACGCGAACGCTGTCCACTCGAGGATCGCGGATTCCGGCAAGGTGAGAGCCGGCAAGGAGATTGGCGAAGCTGCAAAGCAACAGGCGCAGTCGGGCCAACCGGAGAAGCTGTCGAAGAGCCAGGTCTCATTTCCGTCGCATGAAACGCTCGATCGCGCGGCGCTTTTACGCGAACTCACCCGCCTGCGAGGCGAAGTCAAGGCCAGGTCGGCGGACGCGGTTCACTGGCAAGGTCAGGCCGAGCAAGCGAGCGCACTCGCCGATCGTTTGTCCGCGGAGAAAGAGGGGCTCCGCTCACAACTCGAACAAACGATACGGGAAGCGGCTGACGCACAAGCCAGAGCGGAAGCCGATCTGAAAGCGCATGAAGAAGCAGCGCGAATGCACGCCAGCGAGCTTGAGCAGCAGTTACAGCAGGATTACGAACAAAGAACGCGAGATGAGCGAACAGAAGCCAGTGCTCGAATCGCGGCGCTCGAACATTCGATCGCCCATCTACGCGACTCCACCTCGTGGCGCGTCACCGAACCGATCCGTGTGATTGCCCGGCGAGTCCGCGGCAGATCGTAGCGCATATCCGCGTTCTTCGCGGATCGATTCGCCCGGAGGCCGCTGCCAGGCGGGCCGCACCGGCGCCAGCGGTGCCCGTGAAATGACCTTTCGTGGTAACGAACGACAAGCCGCCGTAATCTCTGGATATAATTTGTGCCTCCTTTCGCAACAATATCTCGAGGCGCATGAATACGGCCAACTTGCCTGTCGGTACCGCTGGACCGGCCGACCTCCCCGATCTATCCGTCCAACGACTGTACGATGATCGGCTCGACCCTCTTTTTTGGGTAGCGGACCGAATTGATGCGCATAGCGCGTGGAGCGGGCATATTCCCTTCGCGCACTGGATCATAAGTGCGGTCAAGCCAAGGCTATTCGTAGAACTGGGCACTCATACGGGCGTTTCCTACGCCGCGTTCTGCCTGGCCATCGAGCGCCTCGGCCTCAATACGCGTTGTTATGCGGTGGACACCTGGACCGGAGACCCGCACGCAGGACGATACGGCGACCAGATCTTTGCCGATCTGGATCAGTATCACCGCACCAAGTTCGCGGCATTCTCCACGCTCATGCGCTGCACGTTCGACGACGCGGCACCGCATTTCGCGGATGGAACGATCGATCTGCTTCATATCGACGGTCTCCATACCTACGAAGCGGTCAAGCACGATTTCGAAACCTGGAAAAGCAAGCTAAGCGATCGAGCCGTCGTTCTGTTTCACGACACCAACGAGCGACATGACGATTTCGGCGTATGGAAATTATGGGCGGAACTGCGAACGCAATTTCCGTCGTTCGAGTTTCTTCATGCGCATGGTCTCGGCGTCCTTGCCGTCGGCGCGAATGTCAGTGAAAGCGTCAGCACGCTGTGCGCACTCGGCAATGCGGACGCGGCGACGGTCCGCAACCGGTTCGCCCTGATAGGCGGACGCTGGGAAGCGGAGCAAAGAGAAAAAGGACATATCGAATACGCGGGCGCTCAGGCTCAAGCACACGTCCAGGCTCTGAACGACGCGCGAGCTTCCGCGAACGCGGAACTCGAACAGGCCAAACTCGGCGAGCGGCAGATGGCCGCTCATGTCGTGGAGGCCGAGGTCAGGGAGCGAACCGCCAACGCGCGTGCCGCCAAACTTGAAGCAACGCTCAGACGCGAGCGGGACGATCATGCGCGCGAGATAGCGGCGATGAGTGAGCGCATTCATGCCGCTCCGGCAGTTCGTCCAGAAGTGGAGAAAGCGCTCGCCGATGAGCGGGCGCAACGCATGGCGATCGAATCGAGCATATTCTGGCGCCTGACAAGCCCGGCCCGAAGCTTTCTTACTTCACACCCGGCAGTTCATCGCAATGCCGTCCGCGCCGCCAAGGTCGTGTTCTGGTCGCTGCGAGGCCAACTCCGCACCAAGCTCGTGGAGCGCAGGCAAAGAACGGAGGCCGCGGCTATCATCAGCCGCTCTCCTCTTTTCGACGCCGCCTGGTACGTCTCTCAATACCCCGATGTCGCAGCCTCCGGTCTGCCGCCCGCGTTGCACTACGCGGTGGTCTGGACCGATCGCAGAAATCCCAGCCTCAAGTTCGACGCCAACTGGTATCTGAGCCACTACGCGGATGCTGCGGCAATGCAACTCAATCCTCTCGTCCACTATGAAAAGTATGGACGAGAACAAAATCGCGCCATTCAACCGGTTTCCCGCTCGCCTTCCGTAGCGTCGAATACGCATGTTCATGCGGCGCAGGGAATCCGTCATCCGATCGACGTCCGCGATTTACTCAGCCAACACTTTGCGTCAATCGCCCCATTGCGCACGTACGCGGTGACCGGCGAGCCGAGGCGCGTCACCTTGGTTACCGATAGCATTGGCCCCGGTAGTTTGTTCGGCGGGGTCGGCACCTCGATCGTGTTCGCGGCTTCGCTGGCCAAGCACATCGGCGCACGGTTGCGCCTCGTTACGCGAAGCGAACCGGCTGATCCGAATGCATTCGGGCATATCCTCAAACTGAACAATATCGACTGGCACGACAACATCGACTTCATTTTCTCGGGGATAACCGGTGGACACGAAGTACCGGTAGGACCCGACGAACTGTTCGTCACCACGTCATGGTGGACCACCAGATCGGTGCGACAGATAGCTCACCCGGACCGCATTATTTATCTGATGCAGGAAGATGAGCGAATGTTCTATGCGCACGGCGATGAGCGACTTCGCTGCATTGAAACGGTCAGCGATCCGGACATTCGCATCGTGATCAACACCAGGATGCTATTCGATCATTTGACAACCGGTCCTGATGCACTTGCGAACGTATCGCGGAACGGCGCGTGGTTCGAACCCGCATTTCCGACACTGTTTAACGGCGAGAACCATCCGAAGGCGACGAACGGCGTGCGTCGATTCTTTTTCTACGCTCGCCCCCATAACCTTCGCAATCTGTATTGGAGAGGCCTCGAAGCGATTAGCGCGTGCCTGGAAGATGGAACGCTTCCCGCCGAGCAGTGGGAGTTCCATTTCGTTGGCAAGGATATGCACGACATCGAACTGCCTCATGGTATTCGGCCGTTCTTTCACCAGAATCTGCCGTGGCAAGACTATATCGATCTGGTGCGGACCATGGACGTTGGACTGTGCCTCATGGATACTCCCCATCCCAGCTATCCGCCGCTTGATCTCGCGGCTACGGGCGCCGTTGTCGTCACTAATCGAAGCGGGCTCAAGAAGTCTTTGGAACGATATTCCCGCAACATTCTCTGCGCCGATCACAGTGTGAGCAGCCTCAAGCAGGAAATCGTCAAAGCCGTGGCATTGGCAAACGATCCAGTGAGAAGATCGGCGAATTTCGCTCAAAACAAGATCGGCGAAAACTGGTCCGAATCTCTAAGCCAATGCCTGTACCAGCTTTACCCTGACGCGGGCTCGGAGGGGCGTCATGTTTGAGTCTGCCCTCACGGACCGTATCGAATACAGTGACCCGTGGCACCTCACGTTCGAACAGCGCTTTTCGATGCTGAACACCGCGCCGACGCGTGTCGCCTATTTCTATGAAAGGCCAGACAACAGCACGTTCCGGTACAGAATTTTCAATATGGTCGAGGCGCTCAACGCGGAAGGCGAGGTGTCCGCGTCCTGGTTCCACTACGGCGACATAAAGAGAATGCACGCGGTGATCGATCAAGTCGATGCGCTCGTGTTTTGCCGCACCAGATACGCGCCGTGTATTGCGCAACTGGTGTCCCACGCGAAAAACCGTGGCGTGCGAGTGCTGTACGACGTCGACGATCTGGTGTTCAACGCGGACTACGTGCATCTGGTCCTGGACACGCTGGACCGGGACGTCGACCAGGAACCTGTGCTCGACGATTTCTTCGCTTATTGCTCGCGAAACGGTGCTTTGTTACGGGCGTGCGATGGCGCGATTACGACCAATACATTTTTGGCGCAGCAGATACGGACTTTTGCGCCACATGTCACCGTCGGCGTCATACCCAATTTTCTTAACCGCGAGCAGCAGGCGGTATCAGAGCGACTTTTCAGGCGCAAGGAAGTCACTGGCTTCAAGTCGAGCGCTCCATACCACATAGGCTATTTCAGCGGATCTCCCACGCATAACCGTGACTTCGCCGTGGTTTCGCAAACGTTAGCGCAGTTGCTCAGGCAAGACGACGACCTTCGGTTGGTGATCGTCGGATTCCTGCAACCGGGGCCATCGCTCGAACAGTACGCGGATCGCATCGACCGATACCCGCTCCAGGATTATCTGAATCTTCAGCAGCTAATCGCGCAAACCGAAATCAATATTGCGCCACTCATCGACAATACGTTCACGAACTGCAAATCCGAACTCAAGTTTTTTGAAGCGGCGATTGCCGGCACGATCTCGATAGCCACGCCGATCTTCACATTCCGCAATTCGATCGTCGATGGAAAGACCGGGTTTCTCGCCAAGTCTCACGAGTGGGAAGCCAAGTTGTCGCGTGCGCTGATGCTATTACGCGACAGGGACGAGTACGCGAAAATGGCGGTAGCCGGTTTCGACTACGCGAAGCAGAACTATGGCTGGGACCAATATGGCAAGACAATCGTCAACACCATTTTCGGCAAACAGATTTCACCCCACAGCGACCAGATGAGTAGTCCCGAAGCAGCATTAGCTCAACTCTAGGCGCGCCCCGCCCCGCCGTTCGCAAGACGACGGAGGGCGCCCTAAAACCGGAGACATGCATGGACCGCAGAGGCAAATTGATTGATGGATTGGATCTACAAACGGCCGTCGGCGTCGAGATAGGAGCCCTCTGCAATCCGATATTGACCAAGGCCGATGCAGCGGTCATTTACGTGGACTACGCCGACGCCGACACACTTAGACGGCACTATCACGGCAATCCCCACGTCGATCCGGCAAAGATCGTCGAGACCGACGTTATCTGGGGAGCAAAAACATTAAAAGAGTCCCTGAACCGGGAAATTGACTTCGTCATCGCATCCCATGTCGTGGAACATGTCCCGGACCTGGTTGCCTGGCTCAATGAACTCCATTCAGTCTTGTCTCCCTCCGGTGAAATCCGACTCGCGGTGCCGGACCGACGCTTTACCTTTGATTTTCTCCGCAGGGAAACCCAACTCGCGGAAGTTCTGGCGGCTCATCTGACGCACCCTCGAGCGCCACAGCCTTATTTCATTCTCGACTATTTTCTGAATGCCATTCCAATCGATGCCATGGCCGCGTGGCGAGGCGACATTCACGCCGAGAACCTGAGCCGAACCGCCGATGTGCGTCGCACATTAGAGCGCGCGAAGAACGCTTTGGAAACAGGCGTGTATTGCGATGCGCACTGCTGGGTTTTTACCCCTTATTCGTTCGCAACGTTGATGGAGCAATTGGCCGCGGCGGGGCTCGTATCCTTGAGTTGCGAACAGTTTTTCGACACGGAGCGGGACACCATAGAGTTTTTCGTCGCCCTCCGCCCCTGTGAAGATAGGGCACGTGTCGTCGATAGCTGGCGACGCATGGCCGAGACGTGCAATGTCGAGGCTCCCGATACCGCCGAGAGCACCGCTATCAGCGATCTCACCAACCAGTTGTCGATGGCGACAGAAGCGTTAGCGGCAACCCAAGCCGACGTCGAGCGACTGCAACAGACGCTCAACGTTACCGAGGCTCGCTTGCAAAACGCGCTCAAGACCATCGAGTCGATACATCACTCGAGTTCGTGGCGAGTGACCGAGCCGCTAAGAAAAATGAAAACCACGCTCAATAGACGCGCCAGTCGATAAACACGCCGGCGAGTGGTTGTTGCTCCCGTTCCGCGCACGATTGACGGGAGCGGCGGACGCCCTGCTATCTCGCCGTTCAACGGCCTGCGCAAGCGATACGTTCACACCGATATCTCGGTAATCTTGCCGTGCTCGAATGAAAATACCCGATTGCACATGCGCTTGACCATGTCCGGCGAGTGCGACGCCAAAACGAGAATGGCCGATTCCTCGACAACCTGAGTGAGGCGCTTTGCGGCTTTGTCGTTGAACGACGCATCGCCCACGGAGAGCCATTCATCCATGAGCACGATGTCCGACTTGACCGCGGTCGACACCGCAAATGCCAAACGCAACATCATGCCGCTCGAGTAGGTACGCACGGGCATGTTCAGGAAGTCTTCGCCGAGTTCGCTGAAAGCCGCGATTTCGTCGAGCTTTTCCTCGATCTCGGCGGGCCGCAAACCCATGATGATTCCGCGCAGAAAGATGTTCTCGTAGCCGGTCGCCTCAGGTTCCATGCCGAGAGACATGTCGATCAGCGATACGATGCTGCCTTTCACGACCAGGCGTCCGGACACTGGCGGATACACGCCCGCCAGAACCCGCAGCATGGTTGTCTTGCCCGCGCCGTTGTGCCCCACGAGACCGACCCGGTCACCCGGCCGAAGCTCGAACGAAACGTCGTCGAGGGCGCGCACGGTAACGCGGCGCCCCGCGTCGGAAGCGACCCGTCCCCCGGTCGTTGCGCTAAGCAACGATTTCCGCAGCGATCTATGCGACGCGTTGTAGATCGGGAATTCGACCAGGAGGTTCGTCGCGCGAATATAAGATTCAGTCATCAATTAATCAAAGCCAATACGCAATGCGGTCCTTGAAGCGACCTTGCAGCATTACGCCAAAAATGAGGAGGATTGCCGCCGTTGCCAGCGACCACAGCCACGACTCGACAGGAAACCTTGCCTCGATCAACGGAGCCCGGACGATCTCGATCAAATGCGCAAACGGGTTATAGGTGGCGACCCATTGATGCTGCGGACCGAGCGCCGAGGGGCGCCAGATGATCGGCGTGATATAGAACATCACCAGCATCAGGTTTTGCACGATCATCGGCATATCGCGAAAGCGCGTGCAGAACACGCTCACGATCAGCGAGGCGCCCATCATTGCCGCGCTGCCGAGCAGCAGTCCGGGCAATGCGAGCCAGGCGACCCAGGTCAACGGCGGAGCGAGCCACACCAGGACAACGATAATGATGACGCAGTTGTGCGCCAGGATAATCAGATTGCGCATCAGGATCCGCAGCAGATAAACCGCCATCGGGAAGCGGATCTGCTTGATGATGTTCTCGAACTGCGTAAAGCCCAGGCAGGCTTCATTGATCTGCGTCGAATAGAACGTCCAGACGATATTACCGACTGCAAAGAACGGCAGATAGGCGCGCACGTCGCTCTTGAAAAGCACTGACCAAAGCAGGCCCATCGTGCCGATCATGACGCCAGTCGAAAGCGTTACCCAAAACGGGCCGAGAACGGACCTTCTATAACGTTGCCGGATGTCGTACCAGGCCAGTAGCGCCCAAAGATGCGGCGTGGCCAGTGCCGCGAGAAACTCGCGAAGTCCACCGTAGCTTTTCAGGGTGTTGTCGTGTTCCATACGATTCCAGCAAATTACGAACGAGTATTGTATCTGAAGCACTTCTTCCGAAGCCGTCGCATACCAGCGCTGCAGAGCCGCTAAGGCGCCGCCGCTTCGGCTCTGAGCCCGTCGCGGATTCCGCGCGTCATCGCCGCGAGCCGTTTTGCGCGGGGCGCCACGCACAAGGTCTGAGCGACAAACGACAGCACCAGCACGCGCGTCCAGTATCTCTTCCACGGCGCGCTAACCAGCCCCGACCGGAACAAGGCAAGCGTGTTGCGGAAGAAGAAATAGTTACGTAGGGGCGCATGCACGCTCAGCTCTCTCCACCGGAACAGCCACACGCGGATAACGCGCTCGCCTATCGCATGATGAAGCAAAGCCGCCGGCTCGCAGAACAGCCTCAAGCCCCGCGCGGCGGCTCGAAAACACCATTCCACGTCCACCTGGTCGATAAAAAACGATTCGTTCATCGGGCCCACTGCCGACAATGCCTCGATCGATATGAGCGTTCCCGAGGCGATCAGATAATCGGCTTCGATCGGTCCTGCGTCAACCGCGGGAACGGCAAATGAAGCGCGGCCCTCACGCGATCGCGCGACGGGCGCGCGCTTGCCGGTTCGACGGTCGACCGCCACCGCACCGACGGCACCCACCGGGATGCCTTGACTGGACAGTTGCTGGCGCGCTCGAAGCAGGCGCGCCACCATGCTGCCGTCGGGCACGCTGTCGTGATCGAGAAGCAGAATGTCGGTCGCGTGGTGTGCCTTGGCCAACTCCATGCCGGCGTTCTGCGCCGCAGCAACACCGGCGTTCCGCCCGAGCGGAAGGAACACGATGCGATCGTTTTCCAGAAGCGAAAACCTGGACACGTCCTCACGCGAGCCGTTATCGACCATCACCAGACCGCTGACTTGTGCAAGCGTGGCCGCGACCAGTTCGGCAAGACAAACCGCGTCCGGATTGAACGTGACGACGACCGCGAAGATGCGGCTTTCACCGGTCTGCCGCGCCGCAAGACGGTCCGCCGTTGGCTCGCTCGTTGGATCTTCGGCCATCACGCGCGCGTGACCGAACGAACCGTGTTCAGGATGAGTTCCGCCCGGTTCCTGTACGTGTGATCCGCAAGCGCACGGCGCTGTGCCGCCTGGCTATAGCGGATCGCGAGTTCGGGATCGTCGCGCAACGCGTCGACTTGCCGACGCAACTCTTCGGGGGAATCGAAGAGGAGAATCTCACCGTTATCGGGATCGAAATAGTCCAGTATCTCCAGCCCTTCGACGAACATGCACTGCACAGCGCCTGCCATTGCTGCCTCGAAGGTCCGCGGACCGGGCGTCGATGCATCGAGATTGAAGCGCTCGTTTGCAAGGTTATAGCGACGCCCGATGTTCAGCGTCACAAGCGATCTCGCCGACCAATCGGGCAGCGCGGAATTCGCAATTCGCTCATTACGGGCAAACGCGATATCGGTGGGCCAGCCATCGCCGAGCACTTCGACCTTCAAACCCGTGAGCCGCGGCGCGCAGTCGCGCAGCAACTGCTGACGGTTCGGGAATCCGACTCCGCAAAAAAACACGTCGCGGTCCTTGATGCCGCCGGTCTCGCGAAAGTGAGCGTCGCGATCAGCCGCGAGCGGGACGTGGTACGTGTGCGGGTGCTGATAATGGGTGGCGGCCCAGCGATCGTTCGAGAAAATGATGTCCGCGACGTCCAGAATCTTGTAGTGATAGTCGAATTCGTACGGATCGTCGTGCAACCAGAAACTCAGCACGGCGCCGGAGCGCGCGCAGTGGTTGCGCAGCCCATGATAGATGGAGGTCTGCGGCATACACGAGCCGAATACGACCACGAGCTGGGGCGAGAACTCCGCCGCAATCTGCTCGGCTGCTTCGAGCGAAGAAGTGCGCACCGCGGCATCCCCGAGCACCTCGCCGAAGCCGCGGCCCACGTAACCACGCAACACCGAGTTATTGTTGACGGCATCCAGCGACGCACCGCAAACCAGTACGCGTTCTATCGGCGCCATAGAATCCTCTTGCCGTGTTTAACAAAAAGCTTGAATGTCTGCACCGGTCCTCTTTCCTTATAGAACTGATAGACACGGACGGCCCTGCCGCCGCGCGGACCGGCGGGCCGCCACCGCGGAATTCGCGTCCGCCCCACCGTCTGATGGGTCCACGCATTCGATTGCAGGACGATGCCGTAGTCCTTGAGCACGGGAAGCCGTTTCGGCGGCTCATGCTGGGTCGACTGCGCGGGCAACGAACGAAGTAACGGGCTGTACACGGCGTTCAACGCTTCCACATGCGCGGTCAAGGTTTCATACAGCCCGCTTGTGATATTCGCCTTCAGCTTCGCGAGCAGATGCCGGTCTTCCGCCAATAAGCGAATGGCGTCGATCAGATCGCCTTCACTCTGCACGCGAACCTTGAGGCCGTTCACGCCATGCGACACGCGTTCACCGAGTGCGCCGATGTCGGTGACGATCGGCACGATGCCCTGCTGCCACGCTTCTGAGAGCGTCAGGCAATAGGTCTCGGGCCAGATCGATGCATGAACCGAGACTTCGCATTCGGATAAAGCCTCGGGAATGTCATCCGCGGAATATGAGCCATGCAGCGTGATGTTGGGATACCGAGCGGTATCGGTGAGTTCCTCATAGCCCAGGTTGACGCGGCCAAACACATGGAATTCGACAGGCGCATCGGCAAGGCCGGCGAATGCGTGAAGCAGAACGTCGCCCCCTTTCTCGGGCGTCAAATTGCCGAGAATCGCCACTTTCAGTGTGGGTCGGCCGCCTTGTCCGCCTTGCTCGACCTGCGTGGTTGGCCCGGACGACTTCGTCGAGTCGGCTTGCGTCGGTTGCGAAGCTCGCACGGTGGGGATTTCCCCCGCGGGCCGACCGGACGCAGTTCGGCGCGGCACGTCGTCATGAATCGGGACCGGGACTATTTTGAGCCCGCGATGCTCGCGCACTGCCGGGTAAACGTCGCTCAATATGTCGCGAGTGCCGGCGGTGTTGAACACCAATACGTCTGTTGCGCCCAGCACGCCATTCCAGAAATTCCGGCGTGTGGCCTGCGAGCCTGGCGGAATCGAATGCTTCTCCAGCAGGCAGGTGTCGCATTGCGCCAGCGAGACCTTCGGCGCGCCGCAAAAGCGCCCGTTGAATGAGATCAGATTGAACTCATTACAGAGCGGCAAGAAATCATGCGCGGTGATCGCGGTCGGCACACCCAAGCCCTTTGCCACATAAACGAGCGAAGGCACGTGGCCGATGAAATGATGAAAGTGAACCAGGTCGATCTGGTAGTCGACAAGAATCGAATAGAACGCTTGCTCGCGTTCCGCCGATGCCATCAACACCGGGCTATACCCTTCCCTGAACTTGACGCTTTTTAGCACGGTGTAATCGTGCGAAAGCAGATGGGCTTCATGGTGATGACCGCGCTCGCCAGGCACGTAGAAAAGGACATCGAACTCCTCGCGCAGCGCCGTGCGCATCCGGTCGAGATACACCTCCACTCCGCCAAAGTTGCCGCGCTCCACCATGTTGTGACAGACGAAGAGGAGCGTCTTGCGGGTCTTGCTACCGGAAGCACCGGCGGCTGCGGGCTCGTTGCCGGCACGCCATTCGACTGGCTTTGCAGGCGTGAGAAGCCGCGAGTGATCGAGGATCGTCGCAACACGCCGGTCATAGGTATGGTCGCGGAAAGCGCGCTCCCGCGCGGCTTGCGCGATGCGATTACGGTAGGGACGATCGTTGACCAGCACCGTGGCTTTCTCGATGAATTCGCGCTCGGTGTCGAAAAACAGGATCTCCTGCTCGGGAGCAAACGAGTGCGCAACCTCCGCCAGCGAACCATGGACGAGTTGCGCTCCGCCCGCTAGCGCCGCTTCGAACAGGCGCGGAGGTGGCGTCTCGGCAAAATCGCGCGTACCCGAAGCTGAAAATTTACGCGGCAAGACGACCGTCGCCGCGCTGTGATTCACAAAGCGCCCGAAGTCGACCGGCGACGTTCGCCATGACAACATGCTCTCGGGCATGTCGACGTCGCGCGGCGGCAGATGTTCGTTGGTCGGCAGCGCAAGCTTGAAACGCCAGTTGGGGGGTATGTCTCTCAATACCGAGCGAACGAACGCCGTGCGATTGGGCCATGCCGTCCCGGCGAAAAACAGCTCGTACCGCAGCGGCTTGTCGGCCGGAATCACGGCGTGGTCGTGAAACTCGGTTGCCCCCGCGAGCGGCAGATGACGTCCCTTGGGACCGTAGTTGTCGACACTGGCCGAATCGTTGGTGAAGACAAGATCGAACAGCTTCGAATGACGAACGTTGACATCGATCTCGTAAGGATCTTCCGTGACCCAGAGGACGGAACGGCCACACAACGTGGATAAACGCTCGCAGAGAATCGCGTCGAGTTCCTCGCCGTCGAAAGCAACGAACAGATTGCAGCGATGCTCGTGCGCGACGCTCAGCGCATCGAGCGGATCGGCCTTCCTGACAAACTCGACATCGGGATTGCGCTCGAACGCGCTACCCAGCGCGATACAAATATAGTGGTTCGGATTTCGATACTTCGTATCGAGCAACACGATGCGAAATTTGTCAGCTTGCATGTTTTCCTAACATCAGTTCAAACGCGGCACGCCACGCCCTCAGTGCCCCAGCCCAAGCGGTCGCTATACGAGCGCCAGCTACGCGTCGCGCAGCAGACGGCTGAATTGACCACTCCTCGTTCTTCGATTACCCTCGCTCTCGATCCCGACAGGAATTCCCAGTAGTGTCAAACCGAACTTCAGCCGTCATTGTCACCTACGAACCGGAAGCCGAAGCGCTTCTGCGTCTTGCGAAGCATCTTGCGCCGCAGGTTCAGGCGGTGTTCATCATCGACAACGCGTCCAGCAATTTCCCGGCATGGAATGCAGCGCTCGAACCCGTCGTGACCGGCATCATCCGCCTGTCGTCGAACAATGGAATCTCAGCGGCTCTGAATCGCGGCTTCACCGCCGTTCAGACGCACACGACGAGTGAGTTCTGCGCACTGTTCGATCAGGACAGCACCCCGCTCGACGACATGATCCAGCGGCTCGAAACACATGCCGACCAACTCGCGTCGCGCGCCCCGTTTGCGCAGATCGGCCCGTACTTCTTCGAGACCAACCGCGGCTATTACCTGCCGTTTATCGAGTTCCATCATGGTTTCCCGCGCCGCAAGCGTGACGATGGCGGGCCGAGAGTCACGACAGCCGACTATCTCATCACGTCGGGCGCACTGATATCACTCGCCGCGATTACGAAAGTCGGTCCAATGGACGAAGACCTGTTTATCGACTACGTGGATATCGAATGGGGCTTGCGGGCGAAGGCGAAAGGCTATCAAAGCTATGGCGCCTACGACGTCACGATGACGCATACCATTGGCGAAAAGGCGCTTGAAGTCGCAACCGTTCGCCTCGCGGTTCACAAGCCGATCCGACGTTACTACTACTATCGCAACGCATTGCTGCTTTGCCGCCGCCCTTACATTTCACTCAGCTGGAAAGTCAACGAACTGTGCAGGCTAGCGATCAAATTCGTTATCTTCGCCCTGCTGTCCAGTCGCCGGCGTGAAGACATCGTAATGATGAGCAAGGGCATTTGCGACGGTCTTCGCGGCAAAGGCGGCAAGCTCGATTAAGAACGCACGAGTGAGTCGAGACTCAGCCGCAACGCGTCTTCCCATTCCGGCGCCTTGACTCCGAACGTCGCATACAGCTTATCGTTCGACATCCGCGAATTGGCCGGGCGTGCGGCGGGCGTTGGATAGGAAGCGGCGGGAATCGGCTTGACCGTGGGCTTTTTCGCCAACGTCGAGTTATCGAAGATCGCTTGCGCAAAACCATGCCACGACGTTGCGCCTGAAGCCGTGAGGTGATACACGCCGGAGTTCCGCTTCCACCAGTCGTCGGGATCACCTACTACTGATTGCGACAGTACATTCGACGTCAACGTTGCGATGGTGTTCGACCATGTCGGCGCACCGATCTGGTCGGCCACCACGCTCAGTTCATCGCGCTCCGCGCCGAGGCGCAGCATCGTCAGCAGAAAATTCTTGCCGCGCGTGCCGTACACCCAGCTCGTGCGGAAAATCAGATGCGAGCAGCCGGAAGCCGCGATCGCCTGTTCGCCGGCAAGCTTGCTCTTGCCGTACACGTTCTGAGGATTGACCGCGTCGTCTTCGACATAAGCGCCGATCTTCGTGCCGTCGAAGACGTAGTCGGTTGAATAATGAACCAACGCCGCGTTCAATCGCCTGGCTTCTTCCGCCAGAACCGCGGGCGCCTCCGCGTTCAGGCGCATTGCCAGATCGGGTTCGCTTTCCGCTTTATCGACAGCCGTGTGCGCGGCGGGATTGACGATCAACGTCGGCTTGACTTCCCGCACGACGCTCCTCACCTGATCGAGATTGCCAAGGTCGAGACGGCCGCGATCGAGCGCGACAACCCGACCCAGACCCTGAAGGCTGCGCGCCAGTTCAAAGCCGACCTGGCCATTCACGCCAGTCAGCAGGATAGTCGCGGGTTTCCGTGTAGTCATTCAACCATCCTCACGCGAAATGCTCGGCATCGGCCAACCGCTTGCCCGCCGCATCCTTCGCGGCCAGCAACGGCTCGGCGTCGATCGGCCACTCGATGCCGATCGCCGGATCGTTCCAGACGATGCTGCGCTCG
>Ga0255336_100335_pt1 | contig 84495 bp, 87 predicted proteins | sample MeOH1_35cm_T3_17_FD_189102 | JGI IMG/M metagenome (GOLD analysis project Ga0255336, IMG submission 189102) | Sandy soil microbial communities from University of British Columbia, Vancouver, Canada - MeOH1_35cm_T3_179 | ecosystem: Engineered > Artificial ecosystem > Sand microcosm > Unclassified ... | reverse complement strand
ACCGCGACACCGGCAAGGCTCCAGATGGCCACGGTCGAAAGACCAACCCACTCAACGAGCCCTCGCCGGTGTCCACCCTCTCCCAGAGGGCCGTTCAAGACAAGCAACCCATTCCAGGATACTTGCGCGGGTGGCCGGGCGGGGAAGAGCGCGGCCCGGAACCGAAAATGCGCTGGTCGCGCATTTTCAAACAGTCTCTCAGGACCTCCCGGTCTGGGCCGCCGCTTGCGCGAGGGCTTGGGCCGCGAAGTTGCGGATTACGGGCGAATGATCGCCCCGGCGGTAGACGAGATCCAGCCGGGTCCCCGGGACCTCGCTCGCCAGTTCGCGATAGACCACGCCGGTCATCTGGAGCTGGCGCATCGAAGCGGGGACCAACGAAACGCCGAACTCAGCGGCGACCAGGCTGATAATCGAGGCAACCTGCGGCGCCGGCTGGCCGAGAATGGGCTCGAACCCCGCTTGGCGACAAGCAAGCGTCGCGGCATCGAACAAGGTCGGCCCGGCCGGCCGAGGCGTGAGGATGAAGGTTTCGTCGCGGAGCAGACCGAGTTCGACCACCTCGGCAGCCCCAGCCGGATGAGCCGCGGGCAGCACCGCCACCAACGCCTCCTCGGCAAGGTGCCGGAGTTGAAGATCCTCGCAACACGGGGTAATGCCGCGCAGGAAGGCGGCGTCGAGCTGGCCGTTGCGCAGGGAGACGATGAGACGGGCGGTATTCCCCTCATCGAGGGTGAGATCGACCTTGGGGAAAGGCGCGCCTGAAGGATCGGATCGTCGACGCCACGATCACGTTGAACGGAGCTGAACCGGTGAACCCGACTCGCAGCGCCCCCAGCTCCCCGCGCGCGGCCTGCTGAGCGGCGCTGATCGCCCCATCCGCCTGTGCCGGTATCGCGCGCACCCGGTCAAGGAAGCTGCGACCGGCGTCCGTCAGCTCGGCGCCGTGCGGAAGCCTGCGAAACAGGGCGGCGCCGACCTCGGCTTCGAGATCCTTGATCTGCTGGCTCAGCGGCGGTTGGCCGATGCCGATCCGGGCAGCGGCCTTGGTGAAGTTCAGCTCCTCGGCCACCGCGAGAAAATAGCGGATATGACGCAGCTCCATTGCAAGAACCGGAAATAACGAAGAGGCCAGCATCATGGAACGCGCCTGTATCGGGGTCAAATGACGTACGGGCTGGGGTGGCCTGCGCGGATCCGCGTCGGTCCCCCGGACGGCCGCCGGTATCGCCAAAAGCAATCGACAAAGCCTGCGCCGTATATTGGACGAAACGGCGCCACCGACCCAAATCTTCTCTGTCGAACAGCAGACCGCCCCAACTTAAAAGTACTTCCTGGTCAGATGCTGTTCCGGTCGATCTCATGAGGAGAAGATCATGACCACAATCGCAAAATTCGCTCGGCTGTCCTTGGCCGCGATGATGCTGATCGGTGTCGCCGCTTGCTCGACCAATGTCCCGGCCGACAAGCTCATCGCCAGCGAGCTCGCCACGCCGACTTGGGACTCTCCCGCGAACTAAGTAAGACGCATCGGGATTTGGTACGCTTCATAGTCCGGCCGGACTCTCGATCTCAAGACATGCACGAGGTCCGCTGATACCGTTTGCCGCAGGATTGGACGGCAATGCATTCGGTTGTATGGTGCAGTCGGGACTTCAAGCCCTGGTGGCCGGCCTCCGCCCGCTGCCATCCGTGGAGCACGAGATGTCAGCAACCGAGGAAGCCGTCCTCTCCGCCTACGAGAAATTCACCTTCGCCGACGGGCCGTGGTCGCGGACCGTCTATCGCCGAGGCTCGGGGCCGGCGGTGATCGTCATTCACGAGATACCGGGGCTTCATCCGGGAATCGTTCGGTTCGCCGACCGGGTCGCCGAAGCCGGCATGACCGTGTTTCTACCCGTCCTGTTCGGCGAGCCGGGCCGCCCGGTGTCGGTCGGCTACGCCCTACGGTCGCTGCTGGGCGCCATCTGCATCCGCCGGGAATTCAACGTTTGGAGCACCGGCAGATCGAGCCCGATCGTCGACTGGCTCAGGGCCTTGGCGCGGCGTGCCCATCGCGAATGCGGCAGCAAGGGTGTGGGCGCCGTCGGCATGTGCTTCACCGGCGGGTTCGCGCTCGCCATGATGACCGAGCCCGTCATGGTGGCGCCGGTCCTGTCCCAGCCGTCGCTGCCCATCGCCATCGGCTCGCGCAGGCGCGCTGCCGGCATCGACGCGTCTCCCGACGAAATCGCTTGCGCCAAGCGGCGCTTCCAGGACGAGGATTTGTCGGTGATCGGTCTGCGCTTCAAGAGCGATGCGACCGTCCCCGATGCGCGCTTCGACGCTTATCGCCAGGCGTTCGGCGACCGGTTCGAGGCGATCGAGCTCGAAGACGCAGACGCGCAGCCCGGAAACGGGCATCCGCACTCCGTGCTGACCGTGCATATGCGCGAGGACGGCCCGACCAAGGCCGCCGAGCAGCGCGTCATCGCCTTCTTCAAGGAGCGCACAGGCGCCTGAGAGTTACGGCAGCTTCGCCCGGCCCTGATCGGACAGGCTGCGGAAGGTGATCGACCAGCGCGTCGCCGCCATTTCGGCGATGCTGTGCTCCCACTGGTGGCGTGCCTCGCCGCTGAGATGGTAGATCGAGCGTGGCGCCAGCGGCGCCGAGCGGCGATCGAAACCGCCGGACCGGCGCCGGCGGAACCGCATCGTCGCGGGCGCGCCCAGCGAGATGCCGACGACATGCTCGAACAAAGGCCGATCGCGATGCCAGCCGATGCCGGCGCCCGGATCGTAGCGCGTCACCAGCGCCTGGACGAGCTGGTCGGGCTCGAGGCCGGCGAAGCGCGCCGCCCGCTCGCGCAGCGGCAGCAACCAGTCCGGGATGAGTCTGGTCGGCTCGATCCGATGCTCGTCGAAATCGTAGCGCCAGCCGAAGGACGCGGTCAGCCGTTTGCGAGCCAGCCCTGGAAGCGGAAAGGCGACAGATCGACCGCGTCGATAGCGGCCGCGAGCGCCCGCTCTTCGGCCGGGGTCACGATCGCCTCGGCCTGGGACAGGCCCGGAAGGTGCTCTGCGCCGAACAGGTCGGGTTGGCTATCGAACAAGCTCATCCTCGGCAAGCCCCATGCTCGTCCCTATATGAGGCGCGTCATGCAGGATCTCGACCCCTCTTCGCGCGCTTGACCACGGCGTCTGCGGAATTTTGACACGTGTCGTTGGAGCTCGAGTCATCGCTAATTTCCAGCTCCAGCTACTGTCGACGAGCAAATTATTCGCGTCTATACCTCCACGAGCCTAGAAGGGACGCGCCCCAAATCTGGGCCTGCATACGTATGTGACGACCAGTCGATTGCGCCATTCGTTAGCCGACACGGCCAAACGTCCAAGCCCGTGCGCTCCACTCGAGGACACCAGATGAGCAGCAGCAGCGTACCTGTGATTGGGCGGCGGGCCTTGCTCGCCGCCGCAGGCCGGATCGGCGGGGCCTTGGCGGCGCAGGGCATCTTGCCGGCGAGCCTCATCGCATCCGCATCGGCGGCACAGCCCGTCCGGGCACACGCGCAGACAGGGGAACTCCTGACGCAACCGACGGAGATACGCAGCAAGGACGGCGTCCTCACAGCAACGCTGACCGCGGCGTCCGGCAATGTTCGGCTTGGCGATGTCACCTTTCCCGGCTTTCTGTACAACAACGCCTATTTGCCGCCGGTGCTCAGGGCGCGCTTGGGTGACGTGATGCGCATCAAGTTCAAGAATGATCTGGCGCGCGATCCGAGCAACTTGCACTTTCATGGCTTGAGCGTCTCGCCCAAGGGAAACAGCGACAATGTCTTTGTCCATGTTCACCCGGGTGAAGAGTTCGACTACGAGGTCAGGGTGCCGGCGCAGGACCGGCAGGAGCCGGGTCTCTTCTGGTATCATCCCCACGCGCACGGCGTCGTCGCCAAGCAGATGTTGGGCGGCCTGTCGGGTGGCCTCGTCATCGACGGCTTCGAGCGCTATTTCCCGATGGCGGGCGATCTTCCCGAGCGATTCCTGTTTATCAAGCATGCGGAACTCGATGAGTGCGAGATCATTTCAATCAACGGCCAAGTCAATCCCGTGGTGCCGATAAAGCCCGGCGAAGTGCAGTTCTGGCGCATTGCGCATATCGGGGCCACCCTCTTCATAAAGCTTCGCATCGGCGGCATGCCGCTTTATCAGATCGCCACCGACGGACATCCGCTGTCCCACCCCCAACGCACATCGGAACTGTTCCTGGGGCCCGGCCAGCGGGTCGATGCCATCGTGATCGGACCGCCCGCCGGAGAATATTCGGTGCAGTCGGTCCCGTTTCAGAACCAGGCTTGGAAAGCACCTCTACCGGCCCAGCAGATTGCCATGATAGTCGCCTCGGGGGCTCCGGCCGTCGGACAAGCGGATGAGAGCCAGATTCTCCAGCAGCAAGTACAAGGACCCCGATGGATCGAGGAGGTGCGGAAAACGCCGATCGCACGCCGCCGAACGCTCAACTATTCACGGACGGCGGATCGGAAGATGTTCATGATCGATGGGCACGTCATGGAGGAAAGCCGCATCGATCAAACGGTGCGGCTCGGCGATACGGAAGAATGGACCATCGTCAACACGGACCAGCAATATCACAGCTTCCATATCCATCAGACCCCGTTCCTGGTGACGGAAATCAACGGGGTGCCGCTGGATGACGACAGCCTTCACGACACTTTCTCGATCCCGCCCGCCACCGAAATGGGACCTAGTTCGCTCAAGGTTGTCATCCCGTTCACCGATCCGGTGATCGTCGGTAAGTTCGTCTATCACTGCCACGCCGTCGATCACGAAGACAAAGGCATGATGGGCGTCGTCGAGGTCGTCGGATGACGGCGATGTTTGAGGGCGGCTTACCGACCGGGATTTGCTGTGGTTAGGTCGACATACGAGCGGCATCGTCAACGATCGTCATTGGGCCGGGGAACCCGCGCCCAGCGAAAGGGTTCGTGCTGAGACGCATTTGACGAGGGGCCGGATCATGCGAGAAGGCTTGGCCGCCACAATATTTGCCATCCTGCTGACCGGCGTTTTGTCCGGCCCGGCACATTCGTCGGAAGATACCGGCAATCCGCGAAATCCCGTTCCGGCCGAGGCAGCGAGGCCTCAGCCTCCGGTCGGTCGCCCGATCGCGTTGCATATCAGTCGGAGATCCGCCAAGCCTCACCAGCCGGAAAAAGAACAGGCCGCGGCGGATACCCTCCATACGAACCAGGCGCCCCAAACCTATTCCGGCATCATCCAATAGAGGCGCCGCCTTCGCAGGCGGAACCGCAGGGTTGCCCAAGGGTTCAGGAGGACCCAGCCCAGAGGCCCCGCCATGAAAATCACCTTCGCCGCCGCTTTCGCCGCCCTGCTTATCATCTGCCCGCTCTCGGCCCGTGCCCAGCAGCCCGGCAATGCCACCGGACAGAGCGCCGTTCCAGGCCCGAATTCATCGAACCCGCCAATGACCAATTCGCCGCCCGGTGCCGCACAGCCGAAGGTGCAGAACGGCGCCGCCAAGCCCCCAGGCAGCTCGTTGCCTGCGACGCATCCTCATGCGGGCGCGCCGGCGACCGATCCCGCCACCAATGACGAGATGTATGCGCCCCATGGCTCCTCGCCGCCGCCCCAAGGCGCTTCCCAGGAGCCGCGGCGCCCATAACGCTCATCCACACAGGCCAGCCATGCCGAACAGCGTGTCGCATTGCTCGCAAGCGCCCGCTAGGCAAGCTTGCGTGAGCGGATGACGGAGCGACACCCCCTTGGCACAGCATGATTCACTAGAGACACCTTGGCCAACCCTGGTGATCGTGGCGCTCGCCATGGGTGGGTTCGCCATCGGTACGACCGAGTTTGCCACCATGAGCCTGCTGCCCTATTTCAGCGCGTCGCTTGATATCGACGCGCCGACGGCCGGCCATGTCATCAGCGCCTATGCGCTGGGCGTGGTCGTGGGCGCGCCGGTGATCGCCGTGCTCTCGGCCCGGATGGCGCGGCGGACGCTGCTGATCCTGCTGATGGCGATGTTCGCGCTCGGCAATGGGCTGAGCGCGCTCGCCCCCACCTATGGCTGGATGATCCTGTTCCGGTTCCTGAGCGGGCTGCCGCACGGCGCCTATTTCGGCATCGCCTCGATGGTCGCCTCCTCGCTGGTGCCGCCGGGCAAGCGGACCCAGGCCGTGGGCCAGATCTTCCTCGGTCTCACCATCGCCACCATCATCGGCGTGCCGGCGGCGAATTGGCTGGGGCAAGCGGCCGGCTGGCGCTGGAGCTTTGGTGTCGTGGCCGTGCTGGGATTGACGGCGCTGACACTGGTCGCCCTGCTCGCCCCCCGCGACGTGCCGGATCCGCGAGCGAGCCCAGTTCGAGAGCTGGGCGCACTGCGGCTCCGCCAGGTCTGGCTGACGCTCGGCATCGGCGCGATCGGGTTCGGCGGTCTCTTTGCCGTTTACACCTATCTCGCCTCGACGCTGATGGCGGTGACGCATGTGTCCGATCAGTTCGTGCCGATCGTGCTGAGCGCCGTCGGCGTCGGGCTCACCGTCGGCAACATCGTCGTGCCGCGCTATGCCGATCGGGCGCTGATGCCGACCGCGGGTGGCCTGCTGCTCTGGATGGCGGCGGCACTGGCGCTGTTTCCGTGGGCGGCAGGGGATATTCGCGCCGTCATCGTCGATGTCTTCATGATCGGCGTGGGCGGCGCCCTCGGCTCGGTGCTGCAGACGCGGCTCATGGACGTGTCGGGTGATGCCCAGGCGTTGCCGGCGGCCCTCAACCACTCGGCCTTCAACACCGCCAACGCGCTCGGCCCTTGGCTCGGCGGCATGGCGATCGCCGCCGGCTACGGCTGGACCTCCATCGGCTGGGTCGGCTGCCTGCTGGCGCTCGGCGGTTTCGGCATCTGGCTCGCAGCCTTGACGAGCGAGCGCCGGGTCGTGGCCTACCCGGACTGAAGGCCCTCAGGCGGCGCGGATGTCAGCGGTGAAACGATCGACTTCCTGCTGCAGGCTCTGAGCCTGGCGGGCGAGACCCTCGGACTCGATCCGGAGCTGACCGGCCATCGCCCCGGTGTCGGCCGCGGCTTCGGTCACGCCGCCGATATTCTGCGCCACTTCCTGCGTGCCCACTGCCGCCTGCTGAACATTCTGGGCGATCTCGTCGGTCGCCGAACGCTGCTGCTGGACCGCATGGGCGATGACCGAGACGATCTCGTCGATCCGGCCGATCGTGCCGCCCACGCCCTTGATGGCGCCGACCGCGGCGCCCGATACTTTCTGCATGGCGGCGATCTGGCTGGAAATCTCCTCGGTCGCCCGCGCCGTCTGGTTGGCCAGCGACTTCACCTCGCTCGCCACCACGGCGAAGCCCTTGCCGGCCTCGCCGGCGCGCGCCGCCTCGATCGTGGCATTCAGGGCCAAGAGATTGGTCTGGCTCGCGATGTCGCTGATGAGCTTGACCACCTCGCCGATATGCTGGGCCGCCGTCGCCAGCCCCTCGACCGTCTCGTTGGTCCGGCCGACTTCGGCCACCGCCTCGGCGGTGATGCGGGCGGAATCCGTGATCTGCCGGCTGATCTCGCCGATCGAGCTCGACAGCTCCTCGGCCGCCGCCGCAACCATCTGCACATTGGCGGTCGCGTGATCGGAGGCCTGCGCCACGGCATGGGACTGCCGGTTCGCGCGCTCGGCGACATCGGACATGCCGCGCGCATCGCCCTGCAGCTTGTCGGCAGCGCCCGAGACCGACTGGACGATGCCGCGCAGGCTCGTCTCGATATCGTTGGCGAGCCGCGTGAGCATATGCTGGCGCTCGCCGGCGGCCTGGGCCTGAACTTCGGCCTCTTGCGCCTGAAGCCGCCTCGCCTCTTGCGCGGTGTCGCGGAAGACCGAAAGGGAGGCGACCATCCGGCCGATCTCGTCGCGCCGCCGGAGGGTCGGGACTTCGACACCGACATCGCCCTCGGCCAGCGCCGTCATCGACGCCGTCACCGTCGCCAGCGGCCGGGCGATCGAGCGCGCCAGCCAGAGCGCCACGGCCGCGATCGCCAGGACGGCGGCGAGCAGCCCCGCGCCGTAGCGCAGCAGCGCCGCCTGGAACTCGGCCTGGACATCGTCGAGATAGAGGCCGCTGGCCACGATCAAGCCCCAGCCCGTGTTTTTGACGTAGGAGATCTTAGCGACCGGCTCGTCGAAGCCGGGCTTGGGCCACAGATAGGATACGAAGCCGCCGCCCTTCTTGGCCGCGTCGGCGAAGCCCACAAACAGATGGAAGCCGTTCGGGTCCTTCGCTTCCGACAGGTTCTTGCCTTCGAGCTCGGGCTTGATCGGATGCGCCACCATGACCGGCGTGCCGTCCTGGATCCAGAAATACTCGACCCCGCCATCGCCGTAGCGCATCGCCTTGACCGCGGCCTTGGCCTCGGCCTGGGCCTGCTCGACGCTCACGGCGCCCGAGGCCGCCTGCTTCTCGAAATAGCCGATGACGCCGCTCGCCGCCTCGACGAGATGCCGAACGCTGCTTTCCCGATCGGTCATCATCCGCTCGCGCAGGCCCGAGGCCGCGAACACGCATATGACGACGAGGCAGACCAGGGCCGATGCGGTCAGGGCCTGCAGTTTCCAGGAAATCTTCAAGTCGTTGAGTCTCACGTCGCGTTCCTCGAAGCTTTTGCCCCGAGAATGGCCCAACGTCATAAAGAAAGGCTTACGGACGCAGGGCCGTGGTTCCTCTGCCGTCGGCCAGTACTGAGGCGCCGGCGGTCTCAGCCATAGCCGAACCCGACGGCACCGCAGAGAAACATGTTCGCGGTCCGGCCGTCCGGCGACAGCGGCAGGATGATCCGTTCATAGTCGAGATATCGTCCGTCGAGCTTGGTGAAGCACCATTCCCGCGCAACGGGAACCAGCTCCTAGAGCCGGATCGAAATGGGTGGAATCCACCCATTTCGTGAATCCGCCTCTATTCCAACAGTTAGAGTACGATTCACATATTGGCTGTTTCCAGCCAATATGATCGTGCTCTAGGCGGATTTCTCATATTCGCCGATATAGGCGGCGGCGATGTGATCGAGATCGATCTCGTCCAGATACAGACCGATCAGCTTGCTGCCATGGATTTCGCGAAAGGAGTCGCCGACCAGCCGATAGCGAAGCCGGGCGCCGATTTTCTCCATGAGGAACACCCGGGGCAGGATGTCGGTCATCTCTTCGGGCGCGATATCGGCGCGGCTGGGGGCTGGCGGCTCCCTCTCTTCCGCCGCCAATATTCATTGAGCCCGTGCAACCGTTCATCGGCGATGGCGATATCTGGATCCGGCATAGCGGATCACTCAAGATGGCAACCCAGACTATCGCAAGGCCTTGTGCGGGCGCCAAGAAATCCTTGCCTCCTGCCAGTCCCCGAGCAGCAAGGCTGCCTCGACCCGCACGCCCTTGCGCTCCGCCGCCGCCTGGCCCATCTGCCGTGATCAGGCAGGCAGCTCGGCGGTAGCGATCGTGAGTCACGACAAGAAGATCAAAGGCGTGCGCGCCGATTGGACCGAAGTGGTGCTGGTCTGCCGCAAATGCTCGCGCAAGCTCGATGGCGGCTTCGGCGACAAGGGCGAGGACCGGCTGGCCAAGAGCCTGCGCAAGGAGCTGGGCGGCAAGAGCAAAGGCCGCAAGGCCAAGTTCGCCGTGATCGAGGTCGATTGCCTCGATATCTGCCCGAAGGATGCGGTGATGGTCGTGCGCGCCGCCGCCCCCAAGGAATGGGCGGTGGTGCCGAAAGGCGCATCGGCGGCGAGCGTCGTCGAGCGGCTCGGTCTGGCTAAGCCCGATGAGGACGAGCGATAGGCAAGGGTTCGAGGCCTGGAGCATCACTGGGCGGCAGGAAGAGCAGCGAGGGCGCCTTTGGCACGAATCGCCTTCTTTGCGGTCGGTTCCTTATGGATAGTCCTCCTCGGGCGGCCACGACAGGGCATTGAGCGGAGCGAGCGCGGCTTCGATTTCCTCGGCCGCGGCGAGATGAGCCGGGTTGGCGACATCGAAACGATCCCGCGTGGCCACCATCAGCAATCCGCCATCGGTCAGCCGCTCGCTCTCAAGAGAGGCCGGAGGCTGGATCAGCGGCTCGAATCGGGGAGCGACATAGGTCATCCAAGCCGCATGGAATTTCGCGTGCGAAGCACTCAGCGTTCGAAGCTCGGTGGGATAAGCTGCACACCAGCTAACGTCCCAGGCTCGAGCGATCGCCAGCATGGCGCCGCGAAAGATATCGTAAGTAACGATATCCGAATCCGTGAATTCATTATAAGGATCGGCCGTATGAAGCGAGACATGATTTACATACCCTGGCGTTGCTGTAGCCCCCACGAACATGTTGACCGTGACTGCTCGGGGATTGGTCTCGTCGGAATTGCCGATGTGAAAGATGTAACCGTACGGAATAAATGGCTTTCCCTCATCGGTTCGATCCACAGGTGAATGCGAAATAAGATTGGGTAGTTGCTCACGGATTTGTTCCAGCGGCTGAGGTACCTGGCACGCTTCGCTGAGAAAATGCCAGGGCCCAAAGACACTATTTACCGAAGATAGCGAGCGCGCCATCTTTAGGCAGCGAAACGATAAAGAATCCTCAGTCTCACTTCGCGGTACCCAACAGGAATTAATGGTGTATTGCCCTATTTTCATCTAAACCTCCTCACTCATTACGACTTATGGCTTCGATCGCCACTCCTTGACACCCGGCATGGGTTTGTAGACAACGGTGACTTTCTCGCTATAGCCCCATTCACGGAAAAGCTTGCGCGTTTTATCCGCCGCTTCCTTTTCCGCAAAAAACCATACGATAGGCCGACCTGCTGATGCATTGATTTGATTGGTAACTTGGGTATGAAATTTCTTCACCACCCCCAGACCGGGAAATTTCTCTATATCCTGCATCAATTTTGCAAATGCAGGTCCCTTAGCTTCAACGAGAATGCCAGTCCTATGTTGGCAATCGTCAAAATTTACCATCTTCTGTTCGACGGGATTGAACATCCGAACAGATAATGGATTTCTGATCGTGCGAACGAGCGGATTCTCGGGATTCACGATCGAGCTGATGTAGTTTTCATAGGCATTTGACAGCTCGGTCTTCCGACCGCCTTGATCCGGCCCCGGATCCGGGCAGAGCTTCGGCTCGTCCTCATCGGTCCGCACCACCGCCATCGGCTTGGCACCGGAGGGAGGCTCTTCCTGCGGTTGGGCCGCTGCCGCGACCGCGTCAGGATCGATGAGGACGCTGTCGGTCAGCCCACGCGCGACCGGACGATTCCGGCTGTCGCGGAAGACGCCGTCGAGGCCGATGCGCGTGTGGAGCACGGTGGGCGGTCCGCCCTGGCCATCCCCGATGGTGAGGTCGAGCGTGCCGGTGTCGGAATCCAGGCGATAGGTGATATCGCGGCGGCCCGGCAGCCTGCCGGTCTCGATCACCGACTTCTGATCCGGCACAAAAATCAGGCCAAGTAGGGCTACAGGCGTAAGGCGTAAACCGATCAGCGCGGCACGGGCGAAGCCCGACAGCCAACCGAGCGTCTCTGGCGTGATTTCTGCCAGAAAGGAGGGAGCGGCGCGTTCAAGTAGAGCCGGTGCCGCGAAATTGGAGGGATCGAGCGCCAGAGCCGGGTTGGGCTTGGCCTCGTCGATCGCTGGCTGTGCCGCAGCATTCGCCTCGGCCGAGACGAGAAGGCGTGGCCAGCGGTCAGGCCCCACTTCCTGGACGGCGGAGGCGAGATGCGTCCCGGCCTCCGCCATGTCGCCGGCATTCTGCGCCCGGGTAGCGGCACGAGCGGCCGAGCGCAAGGCACGTACCGCCGCCAGCGTCACCCCGCCTTGGAGAAAGCGCGCCCGGAACGTCTCGTCATCGAGCCCGGAGGCGTCGGCCCAACGGCCGAGCAGCTTGCCGAGACGCGCCGGCGCCGACTGATCGTCGAGCGGGAATCGGCGGCGCAACCGGTCCGGCAGCGACAGCAGCGTATGATGGAGCAGCGCCTGGGCGCGCCCGGCGGCACTGCCGTCGAGCAGCGGCCGGGCGCGCCATGCCGCCGGCCGAATCGGCTTGGTCGAGGTCAGCCCCGACGACGTCCATCGGCCTCTTTCGTCCCGGGGCTCATCCGGATTGAAATGGTCACCGCCCCCGATACCCATAGATCGCCTCCCGCCCAACCATAATGTTCTTTATTTGTTCTTATTGGAAGGCAAAAAACAAGACGCCGCGATTTTACGCGGCGGGGCTTATCCACAGGATTTTGGTAATCGAGACGTGGGGCGGTCGGCCCTAGGCCCTTCGCCTCAGGCGTGTTCCTCGTGCTTCTGGACGGTGTCCAGCGCGAGGCGGATCTTCTGGGCGAGCTCGGCGCGGCGATAGGGCTTCATGATCAGCGGGTAATCGGTATGCGGGATCGCCTGGCCGTCGGTCTGGGCGTAGCCCGAGGTGAAGACGGCGCGCAGGTGGCTCCGCTTGCCGAGCGCCTGGCGCGCCAGGTCGAAGCCGCTGATCCCGCCGGGCATCACCACATCGCTGAACAGAAGGTCGATCTCGGTGTCGCTGTCGATGAGCGCCAGCGCCTCCGCCCCGTTGGAAGCGATCAAGACCCGGTAGCCGAGATCGCTGATCGTGGCCACCGCGACATTGCGGACATCTTCATTATCCTCGACCACGAGTACCGTCTCGCTGCCGGTGGGAATGAGATGCTCCTCCAGCTTGCCGGCCGGGACGGTCAGATCCGCTTTGGTGTCGGAGCGCGGCAGATAGATGCTGAACTCGGTACCGCGCCCCGGCTCGCTGTCGATCGCGACATGCCCACCCGACTGCTTGACGAAGCCATAGACCTGGCTCAGCCCGAGCCCGCTGCCGCTGCCGACATCCTTGGTGGTGAAGAACGGCTCGAAGGCGCGGGAGACTACGTCCGGCGCCATGCCGACACCGTCATCGGTTACGCGGACGCGGACGTAAGCACCGGCCGGCATGCCGGCCAGCTGCCCCGTGCCCGCCCTGTCCAGCACGAAATTGTCGGTCTCGACACTCGCCGTACCGCCATCCGGCATGGCATCGCGGGCATTGACGATCAGGTTGAGGATCGCCGCCTCGAACTGGATCGGATCGATGAGGCAGGCCCAGAGATCGGGCGAGAATTTGAGCGCGAGCGAAACGCTTTCGCCCAATGCGCGGCGCAGGAAGCTGTCGAAGCCCGAGATCAGCGTGCTGACATCGACCGCCTCGCGCCTGAGCACGCTGCGCCGGGAGAAGGCGAGGAGCTGGCCGGTGATCTGCGCGCCGCGCGTGGCGGCCCGATCGGCGGTGGTCAAGTATCGCATCAGCCGTTCGCGGCGCAGCGGGCCGGGCCGCTCCAGGGCCTCGCGGATGAGCTCCTGATTGCCGGAGATGACGGCGAGCAGATTGTTGAAATCATGAGCGACGCCACCGGCGATGCGGCCGATCACCTCCAGCCTTTGCGTATGCCACAGCATCTCCTCGGCCTGGCGCCTGTCGGCGATCTCGGCTTCGAGCTGATCATTGACCTCGGCCAGCTCGCGCGTCCGCTCGGCCACGAGGCTTTCCAGCCTTTCGTTGAGCAGGCGCAGGTCGCGCTCGGCGCTGCGCATGCGCAGGAGCGCCCGGATGGTGGCATCGAGCTCGTCCGGCTCGATCGGTTCCACCAGATATGAATCGGCCCCGCCATCGAGTGCGCGCGTCCGATCGGACGCCATGGTCAGCGCCGCAGAGGTCTGAAGAACGGCGATCGACGGATAGCTGCGCTTGATCCGGCGGCAGACCTCGATGCCGCTGATATCTGGCAGCTTGACATCGAGCATGACCAGATCGGGCACCTTGGCCGTCACGCACTCGAGCGCCTCCTTGCCCGTAGCCGCCTCGGTCACGGTGTATCCGGCGCGGCGGAGCTGGTGCACCTTCACATAGCGGCCGGCATCATTATCGTCGACGACCAGAATCTGGGCCGGTTCGGGGCTCACGGCCGCGCTCGCTCGGAGGGCGTCAGCAAGCTCTCGATGGCGCCGATGAGGGTGGCGGCCGAGAGATCCGATTTCGAGATGACCGGGGCAAACCGCCCCAACCGGTTGCGGTCCTCCTCGCCGAGCACGGCGGAGGTGAGGACCAGGGCCGGGATCGGCACGCGCCCATTCTCGGCGGCGAAGCGCTTCAGAAACTCGAAGCCGTCCATGCCGGGCATGTTGAGATCGAGCAGCACCAAATCGGGCCGTCCATCCTGCAACCGGGCCAAGCCTTCCATGCCGGTCGCTGCCTCGTCGATATGGTAAAGCCCGCGCGGCAGCAATTGCCGAACCAGGTAACGGCTCACCTCCTCGTCGTCGATCATCAGGATCCGCGTGACCGAGCGATGGCCCGTGATGCGATCCAGGAGATCGACCAGCTCTTCCCGCTTGATCGGCTTGTGGAGATAGTGATCGACGCCGAGGCTCAGCGCCTTGCGCTCGTCGCCGGTCGAGGACGCGACCATGAGCGGAATGTTGCCCGCCTGCTCACTCTGCTTCAGCTCCATGATCAGCCGCCAGGTCTCCTCGCCGGCAAGCACGACATCGAGCAGGATGGCCGAGGGTGTCAGCCGCTCCAGCGCACGCCGGGCCGCAGCGACACTGGCCACTCTCAACACTTGATAGCGGGATGAGACGAGCATGCGGTCGAGGGCGAAAGCGTCGGCCGGGCTGTCCTCGACCAGCAGGACCGGGACACGGTTCGGATCGACCTGCCATTCCTCTTCCGGCTGCTCCTCCATGCCCTCGATCCGGTAATGGCGCGGCAGGGTGACCGCAAAGGTCGAGCCCCGGCCCAGAACGCTCTCGACCGCGACGGTTCCGCCCAGAAGCTCGGCGAGCTTGCGCGCCAGCGGCAACCCCAGCCCCGTGCCCTTGACTCTGGTCTGAAGCGGATGGGCGATCTGGCCGAATTCCTGGAAGATGACCTCCAGATCCTGCTCGGCGATGCCGATGCCGGTATCGCTCACCTCGATCGTCACCGCATCCGCGGCCGCATCGAAACGAGCACGAATGCGAACCTCGCCATGCTCGGTGAACTTGATCGCGTTCGAGATGAAGTTACGCAGGATCTGCGAGAGTTTGCCTTCATCGGTGAACAGGATCGGCAGATCGGCCGCATCATCGAAGACCAGCGCCACGGCATCCCCGACCAGCAAGGGCCGCAGCATGCCGCGTAAGGCGCCGAACAGGCTCGCTACCGAGAATTCGATTGGCGCCACAACCGTCTTGCCGGCTTCGACCCGGGCGAGGTCGAGCAGATCATCGACCAGCTCGGTCAGGCTCTCGGCCGCCTTGCGGATGAACTGGACCTGCTTTCCCTGCTCGACGCCCAGATTCCCGTCCGTGCCCGACAGCAGCAAGCGCGACAGAGCCAGGATGGAATTAAGGGGCGTACGGAACTCATGGCTCATATTTGACAAAAACTTCGACTTCAGTTCATCCGCTCTCCGTAAATGATCCGCACGCTCATCCAGTTCCGCATAAAGTGCCACAACCCCGCGATTGGTATCCTGCAACTCCTGATTCAGCCGGCTCAGCTCGTCCTTGCGATCCTGCAATTCCGCCAATTGCATCATGATTTCCTGGTTTTGCCGACGAATCTCGGCGACCGGGTCGGCGGGCTCGTCCTTGGCCAGCGTGTCGGTGATGGCCTGGAGATCGGCGGCCCCGATGAGAGCTGCACGCGCCGGCCGCGGCTTGCCCAACCGTACCGTCGTGCCGCCTCCGGGCTTGCATTCGATCTCGAAGTGCTCCATGAGCCGCCGAGCGCCGATGAGCCCGACGCCGAGCCCGGTGGTCGAACGGCGCGTGCCCGACAGGACATCGTCGAGATCGGCAATGCCCGGCCCCTTGTCGCTGACCACGATCTCGAAGATCTGGTTCGGCAGGCCGGTCCTGATCCGCCACTCGACACGGCCGCCCTTGCCGTATTCGAGCGCGTTGCGGGCGATTTCCGAGACGGCGGTGGTAATGCGCGTCTGATCTTGGACATCGAAGCCGAAGAGCTCGGCCAACCGGCGCGTCCGCTTGCGGACTTGGAGGATATCCGTATCGCGCTCCAGTGCGGAGAGCAGGATCCGGCTCCTCACGACGTGACCCGGACGACCAGGATCGAGGCATCGTCCCGGCCGCGGCGATGATCACGGAATAGCGCGCCGGCGATCAGCGACGGATGGTGCGTCGCCAAGCCGGGATAAGCCGAGAGATCCCACTTGGTGCCGAGCCCATCCGAATGCATCACCACCAGCGGCGCGCGCTTGAACGGATAGGTGAATTCCCGGATACGCGGCGTCAGATGCCCCGCCGTGCCGTTGTTCGAGATCATTCGCCTGGTCTCGCCGGAATCGAGCATCAAGCCCGCGATGTTGCCGACCCCGACGAAGCGGACGAGACCAGCCTCGACGTCGATGCGGGCAATGGCCGCGGCGGCGCCGCGCGTCGGCGCCAGGGCCCGGTGAATCGTCTCCATGATCGGCACGCAATCTCGGTTCGCTTGTTCCGAGAACACCTTTACCGCCATTTCGGCTGCATGCGCCGCCTGTGGACCGTGGCCAAGCCCATCGACGAGCAGGAGCGTCTTGCTGTCGGCCGCACCCGATATCGCCCAGCTGTCGCCGCAGACTTTCTCGCCGGGATAGGGCGCGACGATGAGGCCGACCTCGCAGGCGAGCTTGCCCTTTTGCGCCGCCTCGCGGACGAAGCGCGCCATCAGCGCGGTGCCGAGGCCGGGCCTGGTATAGACGGCGATGCGATCGGATTGGCGCATGATGGCGCCCAGGCCCGAGCCGGGACTGCCGGCCGTCGAGAAGCCGTCGGCCAGGCAACGGTCGAAATCGGCCATGCCCGGACCGCGATCGAGCGCCAACAGCTCCAGCCCGCGCCCCTCAGAATCGTCGAACGATCCGATGATCAGGGCTCCGCCGCCGGCATGCTTCAGGAGGTTGGTCGCCATCTCGGTGGCGACGAGGGCGATCTGTCCCGACCGCTCCGCCGCGAAACCCTGCCCGCTCGCGGCGGCGACGGCGGCGCGGCGCGCTTCTCCTACCTGGCTGCTGTCGGCGACGGTGACGATCATATCATCGCCAACGGGCGAGCGTCACGACCGTGCCCTCGCCCGGCGCCGATTTTATGTCGAACTCGTTCGAAAGCCGCCTGGCGCCGCTTAATCCGAGCCCGAGGCCTCCACCGGAGGTATAGCCGTCGGTAAGGGCCAGTGAAAGATCGGCGATGCCCGGCCCCTTGTCTTCGAACGTTAGCCGCACGCCACGGCGCTGGCCGTTGCTCAATATCTCGAGGCGCAAGGTCCCGCCGCCGCCGTAATCGACGGTATTGCGGGCGATCTCGCTCGCCGCGGTGATGAGCTTGGTCTGGTCGACGAGGCTGAACCCGGCCTGGATGGCGAAGGCGCGCACTGTCTGCCGGACCCTTACGACATCGTCGGAAGTGCGCACCGGCATGGTGTCGGCCTTATCGGTCGCCAAGCGGGCCCTCCTGCTCGTCGATGAGGCCGCGGATCATGGCGAGGCCGCGATCGACATTGAGCGCCGTGCGCACGCCGGAGAGCGTCAGGCCCAACTCGACCAGCGTGATCGCCACGGCCGGCCGCATGCCGACCACGACGGTGACGGCATCGAGTACGCGCGACATGGCGGCGATGTTGTTGAGCATTCGGCCGATGAAGGAATCGACGATCTCCAGCGCCGAGATGTCGATCATCACGCCGCGCGCCCGGTCCTTGACGATGCGCACCGTAAGATCATCTTGCAGTGCGATCGCCAGCTGGTCGTGCATGTCGATCTGGATCGAGACGAGCAGGCAATCGCCGATCTTGAGAATTGGGATCTCGCCCATCGGGATCAGGCCTTGTCGTCTGTGCGGGCGGATTTGGCGACGATCGCCCGCCCCGAACGGCGGAGCGCCAGCATGAAGGCGTCGGCCATCGTCGCCTTGGAGACGACATCGAGGTCGAGGCCGAGATGGACGATGGTCTGGGCGATCTGCGGCCGGATGCCGCTGATGATGCAGTCGGCCCCCATGAGGCGGGCCGCGGAGACCGTCTTGATCAGATGCTGCGCCACCAGCGTGTCGACCGTCGGCACGCCGGTGATGTCGATGATCGCGATCTCGGCGCCGGCCGCGACGATCTGCTCGAGCAGGCTTTCCATGACGATCTGCGTCCGGGCGCTGTCGAGCGTGCCGATCAGCGGCAGAGCCAGAATGCCCTCGGCGAGCTGGACGACGGGCGTCGACAGCTCCAGCAGCTCCTGCTGCTGGCGCATGATCACCTCCTCGCGCGCCTTTTGATAAAGCTCGACCGCATAGAGGCCGAGCCGGTCGAGCAGGCGCGTCGCCTGCCAGATCTCACGGCCGAGCGCCTCGGCATCCTTGGTCTCGCGACGCAGGAGATTGAACAGCGGCTCCTTGAACGAGAAGACGAAGATCGCGGTCTCGGACGGGGTAAACCCGGCCGCGACGCGGGCGGTCGACACCTCTTCGAGGACTTCGCGCATCTCATCCCAGGCGGCGTCTTCGACATCGTCGAGCCGACCGCTCTGGGCCCCTTTGTCGAGCGCCGCCAGGAAGCGGCTGGACTGATCGGAGAGCTCCGCGGTGCTGAGCTTGCTGGAGAGCGACGTCGCCTCGCGGCGCTGGCAGTCCTGCCAAGCGACGAGAAGCACGTCGCGATGGGTCTTGATCAGAACTGAAATCGAGGTGTCGGCTTTATCGGGCATCGCCGTCTCACATTTTTCGAGTTGAACAGGTCGGGCTGGGCCCCGGTGAGGGGTGCGCGAGCGGCGCGGCGCCGCATCGGCTGGGTCATGAGATGTAGAGTGGCGCCGAAAGGGTCGCAATCGGCGAATCGCATTGCCAAGGCCGAGGCCCCTCTTTATTGTCGCTGAATTATTGGAACTTTATGCGCCCTACCGGTTGGACAGCTTCATCCATCGGTCAGCGCCGGCGGTGAGGCAGGGGTTGCGCTACATTCTCGTCGTCGATGATGACGAAGCCTTCCGAAAGGCGGTCGCCCGATTTCTTCAGGAGGCCGGTTTCGGCGTTCATGTTGCGGCCGATCATCGCCTTGCGCTGGAAATTCTTGAAGGCGACGAGCCCGTCGATCTCCTGCTAACCGACATCGTCATGCCGGACCGGGTCAACGGCTTGGCGCTCGCGCGCATGGGCAGGATGCGTCGGCGTGACCTCAAGATCGTCTATGTGACAGGCTACGATCTGCCCGGCATCGAAGACGAGGCGCTCGGCCACATCCTGCGCAAACCGATCGAACCGGCCGAGCTGGTCGAGGAGATCAAGCGGATCCTCGGCGCACAACCGGAGTAGGCGTCAGTCGTCGCTGCCGCTCTGGAGCAGCGTGTAGTTCTCCAGACCCATGCGCTGGATGAGATCGAGCTGGGTCTCGATGAAATCGATGCCGCCCTCCTCGGAGGCCATGATCTCTTCCAGCAACTCGCGCGTGACGTAGTCGCGCACCGTCTCGCAATGAGCGATCGCTACTTGGAGATCGGTGATCGCCGCTCGTTCCAGCCGAAGGTCGCATTCGAGGATTTCCGGCACCGTCTCGCCGATCAGGAGCTTGCCGAGATCCTGGAGATTGGGCAGCCCTTCGAGAAACAGAATGCGCTCGATCAGCCGATCGGCGTGCTTCATCTCCTCGATCGACTCTTCATATTCATGATGGCCGAGCTTGGTCACGCCCCAGTTCTTCAGAATGCGGGCATGAAGGAAGTACTGATTGATCGCGGTCAGCTCGTTTTTCAGGATGGTGTTGAGATGCTGCAGGACGCCGGCATCGCCTTTCATGACCCCTCCTCCGCCACCGCCATCAGGCCGGTCGGCATATCGTAAGTGACGAGCGACCGGCACGCGGCCGAGCACCTCACTCTAGTACGATGATTTTCCAACGCCGGAAAGGGGTTGCCGACGTCTCTGGTCCGTCAGGCCAAAGCGCAGAGCGCCGCAGCCTCGCTATCGGCGCGCTCGCTCAGGATCTCTCGGACGACCGGCACGCATTTGCCGCATTTCGGCTGAACGCCCAGGAGACGGTACAGGCCGGCGACAGAACATTCTTTCTCACCGGCCGCAGCCCGAATCTGTCCATCGGTAACGGCATTGCACAGGCAAACATACATGCGACCGGGCCTTCACATCAGTGACGACGGCGACCATAGCCGAAAATCGCCCCCTTGCAAATGCGAATTTGTCGCAATAGCAGATTGTCTTTGGACCACCCCTCCGCGTCAGGACGGCTCACCTCGTCTTGTAAGATCCCCGCCATTCCGATACGTTAATGACTAGGCCCTGACTGGCGAGGGACTAAAAATGCAAATTTACCAGTTGGATCGGCGCAAATTCATCACGCTGCTCGTCCCTGCGACGGCGGCGTTGCCGTTTTGCGCGCGCGCAGCGTGGGCGCCTGAAGGTGCTAGAGGTTCACTCCAATCCGAAGGAAGTATTTCCATGTCTCATCACCTGGATACCCCCCTCGCGGCACAGAACGGCCAGCTTTATATCGACGACCTTTATGTCTTTTCAGGCAAAGACAGCACCGTGTTCATCATGGACGTCAACTCCAACATTACCAAAGTCCATGTAAAGCCGGGTTTCCACCATGAGGCGCGCTATGAGTTCAAGGTACACTTCGACGGCGCCGAGTTCGAAACCCTGACGTACCGGGTGGCGTTCGGCGAAGCGGGCTCAGACGGCCGACAGCCCATGAAATTGTACGCTCTCACTGGCAAAGAGGCGACAGAGGACTCCGCGACCGGTAACCTCGTGCTCGAAGGCCATACGGGCGAGCCAGCCAGTGCGGGTGGCGCTCGTCTATGGGCAGGACGCATCGCCGACTCGTTCTACATCGATCTGGCGCTGCTCGCGAAGGTCAACGGCCCCGTAAAAAGCGGAACCGCCGTGGATCTGTCAGGTTGGCAGCCGGAGAACGCGAAGAACAGCTTCGCGGGCACGACCGTCGAATCGATCGTGCTGGAGATCCCCCACCAGCATCCTCAGCTGAAGCCTGGCGCCCGCATTGGCGTCTGGTGCGCCACGAAGCTCGCCACGGACGCGGGGGGCTGGCGGCAGATCAACCGCGGCGGACACCCAATGATGTGGCCAATCTTCTGGCCAGACGACACCAGCTTTACAATCTCGGCCGACACCAGGCACCCCTCCAAGGACTTCGAAGAGGAGGGCAAGCACATCGCCGAGCACATCGCCGCCGTGGTCGCGGCCAGCGGAACCTCGCATGACCCCCAGGGCTACGGTCAAACCGTGGTTCGGGAGCTATTCCCCGACATTCTACACTACGTCGTGGGGACGCCGGCGACATACAGCTTTGCTACCCGCAACGGTCGGACGTTGGCCGACAACGCACCCGAGGTAATGCTGTCCCTCGTCACCGGCACAGCCGTGCCTTCAGGGTTGAAACCGTCCGCCAACCAACACCTACGGAGCGGCGAATTCCCATACGTGATACCGGCATGATTCATTCGAGATCCAATCGACCCGGATGATGTCTCGGACGGGCGCGCGCTACTGAGCGCCACGATGAAGAGGCGAAGGTAGCGCGAGAGCGCTACCGGCTCCGGACACTGTACGAGCTGGCCACAAATCCTTCGCGTCAGGATTGCCCCTACTGCGATAGTCCCATATGCTCCAGTAGTGACCGGCCCTACTCTGCCGACGCCCATGCCGTTCGCCGGGCAATCCGTAAATCCATCCGGAAAGAAGATGACGATGAAATTGCTGCTGCTAGCGTTCAGCCTGACCGCCGCCATGGGCGCCGCCGTTACCGGGGCCAACGCCGCCACGCCAGAATTGAAAGTCTCGCAATCGGTCGATATCGCGGCCACGCCGGACAAGGTCTGGGCGGTGATCAAGAACTTCAAGGATCTGACCTGGCATCCTGCGATCAAGGCTTCGGACGCGACGGCCGACAACAATGTCGGCTCAGTCCGCACGCTCGACCTGGGCGGCCCCAAGCTGGAGGAACAGCTCAAGGTCCACAGCAATGCGATGATGAGCTACACCTATAAGATCACCGACAAGCCCGACAATGTGAAGGTCGTGCCGGTCACCCATTATGAATCGACCATCAAGGTCGAAAAGACCGCGCATGGCTCCAAGGTCGTCTGGAGCGGCCATTTCCACCGCGCCGACCCGTCGGCCAAGCCCGCCGACGGCCAGGACGACCAGGCCGCGATCAAGGCCATCACCGGCATCTATCGCGGCGGCCTCGACGCGCTGAAGCAGCATGTCGAGAACGCCAGCTGAGGCATGAACGATCTACCGGCAGCCCGAAACCGGGCTGCCGGCAACGGCAACGCCTACATCTGCGCGCCGAGTTGCCAGGGCTGGAACTCCTCGTCGCCGAAGCCCAGCGCCTCGCTCTTGGTCGGCCGGCCGGAGGCGGTGGCGAGCACGAGGTCGAAGATCTCCTTGCCCATCGCTTCGACCGAAGCGCCGCCATCGGCGATCGGGCCGCAATCGATGTCCATATCGTCGGTCATGCGGCGGTAGAGCGGCGTGTTGGTGGCGAGCTTCAAGGACGGCGCCGGCTTGCAGCCGAAGACCGAGCCGCGTCCCGTGGTGAAGCAGATCATGGTGGCGCCGCCCGCGACCTGGCCCGTGGCCGAGACCGGGTCGTAGCCGGGCGTATCCATGAAGACGAAGCCGCGCTTCTCGACCGGTTCGGCATATTTCACGACATCGATGAGGTTGGTGGTGCCGCCCTTGGCGACCGCCCCCAGGGATTTTTCGAGGATGGTGGTGAGGCCGCCCGCCTTGTTGCCGGGCGACGGGTTGTTGTCCATCGAGCCGTTGTTGCGGGCGGTATAATCCTCCCACCAGCGGATGCGCTCAATCAGCTTCTCGCCGACTGCGCGGCTTTCGGCCCGGCGTGTCAGCAGATGTTCGGCGCCATAGATCTCGGGCGTCTCCGACAGGATGGCCGAGCCGCCGTGCCGGACTAGGAGATCGACCGCCGCCCCCAGCGCCGGATTGGCGGTGATGCCGGAATAGCCGTCCGAGCCGCCGCATTGCAGCGCCAGCGTCAGGTGGCTCGCCGGCACGGCGATACGCCGGGTGCGCTCGGCCTCGGGCAGCATGGCGCGGAGGCGGGCGACCCCCTCGCGCATGGTGTTGATGGTGCCGCCGCTCTCCTGGATCGTCATGGTTTCGAGCAAGGCACCGGTCTTGAGTCCACCCGCCTGCATGAGGCCGGCGATCTGGTTCGCCTCGCAGCCCAAGCCCAGGATCAGCACGCCGGCGAAATTCGGGTGACGGGCATAGCCGGCGATGGTCCGGCGCAACTGGTCGACCGGCTCGCCGCTCGAGGCCATGCCGCAGCCGGTGCCGTGCGTGATGGCAACGACGCCGTCGATATGCGGGTAGTCGCCGAGCTCCTTCTCGATCTCGCGCGCGATGCGGCGAGCAACGGTGGCGGAGCAATTGACGCTGGTGAGGACACCGAGATAGTTGCGGGTGGCGACCCTGCCGTCGGCGCGCACGATGCCGTCGAAATGCGCCTGCTCCGCTTCCGGCACGAAATCGGTGGGCTTGGCGTCGGCGCCGAAAGCGTAATCGCGATCGAACGAGCCCATCGCCATATTGTGGGTATGAATATGCTCGCCCACCGCGATAGGAGCGGTCGCGAAGCCGATGATCTGATTATATTTCCGGACCGGCTCGCCGGCCACGATCGGCGCCGTCGCGAATTTGTGCCCGGCCGGGACGAAGCCCAGCAGCGTCACGCCTGCTTCCGGCACGTTTGTGCCCGCGAGCAGGTCGACGCGCGCGACGGCGACGGTGTCGGCGGGGTGGAGGCGGATGGAAAGCGGCGGCATGGCGAACTCCCGGATCGGACTTTTGCCGCCGAGAGTACGCCACGCGCCTTGATCGGCCAGCTGCTAAATCAGCTCTTCAGCTCTGACAGCACATCCTCGCCAGGCGCCACGCGGCCGCCCAGATACTTGCCGAAGAACTGCTCCATCGCGCGGTAGAAGGCGAACCGGTTTTCCTCGTTGTGGAAGCCGTGGCCCTCATTGTCCTTGACCATGTAGGGCACGTCGATGCCGCGCGCCTTCAGGGCCGCGACCATCTGGTCCGATTCCGCCTTGTTGACGCGCGGATCATGGGCGCCCTGGGCGATCAGCAGCGGCGTCCTGATCTTGTCGACGCTGTTGATCGGCGATTGCGCCTTCATCTTCTCCTCGCCGGCCTCGTCATGGGTATAGCCGATCATCTCCTCCATCATCTTGCGGCCATTCTCCCAATAGGGCGGGATGGTCTTCATGAAGGTCTGGAGATTGGCGACGCCGACATAATCGACGGCGGCGGCATAGAGATCGGGCGTGAAGGTGACGCCGGCGAGCGTCGCATAGCCGCCATAGGAGCCGCCATAGATGCCGACGCGCTTCGGATCGGCGATGCCGCGCTTGACCATCTCCTGGACGCCGTCAGTGATGTCGTCCTGCATGGTCCGGCCCCATTGGCCGAAGCTCGCCTCCCAGAATTTCCGGCCATAGCCGGTCGAGCCGCGGTAGTTCATCTGCAGCACGGCATAGCCGCGATTGGCCAGGAACTGGACCTCGGGATTGAAGCCCCAATCGTCGCGCACCCACGGGCCACCATGCGGATTGACTACCAGCGGCAGATTCTTGGCCTCGATTCCGACCGGCAGGGTCAGATAGCCATGGATCTCGAGCCCGTCGCGCGCCTTGTAGGTAATCGGCTGCATCTCGGCCAACTCATCGGGTTTGAGCCAGGGGGCCGGGGTTGCGACGTGAGTCAACGCCTTGGTCTTGGTGTCGTAGAGGTAATAATCGCCGCGCGTCCTGTCGCCCGAAGTCTTGACCAGATATTTCGTCTCCGCGCGATCGGTGCTGGCGATATTGACCTCGAGGCCGGGCAGCTTGGCTTCGAGATCCTGCTGCAGCGCCTCGCGCTCCTTGTCGAAGAAGACGTAGTGGCGCTTGTCGGCGATATAGACGGCGCCGGTCAGCTTCTTGCGGGCTTCCGACGCGATGGCGCCTTCGACATCGACCTCGGGATTCTCGTAAAGGAGCTTCAGCTCCTTGCCGGTCGCCGGGTCGAGCTCGACCAGAGCCGCCTTGTCGCGACCGATGTTCGAGGTGGCGATCAGATGCTTGTCGTCGAAGGTGAAGAGCTGCGGCGACACGCTTTCGCGGAAATTCGTCTCGACCACAACCTTGAACGGATCCTTGGCGGTGGCCCGGTAGAGCAGCTTGGTATTGACGCCGTCGCTCTCGGTCTCGATCCGGATGACGCCCTTGTGGTCGGTCTGGTAGCCATCGACATTGCCGGGATTCTGCACCAGCAGCTCGAGCTTGCCGGTCTCGACATCGGCGCGGAAGGCATCGAACGCCTTGGGATCGCGCTTGTTGTCCGTGATGATGATGTGGCGCGGATCATCGCGCGGCACATCGACGATATCGGCCCTGACCCCGTCCCACGGCGTCATCGCGATCAGGCCGGTGCCGTCGCGCTTGACCGAGAACAGCTTGAAATTCTCATCGCCCGCCGTGTCCTGGGCGTAGACGATACGGTCGTCGGTGGTCCAGGTGAAGTTGCGGATATCGCGCGCCGTGTCGGCGGTGATGCGCACCGGCTCGGTTTCGCCGATCTTCTGAACCCAGACATTGAGGCGGTTGTTCCAGGGCGCCAGATAGGCGATGTAGTCGCCGGCAGGCGAAAGCTGATGGGCGGCCTGGATCGGGTTCTTGAAGAACTCCTTGACGTCGATCAGCGGCGGCTCCGCCGCACGCGCGGTTCCGGCGCCGGCGACGAGCAGGGCGGCGGCAAGGATGGCGGAAGCGGAAGTGTTCATGAGGGGCCTTTCGAGGACGGACCCGGTGAAATCGGGCATGGTTTCGGGCTGAGGCGCAAGGTTGGCGGGGTTCGCCGGTTCGGCAAGTGAATTTGCTGTAATGCGGTAAGCATGAGGAGAAGTGTCATGGCCAAGGCAGTGGTGCTGGTGAGCGGCGGGCTCGATTCAGCGACGGTGGCGGCGATCGCTCAGTCTATGGGTTTCGAAGTCTACGCCCTGTCCTTCGATTACGGCCAGCGCCACCGGTTGGAATTGGAGGCGGCCCAGCGCGTGGTCAAGGCCCTCGGCATCGCGCATCATGCCGTCTGCAAGATCGATCTGCGGCAGTTCGGCGGCTCGGCCCTGACCGACGATATCGAGGTGCCGAAGCACCGCGACATGGAATCGATGAAGCACGGCATTCCCTCGACCTACGTACCCGCGCGCAACACCATCTTTCTCAGCTTCGCGCTCGCCTATGCCGAGGTTAGCCAGGCCCAGGACATCTTCATCGGCGTCAATGCGCTCGATTATTCGGGATATCCGGATTGTCGGCCGGAATATATCCACGCCTTCGAGACGCTCGCCAACCTCGCCACCAAGGCCGGCGTCGAGGGTGCCCAGAAGCTCAAGATCCACGCACCGCTGATGACGCTCGACAAGGCCGGCATCGTCAAGCGCGGGACCGAGCTCGGCGTCGATTTCAGCCTCACCCTCTCCTGCTACGATCCGATGCCGCCCAATCTCGCCTGCGGCGCCTGCGATTCCTGCTTGTTACGCCGCAAGGGCTTCGCCGAGGCCGGCGTGCCGGACCCGACGCGTTACCGCACGGCTTGACAGCGCGCTAAGCGCGAGACACGGTCGGAGCCAATAATAAGCCGGGAGGGCGAACTATCATGGATCTCCGCTACACCGCCGAGGAGCTCGGCTTCGCCGAAGAGGTCAGGAGCTGGGTCAAGGCTAATCTGTCACCCTCGACGCGCGACAAGGTGCTGAACGCCAAACACCTCGAAAAGCATGATTATGTCGATTGGCACCGCAAGCTCCATGAGCGCGGCTGGGTCGTGCCGAGCTGGCCCGTGCAGTATGGCGGCACCGGCTGGACCACGATCGAGCGGCATCTGTTCGAGGAGGTGCTGACCGAGGAAGGAGCACCGGAGGTTATCTCCTTCGGCGTGCGCATGATCGGGCCGGTGCTGATGGCGTTCGGCAGCGACGCGCAGAAGGGCCACTATCTGCCGCGCATCCGCAGCGGCGAGGATTGGTGGTGCCAGGGCTTCTCCGAGCCCGGCTCCGGCTCCGATCTCGCTTCGCTCCGCACCAAGGCGGTGCTGGAAAGCGATCACTGGATCGTCAACGGCCAGAAGACCTGGACCACGCTCGCCCAACATGCCGACATGATCTTCTGCCTGGTGCGGACCGATCCCGCGGCCAAGAAGCAGATGGGCATCTCCATGCTGCTGATCGACATGAAGTCGCCCGGCGTCACGGTCCGGCCGATCATCACCATCGACGGCGCCCATGAGGTCAACGAGGTGTTCTTCGACGATGTGAAGGTGCCGAAGGAGAATCTGGTCGGCGAGGTCAATAAGGGCTGGGACTATGCCAAGTTCCTGCTTTCGCACGAGCGCACCGGCATCGCCCGCGTCGGCCGTTCCAAGCGCGAGCTGGAACGATTGAAGCACATCGCCAAGACCGAGCAGGTCGACGGCGTGCCGCTGATCGAGACCCGCGCCTTCCGCGAGAAGATCGCAGCGTTGGAGATCGACCTGATGGCGCTCGAGATCAGCGGCATGCGCATGCTCGCCGCCGCCCAGGAGGGCAAGGCGCCCGGACCCGAGGCCAACATGCTGAAGATCACCGGCTCGGTCATCCAGCAGCGCCTGTCCGAGCTGATGATGGAGGCGGTCGGACCCTATGCCCTGCCCTTCGATCCCGATGCGCGCGAGCTCGGCTGGAACGGCACGCCGATCGGGCCGGATTACGCGGCCCCGCTGGCGCCGGATTATTTCAACTACCGGAAGACTTCGATCTACGGCGGATCGAACGAGATCCAGCGGAACATCCTGTCCAAGGCCAAGCTGGGCCTCTGAACTTCCCCACGTCCTGAACATTGATCGGCGCGGGGGACATCGGATCGCCCGAAGCGGCAGATCCCGACCCGCGCCCGACGGAGCTTCTATCGATCATGGATTTCAATCTGAGCGACACGCAACGGATGCTGGAGGATACGGCGGTCCGGCTGGTCCGGGAACGCTACGGCTTCGAGGAGCGCACCCGCATCCTCGCCAGCCCGGACGGGTTCTCGCGCGAGCTGTGGGCGCTGTTCGCCGAGCTGGGCCTGCTCGGCATCGAGGTGCCGGAGGAGCATGGCGGCATCGGCGGCCAGTTCCAGGATCTGGCCATCGTGCTCGAAGCTTTCGGCCGCGGGCTGGTGGTCGAGCCCTACCTGCCGACCGTGGTGCTGGGCGGCGGCATCGTCGGCCTGGCCGGTAGCGAGGCGCAGAAGACGGATATCCTGCCGCGCATGGCCGAAGGCAAGCTGATGCTGGCGCTCGCCCATGGCGAGCCGAAATCGCGCTACACGCTGAACCATGTCGAGACCCGCGCGGTCAGGATCGGCGACAAGTTCAAGCTCGACGGCGCCAAATCGGTCGTGCTCGGCGGCGATTGCGCCGATCTCTTCATCGTCTCGGCGCGCAGCTCCGGCGGCACCCTCGACAAGACCGGCCTGTCGCTGTTCCTGGTCGAGCGCGGCACGCCGGGCCTTGAGGTCCGGGCCTATGCCAATGTCGACGGCACGCGCGCCGCGGAAGTGACCCTCACCGGCGTCGAGGTGCCGGAAACCGCACTTCTAGGGCCTCTCGGCGCCGCTTATCCCTTTATCGAGCATGCGATCGATCGCGGTATCGCGGCCCTCTGCGCCGAGGCGGTGGGCGCGATGGCGGCGCTCAACGACCTGACGCTCGACTATCTCAAGACGCGGACGCAGTTCGGCACGCCGATCGGCAGCTTCCAGGTGCTGCAGCACCGGATGGTCGACATGACGGTGGCCCTGGAGCAGGCGAGCTCGCTCGCGATCCTGGCCGCCGACCGGGCCAGCGACCCGAAATCGTCGGAACGGCGCAAGGCGATTTCCGGCGCCAAGGTGCAAATCGGCAAGGCCGGGCGCCTCATCGGCCAGGAATCAGTGCAGATGCATGGCGGCATTGGACTCACCATGGAATATTCAGCCGGACATTACTTCAAGCGCCTGACCGTGATCGACCGGCTGTTCGGAGACGTCGACCATCATTTGTCGCGTTTCGCGGATGCCTGAGAATCCTATAAGGATAGGGTTTTCCCTGTCGGCCCGGTGATGTCGAGACCATGAGCGAACGCCAGATCCAGCCGGTGCGCGGCGTTCCGCTCGAATACCGCCATGTCCCGTCGCCGCCGGGCGCGCCCACCCTCGTCTTCCTGCATGAGGCGCTGGGCTCGCTCGAGCAGTGGCGGGACTTTCCCGAGCGGCTGGCGGCGGCGACCGGCCTCGGCTGGATGGCCTATTCGCGCCAAGGGCATGGCCGCTCCGGGCCGTTCGGACGGCCGCGCGACTTCGACTATCTCGACCATGAAGCGATGGACATGCTGCCGGCCATGCTGCGCGCGGCCGGGATCGAGCGGCCGATCCTGTTCGGCCATTCGGACGGCGCCACGATCGCGCTCATCTATGCCGCCAGCTCGAGCGATCCGCTCGCCGGCCTGGTAATCGAAGCCCCCCATGTGATGGTCGAGGAGGCGACGGGCCTCGGCGTGCGGGCTGCCGTCGAGCGCGCCCGCGACGGCGAACTCGTTCAACGGCTCGGCAAATATCACGACCGCCCCGAAATTCTATTCGAGGCCTGGCATAAGATCTGGCTCGATCCGGGCTTCGAACATTGGACCATCGAGCATCGGCTGCCCGCGATCGTGACGCCGATCCTGCAGATCCAGGGCACGTTGGACCAGTACGCGACGCTCAGCCATCTGGAATCGATCGCCCAGCTATCAGGCGGCCCGGTCGACACTTTGGTGCTCGACGATATCGGCCATGTCCCGCATCAGGAGGCTCCCGACCGGGTGATCGAGGAGAGCGCCGCCTTCGTCCGCAAGCTCGGCCGCGCCTGACCGCGCTCAGCAGGGCGGCCATGCGGCTTTGGGCGCTTTTGCAGAAAGGCCGGGATCTCCACCTTTCCTCTAACCCAAGGAGTCCCCATGACCGCGCCGCGCCCCGGTGTCTTCACCGCGATGACCAGAGGTTTCAGCCTCTGCTGCCCGAATTGCGGCAAGGGCGCGCTCTTTCGCTCGCTGCTGAAGCTCACCGACAATTGCCCGGTCTGCGGCGAGAAGCTGGGCGACATCCGGGCCGACGACGTGCCGGCCTATTTCACCATCCTGATCGTGGGGCATATCGTCGTGCCGGCCCTCTTGATCGCCGAACGCTATGATTTCTCGAGCTGGGCCGAGCTTAGCGTCGCGGTCCCCGCGACGCTGGCACTGACCTGGCTGCTGTTGCCGCGCGTCAAGGGTGCCATCGCCGCCCTGCTCTGGCACCTCAATCTGCGCGATGGAGCGCCGGCTTAAAGCCGTGCCCGGCACGCCGTTTATCGCGAGATCCGTTACTTGATTCATCTATAATTAGCATGCCGCAAGCATGGTGGCCGGAGCGTAGAACGCGTCCTGATCGATATCCGATCGAAAGAGGTTGAACCATGTCGATAGCAAGTATCGGAAGCACCCCGGCCGCCCCAGTTCCGGTCCCCGCCAAGACGGCACCAGCCGACAGCACCGGCGCGGTGAGCAGCGCCCCGGCCACGACCAACACGACGACACCGCCAGCCGCGCCCGCAGTGGGATTTGCCGCGACGAAATTGGCCCAAGCCCGCTATCTCAAGACCGGAATCGACAAGGATGCGGCTGCGGGCGATCCGGATCATGACGCCCCGGCCTCGAAGCGCCTGACGGTGCCGTCGGCGAGTCAGGCCGTCGCTTCGGCCGTCCCGACCGTGAATGCAGTCTCGACCGGGCCCAGCACGACCGCCGCCGCAGCGGCCGGCGCTTACTCGACCGCCGCACCCAAGAAATAAGTCGACATTGAATGACCTCATCCGGCCCCAACCGCCGGGGCCGGATGAGTCTTGCCTAAGCTCTATTTCGCTCGGCTGTTCGATGACGCATAGATGCCGATGCAGCCGTTCGGGCAGATCGTGTTGGTCAAGCCGGCCCCGAGCGGGACGAAGATCCGATTGGAAATCGGGTCGGCCGCAACCGAATGCGCGCCGGGAACGAGCGGGATCTTCTCGTCGAACTTGAGCGTATCGGCGTGGATGATGCCGAGCGAGGTCGGTACGTTGGTCTGGCCGGCCGCGTAGTAGTTATTGTCTCCCGGATTGAACCAGACCTCGTCATTGCCCTTGATCGGGAATGTGGCGAGCTTTTGTCCGCTGATCAGGCTGATGACTTGCGCCGATAGCGGCGTGGCATTGGCGTCGTTGGTCGCCGAGCAGCCGAGCAATGCCTGGTTGTTCGGGCCGATCGCCATGCCGGTCGGCTGGCAGCCGGTGATGGTGAAGACCTTCTCGACAGTGAAGGTGCGCGGATCGATCACGACCGTAGCGCCCTTGTTCTCGTTGGTCCCGTCCTGCGGGATATCGAGATAGAACAGGCCGGTACTGCGGTCATATTGAGATTGCTCGATACCGTTGGTCGCGGCCGGCAGCTTGATCGACCGTCCCGCGGACGTGACCGAGGTCGAGCCGTCGAAGGTGATCTGTCCCAGGATCTGATGGGCGCCGGTCTTGTCCGGTACGGCCGAGATCAAGCTGATGAAGGGGAATGGCGTCTCGGCGTCATTGGCAATCAGCACCACCTGATCGACCGGATCGAAGCTGCCCTCGTCCGCCCGCTGCGTGCCGCCGGTGGGGATGATATCCGTGACCTGGTGGCTGGCGATGTTGATGACCTTGACCGTGCTATTGCCATCGCCGGCCCAGATTTCGCTGTGATTGACGATGACGATCCCGTCCGGTCCGGACGCGCTGTGGCTCGCCTTGGCACCGGCGAAACCCGGTACCTGGAAGGCCAGGCTGATCTGCCGGGGAAAGGCCGGGTTGAGCACGCCATCGACGAATTCATCGTCGTTCAGCGCGAAGACATCGACGCTGGCGTTGGTCCGGTCGGCAAAAGCATAGATCCCTGCATCGGCATCGAGTGCGCTGATATCAAAGGTACCGATACTCTGGTTGCCGGGCAGGGAAAAGCTGCCGATCAGCTGGAACGCTTCGTCCACGGCCGGTGCCGGCGTCGCCGCCCAGCTCGGCCCGGCGAAACAGGCGGCTGAAAGCAGCAACGCGAACTTGGGGAAAGATCGAACCGAAGGGATCGTAACTTTGGCAAGTTCTGATAAAATCTTCATTTGTTCCTCCAGGCGTGAGAACAGATTACAGCTTGCTTACAAAGAATAAGTGCGCTGTTCCCGATCTCCGATTTCAGACAAGCCCTTATGTTCGCCCGAACATGCGGTGAGGTGTGGCAAAAATGGAGCTGAAGCCGATTGATTATTATTCTCAATATACTGGCGGTAACTCTTTACCACCAGACAAGAGATGGCGGACCGCGCCTACCATGACGCGGTCCGCGCCGCCGTCAGAACGGCGTGACTGAATTATCCACTTCGCCGCTGAACAGGAAGGGCAGCACAGGGATCTGCTCCTTCCGAACGGCGTCGAGCTTGTTGGCGTCGAGACCCAGCACCTTGACGATCGTGGGTGCCACCTGCTGGTTGGTCACGGCACTTTTGACGGTAGCGCGCTGCATGCCGTCGAGAGACAGGAGCAGCGCCGTATGCACGTCATCCTCGTTGAAGCCGCCATGCTCGGACAGCTTGGTGCCGCCGGTGAAGATCACGCCGGTATTGGTCTTCAGCACGATGTCCGGCGTGCGGGGATCGACGGCGGGGCTGTTGAACTTGTTGCGCAGCGCCTGGCCGGAGAAGATTTCCTGAATGCCGAGCGCCTCCTGGTTGGCCGGCTGGCTCAGGGTCGCCACGGCCCCCGGTGCCAGCGACGGATCGGCAAGCCAGATCAGCGAGCCGTCGTCGGAAATGTCGAACACGTCCGCGGCTCCGATCGTCTTCGCGGGTTGGCCGCCGCCGATGCCTTGACGCTTCGTGACATCGATGGGCGACTGACCGTGCTTGGCGGCGACGATGATCAGCGTCGATTCAAAGAGATGCTGCGCCTTGAGCTCACTCACCATCGCCCCGATCGAGCGGTCGATGAAGTCGAGCTGACCGACCAGCGCCTGGCCCGGCGTGCCAAGGACATCGGTGTAGCCGCCCTTGAGGCCGGTCACCGGATCGACCGCCAGCTTCTGCCCGACGCTCACCGCCTGGAAGTTCGTGCCGAACAGCGTCGGCACGCCGACCTTCTTGGTGCGGTCATGGTTGAAGCCATCGATCTGGTTGATGATCGCCTGGACATGGAGCAGATCGTAGCACTGGATATCGGCGAAGCTGTTGGTCCAGCCATCGTCCGGCGTGGCATCAGGGAACGGAACCGGCGCGCAGCCGGAGAATTGCTTCAGCGCCACCGGGGTCGAGTTGATCTCCGGACCGTAGAAATCATCGACGCCCTTGCCGCTCGGCCCGTTGGTCCATTCGTACGAGGGATGCTTGTCGGTCCAGGCCGTGCGGCCGCCGGCTTCCTTAACCACCTCGAAGATGGTGTTCACGCGCAGATATTCATGGGGCTCGATCGGCCGGCAATTGTGCTCTGGGTCGCGCACGAGAAACTTCGGATTGAGACCGCCACCGCCGTCGAGCTTGGTCAGATCGATATCCACCGCCTCGTCCCAGGCGACGTTCGTGCCGATCTTGCCTGGGCAGGCGCCGCCCGGGTTACCGAGGCCGTCGGTCTGCTGCGGCGGCGACAGGGCGCGATTATAGGTGTCGTCGTACCAGAGTCCGGTCGTGACCGGCGAGCCGCCGGTGACCAGCGCCGCCAGCCCGGGGAAGGAATCGGAAGGGGTCGAGGTCGAATTGTTCGTGTAGGTGACGCCCTGACGGCTCAGCGCGGCCAAGGTCGAATCGGGATGAGCGGTCACGTAGTTGGAGAGGTCGAGTGCATGCAGTCCGTCGACGCTGATCAGCAGCACATGCTTCACCTGATGCTTGGAGCCGAGAAGCCCGCCATCCGTGTCCGCATGAGCCGAAAGTGCTGCGAGCAGGCAGGCGCCGGCGCCTGCCGCCAAGAGTTTCTTGAGCATCATTCAACCTTTCTTTTGCAACCACTTGAGCGGACGATACTCCGCTCAAGAACAGCTCAAATTAGGAGGTTGACGTTACAGATTTCAGACAATCGGACAGCGTCCGCTATTTGCCATAGGCAAGACCGGTCACAAGATCGTGCGGATTGATACTAAGACTCGTTCTCGATCTTATGAATTGCGCGCGCCGTTTCTACGTCGCGCGCGATCTGGACCTTGAGCGCATCGAGGCCGGCGAATTTCTGCTCGGGCCGAATGCGGTCGACGAACGCGACGCGCAGATGCTGGCCATAGAGATCGCCCGCGAAATCGAGCAGATGGGCTTCGAGCCGCAGATCGGTGCCATTGACGGTCGGCCGCATGCCGAGATTGGCGATGGCACCGTGCCAGACGACGCCGTCAGGCCGCTCGATGCCGGCACGCACGGCGTAGACGCCGGGTGCCGGGCGCAGATAGTCGCTCAAGCCGACATTGGCGGTCGGGAAGCCGATCGTCCGGCCGCGCGCGTCGCCATGCTCGACCCGCCCCTCGATCTCCCAGAACCGGCCGAGCAGCTCGGCCGCCTGGCGCGGCTCGCCGGCCTGGAGATGCTCGCGGATGCTGGTCGAGGAGAAGACCGCGCCTGAGCCAGCGGCGACCGGTGCCACGATCGTGACGCCGAAACCCAGCTTGGCACCCATCTTTTCGAGCAGGGCGGCATCGCCCTTCCGTCCCTGGCCGAAGACGAAATCATAGCCGCTGACGATATGCCGGGGTGCCAATGACTGGTGCAGCACCTCGCTTACGAAATTCTCGGCGGTGCGGGCGGCGAAGGCGCGGTCGAAATGCAGGCTGACCATGAGCTGGACGCCGAGCGCTTCGAGCTGATGCGCCTTGGCGCGCAGCGGCGTCAGCCGGAAGGGCGGATCGTCGGGCCGGAACACGCTGCGCGGATGCGGCTCGAAGGTGACCACGCCGGTTGCCGCCCCCAACCTCTCAGCGATCCGGCCGGCCTCGGCGATGACCGCCTGGTGGCCGCGATGCACCCCGTCGAAATTGCCGAGCGCCAGCACCGCGCCTCGGGCATCGGGGGGAACGGAGTCGAAATGCCGGAAGAGCCGCATAGCGCCTGGGTAGCGCGAAGCGGCGGCCGGATCAAGCGGGGCCGATCAATCCTCTTCACCCGAGGACACTCCGCCGCTGGAGCCGGATCGAAACGGGTGAAATCCATCCATTTCGTGAATCCATCTCTTTTCAAACAGTTAGAGTACGATTCACATATTGGCTGTTTCCAGCCAATATGATCGTGCTCTAGTGTCCCGCGCCAGGACAGCCCATCTCCAGCGAGGCACTTTTGGACTCCAACAGCACGCCGCCCTTGCGCGATGTCTGGTACTACGCGATCCCGAGCGAGCGCCTGAAACCGGGCAAGATGGTTCCCAAGATCATCATGGAAGAGCCGATCCTGTTCGGCCGCGGCAATGACGGCAAGGCCTTCGCGCTCGTCGATATCTGTCCGCACCGCGCGATCCCGCTGCGCTTCGGCAAGTTCGACGGCTGCGAGATCGAGTGCTGCTATCATGGCTGGCGCTTCAACACCGAAGGCACCTGCACCGCCATCCCGTCGCTGGTCGAGGAGCAGCGGCCGGATCTCCAGAAGATTAAGGTCCGCGCCTATCCGATCGAAGAGGTCCAAGGCGGGGTCTGGATCTTCATGGGCGAGAATCCCGTGGGCGCGCCGCCGGTGCCGGTCCTGCCGGAGCTCGACGGCGAAGTGCCGAAGATGGTCAAGACCATGATGTTCGAGGGCAGCATCGATCACGCCGTCATCGGCCTGGTCGACCCTTCGCACGCGACCTTCGTGCACAAGGCCTGGTTCTGGCGCTCGCCCAAATCGATCCGCAACAAATCCAAGGTGTTCGAGACCTCGGATTGGGGCTTCACCATGAAGCGCCACCCGCCCTCTTCCAACAGCCGCGCCTATGCGCTCTTGGGCGGTCAGAAGGAGACCGAGATCGTCTTCCGCCTGCCGGGCGTGCGCTACGAGCACATCAAGGCCGGCAGCCACGTCATGTGCCACATGACGACGCTGACGCCGATCGACGGGACCCACACCGAGATCAACCATTCGATCTTTTGGACCATGCCCTGGCTGACGCCGTTCCGGCCGCTGTTTTGGCCCTTCGTCAAGGCGTTCCTGCGCCAGGACCGCGACGTGATCGCGCAGCAGCAGCTCGGCCTCAAATACAATCCCCAGCTCCTGCTGCTGGGCGACCCGGACGTGCAGGCGCGCTGGTACTTGCGCCTCAAGAACGAGTTCGTCCGCGCCAAGGAGGAAGGCCGCGCCTTCGTCAATCCGATCAAGGGGCGGACGCTGGAGTGGCGGAGCTAGGCACGAAAATGGGCCGTCCAAATCTGCGAACGCTTGGACTCCTGTCGTTTTGCCTGTTCGCCATTTACCTGCTTCGATTGAGCTATCATAGCGGCTCTTTTGGGGGACGGCCAACCGAGCCCGAAGCTGCTGCGGCCGCCTTGCACACTTTGGTAAAAACGTCGCTTCCAGACGAGATCGCAGCGTGCATAAGCTTCGGCGGTCCTCTTGAGCATGACTTTCCGCAAGGGTTCGTCGGCGACCTCATGCGGACCTTTCCCGGGCTGCACGCGGGATCGGCGTGCGAATACGATCCGAAGACGAGGGCATTTTATCTGAAAGAGACTGGCAAGCAGATCACGATGGTCTCATGCGTAGCGATGACGTCCGCGCCAATTTCCCCCACGCAGGCCGATGCTACGCTTATCGAGTGCGATATCAGGAGAGGCCCGCTTAACGGAGAAGGGCGAGGTTTCGAGGTGCGCCGCTCGCTACTCGGCACCATCTCCGTAAATGACCTTGGCTCGCTCTGGGTCTCTTAAGGCAGCGCCTTTTCCTCCTGCTGCTCGACTGGCCCCTCGTCCCGCGCGACGTAAGACGCGAAGCAGGCGGCCAGCTCGTCCGGGATACCCGGCGCCTCGGATGTCACCCAGTCCCTGATCTCGTCCTCCTCGTTCGTCCGCGCCACGCCGCCCCAGATGATTACGTCGCGGGCGGTCAGCGGATCGCCGGCATAGAGCTGTAGCCCGTCATCGGGCACCGGCGTTTCGAGATAGAGGATGCGCCATCTGCCGCTCCGGAAGGACTGGATCGGCTCGCCCGGCTTGGTGTGAGTGCGCTTGGCGATGATGGGGGCGAGCTTGGCGGCCTGATCCGCCGCCAGGCTGCGATCGATGCTGTTGTCGCATTCCTCGGCCCGAGCCGTGACGCAAGCGAGCAGCAGCGCCGCGCCCGCGAGGAGCAGCCTCACTTGCCCCGCTTGCGCAGCAGCGCCGACAGCTCGCCGACGACGCCGCGGCGGAAGGTCAGCACGACGATGACGAAAACGACGCCCTGGATCACCGTGACCCAGGAGCCGAATTCCGACAGATAGGTCTCGATGAAGACCCAGATGGCGGCGCCCACGACCGGGCCGAAGGCGGTGCCGACGCCGCCGATGAGGGTCATCAGCACGACCTCGCCCGAGGTCTGCCATTCGACATCGGTCAGGGATGCGATCTGGAAAACGAGCGCCTTCGTCGAGCCGGCGAGCCCGGCCAAGCCCGCCGACAAAGTGAAGGCCACCAGCTTGTACTGATCGACCCGATATCCCAGCGAGATCGCGCGCGGCTCGTTCTCGCGGATCGCCTGCAGCACCTGGCCGAAGGGCGAATGGATGACGCGGTAGATCAGGCCGAAGCCCAAAAGGAAGATCGCCAGCACGAAATAATACATGACATAGGGCTGGCCGAGGTCGATGAAGCCCAGGAACATGCCGCGCGGCACGCCCTGGATGCCGTCCTCGCCATGGGTGAAGCTCGCCTCCAGCGCCACGAAGAACAGCATCTGCGCCAGCGCCAGCGTGACCATGGCGAAATAGATGCCCTGGCGACGGATCGCCAGCCCGCCGAAGACCACGCCGAGCCCGGTCGCGGCCGCCGTGCCGAGCAGGATCGCCAGCTCCGGCGGCCAGCCCCAGACCTTGGCCGCGTGCGCCGTGACATAGGAAGCCCAGCCGAAGAAGGCGGCATGGCCGAAGGACAGCAGCCCGACATAGCCCAGCAGCAGATTGAAGGCGCAGGCGAAGAGCGCGAAGCACAGCACCTTCATGAGGGCGACCGGATAGATCAGAGCCGGCGCGGCGATGGCGAGCAGTAGCAGGGCCACAAGCAGCAGCCGCTGCGTCGCGGGCCTGCGCGAGACCGGATGCGGGGTCGCGAGCATGGTCATGGCTTAGGCTCGCCCGAACAGGCCGGCGGGGCGGATCAGCAGCACGATCGCCATGATCACGAAGATCACGGTGTTGGACGCCTCCGGCCAGAACACCTTGGTCAGCCCTTCGATGATGCCGAGGCCGAAGCCGCTGACGACCGCCCCCATGATCGAGCCCATGCCGCCGATCACGACCACGGCGAAAACGACGATGATGATGTTCGAGCCCATGATCGGGGTGACATGCAGGATGGGCGCGGCCAGCACGCCGGCCAAGGCCGCGAGCGCCACGCCGAGTGCGTAGGTGAGCGTGATCATGCGCGGCACGTTGATGCCGAAGGCCTGGACCAGCGCCGGATTCTCGGTCGCGGCGCGGAGATAGGCGCCGAGCCGCGTCCGCTCGATCGCGTACCAGGTGGCGAAGCAGATGATGAGCGAGGCGACGATGACCCAGCCGCGATAGAGCGGCAGGAACATGAAACCGAGATTGACGCCGCCGCGCAGCAGGTCGGGGATGGCATCGTAGGATTGCCCGGAGACGCCGTAATAGTTCCGGAACACGCCTTCGATGATGAGGGCGAGGCCGAAGGTCAGGAGCAGCCCGTACAGCGGGTCGAGCTTGTAGATCCGGTGGACCAGCGTCCGTTCGAGCAGGATTCCGAACAGGCCGATGATGAGCGGGCTCAAGACGAGCGCCGGCCAGTAGCCGATACCGAGCTGGCTCAGCAGCAGCCACGCGGCGAAGGCGCCCATCATGTAGAGCGCGCCATGGGCGAAGTTGATGATGTTGAGCAGGCCGAAGATCACCGCCAACCCCAGGCTGAGCATGGCGTAGAAGGCGCCATTGATCAGCCCGAGCAGCAGTTGCCCGAAAAGCGCCGGATAAGGGACGCCGAAGAAAGTGGCCATGATCTCGCGCCTGCCCTACACGCTCAGCCCTTCTTCACCAGCGGGCACTCGCTCTCGCTCAAGGGCCGCGTCACCTCCGCGGCCGGAATCTCGCGGACGAGCTTGTAATAGTCCCACGGGCCCTTGGATTCCTCCGGCTTCTTGACCTGGAACAGATACATGTCGCGGACGACCTTGCCGTCCTCGCGCACCTGGCCGTTCTTGGTCATGAAGTCGTTGACCGGGGTCTTGCGCATCTCGGCCATCACCTTGTCGGAATCGGTCGAGTTCACCGCCTTGACCGCCTTGAGGTAATGCATGGCGGCACCGTAGAGGCCGGCCTGCGCCATGGTCGGCTCATACTTGTTGCGCTCGAAGAAACGCTTGGACCAGGCGCGGGTCTCGTCGTTCTGATCCCAATAGAAGGATTCGGTCAGCTGCAGCCCCTGCGCGGTCTTGAGGCCGAGCGCATTGATGTCGCTGATGAAGATCAGCATGCCGGCGAGGGTCTGGCCGCCCTGGGTGATGCCGAACTCGGCCGCCTGCTTGATCGAGGTGATCGTGTCGCCGCCGGCATTGGCGAGGCCGATGACCTTGGCGCCCGAACCCTGGGCCTGCAGCAGGAAGGATGAGAAATCGGCGGTGTTCAACGGAACGCGGACCTTGCCCGCGACCTTGCCGCCATTCTCCAGCACGACCTTCTCGGTGTCGCGCTCCAGCGCCTGGCCGAAAGCGTAGTCGGCGGTGATGAAGAACCAGCTGGTCCCGCCGCCCTTGGTGATCGACGAACCGGTACCGCGCGCCAGCGCGTAGGTGTCGTAGGTCCAGTGGATCGTGGTCGGCGTGCATTTCGAACCGGTGATGTCGGAGCTGCCCGGGCCGGAGAAGATCGCGATCTTGTGCTTGGCCCCGGCGACGCCGGCGACGGCCAGCGCCACGCCCGAGCTCGGCACGTCCATGATCACGTCGACATGGTCCTGATCGTACCATTGGCTGGCGATCTGGCTGCCGATATCGGCCTTGTTCTGATGATCGGCGCTGACCAGCTCGATCTTGGCGCCGCCGATGGCGCCGCCCATATCCTCGATCGCCATGCGCACGGCATCGACGCCGCCGGGGCCGGACAGATCCTTGTAGAGGCCGGACTGATCGTTCAAGACGCCGATCTTGACGCTGGTGACCTGCGCCTCGGCACTACCGAAGGCGAGGCAGCTCGATGCCAGCAAGGCCGCACATACCGACTTCCGCATGGTTAATTCCCTCCCCAAGAAGATGCTCGCTCACACGCCGAGATAGGCGTGGAGCTTGTCTGTATTTTCAGCGACGTCCCGGTTGGCGATCATATCGATCACCCGCCCATGCTCGACCACGTAATGCCGGTCCGCGACCGTGGCCGCGAACCGGAAATTCTGCTCGACCAGCAGAATGGTGAACCCCTTGGCCTTGAGCGCCCGGATGACCTCGCCGATGCGCTGAACGATGACCGGCGCCAGCCCTTCCGACGGCTCGTCGAGCATCAGCAGATTGGCGCCCGTCCTGAGGATGCGGCCGATCGCCAGCATCTGCTGCTCGCCGCCGCTGAGCTTGGTGCCCGGGCTGCGCTTGCGTTCCAAGAGGTTGGGGAAGATCTCGTAGATCTCGGCGACGCTCATGCCGCCCGGCCGGACCACCGGCGGCAGCATCAAATTTTCCTCGACCGAAAGGCTGGCGAAGATGCCGCGCTCTTCCGGGCAATAGGCGATGCCGCGCCGGGCGATGAGGTTGGAGCGGAGGCCGCGCACCTCCTGCCCTTCGAACCGGATCGAGCCCTGCGTCCGGCCGAGTATGCCCATGATCGCGCGCAGCGTCGTGGTCTTGCCGGCGCCGTTGCGGCCGAGCAGCGTCACCACCTCGCCCGGCGCGATACTGAAGCCCATGCCGTGCAGCACATGGGATTCGCCGTACCAGCCTTCGAGCGACTGGATCTCGAGCAGCGGGCTCGTGGCGCTACCGTCAAGCATGACCGGTGCCGACATAGGCTTCGACCACGGCCGGATGGCGTGAGACGTCGGCATAGACGCCTTCGGCCAGCACCTCGCCGCGCGCCAGCACGGTGATCGTGTCGGAAAGATTGGCCACGACCGAGAGATTATGCTCGACCATCAGCACGGTGCGGTCGGCCGAGACGCGCTTGATGAGCTTGGCGATACGCTCGATATCCTCGGTGCCGAGCCCGGCCATCGGCTCGTCGAGCAACAGCAGCTCGGGCTCCAGTGCCAGCGTCGTGGCGATTTCCAAGGCGCGCTTGCGGCCATAGGCGAGTTCGCCCGCTTGAGTCTCGGCGAAATCGGCGAGGCCGACCCAGTCGATCAGCTCCAGCGCGCGCGGATCGAGCCGGTCCAGCACCCGGTCCGAGCGCCAGAAATGGAAAGAGTTGCCGAGTTGGCGCTGCAGCGCCACGCGCACATTCTCGCGCACGCTCAGATGCGGGAACACCGCCGAGATCTGGAATGAGCGGACGATGCCGCGCCGGGCGAGATCGGCCGGCTTGACCCGGGTCACGTCATCGCCGTTGAAGACGATCTTGCCGCCGCTCGGCTGGAGGAACTTGGTCAGAAGATTGAATACGGTCGTCTTGCCGGCGCCGTTCGGGCCGATCAGCGCGTGGATATGCCCGCGCCGGATCTTGAGATTCACGTCGCGAACGGCGCTGAACCCAAGGAAATCCTTGCTCAGCCCCTGGGTTTCCAGAATCCAGTCGCTCACGCCGAAGCCATCCCCCCACAGCAGATTCTTGTCGTTCGTTGGCGGCAGCTCCGCGCTGCGGAAGCTACCGAATGCGCCCTTTTAAAACAAGGCCGGCGCGCCGGCTTGCCAAGCGGCGCGTGAAAGAGTGAAGTGCCCGCCCCTTTCGCTGGACGGAAACAGGCCATGACCGATACGCCGCTCGCCCTGGACGAGCTGCTGCAGGCGATCGCCTTCGATGCCGCCGGCCTCGTGCCCGCGATCGCCCAGCAGCACGATACCGGCGAGATCCTGATGCTGGCGTGGATGAACCGCGACGCCGTGCGCGCCAGCCTGGAGACCGGCCGCGCCGTCTATTGGTCGCGCTCGCGCCAGCAGCTCTGGCGCAAAGGCGAGACCTCTGGTCAGGTCCAGAAGCTGGTGGCGATGCGCCTCGATTGCGACGGCGACGCGCTCATCGTGCTGGTCGACCAGCCCGGCGTCGCCTGCCATACCGGCCGCCGCTCCTGCTTCTTCCGCGAAGCCAAGGCAGGCGGCTGGGAGACCATTGCCGAGGTCGAGATCGATCCCGATTTGCTTTACGGCAAAGGCTAATCCGCCGATATCACCGGGCAGACGAGGCGCGCGCGCACCTCGGCCTGGATCTGGCTGTCGACGGGCCGGCCGGCGCATCGGCCGTTATAGCGGTCGGTAGCCTGGTTGTAGCGCAGCGTCACCTCGGCCAGATGCGGCTGATCGACGTGATAGAGGGTGGCATAGGCCTGCTCGCGGCTATTGACCAGCCGGCGGAAGGCATCGACCTGCTCCGGATCGTTGACGTTGACGTTGGGCCGTGCCTGCTCGATCTCGCCATCGAGCGCCGCCACGCGTTCCTTTTCCGAATCGAATTGCTGCTGGGCCGCGTCGAGATCGCCGTGCAGCTTTGACAGCCGCTGCTCGTCGCAGACGCACTGGCCGATCGCTTCGGCCGACGCGGTCACCTGGGCTTGAGCCGGCAAAGCGCCGGCACAGAGAATGACGGACAGCAATCCGACGGGAAATCGCCTTCTCATCCGCTTCAACTCCCTAGATTCGGCCAGTTTCTACCGACCGAATATGGTCGAACTGCGGCGCGGACTAAAGGGCCATGAAGCCGCCATCGACCGGCAGCGTGACGCCGGTGATCCAGCGGGCCGCCGGCGACAGCAGGAACGCCGCCGCCTCGCCTACGTCGCGCGGAACGCCGAGCCCGAGCGGGTGAGCGGCTTCGAGCGCCTTGTTCTGGTCGGCCGACAAGAGCGCGAATTGCTTGTCCGCCTGGGCGCCGCGCACCAGGGCGGGTGCCAGGCAATTGACGCGGATACCGAGATCGGCCAACTCCAGCGCCGCCGACCGGGTCACGGCCGCGAGCGCCGCCTTGGACGCGGCATAGAGCACCCGCCCCTTCTGCCCGCGCAGCCCGGCGACCGAGCCGATATAGAGAATGGCGGCATCGGGAGCGGCCACGTTGCGCTGACGCAGCGCGCGCGCGAGCAGGATGGCGGCACCGACATTGATGCCGAAATACCGGTCGAACTCGGCTCGATCGACCTTGGCGAGCGGCGAATAGCCCTGATGGGACGCGCTGTGGACGATGCCGGCGAAGGGGCCGCCGGACGCGGCCAGCTGCTTCAGCCACGCCGGAATGGCGTCGAGGTCGCCCAGATCGAAGGGCGCGGCCAGATGCTCTCCCGCCCGCGGCAGCTGCGCGCGCGCGGCTTCCAGCGGCTCGGGCCGCCGCCCGGCCAGAACCAGGCGGGCACCGCGTTCGGCCAGCGCCTTGGCGATGCCGAAGCCGATATCGCTATCGGCCGAGGCGCCGGTGACGAGGATGCGGCGCCCGCTCAGATCGGCGCCGGAAACTTCGGCCATATCGCCGCTCAGAGCGCCAGGGTCGGGAAATCGTCCGGCACATCGACCACGCTCGTCGGCACCGGGCCGAGATCGAGCACGACGCCGCCCCAGGACCAGCCGACGCCGAAACCGCCGAGCAGCAGCTTGGTCGGCCGTTCCGCGACGCGGTCGGCCAGCGCGTGGCAGATCGCCAGCGGGATCGAGGCCGAGCTGGTATTGCCGAACTTTTCCATATCGACGATGAATTTCTCGGGCGGGATCTTCGCCTTGTTGCGCAGATGCTCAAGAATGAATTTGTTCGCCTGATGCATGACGCAAAAATCGATCGCGTCGAGCTCCACGCCTGCATGCTGCAGCGCATCGCGAACCAGCGCCGGCACGACGCGCAGCGTGAAGGTGAAGACTTCCGGGCCGTTCAGATGCAGATGAGCATCCTCCAACGCCACGGCTTCACCGGTACCGGCGAGCGCCGGGACCAGGCTGTTACGCAGGCCACCGGCCTTGATCGCGATATGCTTGCCGCCGCCGCCATCGGTGCCGAGCACGACATGGATCGGCGTCGCGTCTTGGGACTTCTCCAGCGCGGTCGCCGCCCCGGCATCGCCGAACAGCGGCCGGGTCGAACGATCCTCGGGCAGCAGCAGCCGCGAGCTGACATCGCCGCACAGCAGGAGCGCGCGCCGCCCCTCGGACCCGGACAGCAGCTGCGACGCGAGCCACAGTCCGTAAACATAGCCCGAGCAGCCCAGATTGACATCGAAGGCGGCACAGCTCTTGGGCAGGCCCAGACGCTTCTGGATCAGGCAGGACGTCGCCGGCAGCAGGTAATCCGGCCCTTGGGTGACGAAGATCAGCACCTCGACGCTCGCCGGGTCCCAATCGAGATCGGCCAGCAACTTCTCCGCCGCCGCCACCGCGAGATCGGATGCCAGCATATGCTTGGGCGCGATCCGACGCTCGTGAACGCCGATGCCGTCGGCGAGCTTTGCCGCCTCCTCGGCGGTGAACATCTCCGGCGTTTCGGCGAAGGAGTGGCGCGTCACCGGGACGCCGGTCGCGAGGCCGGCGATCCGGACACCCTCTATCGTCGCTTTCATCGAACCAGCCTCCTCATCCTCTCGTGAATATTAACGAGAGACCTTAACTTGCGCTGAATGTGCTCGTCCGGCGTCAGGGCGCCATGGCCGCAAGCCATGCCGCGTGGAACGCATGGATGCGGTCCTCGTTGGCGCCGATGAGTGCCGGCCCCGCCGCCAGATGCTTGCCGCGCTGGACCGACTCCGAGATCGCGCGATCCTCGCCCAGCACCCGTTCATTGAAGGATTTGAGCGAGGCCTCGATGGCGCGGCCGGTGACCGAATGGCGCCGGTCCGGCTTCGAGGAAGCGCCCGTCAGCATCCAATAACGGAGGCGCGTCGTCTCCGGACCGGTCGGCAGATAGATCTGCAGCGACAGAAAGGTGCCGGCACTGGCGATCGCCATCATGTTGGGGAACAGGAAGAAATGATCGTAGCGGGTAAAGCGCTGCGTGCGGGCGAGGCCGAGCCGATCGCCCATGCGCTCCATCGACTCCCGTCCCTCCGCCGACAGCTCGGTCGGCCCATAGGAATGCGGAAAGGCGAATTCGCTCGGCAGCACGCTCGCGGTCAGCGGCCGGAAGCTTTCCGGATGGATGAGGTCGAGATGATAGCCTTCGAGCGCGCTCTCGATGCCGATCTTCCAGTTGACGGCCCAATCGACGCTCTGCCGCTCGAACGGCTCGGTGAAGATCGTGCTCAGATGCGTGAGCGACTCGGCATAGGCGCCGAGCCAAGCGGCGAGATCCTCGCCGTCGCCGGCAAGCCGCGCGAACACGAGCGCGCCGCAGCTCTCGACCGCGACCGGCGCCAGCGCCAGAGCCTGCCGCGCGGCACGATCGAGGCCGAAATACTCGACATTGCCGGGAATGCCGACCGGCACGCCCTCGCCGTTATAGGTCCAGCCGTGATAGGGGCAGCGCAGCAGCCCGGTGCCGCAATCAGTCTGGCGCAATCGTGCATGGCGATGCGAGCAGACATTGTGGAAGCCCTTGAGCGCGCCGTCGAAATTCTGGATGACGACGCTGCGGCCGGCGAGATCGGCGGTGATGAAATCCTGATGCCGGGCCAGATCGCCGCGCAATCCGACGAGTTGCCAGTTGCGCTCGAACAAGCGCTCGCGCTCGACCGCGAAAGTCTCGGCGGAAAAATAGTCGGCCGGAGCGAGGCCAGGCGCCGGAGAGGCCATGGCGTTAGCCGGCAAGCAGGCCGCCATCCAGCAGCAGGCTGGTGCCGGTCATCCAGCGTGCCGTGTCGGCGATCAGGAAGGCGATGGCGTTGGCGACATCCTCGGGCTTGCCGATCCCCATCGGGTAGTGCTTGAGATAGTCCTGGAATTGCGTCTCGCTCATGGTCGAGCGGAAGCGGTCGGCCATCTCCGTATCGACCAGCGCCGGGCAGACGCAATTGACCCTGATCCGGTCGCGCGCCAGCTCGACCGCGAGCGCGCGAGCCGCCGAGACGAGCGCACCCTTGGCGGCGCAATAGACGACGTTGCCGGCCTGGCCGACAAAGGCCGAGGCCGAGGCCACGAACACAAGGCCCGCCCCCTCGACCGCGCAGCCGCGCTGCCGGATCGCGCGAGCGAGCGCCAGGCCGCTCGAGATATTGACCCGGAACATATCGCTCATGAACGCCTCGTCGGCGCTGCGGATCGGTTTCGAGACCTGGATGCCGGCACAATGGGCGAGGCCGGCGAAGGGTTTGCCGGCGGATGCCAGGCCCTTCAGCCAGGCCGGGATTTCGTCGATGGCGCCGAGATCGAAGGGGGCGGCGCGATGCCCCTCGCCTTCCATCCGCTCCAGCGTCTCGGCCAGACGGCCGGCGTCCCGGCCGGTTACGGTCACATGCGCGCCCAACTGCGCCAGGAGCAAGGCGCTGGCCCGCCCGATGCCCGACGAGGCGCCGGTGACCAGCACATGGCGGCCGGTCAGATCCATCGGATTAACGGGCATGGGGCTCAGTCGGTCACACGGCCGCCGAGCAAATTGATCAGGTCGCGGACGCTCTTCGCCTCGGCCAGCTTCTCGCCTTCGAGAATGAGGTCGAACTGCTCGTCGACCAGGGCGATGAAGCTGATCACGGCCAGGCTGTCCCATTCGGGGATATCGCTCAGCTGCTCCGCGCCCGTCAGCGTGCCGGGATCCAGCTCCAGCATGTCGTCCAGGAGGGCGAGGAATTCCTTGGTCTTCATCGTTGGGCTCGATTCATGGTTAAGCGATGGTGACGATCATGATCGATCTAACAGGGAATTATTAACGAAGGCTTTTGAGGCGATTTGTCGCCGCTCTTCCGTCAGGAATGTTTCTGCCGGACGGCACTGTTGAGCGCCGCCCAATCGGGATGGGCGCGCAGGAGCGCCACGCAATCCCGCCAGCCCCAATCGTCCCCGCGCGGCACCAACGCTTCGGCCAGCTTCTCGACCACGCGGAAATCGGACTCCTCATCGACGGTAAGGCGATATTCCGCCCCTTCGCCGCCGCCGATGGCGCTCAGCCGATACCGTTCCGGCCGGCGGTAGATGAAGGGCGTCACATGCTCGCGCTCGACCGGCTCGACCGCCTCGGCGTAAGCCTCGTCGAGCGCTTCGCGCCGGAACGCTTCCGCGTCGAAGCCGCGCGGATAGCTCGATACGTCGACGGAAGCGTAGTCGGCTTCGCCCGACAGCACGCGCTCGATCGCTGCGTCGATCAGGGCGGGATCGAGCAAGGGGCAATCCGAGGTCACGCGCACGACCAGATCGGCCCGCACCATCTCGGCGGCACCGTGAAACCGGGCGAGCACATCGGTTTCGGAGCCCCGGAAGCTCGGGATACCGAGCCGGTCGCAGATCTCGACGATCGGCGCGCTGGCCGGCTCCTCGACGGTGGCGACGACGAGCCCGTCGAGTCGCCGCGCTAGCCCCAGCCGGTGGAGATGGTGCTCCAGCATCGGCCGGCCCAGCAGCTTCTTCATGATCTTGGCCGGCAGCCGGGTCGAGCCCATGCGTGCCTGAGTGATGCCGATGATTCGCATGTCAGGCCGGCCCGACCATGCTCCAGTCGAGCGGTTCGCCGCGCGTGAGCGCGCGCGTCGCCCGGCGGCCCAGGATCTCGTCGATATGCTTGGGCGGCAGGCCGTAGCCTGGGCGGATCGAGCGGATCTGGGCGGCGCCGAGCATCTCGCCTTCGGCCACGTCGGCCACGACATAGAGCGAGCGGCGATAGAACCGTCCGCCGCGCTCGCTCTCCTTGATCGTATAGTCGATCTTGCCGAGTGCGGCCCAGGCGGTGCGGCAAGCATCGGCCATCGCCTTGAACTCGGCCGGCTCCAGCGAGAAGGCGGAATCGACGCCGCCATCGGCGCGCGACAGCATGAAATGCTTCTCGATCGCGACCGCCCCCAGCGCCACGGCCGCGACCGGGGCCGCGATGCCGAGCGTGTGATCGGAGAGGCCGGCCGATACGCCGAAGCATTGGGCCAGATGCGGAATGGTGCGCAGGTCGCAATCCTCGGGCGGGGTCGGATAGCCGCTGGTGCAATGGAGCAGCAGCACCGGCGCCTCGCCCGCCGCCTCGACCGCCTCGCCGATCTCGCCCAGGCTGGCCATGCCGGTGGAAAGGATGATCGGCTTGCCGGCTTGGGCGACGCGTCGGATCAGCGGCAGATCGACCAGCTCGAAGGAGGCGATCTTGAAGGCGGGCGCGCCCAGCCTTTCCAAAAGCTCGACGGCACAGGGATCGAAGGGCGAGCTGAAGAGTGGCAGATCGATTTCGCGCGCATGGCGGAACAGGCTTTCGTGCCAATCCCAGGGCAGCGTGCCTTCCTGGTAGAGATCGTAGAGCGTGCGCCCCTGCCACAACCCGCCTTCGAGCAGGAAGCCCGGCCCGTCATGATCGATGGTCAGCGTATCGGCGGTATAGGTCTGGATCTTGACCGCGTCGGCGCCTGCTTCCTTGGCGGCGTCGAGCATCCGGTGGACGCGGTCGAAATCGCCGCCGTGATTGCCGCTCAGCTCGGCGATGAGATAGGGCGGTTGATCCGGTCCGATCCGGCACCCGGCGATCGCGAATTCGCCAGCCACGTTGCACTCCCACTCGCTATGACTGCGGCGACCATAGGCGTCAAACCGTTACTTAAACCTTTGTGCAAATCCCCAGCAGTGCCTCGACCACCCGCTCGACGCCTCGGCCGTCGACCAGCCCGCGCGCGCGGATCGCCATCTCGGCCCGCCCGGCGGGATCGCGCCACAGCGTCGCCGCTGCCTCCGCGAGGGCGGCGGCATCGGGATCGACGGCGCGGCACCAGCCGTCGGCCGCGGCCGCAGCGGCGCCCAGCCTTTGATTTTCGGCGATGACGGCGATGACCGACGGCACGCCGAGACCGGCCAGCTCGCCGACCGTACCGCCTGCCGCCGAAACGGCGAGCCCGCTGCGCCGCATGAGCGGGCCCAGTTCGAACGGATCGAGATGCACGGAGATATGGGAGCCCAGCGCATCGATCTCGCCGACCAGCGCCTTGGCCCCGACGAGGCCGCCGCCGATCACGACCTCCAGCTTCACCGGCCCCAGCCGCCGGGTCAGTGCAGCTGCGACCGGCAGCGTGAGCCCCGCCGGATCGGTGCCGCCGAAGCTGACTAGGATCGAGGGGCGCGCCTCGATCGGCAGCATGGCCAGCGCCAGCGCCGTCCGCAGTTCGCGGCGCAGCAGGATCGCCTCGCGGCCGCAGATCCAGAGAGCATCGGGCGCCGCCGCGCGTCCGGCCGGATCGGCGCCGTTACCCGGCGGATTGACGATGAGGCCGGCATGAAGCGGCGTCGCATCGGCATGATCCTGAAACGTCAGGACGGGGCGGCCAAGCGATGCTGCCTCGCGCCGAAACGCCGGGGTCAGATGATAGCCGTCGAGGATCAGCGCGGCCGGATCGAGCGCCCGGACCAGCACCGCGAACGCCGCCTCGCCGTCGAGCACATGCCGCGTGATGCCTTCCTTGTCGAGCCGCCTTGCGGCCGCCTCGGTCAGCTCGGCGCAGGCGAAATGGCAGCGATGGCCGCGATCGGCGAGGCCTTCGGCGATCGCCAGGCAGCGCATGACATGGCCGATGCCCATCCGAGGGCTGGCATCGGCGCGGAAAAGGAAGTCGGCCATCGGACCAACCCTACCAAGTCCTTTATCGTTAACGCAAACTTAGCGGCCATCCGATAGCTAGACGGCCGAATTATAGTGGATCCCAGCGATTTGACGGCCATTCCCTCCCCCGCGCGGTCGAGCAGCCCCCGCATCAGGCCCGAGATCCTGCCGATCGGCGGCATCGAGACCGGTCTGCTGCGACTGGGCGACCCGGCCCGGCCGCCGATCCTGCTGGTTCACGGCTTCTGCGGCGACATGCTGACCTGGCAGCTGAACCTTCCGATCCTGGCGCGGGATCATCACGTCGTCGCGATCGATTTGCCCGGGCACGGCCGATCCGGCTCGGCCGCCGGCTGCGCGGACTGGCGGAGCCTGGTCGAATGGCTGGAAGCGGCGATACCGGTGCTCGGCCTCGATCGCCCGCATCTCGTCGGGCATTCACTGGGCGCCAGGCTGCTGCTCGGCCTGGTCGAAAGCGGCCGACTCACGCCGCGGAGCCTGACGCTGATCGCCTGCGCCGGCATCTCGCCTGGCTACGATCATGCCTTCCTGGAGCGGATGACGGAGATCGAGACCAAGGAGGATGCGGAGGCCTGCGCGCGCGGCCTGTTCGGCGGCGCCGCCATCAACACCGACATCTTCGCGCGCGGCCTCCATGCCCGGCTGTCGCAGCCGGCGTTGCGCATCGCCATGGCGCAATTTCTCGCGCGCAACGTGCCCGATGCGCGCCGCCTCGACGCCTCGCCGATCGACTGGTCGCGCATCGCCTGCCCGCTCCAATTCATCTGGGGCCGCGACGATCCGGTGATCGAGCTGCCGCCGGCCGACTGGCTGCCCGCGGGCACCCAGAGCCATGTGCTCGACGCGGTCGGGCATATGCCGCATGTCGCGGCCGCCGACAAGGTCAACCGGCTCATCGCGGAGTTCGTGGCGGCTCAGCCCCAGACGAGAATGGTCGCGGCCCAGGAATAGCCGACGCCGAAGCCCACCAGCATCACGCGCATCCCGGTACGCAGCATCCCCACCTCGACGGCGCGGTGGAGCGCTATCGGGATGGTCGAGCTGACCGTGTTGCCACCATCGAGATCGACGAAGAATTTCTCGCCCGGGATCGCAAGCTTGCGCCGGAGCGCCTCGAGCATCGTCGAATTGGCCTGGTGGAAGACGAAGAGATCGATCTCGTCCATGCCGAGCCCGGCTTTGGCGAGCGTCTCCTGCACCAGTGCCGGCACGGCACCGAGGGTGAAGTTGAACACCTCCGGGCCGTTCATATGCAGCGGCCGGCCCGGCCGGATCTCGCCGGTGCCGATTTCGTAGGAAGCGTCGGCCGTGGGCTCACGCTGGCCGCCGGTCGGCACGATCAGATGCTCGGCCCCCTTGCCGTCGGTGCCGTAGACGAACGGCCCGAGCCCTGTATCCCTTTCGGGCTCCGCAGCGATCAGCGTCGCGGCGGCACCGTCGCCGAAGATGCTGCGAACGCCGAGATCGTCGACATCGATGAATTTGCTGTAGGTGTCGGCGGTGAGCAGCAGCACGCGCGCCGCCTGGCCCGATTGGATCAGCCCTTGGGCGAGCCCCAGCCCGTAGACGAAGCCCGAGCAGCCGAGATTGATATCGAGCGCCCCCGCCCCGGCACGCAGCCCAAGCCGCTGATGGATCAGGCACGCACTCGTCGGCAGCATATAATCTGGTGCCTGGGTGCAGAAGATCAGATAGTCGACATAGGCCCGTTCGGCGCCAGTTTCGGTGAACAGACGCTCGGCTGCGTGCACGGCGAGGTCGGCCGCGGTCTCGCCCGCCGCCGCGATATGGCGCCGGTCGATGCCGGTCTTGGCCTTGAGCTTGTCCGGCTGAAAACGCGGATGGCGGCGCGCCAGCTCGGTATTGTCGAGCACGGCTTCGGGCAGATGATAGGCGATGGCGGCGATTCTGGCGCGCATCTCGGCGGTGATGCTCCGTTGATGGGTGCGGCGATTGTGGTACGGCGGCCGTTAGCGCGAGTTTAACGCGACCTGGTCTGCGCGGCATCGATGCCCCGATCAAAGCTCGCAACAATCATCCGTACAACGCTCCGACACCTCTCTGCTCGCCGGCCGAGAATCGGATCGGGTAAGGTTAACGCTTTCTTTTCTCGTGTCATGCAGCATCGAAAGCTGAGTGGCAATTCGGCTTCAAGATAGCTGTGCCCGATGTGGTAGATCGTTAGGGGCTCTAAATATGGCTTTAGCCGCCAATCTAGCCGATGACCGCGCCAAGAACGCCGGCGTCGGGACACAGCCGGCATCGAAGGTTCGGACGATCGCCGGCCTTGCCGAGATTGCCGAACGTCTTCGGTCGGAAGGGCAAACCGTCGTGCTCGCCCACGGCGTCTTCGACCTCCTGCATCTGGGCCATCTTCGGCATCTGAAAGAGGCCCGGGAGCAGGGCGATGCTCTTATCGTTACACTCACGGCGGACAGCTTCGTCAACAAGGGCCCCGGGCGGCCCGTTTTCGCACAGGCCATGCGCGCCGAAATGTTGGCAGCGCTGGAGATCGTGGACTGGGTAGGGATCAACGCCGCGCCGACATCGCAGAACGTCATCGAAGCGATCAAGCCGGATGTCTACGTCAAAGGGCCGGATTATTCCAATCCGGAGGCGGATTTCACCGGCGGGATTCAGATCGAGCAGCAGGCCGTGGAACGATTCGGCGGGCGCTTGTTCTTGACCGACGACGTGATGTTCAGCTCTTCCTCCCTGATCAACCGCTATCTCGGCGTCCATGATGAGGAACTGGGACGTTACTTGGAGACGGCCCGAGAACTCGACATGCTGCCGACCATCATCGACGCGTTGGATCGAGTCAAGCAATCGCGCGTACTGATGATCGGCGACACGATCATCGACGAATATCGTTATGTCTCTCCGCTTGGAAAGTCGCAAAAGGAAAACATTATCACGACCTTGTTCCGCGAGAGCGAGGCATTTGCCGGCGGGATCATCGCGTCGGCCAATCATGCCGCCGAATTCTGCGGAGAAGTCGAAATCGTGACGTGTCTCGGTCACGACGATCCCTATGAAGAGCTCGTGCGCCGGTCGCTGAAGCCAAACGTCAAGCTGCATATCGTGAGACGGCATGGCAAACCGACGACCTGCAAGACCCGCTTCGTCGATCCCGGCTACATGCGCAAGTTGTTCGAAGTCTACAATATGGACGACGCGCCGCTCGACGACCACGAAAGCGCTGAGGTCAGCGAGCTGGCCTTGTCCCGCATGCAGGATTTCGACGCGGTCGTCGTGAATGATTTCGGCCACGGCCTCATTGGTCCGCAGCTCATAGAAGATATCGAGCGTAGCGCTCCGTTTCTGGCGGTGAACGTCCAGACCAACAGCGGCAACATGGGATATAACCTCGTCACGCGCTATCGGCGTGCCGACTATATCTGCATCGATGCGCCGGAAGCGCGTCTCGCCGTCGGTGACAAATTCAGCGACCTCAAAATCGTCACGCGCGACAAGCTGGCGCGGATGATCGATTGCCCGCGCATGATCGTTACCCACGGCGCCCAGGGATCCCTCACCTACGATCGAGCGGAAGGCATGGGGCGCGTGCCGGCTTTCACCAAGCAGGTCGTCGATACCGTCGGCGCCGGCGATGCATTCTTCGCCGTGACGGCCCCTCTCGCGGCGCTCGGTCTCCCAATGGAGCATCTCGGCTTCATCGGCAACGCCGCGGGCGCAATCAAGGTCGGCATCGTCGGCCATCGCCGCTCGGTCGAGCGAGTGCCGCTCATCAAGTTTGCAACCGCACTCCTTAAGTAGGCTAATAAAAATGGCGGATGATAATTTCTCACGCTATTTCAACACCCTCGCCGAGTTGCCGCGGACCAGCGACGCAACCGACCGTGCTGGCGAGAGCTTGCCGCTCGAAACGGCACTCCGGCGTGCGATGGAAATGGCACGGACGACCCATCGGCGCGGCAACAAGCTCATGTTCATTGGCAACGGCGGCAGTGCAGCGATCGCAAGCCACATGGCGATCGACTATTCCAAGAATGGCGGGATGCGGTCGTTGGCGTTCAACGACCCTGCGGCGCTGACCTGCCTCGGCAATGACCACGGCTATGAGCACGTGTTTGCGAAGCAGCTGGAATTTCATGCCGTGGCCGGCGATTTTCTGATCGCCATCAGCAGTTCCGGCCGGTCCGAGAACATCATCCGCGGTGTCGAGATGGCACGGTCGCTCAGCTGCCAGATCTTGACCCTCACGAGCTTCAATGGGGACAATCCTCTGCGCCGCCTGGGCGATCTCAATATCTATGTCGCGACTTCGGCCTACGGCTTCGCTGAAATCTCACACCTCACACTCTGTCACGCGATCCTGGACCGGGCGGTCGAGCTCTCGGCGAACCGCACCCTGGCGCAGCAACAGGAACTCGTTTGATGATGTCCCCCACCGAACAAGTGGATGCCGGCCCGAGCGGCCGAAAGTTTCGGCGCGTGCTCGTCACCGGCGGCGCCGGCTATGTCGGCAGCATGCTGACCGGAGCACTTCTGGATGCAGGTTACGAGGTCGTGGTTCTCGATCTCTATATCTACGGGCCGGCTTCGCTGGCTTATTGCCGCGACAATCCGCGCCTGAAGGAGATAAAGGGCGATCTGCGCGATGCCGGGGCCGTGGCCGCCGCGCTGGCCGGCGTCGATGCTGTGATTCATCTCGCCTGCATCTCGAACGACCCCTCGTTCGATCTCGATCCACATCTTGGCGAGTCGATCAACTTTACCTGCTTCCGCCCGCTGGTGCGTGCCGCGAAGGAGGCGGGCGCCCGGCGCTTCATCTATGCATCATCGTCGAGCGTCTATGGCGTCAAGGACGAAGAGGAGGTCCACGAAGGGCTGCCGCTCGATCCGCTGACCGACTATTCGAAATACAAGGCGCTCTGCGAAGAGGTGCTGGCGCAGGAACGCGAGCCCGGCTTCGTGTGCGTCACGCTGAGGCCGGCGACTGTATGCGGCTGGAGCACCAGGTTGCGGCTGGATCTCAGCGTCAACATCCTGACCACCAATGCGATCACCAATCGGCGCATCAAGGTGTTCGGCGGCGCTCAACGGCGCCCGAATATCCATATCGCCGATATGGTGGATCTCTATCTCGATTGCCTGGTCCAGCCGGACGCGGCGATCGACGGCAAAATCTTCAATGCCGGTTATGAAAACCATCGCATGATGGAAATTGCCGAGCTGGTCAGAGACCGGGTCGGCGGGGATATCGCGATCGATGTCGTCCCGACCAACGACCTCAGATCCTATCATATCTCTTCGCAGAAGATCCGACAGGAACTCGGCTTCGTGCCGCGCCGGAGCATTTCGGACGCGGTCGGCGATCTCCACGCCGCCTTCGCACGGGGCGATGTGATCGCGCCGCTCACCAACGCCGAATATTACAATATCAAGAAGATGCAGGAGATCGGGCTGGGCTGATGTCTGCTGTTCCGGCATCACGAGCGGCCGAGCGACGCATTTGCATCGGCTTGGACCTCGACAATACGATCATCGATTATCGACGTCTGTTCGTCGAGGTCGGTGCGTCTCTACGCTTGGTCCCTGCCGATTTCCGCGGTGACAAGACGGCACTCCGTTCGGCCGTCAGGGCGCTTTCCGACGGTGAGCGGCTATGGACGGCGCTGCAAGCCGAGGTCTATGGCGCCCGTATCATGGGCGCACGCATGATGCCGGGGGCGCTCGCTTTCATTCGCCGGGCCGTCGCCACGGGTTTGCCCACCTTTATCGTCAGCCACAAGACAAGGCGACCGGCAGCGGACCCTGACGGCGTCGATCTCCATGAGGCGGCGCGCGCCTGGCTCGACCATCACGGCGTCATCGGGCCAGGCGCCCTCCAATCGGACAATGTGTTTTTCGAAGCGACGCGCGCGGAGAAGATCGCACGCATCCGCGCTCTGCGATGCACGACCTTCATCGACGACCTCGTCGAGATGTTCGAGGACGAGCAATTCCCCGAAGACGTGGACAAGCTCCTTCTGGCGGAGGATGGCGCCGGCGCGGGCGCCTATCGGATCATTTCCTCCTGGGCCGAGGCCGAGACGCACCTGTTGACCGGCCTGCACTATGCGCACTGAGTTGATGATTGCGCAGGATCTGCTGGGCGTGCCGCCGGACCGGATCGAGCCGGTGGCGGGCGGCGGCAACAATCGCCTCTTCAGGCTTGTGTCCGGCCCGTCGCAATTCGCCCTCAAGCTCTATGATGCACAGGATCTCACCGCGATCGCCCGGTTCGAGCGAGAGGTCGCGGCCCTCGATTTCCTCGCCGATACGCCGCTTGCCGACCGCATTCCTGGTCTCGTCAGTGCCGATCCGGCACCTCCGGCGGCGCTGATGGAGTGGGTCGAGGGCGTACCCGTGACCGAGCGATCGAGCAATGAAGTACCCCGGCTGCTCGATTTTCTCATCGATCTCGTCGCCGCTGGAATGGCGCCCAGCGCAACGACAATATCGCTGGCTGCCGAATCCTGCCTCACCGTTGCGGAGCTGGTTCGCCAAATCGACCGGCGTCGGGCGCGGCTCGGCGAGATCGATGCGGCCGAGCTTCAACCTTATCTGAAACGCTTCGACCGGCTGTGGCAGACGCTGCGTCGCCGGCTTTCGAACGAGGATAGCCAGGAACTCGCGCCGGGCCTCCGCGTCCTCTCACCCTCCGATTTCGGCTTCCACAATACGCTGCGCCGGCCGGACGGCAGGTTGGCCTTTCTTGATTTCGAATATTTCGGCTGGGACGACCCCGCCAAGCTGGCTTGCGATCTCCTTTGGCACCCCGGAATGCAGCTCGATAGTGGCGAAAGGTCGGCACTGCATAGCGGACTGCTGACGCTCTACAGCGCGCGCGATCCCTGCTTTGCCCGACGTTTCGAGCAGGTACTTCCCGCCTACGGGATGCGCTGGTGCCTCATTCTGTTGAATGTCTTCCTGCCGGAGCGATGGCAGCGCCGGCGCTTTGCCACTCGGGCGGATGGGGACGACTGGGCCGGGGCGAAACAGCGACAGCTCGGCATGGCGGAGACATTCCTGGCGCGTGTCGAGACGGTTCTCGAGGAGAAAGTGTTGTGAGCATCGACCTGTCCGCCGACACATCTATGGTACGATCCGGCCTCGACTGGCGCTCGATCGATCTACGGCAACTCGTCATCGACGCGCTGGAAGGCGGCGGACGGGGCCATGTCGGCTCGACCCTGTCGCTGATCGAGATCATACGGGTCCTCTATGACGACGTGCTGCGCTACCGGGCGTCCGAACCGAACTGGGCCGATCGCGATCGCTTCATCCTGTCCAAAGGGCACGGCTGTCTGGCGCTCTATGTCTTGCTCGCCAACAAGGGTTTCTTTCCGATCGAGGAATTGCGCCGGCAATGCCGAGCGGAAGCCATGCTCGGCGGTCATCCCGAGCGTGGCCATATTCCCGGTGTCGAAGCCTCGACCGGAGCATTGGGACATGGCCTCTCAATTGGGATCGGCATGGCGATCGGCGCACGGCTCAAACGGCAGACTCATCGCGTTTTCGTCGCCATGGGTGACGGCGAGCTCGACGAGGGCTCGGTTTGGGAGGCAGCCCTCTGTGCCGCGAAGCATCGCCTGACCGGGCTCATGGCAATCGTCGACTACAACAAGCTGCAATCCTATGGGCCAAAGAGCGAGGTGCAGAATATCGAGCCGCTGGCCGATAAATGGCGCGCCTTCGGTTGGGAAGTCGAAGAATGCGACGGCCATGACGTGGCGGCGCTGCGCACGGCGCTCGGAACGTCGGGCCGGCAGGCCCCCAAGATCGTGATCTGCCACACGATCAAGGGCAAGGGGCTGGCCTTCGCCGAACAGAACCCATCCTGGCATCACAAGGCTAAGGTCGAAGCGGCCGATGTCGCGCGGATGCGGGCCGCGCTGGAGGAACGCTGATGCGCCAAGCCGCCCTCAAGATGGTGCACGAGCTGGCGCTCGACCATCCAAAAGTTCTGTTCATCGGCTCCGACCTGGGTGCCGGAACGCTCAAGGATCTCCGCGCCGAACGGCCGGAGCAATTCTTCATGGAAGGTGTGTGCGAGGCCAATATCATCGGCATGGCCGCGGGCCTGGCGATGGAAGGCTTCGTGCCGTATTTCAACACGATCGCGACCTTCATCACGCGGCGCTGCCTGGAACAGGTGGCGATCGATATCTGCCTGCACAACCTGCCTGTTCGGCTGCTGGGTAGCGGCGGCGGGCTGGTCTATGCGCCGTTGGGTCCGACGCATCTCGCCTTCGACGACATGGCGCTGCTCCGGACGATGCCGAACATGGCGATCGTGGCGCCGTCGGATGCCGAGGAAATGCGTCGCGCGATAGCGGCGAGCCTGGATTGGCCGGGTCCGCTCTATATGCGCATCGCCAAGGGCAACGACCCCGTCATCTCGCGCCCGGATACGCCGTTCGCGATCGGCCGGGCGATCATGCTCCGCGACGGGAGCGATGTCGGGTTCGTATCGACCGGCATCATGACCGGACGGTGCCTGGCGGCCGCCGACCGGCTCGCCGCCGAGCACGGCATCGAGGCGAGCGTCCTGCACATGCACACCGTGAAGCCGCTCGACGAGGCGGCGCTCCTGGCGCTTGCAAATTCGACCGGCACGCTCGTCACCGTCGAGGAGCACAGCCGCAATGGCGGACTCGGCACGGCCGTGCTCGAAACGATCGGCGATTCCCGCCTGCCCGTGCGCGTGCATCGCCTCGGCTTGCCCGACCGCTTTCCGGAAGGTTACGGATCTCAGGACCATTTGCTGACAAAAGCGGGGCTGGATGCAACCCAGATCGCGGCCGCCGCCGCCACTCTCCTGCGGGAGATCCGATTGTGAGCGCCGGCATCCCCTCAGCATCCCTGCCGTTCCTGCGCCCGGAGGAGGTAGCAACGGCGCAGGCGTTTCTTACCGACGGATATATCCGCGCGTCGGCGGAGAATCGCAACGCCCTCGCACGGATCCGCGACGCGGTGACGGCTGCCGCGTGCCGGCTGCTCGACCTGCCGATCCCCGCCGCCTCGCAGCCCTTTCTCGATAGCATCCACGCGCGCGTCACACCGTCCGCACTGAACAAGTTCCGCCTCGCCGTGTTCGAGGAGATCAACGGGGCGGACTGGCTCCGTCCGGCCTATTTCAGCTTGGCCCGGTCGCTGATCGAAACGTTGGTCGGCAACGAGCTCGCCATGCAGCGCCGGATCAATCTCTCGATCCAGCTTCCGGACGACGACAGCTCTCTGCTGCCGATCCATTCCGACACCTGGTCCGGCGATTCGCCGTTCGAGGTTGTCCTGTGGGTACCGCTGGTCGATTGCTACCGCACCAAGACGATGTTCTTCGCGCCGCCGGCAGCGACGGCCCGGCTGCATGAAAAGATGGCCGGCTTCGAGACGCACGGCGTCGAAGCGCTTTACCGGGCCGTCGAGCCGGATCTGGAATGGCTGGACGTGCCCTATGGCGAGATCCTGCTGTTCAACCAGAACTGCGCCCATGGCAATCGCGTCAATGTCGAGCCCGAGACGCGCTGGACCTTGAACTGTCGCTTCAAAGGCGTCTTCACGCCTTATGCCGACAAGCGCCTGGGCGAATTCTTCGAGCCGATCACGCTCAGACCCGCGAGCCGCATCGGGCTCGATTACGAACTGCCGGGCGGGTGGCAATGAGCGCCGGCGGCTATCGCGGCTATGTCGCGGCGCGCCCGGTGCAGGGCAGCCGCGTGCCCCAGCACGTCCAGAATCTGGTGATCCGCGACTACGCCCAGCGCCACGCGCTCGCCTACAAGCTGAGCGGCACCGAATACGCCATGCCCGGCTGCTACATGATGCTGGCGGATCTGCTCGACGAGCTTCCGGCGCTCGACGGCATCATCGCCTATACCATCTTCATGCTGCCCGAGGCGCGCGAGCGGCGCCGGACGGTCTATCGGCGCGTGATCGAGGCTGGCAAGTCGCTCCACGGCGCGGTCGAAGGGCTGTGCGTGGCGAGCTGGGACGATGCGCAGCGCATTGAGGATATCTGGCTAGTCCAGCAGGCGCTCGATCGCCGGCCCGCGGAGGCGTGAGCATGGCCCGCCTCGATTTCAACCAGGCGCTCCATCGCGCGACCGCGCGCAATTACATCGAGCGGGTGGTGAGCGACGACAAGGCCGAGTGCGCCGAGATCGCCGGCCGCTTCGGTGCCGATTATTGGGACGGCGAGCGGCGCTACGGTTATGGCGGTTACCGCTATGACGGAAGGTGGCGGCCGATCGCCGAGCGCATGGCCGCGCATTACGGCCTGAAAACCGGCGACCGTGTGCTCGATGTCGGCTGCGGCAAGGGCTTTCTGCTCTATGAGTTGACCCAGGCGGTGCCGGGGCTGGCGATCGCCGGGCTCGACATTTCGGATTATGCGATCGCACAGGCCAAGGCGGAGGTCCAACCCTTCATCCGGCTGGGCTCGGCGACGGCCCTGCCCTTTCCGGATGCGAGCTTCGACTTCGTGGTCTCGCTCGGCACCCTGCACAATCTGGAGCTGCCCGACGCGCACGCGGCCTTCGCCGAGATCGAGCGGGTGGCGGCGCCCGGCGGCGGGAAATACGTCATGGTCGAATCCTATCGGAACGAACGGGAGAAGGTGAATCTGCTCTATTGGCAACTCACCTGCCGCTCGTTCCACGACCCCGAAAGCTGGGAATGGCTGGCCGCGCGCGCGGGCTATACCGGCGATATGGGCTTCATCTATTTCGAATGAGCGCGCGTGCGGGAGCGGTGAATGAGCGAGCCTAGAGACCTTCAGAGCTACCTTCGCCGCCGGGTGAGCCCGGCGGAACGGTATGACGATCTGCTGCGCTTCCCGCGCTTCTTCGAGATCGAGACGGTCAATGCCTGCAATGCGCGCTGCCCGATGTGCACGATCGACGAATGGACCCGCCATACGCCGACCATGCGCCCGGATCTGTTCGAGAAGATCGCGGGCGAGATCTGCGAGCGGGCGAGCGAGGTGCGCCGCGTCAGCCTCTATCGCGACGGCGAGCCGCTGCTGGACAAGCGCCTGCCGGACCGGATCGCGCGCCTGAAGGATGGCGGCGTCAAGGAAGTGGCGATCTCGACCAATGTCGGGCTGCTGGACGAGCGCCGCTCACGCGAGATCCTGGAGGCCGGGCTCGACCGCATCATCCTGTCGATCGACAGCCTCGACAAGCAGGTGTTCGAGGCGATCCGCGTGCGTCTCGTGTTCGAGGAGGTGCTGGCGAACGCCAAGCGCTTCATCGCGCTGCGCGACAAGATCAGGCCTGAGACCGTGGTCTGGGTCCGCATGATCCGGCAGGAGAGCAATTATGCCGAATGGCCGACCTTCGAGGCCTATTGGCGCCGGCTGCTGCAGCCGCACGACCGGGTCAATTTCCACAATCTGCACAATTGGGGCGGCCAGCTCGACACTTTCAAGCCGATAGCCCCCAGCTTCGAGCCGTCGCTGCCCTGCGTCGCGCTCTGGTCGCTCATGGTCATCTTCGCCGACGGCAAGGTGCCGCTCTGCAATGTCGATTACAACAATATCTTCCCGACCGGTGACGTCTCGGCCGACACGATCGCCGATGTCTGGCGCAACGGCGTCATGGCCGAGCGCCGCCGGAAGCATCTGGACGGGCGCAAGGGCGAGATCAGCCTGTGCGAGAATTGCAATGTCTGGGACGAGGCGCCGGACCTCCACCATGTCGCCAGCGAGTTTGCCGAGGCGGTCGAGGTGGAGCCGGCGGGGTAGCGGCGGAAGCCACCCGATAGATATCTAAAGATAAGGATGACTCGGGCGTGATCGAGCAGCATGCGAGCGGCCTCTTCTACACGCGGCACCACTGCATGCTGTGTGGCGCACCGCACCCAGCGAAGGTAGTCGATCTGGCGCCGACCTCGATCCTCAATCCGAACACGGGGATCCTGAAAGGCGACGCCGCACCGCGCGCCGACGATCTGTCGGTGCCGCTCGACCTGCATCTGTGCGAAACCTGCGGCCATCTCCAACTCGTCGCGATCGGCGACCCGAAGATCCAGTATGCGACCTATACCTATCGAACGTCGGTGTCGCGCGGTCTCGCCCAGCACTTCCAGAGCCTGGTCGCCGATCTCTCCGCACGGCTGGGGCCGGTTGCCGATCGCTTCGCGGTCGAGATCGGCTCCAATGACGGCACGGTGCTTCGGCTGCTTCAGCAGGCCGGCTTCCGCACGCTCGGCATCGACCCCGCCGAAGCGATCGCCCGGGAAGCGACGCTGGCCGGCGCGGAGACGATCGTCGGCTTCTTCGACAGCGCCGCAGCCGAGCGGATCAAGGCCGAGCGCGGGCCGGCCGCGATCATCGTCGCGAACAACGTCCTCGCCAATATCGACGATCTGGCCGAGATCATGGCGGGCGTCCGCCTGCTGCTGCAACCGGACGGCATGCTGGTATTCGAGACGCAGTACGGCGCCGACGTGATCGAGCATTGCCTGATCGACACGATCTATCACGAGCATATCTCCTATTTCTTGATCGGCCCGCTCGCACGCTTCCTGGCGGCTCATGGGCTGGAACTGTTCGATGTCGTCCGCATCCCGACCAAAGGAGGCTCGATCCGGTGCTTCGTCCAGCAGCGAGGGGCGCCCCGGCCGGTCGCAGCGGCGGTGGCGGATTTCGTCGCCGCGGAGCACGCGGCGGGGCTCGGCCGCACCGCCGGCTATGTGGCTTTCAATCAGCGCGTCCAACGCCTGTCACGCCGGGTCCACGACGCCGTCGCGGCGACGATCGCCGAAGGCGGCAGGGTTGCCGGCTTCGGCGTCTCGATCGGCACGATGACACTGATGTCTCAATTCAACATCGCCTATCAACTGGCGTTGCTGATCGACGACGACCCGGAGAAGCATGGTGTTCTGAAAGGCGCCGGCTTCGAGATCCCGGTCCGCCCGGCAACCGCGCTGTTGGCGGAGCCGCCGGCCCTGGTCCTGGTCTTCGCCTGGCGGTATCTCGCGTCGGTCCTGGCCGCGACGGAAGCTTACCGGGAGGCGGGCGGCGAGCTGCTCGTGCCTCTCCCGGAGCCGGTTCGGATCGGGGCGGACGGCATCGCCGTGACGCTGGGATAGGCGGGAGCACGGGCATGACCGACGCACCGCTTCGCATCGGCCTGGTCGGTGCCGGCATGGCGAGCCAGCTCTTCCATCTGCCGCATTACGCCGACAATCCGCTTTGCCGGATCGTCGTGATCGCCGATCAGCGGCCGAAACTGGCGTCCGAGGTCGCCGCGCGTTGGCAGATACCCGAGATCGTTTCGCACGAAGAACAACTGTTCGATCGGCCCGACATCGACGCCGTCGTCATCGTCGCGCCACGGCGCGCGATGGCACCCCTCGTGCTGTGCGCCCTGGAGGCTGGCAAGCACGTGCTGTCGGAGAAGCCGATGGCTTATACCGCCGCCGAGGCGCAGCGATTGGTCGATGCGGCCGGCAGCAGAGGGCTGATCTATACCGTCGGCTTCATGAAGCGATACGATTCGGGCGTGGCCAGGACACGGGTGCTCTTGAGCGATCTCGAACGGAATCCGCGCCTCGGGGCGCTGTTGCTCGCGCGGTTCCACAATTTTTCAGCGTCTTATGCCGCCGAGCCAGGACCTTTTATCCGATATGATGAGAAACGGCCCGCTCGGCTGCCCGAATGGTCTGCGGGACCGGCATGGCTGCCCGGAGGCTTATCCGCCACCTACGACAAGTTCCTGAATGTGGCGAGCCACGATATCAACCTGATGCGCTATTTGCTGGGCGACGAGTTGCGCGTCGGATCCGCCCATCTCGGCGGCAACGGCGGCCTCGTCGCCTGCCTGGTCCGGGGCGAGGTGCCGGTGAGTTTCGACCTCGCCGCCGCTTCCACGGGCGAATGGCTCGAAGGTGCCGAGTTTCTGTTCGAGAAGGGACGCGTCCTCCTGGAACTGCCGTCGCCGGTTCTGCGCCGCGGCGCCGCGCGCTTGCGGGTCGAGGGTCCGAACTCGGCCAGCGGAGGGGCCTCTGTCGGACCGGACGACGAGTGCGCCTTTCACTATCAGGCCCGGGCCTTTGTCGAGGATGTACGATCGCATATAACCCCGCGCTCCAGCGGACAGAGCGCGCTCGGCGATCTGGTACTAATCGAAAACATCTGGAAGACGGCAATTCTACGGGATAGGTGAGGCGCTGCCGAACCGCTCAACCGATGCCCGTCACCTCTATAGCTTCGGGTTGCGGAAGCTGAAGATGCCATCGCAGAACTCCAGCGGGCCATAGGGCGTCTCGTTCGCACGGAGATGTGGAAATGCCCAGATGCTTTCCCATCCCCGTGCTTGTAAAGCGGCCAGGATGCGCTTGTCGGCATCATCATTATGAGTGCCGACATGAATCCTTGCGACCTTCCGATCCAACAGGTCCAGCGAATCCTCAATGACGACAGTCTCATGGCCCTGGATATCCAGATCAAGGAGATCGACACGATCGATACCGTTTAGAATCGTCTCCAGGCGCAGCAACGGCACCCGCTGCATGATGCTCACATTGCCGTCCGCCTCAATCTTACGTGTGGTCTCGACCGCTTCCTCACCGAAACGAAGGTAGAGGCCATTCCCGTAACTATGCTCTTGCTTCCCAGGAAATGCCGATTGGTAGGCGGGAAAATAGGCATGACCGTCTCGGTCCGAGGCGCCGGCCATAATGAGCCTCTGTTTGTCGACATCGATTTCGTTGTCGATGAGATTCTGCTTCATCCAGGCAAAACGATCGGAGTTCGCTTCGACCCCGACCAGAAAATAGGGCAAGTTCGATTTGGTCTTATGGCGGCGGATGGCGGTAACCGCATTCGCGATCCAACGGCCGTAGCCGGCCCCCAATTCAACCATGACGAAGCGATCTGTGGCTGCGTCGATTGCCGTCAGCAGATCGATCCATTCGAAATAGTCCTCGCTTGGCCGAGCGGGATGAGTCGGGTCGACTTTCGACGTATAGCTTCGGCCGCTCGTCATGAAGTCAAAATCAATGCCATCAGGAAGTGGGGCATCATATTCGAGTCGAACTTTCGCACCGACGAAGTTGTACTCGAACCACTGATCTGCAAATGTTGCCGTCAGATTGTATTTGTCGAATATGCGATGGTGTTGAATTAAAGGGGAGGGCATAATGCCACATCTTTCTTTGACACTGTTAACTGTTAACGAATTTCATAATGTCGATCGCTAAGCTTCCGAATATCAATCGACACTTCGATACCTGATCTATTTATGCTTAGACCAATATTGTACCGCCATTCGCATTCACCGACCCCATCGAGATTAATGATGGACACTATCAGTTCGACCGAGATCCCCGCCCGCACTCAAGTCCCCAAAATTTACCCAACCAGACTTATAGCGTCCAGGCCGCTCTCCTTCAGCACACTTTTCACTTGGCTGAGAAGAGCCGTGCGACGAGCGCGGTCATTCGCAAACGCGAAACTCTGCAAATGAGCGTGTGCCGTGTCCAACTCCTGCACGGTACCGAGCGACAAGCGCTCGCGCACGAAATAGAGCGAATAGCCGGCCACGAGGATTTCCCGCATCAAATCGATATTCATAGGTCCACCGAGCGAAAACTGCTGCAGGCGGTAAAAGATGAAGCCGTCGATTTTTGGGGGCTTGCGAAAGGTCGTCCGGAGAATCGTTTGCGCTTCGAGCGTCAGGGAATTCTCCGCCGAGTAGAATGTCAGCTCGGCGCCAACCTTCGCCACGGCATCCTTGACGAGAATATGCTGTAGCGCCTGTGGTATTTCCTCGATCAGGGAGAGGTCGAGAAATGCAAAGAGCTGCTTGGTGCTCATCTGCCTCAGGCCTTCGATCGCCGCGCTTCCTCGTCGAATGCGAGGGCGGCGATCGGCGACAGATGCAGAATGCGGAAATAGTCGAGTAGGCCCTTGGCACCATAGGGTGAGAACAGGTTCTTGAAGCGGATATTGAAGGACCACCGGGTCTCGGTCCCGATATTGATCGGCGTGCGGTGATAGAGCCACGTCCAAAACATGAGCGCCTGACCATAGTTGACCGGCACGTAGGTGCCCCCGGGCGCTTCGATATCGAGTTGCTCGAATGCGGCCGGATCACGCGCGACGGCGGCGGCCATGATCTCGGTTTCGGCCTTGTCGTAAACCAGCATGGATTTGGTGCCGCTGCAATCGACCATGGGCGCCCAGACCACAACCTCGAACGGCGAATTGGCGGGCGCATCCTGGTGCAGCGGGCCGACCCCCTCGTCATGCGGACAGGAGATGACGAGATTCGCCGATTTCTGCACCACGATGTCGGGGCCGACCAACTCCATCAGCGCCGGCCGGAACGCCGCGAACACAAGGTCGGCGAAGTTGCAGTTCTCGTTGAAGCGCTTGATTACAGCCATCCGGAAGTCGTTGAGGGCGGCACCGCCGAGGCCGCGCTCGTGGAAGCCGTTGAAAAAAAAGTCGGCGTCCGCCGGGAGCTCACCCAGTATTTCGCCTGCCGCAGCGAGCAAGGCCCGGCGTAGCCCGGCAAGCGCCTCCTGATCCACCGCGTCGACGACCGAGTAACCGTGATCCACGAACCCAGGTAAGGGCATGCTCAATCTTCCGCTGCCAGGCATTTACCCAGATTAAGGATAGCCTCTGTAGGATTGGTTAATGCGAGGGACGAATGAAGATCGATTCGAGCGGACGGCGCGTCCTCGTCAGAGGGCTGGCGAAGAGCTCGGAGGCGATGCGGCCATCGGTTTTGCCAGTGCCGGCGCGCAGGTGACGGCACGGCCCGCCGCCGGGATAGCTACCAGCCCGTAGCCATCGCTTCCCATTAGGTCTTTGTTAAACCTAATCGAACATTAGTTGCCTCGAATTTGGGTCAAATCGGCGACGGCCGCGGCGCCGCGCAGAGGGTGACATGCTCAACATCTTTACGGCGATCTATCACGCCTATCTGGCGCAGGCGGCGATTGTCGCAGTTAAGCTCGGCGTGTTCGAGCATTTGAAGGACGGGCCGAAGTCGCTCGACCAGATCTGCGCGGATACCGATGCTCATCCGACACCGCTTCGCCACATCCTCAAGGTCTTATGCACCTATGAATTCCTTGAGGAAAAGGAAGAATGCTATCATCTGACCAAAAGTTCGGTCCAGTTGATGCGGGCGGAGAACTCCTTCATTCCGGACTATCTCCTCTATGCTGGGGAGCAGATACTCCCGGCCTTCGCGCATCTGGAAGGGGCGGCACGGACCGGTGAATCGGCCTTCGTCCTGGCCCATGGAAAATCGCTCTGGGAATTGTGCAGGAACGATCGGGCGCAGGGCAAGATCTTCGAAGACCATATGAATTCGGCCACGCGCTGGCACGCCGCCTTCGTCGCCAAGGCGCTGGATTGCTCGGGGGTCAAGACGCTCGTCGACATCGGCGGCGGCCATGCCAGCTTGGTTTCAGCGGTCCTGAAGCGGAATCCCCATCTTTCGGCAGTGATGCTCGATCAGCCGCATTTGGCCGACCGCGCCACCGAGCGCCTCCGGGCCGAAGGGCTGCTCGGTCGCTGCGAATTCGTCGGCGGCGATTTCTTCAGGGCAGTGCCGCCAGACGCCGATCTCTACACGATCAAGCATGTGCTGCATGATTGGAAGGACGAAGAGGTGGCAAGGATCCTAACCAACATCCGAGCGGCAATGCGGCCGGACTCCCGGCTCGTGATCGTCGAAGGCGTCATGGACACCGGCGACAAGGATCCGGATTGGATGGGCGCGCGCAATCTGGAGCAATTCGTGACGACCGGCGGTTATCAGCGGACAAGGCGGGAATTCTCCGCCCTGCTGGAAGCCGCGGGCTTGAGGCTCGACCGCATCCAATCGACACCCATCGGTGACTGTTCGCTCATTCACGCGGCCCCGCGCTGATTGGCAGCGACGCCTCACGGGTAGGTCGGGAGCCGCTTACCGTAAGCGTTTCTTAACCATCCTTGCCCACATTTTACAATGATCTGAGCGTTAAAGCGTCGTGGCGAAAGAGCTTGCTCCCGATGGACATACCATGACCGAAATGTCGCTCGGCACCGTCTCGGAAGTGCCGCCGCATTATTATGTCGATCCGGAAATTCTGGCGCGCGAGCAAGAGAGGGTCTTTGCTCGTCATTGGCAGTTCGTGGGATTTACAGACGAGCTTGCGCAGCATAAGGACTTCGTCACGGCGGAAATCGGCGGGCATTCAATCCTGGTGCAAAATTTCGACGGAACCCTTCGCGGCTTTCACAATGTTTGCTCCCATCGGCACGCCCGGATTCACAGCGCCCCCTGTGGCAACGGCTTCCTCCAATGCCCCTATCATGGTTGGACCTACAACGCCGAAGGCGTTCCGGTCGGCATTCCAGGCAATGCCCGGTTCTTCACCTTGGACGATGCGGGCCGCCGGACCTTGGCACTGGCGAGGGTAGCGGTCGCCGCTCATGGCCGTTTCGTTTTTGCCCGCCTCGCCGCCGAAGGACCGGACCTGACTGCAACGTTGGGCGACTATGCCCCAGCGATCGAGGAAATCTCCGAAGCCTTCACCGATCCGGTCGGCGATTGCACCGTGACCTGGACCGCAAACTGGAAGATCGCCGTCGAGACGGCGATGGAAGTCTATCACGCCAGCTTGGTTCATCCCGAAACGGTTGCCCGCGTGACGCCACAGAGCCTGGCCTTTGACTGCGGGTTTTCCGGCCCTCACTCGTTCGGCCACCTCGCCATGGCCGAAGATGGCGTTGCCTGGTGGGAGAGCGTCGGCCGCCGATTGAAGCTGGCGCCGCTGCGGCAATATACTGGCTTCGATCAATACCACCTGTTTCCGAACACAACGATCGCTCTGAGCTGCGGCAGCCTGATGTGCCTGCAGACCTACGAGCCGATCGACGTGAACAGTTGCCGGTTGCGGTACCGCCTGCGAATGGCGCGCGCCGACGGGCCGCAAAACCCCGCAGTGCGCAAGGCGGTCGTCGACACGCTCCGTGCTTTCAATCGCCGGGTGGTCGAAGAGGATGTGGCGATCACGACCACCGTCCAACAGGGTGTCGCCCAGGCGACGAGGCCCGCTTTGCTCGGCCATAACGAACAGCGGCTCGCCCATTTCCAAAGGCATTACCTTGCCGAGATAGCCGATTGATGCCCTTCACCTTCCGTCGCCCGACGCTCGCGGATGCTGAGATGCTGCTCGATTGGCGCACGCGCCCCGAGATCACCCGCTTCATGCTGACCGACATCGAGAACGATATCGAGCAGCAGCGACGCTGGCTCGCCACCTGCGAGACCAGGCGTGACTACGAGCATTTTATCGTGCTGCGCGCGGAGCTGCCGATCGGCTATGTATCCTATGCTCAGATCGACCGCGTCAGCCGCCATTGCGTGCCGGGTACCTACATGGTCCTGGAACCGGCGGAACGGCATCTGGCCAGTTACACCAATACTTTCATCCTCGATTACTGCTTCTATCGAATGGACATGAACAAGGCCATCTTTACCATCATGGCCGAAAATGAGCGTTTCATCCGTGCAAAGCATATGGCTGGCGTGCGCTTGGTCGGCATCCTCAAAGACCATGTCTGGAAATATGGGCAGTTCCACGACCTGCACATGTTCGAGCAGACGCGGGGGGAATGGGAAGCGACCAAGCGGATATTTCGACGCGAACATACCCTTGCCGCCTTTCCGTCCTAGAGCCAAAATGGGTGGGAACTATCCAATTCCACGAATCCAACTCTGTTCAACTCGTTAGAGCGCCAAGCTTTTGTTGTTCATTCCAATGAGGCGTGCGCAAGAGACCGTTTGTAAACAGGCCCCAACCCCGATCGGCGAACGCGAGTGATCGAATGAAGATCGATTTGAATGGCCGCCACGCCCTCGTCACGGGTGCCAGCCAGGGGCTTGGGGCCGATGCGGCCATAGGTTTCGCTAGGGCCGGCGCGCAGGTGACCATCACTGCCCGCCGCTCGAACGCGCTCGACTCCGTGATAACGCGCCTTGAGGGGGCGGGCCACGGCACGATCGCCGCTGACCTGCTCGTGCCTGGGGAGGCGGCGCGGGTCGCCGCCGAGGCGGAGCGCCGGGCGCCGGTTGATATCGTGGTCCATGCCGCCGGCGGCAATATGGACGCGCGCGACGTATTTGGTCCGAGCGAAGCTTGGCAGCGCGTCTGGCAGCTCAATGTCGGAGCGGTTATCGATCTCAACAATGTGTTGGTACCGGGCATGCGCGCGCGGCACTGGGGACGAATCCTGCATTTCTCCTCGCGCTCGACCGTCAGCCTCGGCGGCGCCCCGGCCTATGCCGCCGCCAAGACCTATCTCAACGCCTATACCATCATCCTGGCGCGCGCCGTGGCGGCAGACGGGGTGGTAGTAAGCGCGGTCGCCCCCGGCGCCGTCGTGGCGCCGGGCAACAATTGGGAGAAGGCCGAGCGGCAATGGCCCGAGAATGTCGCCAAATATGTGGCCGAGCACCAGGCGATCGGGCGTCTCGGCCGGCCGGGCGACATCACCCCGTTCCTGATCTTCCTGGCCTCGGACGAGGCGCGCTTCGCCGCCGGCTCGATCGTGCCGATCGATGGCGGCAGCATGTAGCCATTTCTATGCCGACGATCCGCGCGTGGACGCCTTTTGGCAGAGCTCTGTCAGGCGCCGCTGCTTCCGGCGATTGCTCCGCTGCATGAACCGGCACAATTTGTCGACGCCGCGGCGCAGTTCGGCAATATCGGCCTCGGCCAGACGGTCGGGCAGGCTCGCCAGCTCATCGAAGCGAAGCGTGATTCCGGCCTTGAAATGCCGGATGAGGAAGGCGGAAAATACGTCATTGTCGCTGGAGATAGTCGGCAACCCCCCTGCCACATAACTCATGAAACGATTGCCGAGCGCGGAGATGTCCATGAATCTGACGGCCTGCAAGCCGGTCGTCACGAAAATCTGAGCGAAGTCGAAATTCTGCAAGGTCCTTTCGACATCGGCGAGAGGGATCGCCGGATGATAATGCAATGGCGGCGCCGTATATTTGGACCGGTATTCGGCAAAAAGCTGCTCTCCGGCCGGCGGCAGATCCATGCCGTTGTAGATATCCAGCGTAATGCGGCCGCTAGCGACCAGATCCTCGGCCGCGCCGATGAAATGCTTCACGGGACAATATTCATGCGTGACGGCGGGCGCGTGGAGGCCGCCTGCATGGACGACACGGATCGGTGTTCCCGGCGTTCTGGGTTGTGGCATCGGCTTGGAATGGCTACCCTCAATCGCACCGACCGCCGGAAATAAAAATACCGACTTGTCCCGAAAATACTTAGTAAATCGGCGCCAGTAGCTGCCACCCCATTTATCGATTACGATATCTGCGGCCGCGACCGAGATCATTTCCGCCCGTCGCATAGAGTCCACATCCGCAGGATCGGCGAGATACTGGCTGATCAATTGCTCCTCGGGAACGCCGAACATCCAATCATAGATTTCTAGGATGAGGAAACTGTTCGGGAAGCGCCACCGCAACCAGGCCGGCCACGGAGTCGGCGCCGCCTGAAACGCGGTCCGGATGATAATTCGGGCGGGCTGCAGCCGCTCGATCGCTTGGGCGAGCCACTGGCCGGATTCATAGAGGTTGACGACCGGAAAGAGCGGCGACGGCTTGAACGTCGCCGGCGTCCCCATGCTCAGCCGAATGATCGGGCCATCCGGGAAAAGCTCGATCACCTCGGCATCGGTCAGAATCTGATTCTGCGGTAGGGTGAAGGTGACGATAACCGTATCCGCTCGCTCAGGCAGCGCGACCTCGTCGAACGCGGCACTGGCGAAGGCGAGATAGTCGGGGTTCGCATAGATCGGCCAGACCTTGCCAGCGGGCACGCCGGCCTGATCCAGCGCATGCCGCATCTGCGCTTCGAAGCGCGGATGCGACAGCAGGACATAGTCGAACTCTTGCGCAACGGCCTCCTTTGCCGTGATCAGCGGCAGGCCGAACCGTTCGGCACCGGCGACGGTGGCCTTGTCGATGATGCCCAGCAGCTCGATATCGCTGCGGGCGCGCAGCGTGTCGAGGATCGCTTCCGTATGAGTGCCGGCCGCATGGATGAAGATCCGTCCGGGCGGCAAGGTTGCGGCGAGGAAGCGCCGCACCAGCTCGATATCACGCGGCGCGAGCCAATGCCGATCGATCTCGCCGGCGATCTCGGCGATATCCGCCGATGTGGCGCGTGAAATCATGGAGCCGTACCGGTCGGCATGGTCTCTCGTATAGGCCTCGATCTCCGCGCGGGTATGATTGCCCTGCCGCCGCATTACCTCGGATGACGACGTGGGCGACGCGATGGAGATAGCCATGAAAATTGTCCTCGAAATCAGAGCTGCTTCGGCCGGCCCAGATATTTGAACCAGTCCGCCGTCGCTGTCGCGATCGCGGCCTCGGTCCATACCGGCGCGTCGCGCCAATAATCGATCTGCTCGAGGATGGCGGCGACGCCGGCTTCGATCGGCACCAGGGGCGCCCAGCCGAGCCGGTCGCGGATGCGCGTGATGTCCGCGAAGGTGATGTCGGGCTCGCCGGGGCGCTTGGGAATATGGACGACATCCTTCGCCCCCAGCAACTCGACCAGCCGATTGATCGAGACGGCGGCACCGCTGCCGACGTTCATGACCTCGCCGACGCGCTCGCTTTCGGCCGCGGCGACCAGAGCGGAGACGATGTCGGTCACGAAGGTGAAGTCGCGCCGCTGGGTCCCGTCACCGACCACCGTCAGCGGCTTGCCGGCCAGGAGCTGGGCCAGGAACACCCCGAACACGGCGCCGTACGTTCCTGCGGTACGTGCACGCGGGCCGTAGACATTGAAGAAACGCAGGGCGAGAGCGGGCAGCCGATAGATGTCGGCCCAATGGAGCACGATCTGCTCGCCCAGATTCTTAGTCAACGCGTAGGGATAGCGCGGATCGATCGGCGCGGTCTCCAGTGTCGGCGTCGGCGGCGCGTCGCCATAGCAGGACGAGGAAGCGGCGTAGACGAGCCGACGCACGCCGGCGGCCCGTGCCGCCTCGCAAACGACGAAGGTGCCTTCCACGTTCGAGCGGTAGTAATCGTCGGGCGCCACAATCGACGGCACGATGTCGGCGCGGGCGGCGAGATGGAATACCCGGTCGGCGCCCTGAATGAGGTCACGCATGGCGGCACGATCCGAGACATCGGCGATCTCGACGCGGAGGTCCGGATTATCGCAATGCTGCGCCAGATTTGCGGGCCGTCCGACTACCATACTGTCGATTACTAGAACTTTGCGCCGATCGGCGAGCAGGCGATCGACGAGGTGGCTGCCAATGAACCCGGCGCCGCCGGTCACAACATCGTATCCGGTGTAGCCGGCTGGCGGCATGCTGCGGTGTCCCTCGGGCGAGTTTTCGCTCATGCTGCAATCATCGGGACAAGCTCTTTCGAAGTGAAAGTGCAACGTGTCAGGAAAGCTAAAATATCGATAAAGTTAATTAAGAAACGCTTATGGAACGACAAATGCCGGCCGTCCCGTTCTCAATGACAATAGAGATTGGTGTCATAGAGCCAGGGCGTAAACTGGCGGAGGGACAGCTTGTAGTCGGGATGGACCGCGCGAAGCTGCGCCGGCAGGGCGAAGAGATCGTCGCACTGATGATAGGCTGAAACGCACAAGCCCGGACGATTGGCGGCGATCTGTCCGACGGCGCCTTGGAGGGCCGCCGCCTCCGAGCCCTCGACATCCAGCTTGATCGCGGTCACCGGACGATCGACGGCCTGGTCGATGGCGGCCACCTCGATGACGATCTCGCCAGCCTCGCTCACATAGCTTCCTTGATCGTTACCGGCGGCAAAGCGCAGCGTCCGCCGATCGGAATAAAGCCCCTGCTGAAAACGCTGAATCCGCGGCAGATCCCGCGTCCTCTCTTCGAGCAGGGCGAAATTGCCGGCATCCGGCTCGAATGCATAGATCTGCTCGTATGAAGTCCCGTTCTTCTCGATGAACCGGAGAACCGTATCGCCGTCATAGGCGCCGCCATCGACATAGACCTGCGGAATGTCGCCCCTGAGCCATGACGGTTCGCCGGCCAAACCACTCGCCGAATTGGCGGCCTCCAGATAGCGTCTCTCGCCGGTCAGGCGAAACAGTAGAACGCTGTGGAAGACACTGCGGCTCAACGCATCATCGAGCGACGCAGCCACGCTCTGCCATTGATCGCGCCGGCACCATGCCGAGTCGAACAATCCCTCGTAGAATTTTGCCTGCACGGCCGGAAAGGCGAACCCGGACCGCCGATAGGCATGGATCAGACCCAGCCACTCGATCCCCTGGACTTCGCAATAAGCGCTGAAATGCGCGGCCGCACCCTTGCTCTCCACCATCAGCAACGCGAGCAACCGTGGGTAACGGCGCTTGAGCCCGGCGAGTTCGCCTTCCGGCACGATGTCGAAGCGGTCGAGCTTGCAGCCGGCGGCAGCATTGTCGCAAGCAACGACGATATCGAGCGCCCCGCCCTGGCGAGCGAACGCCTGCGCATAGGGCGTGGCGCCGATCAGCACCAAGGGCCGGCCGCAGAACTCGAGCTCGGCGGTACGATCGGCTTCGAACAGCCTGGAGGACGGGTTGGCCGACCGATCCCAGCGGTCGGCCAACCGGTCCAGCTCGCGGCACAGCGCCTCGTCGTTCAACATGATCTTCCTCCTGCCGACACAGCCGAAAGCGGCATTTCCTTTCCCGCCTCGCGGGGCCAGCCGGGTCAATAGGACAACAAGACGTTTACCTAAAAATTAACCCTTTTCCGCGATTTAAGGATTTGTCCCAACGGCCGGACAGATTCCGCCACCATGATCCGATCAGGCATGCCGACCCAGAATTCCCTCGCAGATCTCGTTTCGCAGGCGATATCAGCGCTCGCCGTGAACGATATCGCGACGGCGCTGCCGCTGATCGCCGCGATTCAAGGCGAGCAGCCCGACAGCGCACTCGCCTATCACCTGGTCGGCCTCGCCTCGCTCAGGCTGAACGAACCGGGCAAGTCGGTCGAGGCGCTCGAGCAGGCGCATCGTATCGCTCCCTCGGCCCGCGAGCCGGTGGAAGTCCTGTCCGTGTTGTTCAGCAAGCTGGGCCGCGTCGTCGACTCGCTCTACTACAAGAAGCTGGGCATCGCCGCGACCGAGACGATCGGCTTTCCCGAGCTGGTGCCGAGCTGGATCGGCAATTTCGACGAGGCCTTCTTCAGCATCGAGGAGCAGCCGCTGCTGCGTGAGGCTGAAAAGCATGCGGCTGCGGGCAATTTCGCCGGTGCCGCCACCGCCTATCGCAAGGAGATCGAAGCCGATCACCACTCGGTCGAAGGACGGCGCGGCCTCGCGCGCATGAATTTGCAGCTCGGCCAGCCCTATGCCGGCCTCGCCGCCATGGCCGAGTTGCGCGAGCTGGACCGCGGCGAGCCGGCAGACTTGGCACTCTATGGCGAGTTGCTGGCTCAGGCCGGCCGCTTCGACGAAGCACAGGCAATGCAGCAGACCGCCGCCAGGCAGGTCCCGGATGATGCCCGGCTCGGCTGGGGCATGGTTCGCACGCTCGCCCGCTGGCCGGACTATCCACGCCAAGCCGTCGGCACCGCCATGGCCGCTTGGGCCGATATGCATCCGCCGATGCTCGGCCGCCCGGAAAAGGCCGCCGCGGAGGCATTCGACGGCCGGCATCTGCGCCTCGGCATTCTTTCGACCAGCTGGGCCAATGGCGGCGGCCTCGACCTGCTCGTGCCGACGCTCGAACGGCTCGACCGGCGCCTGATCAAGCTGCACGCCTATGCGAGCGGCGTCGTCAATGCGCCCCTCGCCCGCCGGATTCGCGCCCGGGCCGATGACTGGCAGGATCTGAGCGAGCTCGACGACGACACCGCCAGCCTGATCCTTCGCAATGACGAGCTCGACATCCTGATCGATCTCGACGGGCCGACGCGGACGGAGCGGCCCGGCCTGATCGCCGGCGGCCCGGCGGGGCTCGTCCTCTCGCTCTACGGTTCGCCTGAGGGCAGTCGAGCGCTTGGTTGCGACGGCGTCCTGGGCTGCGAGCACGCCTATCCGCCGGATGCGCCGCATGTGCTGCGCGTCGCGGGCGGCCTTGCCACGCTGCCGGTCGACCTGCCTGCCGTCAAGCGAGCCCGGCCGGCCGGATCGCCCTGCTGCTTTGGCACCATCGCAGCGCGCTGGCAGATCGGGCCGGCGACGATCGCGGCCTGGGCCGAAATTCTGCACGCCTGCCCGGACAGCCATCTGGTGCTCGATCTCGATCTGCTCGGCGGCCCGGCCGGGGCGGATGAGTTCAGCCGGATGCTGCAGCCTTATCTGCCGGTGGATCGGGTGCTGCTGAAGACCGGCCAGAGCCGGCTCGCCGATTACCTCGACGAGATCGATGTGCTGCTCGACCCGCTCGACAATCCGCATCCGGACGATGCGGTCGCGGCATTGGCGCTGGGCCTGCCGGTCGTGACCTGCCGGAGTGAGACGCCGCGCGCCGCGATCCTGGCCGGCTGGCTTAGCCGGCTCGGCCTCGATCGCCTCGTGGCAGCCGACGAGCACGCCTATGTCGCCGCAGCCGTCGTCCTCGCCGACGCGGATGTCAGGAACGCCCAGATCGAGGCGATGTCCGAGGCCGTCGCCGGCGAGCAGCGCGACGGCGCCGCCAGCCGCGCGGCAAATCTGGCGAGGACCCTTATCGGCGCTGCGAGATCGGGCATCCTCGCATGATCGACGATGACGATCCGAGCGCGTTCCAGCGTAATCTCGAAGCGCTGAAATCCAAATATCCGCTGATCTATCTCCGCCTGGCGGCGATCGCGGAGCCGGAATCGCGCCTGACCGGCTCGATCGAGGATGGCGACCTCAACCTCGATCTCGGCCACACCAAATTCTATGGCACCGATGCCGTCTCCTTCACCGAGAAGCAGCTCGCGGATTTCCGCCGCGCGCCGAGCCGGTTCTATATGGACCCGCCGCCGCTGCACGAAGAGCCCTCCCAGCAGCAGCATTACGTGTCGCTGGCGCTCTACCGGCATTTCAGCGCACGCAAGATCCCGGCCCTCCCGATCGACGCGACACCAGACGGCGGCTTCTTGCTGGTCTATGGCATCGGCCTCGGGTTCCATCTGCCCGAACTGTTCGAGCTGCCGGTGCGCGGCATCATCCTGATCGAGGAGCATCTCGAATTCCTCTGGCACTCGCTGCATCTACATGATTGGGCCGGCATGCTGGCCCGGATCGACGAGCGCGGGCAGCATCTCCGCTTCGTGATCGGGCCGGAGCCGGACGTGGTCGCGGCCCAGGTTCATTGGTACATGCGCGGCCAAGGGTTCGGGCTGCTCGACGGCTCCTATATCTTTCGCCACTACAGCTCGATGCTGCTCGACAAGGCATACGAGGATTTCCGCGAGAAGCTGCCGCTGCTACCGATCTCGATCGGTTATGTCGAGGATGAGGAGCAGATGATCTGGTCGGGGACGATGAACCTGATCGGTCACGATTTCCTGCTGATGGACGAGCGCCCGCGGACGGTGAAAGACATCCCCGTCGCCATCGTCGGCTCCGGCCCCTCCTTTGACCGCTCGGTCGAGGTGCTGAAGCGCATCCGCGACCAGATCGTCATCTTCTCCTGCGGCACCGGCATCCGGCCGCTGCTCGCCGCCGGCATCCGGCCCGACTTCCATTGCGAGCTCGAGAATTCCTACTCGACCTACATCCAGCTCAAGGCCGCCAGCGAGCAGTTCGGCGGCCTCGAGGGCATCACGCTCATCGGCGCCACCACGATCTATCCGCTGGTCGCCCATATGTTCCGGGAGAACGTGCTCTATTTCCGCGATTCGGTCAGCTCGACCGGCCTGTGGTGCCCGGATCGGACCGGCATTTACGGGACGGCGCCCACCTGCACCAACCTGGCGCTGCGCGCATCGGAAATCCTGGGTTTTCGTGAGATCTATCTGTTCGGCGTCGATCTCGGCACGCGCGATGCGAGCCAGCATCACGCCTCCGCCTCGATCTACCACCATGACGAGGGCTTCAGGATCGGCCAGGAGACCGACCCGAACAAGCGCATGGAGATCGAGCTGCCGGCCAATTTCGGCGGCAAGGCCTATACCAACGTCATCCTGCATTGGGCCAAGATGATGATGGCCCATAGCATCGAGAATTTCTCCTTCGCCAAGATCTTCAATTGCAGCGACGGCATCCGCATTCCAGGCACCTTGCCCAAGCTGCCGCAAGCCGTGCGACTTCACGTGCCCCCCGGGCGCAAATCCGCCATTCTCGCCCGGACGAAATCGGAGCTGCGGCCCAAGCGGGCCGGCGAGATGGCCCCGGTCGCGGAGACGGAGGCGGTCCGCGACGGCTTCGGCGATTACTACGAACGGCTGCAGACCCTAATCGCCGACAGCATCGAGAACGGCATCGGCTTCACGGAATTCTACGACGCCGTATCTCCGTTCCTGAAGGAAACCGGCGAAAGCCGGTTCCAGACCGTGTATCGGTCGGTGAACATCGGCACGCTTATGATGTGCTTCCAGATCGGCTATTACTTCTATCGGCGCGTGCCCGACTCCGAGCGCGGCGAAGCGATGACGGTGTTCCTGACCGCCCTGTCGCGCGCGCTGGCGACGACGAGCGGGGCGATCGATTCGCTTCTCGCCCGGATGGTCGAGGCGACGCACCGGCTGGCCGAAGATCATTCGCCCGAGCGGCTGATCTCACTGGTTACCGCTGGCGTCGATTAGCCAATCGACCACGGCATTGAGTGCCTCGCCATGGTCGCGTCCTTCGGCCAGGGCGGCCTGGTAGACCCGTAGCTGGTTGTGCGCGCTCGTCCCGCGCTTGAGGATCGTCCTGGCGTGGGCGAGTTCGGCCGTGCAGCCGAAATGCTGGGCATCCTCATGCACCAGAGCCAGCATCTCGTCGAGCAGCTGCGGATAGGGCACCAGCTCGGCCCGGCCGAAATCGACCAACCCCTCGTCGGTGCCGTAACGTTGCGCGCGCCAACGGTTTTCGTCGATCAGCATGCGTAGATAGAGGCGCCAGCGCTGGTTGGCGATGCGAAGCCGCCACAGCATGCGCAAGAGGCAGCGATAAAGGCAGGCGATGGCGATGCCGTCATCGAGAATGGTGCAGACATCGGCGATCCGCATCTCCAGCGTCGGGAAGCGGCTCGACGGGCGGATGTCCCACCAGAGCTTGCTGGTCTCGTCGATGATACCGAGCTTCACCAGCGTGCTGGTATGGCGGTTATATTCGCCCCAGCTTTCGAAACGCTCGGGAATGCCGGTGCGCGGCATCTCGTCGAAGACCGCGATCCGATAGGATTTGAGCCCGGTATCCTCGCCCTGCCAGAACGGCGAGGACGTCGACAGCGCCAGGAGATGCGGCAGGAAGTAGCTGACCTGGTTCATCAGGTCGATCTTCAGCTCGTCATCCTCGATGCCGACATGAACATGCATGCCGCAGATCACCAGCCGGCGCGCCACCCCCTGCAGATCCTCGTGCAGCGCGTGATAGCGCTCCTTGTCGGTGCGCTGCTGGGTGATGTGGCTGGCGAGCGGGTGGGTGGCGGCGGCGATCGGCGCCATGCCGAACTTGGTCGCGACCTCCGCCACGGTCCGCCTGAGCTCGGCGAGCTCGGCGCGAGCGACGGCGGCGCTGGCGCACACGCCGGTCTGGACCTCGATCTGCGAGCGCAGGAATTCCGGGCTGACGCGGTTGCCGAGCTGCTTCTCGCATTCGGCCAGCAGCGCCGCCGGCGGATCGAGCACCAGATCGCGGCTCGCGCGGTCGACCAGCAGATATTCCTCCTCGATACCGAGGGTAAAGGCGGGCTCCGGAATCATAGATAGATCGCCGGGCGATAAAGCTCGGGATCGGCCAAGATCGGCGACAGGACTTTCAGCAGATAAGCGGCATAGCGTTCCGCCCCCGCCGCGTCGGCGATCTCGTCCTGGCGCAGTTCGATCAGCACATGCGGCAGACCGCGCCGCACGGCATGATGGCGGAGCGTGAAGCCCTCCGGATCGCGCGCCGAATAGGGCTGGTTATCGCCGATCACGAGCCCGTCGATCGTGGCGAGCCCGGCCAGCAACGGCATCGGCAGCCGCGGATCCTTGTCCCACAGGATGCCGATATGCCAAGGCCGGTCGAACTCGTTCATGGTCGGGGTGAAGCTGTGGATCGAGATGATCGCCGGCGCCACCTGCGCCGCCGCGAACCGATCGAGCCGCGCCTCGATCGCCCGGTGGTAGGGCCAATAGAAGGAATCGGCGCGCATCGCCTTGTCGTTCCCGCTCAGTTCCTGATTGCCGGGAATCGGCAGCCGGTCGCTCACGGTCGGGAATGCCGTCGGATCGTCCAGCGCGCGATTGCAATCGATGACCAGACGCGAATAACCCGACAGCACGGCCGGTGCGTCGAGCTGTCGCGCCAGCGATCCGGTCACGGCGGCCGCGCCGATATCCCAGCCGATATGGCGCGAAAGCTCCGCTTCGGTAAGGCCGAGGCTGCCCATCTCGGCAGGCACGATATTGGCCGCATGATCGCACAGCAGCAGCGTCCGGGCGGCACCGTCCGGATTGATCAGCTCGAAGGCTGGCGGGATCACGTCGCCGATCCCTTCACGCTGCCCGCGTCAGCGGAACTCATCCGATCCCCCTCCCGGTCAACCTAGCGCAAGGCATTGTTTGAGCGTATTTCCTATCGACAGTGAAATTGTTCCTCGGTTGCGCCGATTTGTCGACTGTCATGAGCCCTCCCGACCCTCGCCCCTTCCTCACCTCGCTGTTCCGCGCGGCCTGCAGCGCCGCCGACCCGGCGCTGGTGCTGGCCCCTTTCCTGCCGCCGCCGCCCAAGGGCAGGACCATCGTGGTCGGCGCCGGCAAGGCGGCGAGCGCCATGGCGCTCGCGGTCGAGGCGCATTGGCCGGGGCCGCTCGAGGGGCTGGTAGTGACGCGGCGCGGCCAGGCCCTGCCGACCAAACGCATCGAGATCATCGAGGCCGCCCATCCGGTACCGGACGATCTGGCCAAGGAGGCGGCGCGGCGCATCCTGGAGCGGGTCCAGGGGCTGGGACCGGACGATCTGGTGCTGTGCCTGATCTCGGGCGGCGGCTCGGCGCTCATGACCTTGCCGGCCGAGGGATTGACGCTCGACGACAAGCAGGCGGTGACGCGCGCGCTGCTGCGCTCCGGCGCTCCGATCCAGGAGATGAATGCGGTGCGCAAGCACCTCTCGGGCATCAAGGGCGGCCGGCTCGCCGCCGCGGCATATCCGGCCAAGGTCGTGACACTCGCGATCTCCGACGTGCCCGGCGACGATCCGGCGGTGATCGCGTCCGGCCCGACCGTAGCCGATCCGACCCGTTTCGCCGAGGCGAAGGCGATTCTCGACCGCTACGGCATCGTGCCGCCCGATCCGATCAGGGAGCGCCTCGAGGCTGCGCGCGACGAGACGCCGAAGCCCGGCGATCCCCGACTCGCCCGGACCGAATACCGCCTGATCGCCACGCCGAAGATGGCGCTCGAAGCGGCGGCCGCCCTTGCCGCCGAGGCCGGGTTCAACCCGCTCATCCTGGGCGATGCGCTCGAAGGCGAAGCGCGCGAGGTCGGACGAGTCCATGCCGGCATCGCCCGCTCGATCGCGCTCCACGGCTATCCGGTGAAGGCGCCGGCGGTGCTGCTCTCGGGCGGTGAAACCACGGTCACGGTGCGCGGCCAGGGAAGGGGCGGCCGCAATGTCGAGTTTCTGCTGGCGCTCGCGATCGCGCTCGAAGACCATCCCGGCATCTATGCCATCGCCGGCGACACGGACGGCATCGACGGCACCGAGGATAATGCCGGCGCGCTCATCGACCCGACCACGCTCGCCCGCGCCGCCGCGCGCGGCATGGTGCCGCGCGCCTATCTCGAGAACAACGATGCCTATAGCTTCTTCCGTGAGCTGGGCGACCTCGTCGTCACCGGGCCGACCCACACCAATGTGAATGACTTCCGCGCCATCCTGGTGCAATGACGGGCGCAAGCTCCTCCCTTTCGAGGAAAATCATCATGATTTCCTGCCGTCACCGGCCCTCTCGGGCCGCCTCTCCCGCGCCGGACGCGATGCCGTCATGGTGAAGGAGACCATCCATCGCCGGCGCAGCACCAAGATCGTCGCCACGCTCGGCCCCGCGAGCTCGACCGACGAGGTCATCGAACGGCTGTTCCTCACCGGCGTCGATCTGTTCCGGCTGAATTTCAGCCATGGCAGCCAGGACGATCACCGCGCCAATGTCGACCGCATCCGCCTGATCGAAAAGCGCTACACCCACCCGATCGGCATCATGATGGATCTGCAGGGCCCGAAGCTCAGGCTCGGTACCTTCACCGACGGCCAGGTGCGCCTCGCCAATGGCCATCGCTTCCGCCTCGATCTCGACCCGACGCCGGGCGACGAGAGCCGGGCGCCCCTGCCGCATCCCGAGATCTTCCAGGCGATCGAGGCCGGCACCGACCTGCTGGTCGATGACGGCAAGGTCCGGCTGCGCGTCGATATCGCCGGCAGCGATTTCGCCGAGGTCACGGTCGTGACCGGCGGCGTGCTGTCGAACCGCAAGGGCGTCAACGTGCCGAACGCGGTGCTGCCGATCTCGGCGCTGACGCCCAAGGACCGCAACGACCTCGCCTTCGGACTTGGGCTCGGCGTCGACTGGGTCGCCATGTCCTTCGTGCAGCGGCCGGAAGACGTGGCGGAGGGCCGCAAGCTGATCGGCGGCAAGGCGGCGCTGCTGAGCAAGCTCGAAAAACCGCAGGCGCTCGACCGGCTGGACGAGATCGTCGAGCTGTCGGACGGCATCATGGTGGCGCGCGGCGATCTCGGTGTCGAAACCCCGCCCGAGGATGTGCCGATCATCCAGCGCCGGCTCATCCATGTCTGCCGCCAGGCCGGCAAGCCGGTGATCGTGGCGACGCAGATGCTCGACAGCATGGTGAAGTCGCCGACGCCGACCCGCGCCGAGGCGTCCGACGTAGCCAATGCCGTCTATGAAGGCGCCGACGCGGTCATGCTGTCGGCCGAGACGGCGGCGGGGGATTTCCCGCTCGAAGCCGTCGCCATGATGGATCGCATCCTGCGCCGCGTGCAGGTCGACGAGCTCTATCGCCAGAGCCTGGAAGCCGAGCATCCGGCCCTGCGCGAGACCGCATCGGACGCGATCACGGCCGCGGCGAAGCAAGTGGCGGCGACGGTCAAGGCCAAGGCGATCGTGACCTTCACCAGCTCGGGCTCGACCACGCTCAGGGCCGCACGCGAGCGGCCGAACGTGCCGATCCTGTGCCTCACTCCCCATATCGGCACCGCCCGGCGCATGACCATGGCCTGGGGCGTCCACACCGTCCATACCAAGGACATCGCCAATTTCGCCGACATGGTGCAGCGCGCCTGCCGGGTGTCGCTGGCCCAGGGCTTCGCGGCGAAGGGCGAGCGCATCGTCATCACCGCCGGCGTGCCGTTCGGGACGCCCGGCGCCACCAACATCCTGCGCATCGCCTGGGTGCAATGAGCGACGCATCCGAGATCTGTCCCGACTGCCAGAAACCATCGGCGCTCTGCGTCTGCGCCGGCATCGAACCCTTCGCCAACAAGGTCGAGCTCGTCATCCTGCAGCATCCGCAGGAACAGGATCGCGAGCTCGGCACGGCCCGCCTCGCCATCCGGCATTTTCGCACGGCCCGGCTCGCGATCGGCCTGAGCTGGCCCAATCTCGCCAAGCTCGTCGGCCGCCCGGTCCAGCCGCAGCGCTGGGGCGTGCTCTATCTCGGCCCCGCCCACCTCTCGGCCGAGGCGACTGAGCGCGAGATCCTGGTGCTCGACCGCAAGGGCGTGCCGCTGCCGGAGCAGGATCGGATCCTGGGCGAGCTCGAAGGCGTGATCCTGCTCGATGGCTCCTGGAGCCAGGCCAAGGCGCTGTGGTGGCGCAACCCTTGGCTGCTCAAGACCCGGCGGATCGTGCTCAATCCCCGCCGCCCGTCGCGTTATGGCCGGTTGCGCAAGGAGCCGCGCCGCGACAGCGTCTCGACGCTGGAAGCCGCCGCCATGATCCTGGCCAGGCTGGAGGGCAAGCCCGAGATCGAGGCGCGCATGGTCGCCAGCTTCGAGCGGATGCTGGATCGCTATCGTGAAACGCAGAAACAGCCGATCCGAGAGCCGTAGTGTTGCCAATGCATGACGGCGCTCTAGGGCCTGTTGAGATTCATCGTGAGTTAATGACAGCGGCGGCGAGATGGATGATGGCGGAGAAGCTCAGGTCTGTTTTGTCGCTTCGCATGGCGATGCGTTTGAACTCTTTGAGTTTGCAGAAG
>Ga0255336_100334_pt1 | contig 84806 bp, 86 predicted proteins | sample MeOH1_35cm_T3_17_FD_189102 | JGI IMG/M metagenome (GOLD analysis project Ga0255336, IMG submission 189102) | Sandy soil microbial communities from University of British Columbia, Vancouver, Canada - MeOH1_35cm_T3_179 | ecosystem: Engineered > Artificial ecosystem > Sand microcosm > Unclassified ... | reverse complement strand
GGCAATGGCGCGAACAGTTGCGCCTGGCCGAGGCGATGTCCAAACTTTCGGTCGGCCACGCGGCGAGCCAGGTTGCGCAAGACCTGGGTTATGCCGACGTGCGCACCTTCACCGTGATGTTCAGGCGCGCATTCGGCAGCACGCCCCAGCAGTTCCGCCAACAGTTCCGCGAACCGCTCGCTATTTGATGTAGCGCGGGCGTGCGTCGCGCGGGTTTCTCGACCTAAAGCGCACCCAGGCGTTTCTCTCGAACTTCGGATCGATCCGGTAACACTTCGCAATCAAGAGACATTTGCTGCGCGCGTCTCTCTATCGCAAACAGCTCGCTCAGCGTTTTCAGGGCCTAACGGTATCGGTTGACGGTCTACGCCCGAGCAGGGTTCTGTGCTCACCGACGTTCAGTTAGGCGCGCTGAAGCCTGACTTTTTCAACAGCGTCCGCCAACCTCCGTCGTAAGCCGACTTCGGCGCAAGCCTCCGTAGACGACGTACTTACACCGCTTCGCCGCTCCCGCGCGCGACGGCTGCGGACTGCGGTTGAGCCAGATGGCGTAGCAGCTTCGTCACCATCCCCACGACCGTAAGGGCGAGGACCACAAAAAACACCGCCAATGAGGTCAGTTCCTGCACCGAAACAAAGCCGGCCAGTCCCATCATCGCCGACGACACGAGCAGCAGTGCGCACCCGAGGATCGCGCTCGTCAGGCCCGCGATGTGCGGGAACAGCGAATTTCCCTTGGCCATCAGAGTCGGATACATTGCGCCTGCACAGAACCCCATCACAAGCACGGGCAGCGCGAGTGTCCACACACGCAGGCCGACTGTCAGCGCAAGAATCAGCATCGCAATCGACGCGCCCGCCATCACGCGGGCACCGATGCGCAGCCGCTGCTCTGCATTCGGCAGACGCGCGCCGTACACGCGATTCGAAAGACCGCCGAGGAAGTACATCGCCCCGATACCGAGAGCGAGGTAGCCGAAAAAAGTCGGCGGCTTATGCAACGTGTTCTGCACCATGAATGGTCCAACGATATTGAACACGAGCAGGATGCTGTAGCAAAGACCTTGCGCCAGGAAGCAGCTTTGGAACACGGGGCTCGACAGCACCTTACCGGCGTTCGCCATCAGCGTGCGCGGCGCGAGGTGCACCGGCTGCACCAACGTCTCGCGGTAGCGCCACAGCAACCCCCACATCACCAGCGAATAAACAAGCAGAAAGACGAGGCAGGCCTGCCAGCCGAACCAGGTTTGCAGGTGCGCGCCGATCACCGGCGCCACAATCGGAGCGAGCCCCCATGCGATCGACATGTAGGTGAACGCGTGCACCAGCGCTTGCCCAGTGAACGAATCGGTGATGATCGCCTTCGCGAGCAGGTTCGTGGTGGCGATACCGAATCCCTGCAGACAGCGGGCAAGAATGAATGTTTCCAGGCTTGATGCAGCAAGTGACAGCAGACAGCCGAGCGTGTAGATCACGAGCCCGAAAGCCAGCACGCGTTTGCGCCCATAAGCATCGGCTACCGGTCCGAAGACGAGCTGGCCGAGCGCATAGGCCACCATGTACCCGGATACGCTCGACTGGATCGCCTGAGGTGATGTCGCAAAGAAATGCGCCATTGCGGGTAACGCGGGCACGTAAATGTCGATTGCGAGTTGTCCAGCGGAGGCGAACAGGCAGATCAGGAACAGCAGGAAGCGCGGCGAGTTCGGTGTGCGTGTGGGAGAGGTAGAGCAGTCGGTGATAGTGTGGTTCATGACAGCATAAAGGGAGCAGATTCTGGTGACGGGAACGGGCGCGATCGCCCTCGCCGTCGCGGCGGCGATGCCTGGAACATTGGCGCATGAGGTCGCGGCGGCGTCGGGTGGGACGCTGGCCCGCTGCGCATCGGGCATCCGTCGGGCACGCTGGCTGTCGCCGCCGGGGTGCAGCAGGCAGGCTCCCGATGGACCGTTGTGAAAGCAAGTGTCAGCGGCAGCGCGCGTCGTCTGATGGCCAGGGGGTTGACGCCCCGGCGTGACAATGCCCGGCATTGCGGATTGCGGGAGCTTCGCAAAAGCCCTCGCACACGGTATCAACCTCACAAACGGGCACCCACACCCGTGCCCATAGCTCACCCCATGACCTTGCCCAAAGCCGCTACTTCTGCGCGGTCAGGACGTCCTGCGTGCTCGTCTCGAAGTCGCTTGCATCATGACGTTCGTGCAATTGATCTGAAAGCTCACCGAACACGCGGTTGACCTTCCGTCCCCGACGCACCGCCGGACGTTCGCCGATCGCATTGGCCCAGCGCTGAACATGCCGATAGTCCTGCACCGACAGGAATTCGGCCGCCTCGTAGAGCCAGCCCTTGACGAGGCCGCCGTACCAAGGCCAGATCGCCATGTCGGCGATCGTGTACTCGCTGCCCGCCACGTATTCGTTTTCCGCGAGCCGCTTGTCGAGCACATCGAGCTGACGTTTTACTTCCATCGCGAAGCGGTCGATCGCATATTCGATTTTCGTCGGCGCGTATGCGTAAAAATGGCCGAGGCCGCCGCCCAGATACGGGGCGCTTCCCATCTGCCAGAACAACCATGACAGGCATTCGGCGCGCGCGCCAGGTTCGGTCGGCAGAAAAGCGCCGAACTTTTCGGCGAGATACAGGAGAATCGCACCGGACTCGAAAACCCGGATCGGCTTGGGGCCGCTGCGATCCAGCAGCGCGGGAATCTTGGAGTTCGGATTCACGGCCACGAACCCGCTGCCGAATTGCTCGCCTTCACCGATCCTGATCAGCCACGCGTCGTACTCCGCGCCGCTGTGACCGCTCGCCAGCAGTTCTTCGAGCATCACCGTGACCTTCACGCCGTTCGGCGTGGCCAGCGAGTAGAGCTGAAGAGGATGGCGGCCGACCGGCAGTTCCTTCTCATGCGTTGCCCCCGCGACAGGGCGGTTGATGTTCGCGAAGCGGCCGCCGTTGTCCTTGTTCCAGGTCCATACTTTCGGCGGCACGTAATCGGCGCGGTCACTCATGCTCAAGCTCCTTGTGTCCGGGGGGACAAGTGTTTTCGCAGAGAGATTAACAAATCGGCGGGGAACGCGCTGGCGGTGCTCAACGCCGGCGTGGGGATCAGCCGGGGCGGTTGCAACGGTTTGCCTTGCATGACGGCGCATGGTTATTGGTAGGCAAAGTCTCTCGCGGTATAGTGCGACGATTACGATCAGGCGCTTGCTTCGCGTTCACTGACGAGCAACTCTGGGAGAAAGGAACGCCATGATGAATTCGCCCCTGTTCGATGGGCTCGACTCGAACTGGTCAGTCAGGTGGGTGGAATCCGTCTCCGATTACGCGATCTTTGCACTCTCACCGGACGGCCGGATCCAGAGCTGGAATCCCGGCGGAGAAGCCATTTACGGATACCGGCGTGACGAGGTTCTCGGCCAGCCGCTGGACATCCTCTACACAGAGGAAGACCGCTCGAGGGGGCTGCCCGCGGCAGGTCTGGAGACCGCGCGGCGGACCAATCGCTACGACACCGAAGGATGGAGAGTGCGCAAGGACGGCACCGTCTTCTGGGCGAGCATGGTGACGACCACCTTGCGCGCGGAGGATGGTCGCATTACAGGCTTCGCGAAGATCGTGCGGGACATGACCGACAAGAAGACCGCGCACGACGCGGTTCTCGAAAGTGAACGGCATTTTCGTATGCTGGTTCATGGTGTGACGGACTACGCGATCTATATGCTCTCGCCGGAGGGCATCATTACCAACTGGAACCCGGGCGCGCGACGGATCAAGGGCTACGCGGCGGAAGAAGTCATTGGTTCACATTTTTCGCGCTTCTACACCCCCGAAGACGCTGCGGCCGGGTTGCCTCAGTACGGCCTCGCAGTCGCGGCGCGCGAGGGCCGTTTCGAGGCCGAAGGCTGGCGCGTCAAGCGCAATGGTGAGCGCTTCCTCGCACACGTCGTGATCGACGCGATCCGCGACGACGACGGCACGCTGGCGGGATTCGCCAAGATTACCCGCGACATCACCGAGCGCGCGGAAGCCGCCCGGCTTCTGGAAGAAACCCGCGCGGCACTCTTCCAGTCGCAGAAAATGGAGGCGATCGGCAAGCTCACCGGCGGCGTCGCGCATGACTTCAACAATGTGCTGCAGGTGCTGCGGGGCAATCTCGAACTGCTGGAACACCGGCACGGCCGCGACGGATGGACCCGCGAGCGGCTCGAAAAGGCGATCGACGCCGTGGAACGGGGCGCGAAGCTGGCGTCGCAACTCCTTTCGTTCGGACGCCAGCAGCCGCTGCAACCGGTCGTGATCAATCTGGCGCCCGCCATACGGGGCATGGACGACCTGCTGCGCCGCGCGCTCGGCGAGACCGTGGAGGTCGAAACCGTCGTGGCCGGCGGCTTGTGGAACACGCTCATCGACATTCACCAGCTCGAAAACGTGCTGCTAAACCTGGCGATCAACGCGCGCGACGCGATGCCGGAGGGTGGCAAGCTGACCATCGAACTATCCAACGCGATGCTCGACGATCATTACGTCGCGGGGCTGCCCGACGTGCCGCCGGGCCAGTACGTGCTGCTTGCGGTAACCGATACCGGTACGGGCATGCCTGCCGATGTGTTGCAGCGAGCCTTCGATCCATTTTTTACCACCAAGCCGGAAGGTCGGGGCACCGGCCTTGGACTGAGCACGGCGTATGGCTTCGTGAAACAGAGCGGCGGCCACATCCGCCTGTACAGCGAGGTCGGGCACGGTACGACCGTCAAGATTTATCTTGCCCGGTCCATGGGAACAGCAGTCGAACCGCCCCAGCGGACCAGCGTCACGTTGCTGAGGGGCGCGGAGACGGTCCTTGTTGTCGAAGACGACCGCAAGGTGCAGTCGACGGTGGTCGACACGTTGTCGGGTCTCGGCTATAGCGTGCTGAAAGCGGACGACGCGGAGCAGGCGCTGGCCGTAATCCGCAGCGGAGTCCATATCGACCTGGTGTTCACCGACGTCGTCATGCCGGGTCCGCTCCGCAGTCCCGACATGGCCGCGCAGGCGCTTCAGTTCCTGCCACGCCTGAAGGTGCTTTTTACATCGGGCTACACGCAAAATGCGATAGTTCACGGCGGCCGGCTGGATCCGGGCGTGGAACTGCTGAGCAAGCCCTACTCGCGTGAACAGCTGGCTTACAAGATCCGGCAGCTGCTTGGGCCGTTCACCGAGCCTACCCGCCTCGACGCGCAGGAGCCGGCCGCGCGAAGCGATGGCGCCGCCGCCCTGCGCGTTCTGCTGGTGGACGACGATCCCGAGTCCACCGAGGCCATCGGCGCCCTGCTGAAAATGCTGGGCCACGAGCCTGCGATGACCGATTCGCCGGAACAGGCGCTGAACTGGCTGAAAACCGGATCGTTCGACATTCTGATTGCGGACCTTACGATGCCTGCCATGCCGGGCATAGAACTGGCGCAAAAGGCTGTGGGGTTGCGGCCCGAGCTGCGAGTGGTGTTCGCGTCCGGCCGTGAGATGCCGGACGTACCGGGGTTGGACTTCGTCTGGAAGTCACTGCGAAAGCCTTACGCGCTGGAGGATCTGAGCGCGGCGCTGGAGGCGTTGCGTCAATAGCGTTCGGCACTTCAGGGGGCGTCTTCGGGCTCGAAGCGGCGCCGGAGCGTGCCGATGACGCGCTTGTCCGCATGCAGAGCTTGTCCGGCATGAGGTAATCCGCTTACGCCAGGCGCGATCGTTTTCCCCTGGAGCGTGGGACAGGAACGGAAAATGCTCACGCAGGGCGTCTGCGAGTCGAGTTCCATCGAATGACTGCTCACCTGCATGCGCCACTAATCCGAAGCCGTCTCATGCGTATCGGAATGCCCGGAGGCGGTCTTGCGCTGTTTGCACGCACCGGGCACGCGGAGATCGTCGCGCCGCAAGACGCGCTTCATCCGGCCGGCATTCAGGCCGCGTACATCCTCGGGCTGTGGCATGTCACGTTGATCGTGTGCGGCGTGGTGTTCGCCGCGGTGCTTGCCGCCGTGCTGATCGCGCTGATGCGCCGTTCCGGCGGCCCCGACCGTCATGCGGCCGACGGGCAGATGCCGCACGAGCGCCGTGCGCAGAGCGCGATCGTGCTGGCAAGCATGGTGTCCGTGGTTTTGCTGCTTGGACTCGTGGTAGCAGACGTGTTGACGGACCGCGCGCTGTCCCGCCTGCCGGTCGGCAATGCCTTGCACATTCAGGTGACGGGCGAGCAGTGGTGGTGGAAGGCGGATTATCCCGGCGACGCCGGGCATCCCGGCTTCGCGACCGCCAACGAGTTGCACGTTCCGGTGGGACGGCCCGTGATCGTGTCGCTGAAGGCGAGCGACGTGATCCACAGTTTCTGGGTGCCCAATCTGCACGGCAAGAAAGACATGCTGCCGGGCATCGATTCGACGATCGAATTCCGTGCCGATAAACCGGGCGTCTACCGCGGACAATGCGCCGAATTTTGCGGCGCCGAACATGCGTTGATGGCGATGCTGGTGTTCGCGCAAGCGCCCGCCGATTACGAATCATGGGCCGCGCGGCAAGCCGCGCCCGCTTCAGCCGCCGCGGACATGACGACCGTGCAGCGTGGGCTGCAAATCTTCGAGCAGTCGAGTTGCGCGAACTGCCATAGCGTGCGCGGCACGTCGGCGCGCGGAACCGTGGGACCGGACCTCACGCATCTGATGAGCCGTCAGACGATCGCTTCGGGCGTGCTCGCCAACACGCCGGGCAATCTCGCCGACTGGATCCGCGATCCCGGCGCGACCAAGCCCGGCACCACCATGCCGGCCGTTCCGTTATCTGCGCCCGATCTTCAGGCGCTGGTCAGCTGGCTCGCCACACTACGATGACGGCGCCCGACAATTCCCCCCGCCAGCGTTCCGACCTGCTGGTGAAGGACGGACCGGATGCGCCCGCCGGGACACGTGCCATGCTCGCCGAAACCTGGAGCGATCCGGCCGGATTCGTCGGCTGGTTCTCCGCCGTGAATCACAAGACCATTGCGCGCCGTTTCATCGTCACCACCTTCGTTTTTTTCCTGCTGGCCGGCTTGCTCGCGCTCGTCATGCGCACGCAGCTCGCACGCCCAGGCAACCGTCTGGTTGGACCTGATCTGTACGACGAACTTTTCACCCTGCATGGCACGACCATGATGTTCCTGTTCGCCGTGCCGGTGATGCAGGCGGTTGCGAGCTACCTGATTCCCTTGATGATCGGCGCGCGCAGCGTGGCGTTCCCGCGCATGAACGCCTACGCGTACTGGGTTTTTCTGTTCGGCGGGCTGACGCTGTACGTCGCCTTCGCGCTCGGGGCCGCACCGCGAGCGGGATGGTTCAGCTACGTGCCGCTCGCCGGCCCCGACTACGCAACCGGCAAAGGCACGGACATCTGGGCCCAGATGATCACCTTCACCGAGCTTGCCGCTTTGCTCGAAGCGGTGATCCTCATCACGACCATTCTGAAGATGCGTGCGCCCGGCATGTCGCTCAACCGGCTGCCGCTCTTCGCATGGGCGACGCTCGTCACGCAGTTCATGATTCTCTTTGCGATGCCGTCGATCATGCTGGCAAGCACGGCGTTGATTCTCGACCGGCTGGTGGGCACCCAGTTCTACAACCCGGCGCTCGGCGGCGACGTGCTGTTGTGGCAGCACCTGTTCTGGTTCTTCGGCCACCCGGAGGTGTACCTCATTTTCATTCCCGCACTCGGGTTCATGTCGTCGATCATTCAGACCTTCGCACGGCGCCCGGTGGTCGGCTATCCGGCGATGGTGCTGTCGCTGATCGCGACCGCGTTTCTCGCCTTCGGCTTATGGGTGCACCATATGTTCGCCACCACGGTCCCCGAACTGGGCAAGAGTTTTTTCACGGCGGCAAGCGTGCTGATCGCGGTGCCCTCGGGCGTGCAGATTTATTGCTGGCTGGCGACGCTGCTGACTGGCCGTCTTCAACTGAAGGCGCCGCTGCTTTTCGTGTTGGCGTTCTTCTTCGTTCTGGTGCTGGGCGGTATGACCGGCATCATGCTCGGTTCGGTCGCGCTCGATCTTCAGGTGCACGACACTTATTTCGTCGTCGCACATCTGCATTACGTGCTGATCGGCGGCGCGGTGTTTCCGCTGTTCGGCGCTTTCTACTACTGGTTTCCGAAAGTCACCGGTCGCCTGCTCGGCGAGCGGCTTGCGCGCTGGCATTTCTGGCTCTTCTTCATTGGCTTTAACGTCACCTTTTTTCCGATGCACTGGCTCGGCCTGCATGGCATGACGCGGCGCATCTGGACCTATCCGCAGGGTCTCGGCTGGGGGCCGATGAATATGAGCGCGACGCTGGGCGCTTACACGATGGGCGCCGGCGTATTGCTGTTTCTCGTGAACGTGCTGAAGAGCCGCGGGCATGGCGAGCGCTCGCCGGCCGACCCGTGGGGCGCGAGCACGCTCGAATGGAGTGTGCCGAGCCCGCCACCGCCGCACAATTTCGACGTGTTGCCCGTGGTGCATGGACGTGATCCGTTATGGGAACCGGTACGGCAGCCGGCGACAGTCTCCGGTCTCGCGGCGGGCGCGCGCGAAGTGCTGACCACGAGCGCGCTCGACGCGATGCCGGAAACCCGGCCGCTTTTCCCGACGCCTTCCATCTGGCCGTTTCTCAGCGCCGTCGCGACAACGGTCTTCTTCATCGGCTCGATCTTCACGCCGACAGCCGTGTGGTGGGGCAGCGTGCCGGTCGGCGTGGCGATGGTCGCGTGGTTCTGGCCGAGGCGCGGCAACAATGCGATCGCGCGGGCGCTGGAGCGCTTGCCCTGGGATGACGAGGTGTCACGCCGGACCGGCGACGTACCCGCCGATGCGGGCGAGGGGCCGCGAGTGAAACTGCTCGAACCGGGCGAAAGCGACACGGCGCAGGCGGCTTCGACACTCGAAGTGCGCCAGCTCCCAAGCTTCGGCTTCAGTCATCGCAGTTTGATGTGGTGGGCAACTGCGGGGCTCATGGCGATCGAAGGGACGGTGTTCGCGATCGCAGTCGCCATGTACTTCTATTTGCGCGGCGTGAATGCAGCGTGGCCGATGCATGCGCCGCCGCCTGGCTTGCTGTGGGGCACGGTCAACACGGTGATTCTGCTGGCGAGCCTGTGGCCGAATCAACTGGCGAAGCGCGCGGCGGAACGTGGCGATCGTGTCGGAGCCCGAATATGGCTGAGCGTGTGCCTGGCGTTCGCGGTGGCGTTTCTGGTCGTTCGCGGTTTCGAGTTCGCCGCGTTGAACGTCATGTGGTACGCGAACGCGTATGGCTCCATCGTCTGGTTGCTGCTGGGCTTGCATACCACGCATCTGATCACGGACACAGTGGACACGGCCGTGCTCGCCGCGCTGCTGTTTACCGGACCTTTCGAGGGCAAACGGCTTCTGGATACGAGCGAGAACGCGATTTACTGGTACTTCGTCGTACTGAGCTGGCTGCCTATCTATGCGGTGCTGTATCTCGCGCCGCGCATGCACCTGTAGAGCATGGAGCGCGACCATGAATATCTGGCTCGGTCTGCTCGCGGCGCCCACGGTGGTGCTCGCCACGCAAAGCATCAATTACGCGCTGATCCGGCTGGTCTGCGGGACGGGTGCGGTCTGGCCGCTTCATCTGGTGAGCGCGCTGGCGTTCGGATTCTGCGTGCTGTCGTCGTGGCTTGGCTGGGCGAGCTGGCGCGCGCAGGGGCATGCGGACGCTCCGGCTTACGCGTCGCGGGCGTCGCGCGGCGCTTTTTTCGCGCTGATGGCGATGGTTGTCGGCGCCCTCAGCGCGGTCGTTCAACTCGCGATGTGGTTTCCGCAATGGGTTCTCCCGCCTTGCCGATGAAGACACTTGCCGAACGCGCCGCCTTGACGCTCCTGCTGACCGGATGCCCGCTTGCGCGTGCCCATGTTTTGAGCGACGCCGAGCGCTCGGCGCCTTCGTTCGGCTGGAGCTTTGAGGCTTGGGTGATCGCGTTGATGGCGGTGAGCGCGCTCGCGTACGTGGCGGGCTACATCCGTTTGCAGCGTCGCGGCGGCAGGCTCGGGCGGGCGGCGCGGGCGCGCCGGCTGTGGCTGGCGGCATTCGTTGCCGGTTGGGCCACGCTCGTGATTGCGTTGATGTCGCCGCTCGATACGTTAAGTGGCGCGCTGTTTTCCGCGCACATGGTGCAGCACGAATCGATGATGCTGATCGCGGCCCCGTTGTGCGTGCTCGGCCGCCCGCTCGGCGTCTGGATCTGGGCGTTGCCGCGCGCCGCGCGGCTCCAGGTCGCACGCGCGGTGCGAACGCCGGCCGTCGCGCATGCGTGGCGGACGCTGACCGCACCGCTGACCGCCTGGCTGCTGCACGCCGCCGCGCTATGGGCATGGCACGCACCAACGCTGTTCGAGGCCGCGCTCGCGCATCCGTTCATACACACGTTGCAGCACGCGAGTTTCCTGGTGAGTGCACTGCTTTTCTGGTGGACCGTATTCGGCGACGGCGCGCGGCGGCAGTCGGGCGGCCACGCCATGCTCTCGCTCTTCACGACGATGGTGCACACCAGCGCGCTCGGCGCATTGATCACGCTTTCGCCCGGCTTGTGGTATCCGTCGTACGTCGAGACGTGCAGCGCGCTGGGCGTCGATCCGCTACAGGACCAGCAACTCGGCGGGCTCATCATGTGGGTTCCGGGTGCCGCCGCCTACTTGGCTGGCGGGCTTGTGGTGGCGGCCCGCTGGCTTGCTCGCGGCGACCGTTCGCCGCTTTTCACGCGACGGGCGGCCAGTGTGAAGGACGCCGCGCAATGAAGCACAGCCGGAACAACCGCAGCCTCAAGACATTCACGTCTGCCGTTCTGGCCGTCCTCTGCGTATGCGTTGTCGGGTGGATCAGCACATTGGGAAACCACGCCAACGCAACGGGCGAGGCCGATCAGGCCGGCGGCCGGCCCGACTCCCGCACGCCGGCGCCACCGGAGAAACGGTCCGCGAGCAGCGTGGCCGCGGCGACGCTGGCTCGCGGTGAATATCTCGCGAAAGCCGCCGATTGCGCCGGTTGCCATACGGCGGCCGGGGGCGGCGCCCCTTACGCGGGCGGTCTTGGCCTCGCGTCGCCGTTCGGCACCATCCAGTCGAGCAACATCACGCCCGACCCGCGATACGGCATCGGCCTATATACCTATGACGACTTTGAACATGCGCTGCGCAAAGGCGTGGCGCGAGGCGGCAAGCGGCTTTATCCGGCCATGCCTTATACGTCGTTCTCAAAGCTCTCCGATGACGACGTCCACGCGCTTTACGCGTTCATGATGCATGGCGTGCCCGCGGTGCCGAAGCCCACGCCGCCGTCGGACGTAACGTTTCCATTCAACCAGCGCTGGGCGCTTCGATTCTGGCAAATGGCGTTCGCGCCGCGCGACCCGTTCTCGCCCAAAACGGACCATGACGCGCAATGGAACCAAGGTGCTTACCTCGTGCAAGGAGCCGGACACTGCGGCGCCTGCCACACGCCGCGCGGCTCCGCTTTCGAGGAGAGCGGCTACGATGAGTCTTCGCGCGACTATCTGACGGGCGGTGTGAACGACCACTGGTTCGCGCCCAACCTGACCGGCGACGCAGGCTCAGGTCTTGGCCGCATGAGCGAGGGAGACATCGCCGCATTTCTCAAGACTGGACACGGGGCGGGGGCGATCGCCTACGGCAGCATGGTCGAGCACATCGAGGACAGCTCGCAGTATCTGAGCGATGAAGACCTGGAAGCCATCGCCCACTACCTCAAATCGTTGCCCGCGCAGCGGCCGTCGGGCACCTATACGCCGGGCAGCGATGCGGCGCGCTCGTCCGCGAACGGAAATCGGATTGCCGATTCGCTCCCGGTCGGCTTCTACGTGTATCGGTCGTTTTGCGCGAGCTGTCATCGTGACGATGGCAGCGGCGTCACGCACGCATTTCCGACGCTCGCCGGTAATCCTTCCGTTCTCACGGAAGACACTACTTCGCTGATTCGCCTGCTGGTGGAGGGGGGTAATAGTCCCTCCACGCTCACGGGCCCACCCAGGCAGGCCATGCCGGGTTTTGCGACCACGCTGACCGACGTCGAAATTGCTCTGGTGCTGACGTATATTCGCAGTGCGTGGGGCAACCACGCGCAGCCTGTCACGGCCAACGACGTGGCCACGTTGCGCAAGGAAATCCATAAGTAAGCGAGTAAGCGGCGCGCGGCGTGACCACCGCGCGGATGCTGCCGGCAGACCTGCCGGCCCGAACGCTCAGGCCTCGGGGAGCGGGCGAACTGCGGCACTTCTTTCTCGCCGCTAACGCGTCATTTTTTCAAACGTTGAAAAAGCGTGGCGTGACATATGCTGCATACCACAGCCATAACGCGCAGCCTCGTACGCGCCGCCGCGCGTTACGCGGTCGTCCGACGTGCAGGAAACCGCTCATCAGCACTGCTCGCCTCGCATGACCTTCGCACCATGCCAGCTCAGGAACAACTCGACGATCGCCCGAGTCGGGATACTGGCCGGCAGCGCCGCTATTTCGGTTGGACTGAACCAGTCGCACCGCGAGATTTCGTTGCAGGGCTCAGGTGACACGTCGGGCGCGAGGTCCGCGACAAACACATGATGCCGTTTCGCGAGGCCGCCAAACTGGAAAAGGTAATCGAGCCTCGACTGCACGATGGATGTTTCCTCTTTGAGCTCGCGGAGGGCCGCCTCCAGTGGAGATTCGGAGATTTTGATTGTGCCGCCCGGCAGCGACCACCGCGAGGGCCACGCCAGGCGCGTTCGGGCTACGAGAAGAATCCTCCCGTCGCGGATGCAGATGACGGTCGATCGATCTTTCATTGTGTTCCGTGCTGGGGATTGACGCAAAGCGGGTCGCAGTCGGCTCGCAAGCCGCAGCCGCGAATAGCATTTCGGGAATTGGTTCAGAGGCAACTAACGTGCCGGGTCCGACATGCCGCGGACTAGCCCGTCGATCTGAAAATACGAAGACAATGCACCCGTCGCGTTCGCCGTAGTCAAAGCCAGGATTACGGGTCGTGGATCACCGTTTGCGCCGGCTACACGCCGAGCCGTTTCATCAACCGCTGCGCGTCGAAGGGCGCATGTGTTTTCGCGTCGTTGTCGAAATAGCAGTACACGTCCCGCCTCGCAAGCGTGCGAGGGTGAAGATGCGGCGCGATCAGCCGCGCATCGTCCGGCTGTGAGCCGCGGCGCCATGCGTCGATCCGGGCGGCCCAGCGGTTCAACGCTTCGTCCCCGTAGGCGCCGGAGTATCGCGATTCGGTGCCATGTAGCCGGATATAGACGAAGTCGGCGGTGAGGTCTTCCGCCAGCGGCCACGCTTCGGTGGAGTCGGAGACCACCAGCGCGACATCGTAGTGTCTGAGCATCCCGACGAAGGCCGCGTCGAGAAAACTGGCGTGGCGCACTTCCACGGCGTGGCGCAGTGTCTGCTTCGGTTCAATCGAGACGTGCGGTGTCTTGACCCGCTCATCGTGCTGCCTGGCCAACGAACCTGCGGCGGCGGTGTCGCGAGGCAGCAAGCGTAAAAAACGCTCCATGCCCGCAGGCTCGAACGAGAAGGAGGGCGGGAATTGCCACAGAATGGGGCCCAGTTTTTCGTTGAGCGCGAGGAGTCCCTGTGCGAAAAAGTTGGCGCTTGCAACGTGTGCGCTCTCGTCGCGGAAACGCAATAAGTGCGTCAGATACCGCGCGCCTTTCACGCTGAAGACGAAATCGTCAGGCGTCCCGGCATACCAGCGCCGCCAACTGTCGAGCGACTGAAGGCTGTAGTGGGTACCATTGATCTCAATGGTCTGGAAAAGCGTGGACGCATATTGCAATTCGGCGGCCTGTTTGAGGCCGTGAGGATAGAAGCTGTCGCGCCATCCCTTGTAGCGCCAGCCGGAAATACCGATGCGTGCGTTGCCGGGTTGTTTCATGGAATACGTCGCGTGGTTGCCTGCGTAGACTATCTTCATGCGAAATGAGCAACGGCCGTTCCCGGCAGGGCCGCGGGAAAGATCGCGCGGACGTTGTGGCCGGCGCAAGTCCATCCGTTCCGGCGTCCGTTTGCGAGCGAACACAGCGAATTCATCAAGGAGTAGAAACGCATGCCAAAAGCCGCCGCAGCGACTCCGTTTCATGTTTTCGAGCGTGTGGTCATCAGCCTGTATGACGGCGGCGTGCTGTCGCCAGCGGTACTGGAGCGCGTCATTGGCGCGTTCGCGCAAGCGGATGCCAACTGGAAGACCGCTCCTCATGCCCGTTCCGTCGACGGCCGCTCGCTGCATGAAATCGTCGTGCTGACGATGCTACCTGGCGAGGCCCCGCAATCGCCTTCGGACTCGTTCATGACCGTCGTCGAACATATCGCCGGCGTATCGGTGCCGACACGCACTGGAAGTGCAAATGCCGAAGACGGTCAGCGGGCACGCGCAAAAAACAGAAAAAAACCGAGTGCGGACGAAGATTCCGGCACAGATGAACTCCTTGCGCAATTGTCCGGCAGCGCGCAGCCGGACAGCCGGCACCGCTCAAAAAAGGCCAATCCGCCGGCGCGTTCGAACAGCTTCAATCCATTCCTGAATGCAGCGTTGCCGCGTACAAAGAAATCGTGACGGCCACGGCAATTGATGCTCGTCAAACCCCACCAGCCCGCAAGGCCGATGATGTCTTCACCACTCCGCTCAGACTTCATGGAGGACATCATGGTCCGCTCAGAAAATAGAATCGTTTTTTCGGCAATCGCCGTATTTGTGGCACTGGCAGGTATCGGGGCGTCGATTCGCGGTTTGCTCTTCGACGAGCCGCCGGTGTTTCACTACGGCGTCGCGGCCCTGATCGTCGGCGTTGCGTGTTTTGTCATGCTGCTCAATTCGACAGCCGACGGCGACAGCCATAGTTAAGCGATTAGCGTTGCGCGGCACCGGTCATGCAAGATCCGTCCGGTGCCCGCACTTTGTCGCTCCGGAAGGCCCGGCCGGCTCCACGGGCGCGAGCCGCAACGAGCCCCAGCCGAGCGGCGCAAACACATGGCCGCCGGCCAGTTCGACCAGTTCCACGAATTTTTCGAGCGATACACCCGCGGCAATTCGCACCGGCGCGTTGTTGATGAAGTCCTGCGTGCGCAGCCAGGGCGCGTCGCCGCGGTTGATTTCGTTGACGCTGCGCGCGCAACCGTCGTACCCAGCGTCGGGCGGCAGCAGCGGCCCGTCGAACGCAACTGTCAGAATCTGCTGCGCCGCGTCCTCGTAGGGCAGGCCGGCGTGCTGTTCATAGGGCGCGCGTTCCCAGCCGTCGCCCCATTGCTCGGTGAGCGGCAAGCGTGTGAAATAGGCCCACGGCACACGCACGAAGCAGAGTCCGTACGCGTGACGGACACCGTCCAGATCGGTGGTCAGTCCCATGACGATGGCCTCCCGTAGGTCGAGACATCAGCGTTTCACATGTCGCTGTCGGAGGCGAACAGGCCGTGTTCCGGCTGCACCTGTTCGTTGTCGATACATTGCACATGCCAGTGGCCGGTCATCAGGGTGCGGCCGCGTTCGGCGCGCCATTGGGCAGGTCCGGTTTCGCCTTCGAACGGCCCATCGCGGTCATTCAGATCGAGCCCTTCCAGCACACAGACGGGCGTCGTATCGTGCGGCCCGCATACGAGCGTATTGCCGCAATCCATGTGCAGCGTGCCCCATTCGGGCAGTTCGAGCCCGAGATGGCCTTCACGCGACCATTTCCGCGCGTCCTTGTCGAGCCACAGGATTGCAAATGCCATCGGATGGACACGATCGAACGTGTCGAGGTGGACAGTGAGACGCATGAAAGTTCTCCGAAACGTACGGCCGTCGTTCAAGCGAAGCGGACCGCGACACATCGCGGTCTCGAAGGCGGGTTCATTGACTCAGTACCCATTGCACCAGCGTATGCGCATCGTCCGCCGACAACGGGCCGCCGCGGTCGCCCGGCAGCGGCATCGCCATGTCGCCCCAATGTGCTTTGCCGCCGAGCCGCAGTTTGTGCTCGAGCATGAACTGCGCATTCGGCACGTTGCGATAGCGTTCGGCGATCTGCTGGAACGACGGCGCGAGGAACGGCGCATCTCGGGTGTGGCAAAACATGCAGTGCTGCTGATCGACCAGCGCGGTCGGTTCCGGCTCGGCACGCGCGGCGCCGGATGCCAGCGCTAACGCCGCACAGGCGGCCAGGCAGCTTCGGAATAAGGCAATCACGGCATATGCTCCAGCGCGGGGGATGACTTCAGTGTACGGGGACCAGGTTGGGTGCCGTTGACTTCGGTCAACCAGGACGGAATGCCTGAATTTGACGTCGCGCGCATTGGTCCTATGCTGCTGACAGGCGGGCGACCCATAGGTCGCTCCGTCCCGAAGCGTGGCGCGCGGCGCGTAGGCGCGCGAACACGACCGGTCCAGCCTCGCACCCTGCGCAACGAATCAGGTGACGGTCATGAAAATTCATTTTCCTGAAGAACGTCCGGAGTACTGTGCGCGCGATCTCGTCATTGCATTTCCGGCCGAAGTGGACGGCGAACGTGTGCAGTGCGCGATTACCGCCGAAGCGCTCGAAGACCATTTCGGCGCTGCGTCGCTGCGCGAGGAGGATCTGATTGCCGCGTTCGACTCGAACCGGCATCCGATCGAACGCGCAGCGAGGCAGTTGCTCCACGAGATCGGCGGGAAACCTGTGCTGATGCATAGCGGCTACTTCCGCTTTTGCGAGTGATTGCCCGCAGCGCAGCCGGCGGTGGCTGCAGTATCTTGTCGCGATGCTTGCCGCGGCGGGACTTGATAGGTACGCTGGCTTACCAGGTTTGAGGAGAACCGTATGCGTGCGATGGTGTTCGACGGTAGCTCAGCGTTGTTGCGTGAGCAGGAGGTGCCGGACCCGAAGCCCGGTCCCGGGCAACTCCTGATCCAGATTCACGCCTGCGGCGTGTGCCGCACCGATCTTCATCTGGTTGACCATGAGCTCGAGCATCCCAAGCAGCCCGTGATTCCGGGCCACGAGATCGTCGGTACGGTGGCCGGGCTCGGCGCGGGTGTGACGGGCTTTGCCGTCGGCGACCGGGTGGGTGTGCCGTGGGTCGGCCACACTTGCGGGCATTGCCGCTACTGCCTGTCGGCGCGGGAAAATCTTTGCGACGAGCCGGGCTTCACGGGCTATACGATCGACGGCGGTTATGCCGAGCGCACCGTCGCCGACAGTCAGTATTGCTTTCATCTGCCGGCGCAGTACCCGGATATCGAGGCGGCGCCGTTGCTGTGCGCGGGTCTGATCGGCTATCGCACGTTGAAAATGGCGGGCGACGCCCAGCGGATCGGCATTTACGGTTTCGGCGCGGCGGCGCATATCGTCGCGCAGGTCGCGCGTCATCAGAAGCGCACGGTGTATGCATTCACGCGCCCAGGCGATCGCGCAGCCCAGCAGCTCGCGTTGCGCCTTGGCGCGACGTGGGCGGGCGGCAGCGACGAAGCGCCTCCCGCCGAGCTGGACGCCGCCCTGATTTTCGCGCCCGTCGGAGCGCTCGTTCCGCAAGCATTGCGCGCGGTGGCGAAAGGAGGGACGGTAGTATGCGGCGGCATTCACATGAGCGACATTCCGTCATTCCCGTATGCATTTCTGTGGGGTGAGCGGAACGTGGTGTCGGTCGCCAATCTGACACGGGAGGACGGACTTGCCTTCATGCAAGTTGCTACCGGGCAGCGCCTTGAAATCGACACGACAACTTATGCGCTGACGGATGCGAACCGGGCGCTGAGCGATCTGCGGGATGGCAAGTTAACCGGCGCCGCAGTGCTCGTAGTCCGTTAGCCTGTTAGCCCGTTTAGCGCGCGGGCAGCCTTTCCCTGGCGCCCGCTGCGTGCCGGCGGCGGTCCCGACCGCGAATCAAACCCGCACGAGACCGTCGTGGTCGAGAATCCGGATATTCTTGCCGTGTGCATCGAGCAGTCCGTCACGCTGGAATTTGGAGAGCATCCGGCTCACCGTTTCGAGCTTGATGCCGAGGTAGCTGCCGATTTCCTCACGCGTCATGCGCAGATAAAACTCGGCCGGCGAATAGCCGCGCATTCTCAGGCGGTCCGACAGATTCAGGAGGAACGTCGCCACGCGCTGCTCGGCGGACATCGTGCCGAGCAACATCATCTGCGATGATTCGCGCACGATCTCGCCACCCATCATGCGGTGCACGTGTTGCTGGACGGCCTTGACCTCGCGGCACATGGCTTCGAGCAGATGGAACGGGATGATGCACATCTTGCTGTCTTCGAGCGCGATGGCGTCGCAGTTGTGGTGACCGGAGCACACGCCGTCCAGACCGAGAGAGTCGCCGGCGAGGTGAAAGCCCGTCACCTGTTCGCGGCCGTCGCGGTGCATGACGACGGTCTTGAACGATCCCACGCGCACTACGTAGATGCTCTGGAACGAGTCGTTCGCGCGATAGATCGTCTCGCCCTGTTTGATCGTGCGCGACGGGCAGATCAGCGCTTCGATCCGTTGCAGTTCCGTGGGCGTCAGACCTTGCGGCATGCAGATCGAGCGCATCGAGCAGGCCGTGCAGCCCAGTGTGTCCTTGCGCGGCGCCTGCACGGCGATCGGCACTACCCGGGGAGCGGGCGACATCGGCGGGAAGACGACTGCAGGCGCGGGGACGGAATAGGCGAGGACGTCAGACATGATGTGCTCCGGATGGTAGAAGGGCGCGCGTGCGATGTTCGCCGGCGATCCGCTGGATCGTGTTTCGCGCGAGATCAAATTCGCTGGTCTTGTCGAAAAAGTAGTGGGCACCGCTCATCAGGCAGGCGCGCCGAAACCACGCGCCCGAGTGGTTCGTCAGCACGATTGCGATCACATGGGGCATTTTTTTTGCCAACGATGTGAGCAATTCCATGCCGGTGCCTCCACTCAGATGCAACTCCGTCACGACCAGATCAGCCGCGCCAGTTTCGATGCCCGTGAGGGCTGCGCCGGATTCCTCGGCTTCGCCGACAATCTCCACGCCGTCCAGCGCGCCGAGCAGTGTGGCCATACGACGCCGCACCGATACTGCGTTGTCGACCAGAAAAACTCGGAGGGTGGGGTTCTCAGGGCTTGAGTTCATGGCTCGAAGTATCGGCCGCGCTGTCTCAAAATAAAATCGGCGCGGAATGAACTTCGAGTAGGTGGGCGTGAAGGTTTGTAGGGAGTTTCCTACAGGGGGCTAGGATGCACCAGGAGAGCCCCTGGGTGATAAAGGGTGACGCGTGTGGCGCGGATTCGGCAGAGAGCGCGCCTGCGCCCGCGTCATGGCCCGCGGGCGCAGGCGATGCGGACTCGTCTAGATGTCGCCGTCTTCGTCGCTGACCAGTTTGTGTCGCATGGCATAGCGCACGAGTGCGGCCTCGTGCGGCATCTGCATTTTTTCCAGGATGCGCGTTTTGTAGGTGCTGACGGTTTTGCTGCTCACACACAACTCGACTGCGATTTCCGTGATCGTCTGACCTGCGGCAATTCGCTTCAGAACGTCGAATTCCCGATCGGACAGACGCTGATGCGGCAGCAGATCGACGGGTTCGTTCAGGCTTTGTGCGAACCGCTCGGCCATTGCGAGGCTCACGTAGACACCGCCGGCCGCGACTTTGGTCACGGCAGCCACCAGTTCGGCGCTCGCGCTTTCTTTCGTCAGATAACCGGACGCACCGGCCTTGAACGCGCGCACCGCGTATTGCTGCTCGGCGTGCATGGTCAGCACGAGGATACGCAGCGTGGGTTTTTCCTCCTTGATCTGCTTGATCAACTCGACCCCGTTGCGCCCGGGCATGGACAGATCGAGCACCAGCACGTCGGCGGGCCGCTCGCGGATCAGCGCGACGGTGCTGGCGCTATCGTCTGCTTCGCCGATTACTTCGAAGCCGCTTGCGCCCTTGAGGATATGGCGCAGACCGTCGCGCACCAGCGCGTGGTCGTCGGCAATCAGGACGCGGGTCATGTTTGCATCTCCTGCATCTGCACGGTTTCTGCCGGAATGGTGACGGTAAGCGCAAAGCCATGGCCATGCGCGGTATGAATGTCGACTGCGCCGCCGAGCATGTGGGCGCGTTCGCGAACGCCGAGCAGGCCGAAGGACTTGGCGCCCGGCTCGGCCGTGCGATGCACGCCCTGGCCATTATCGGCGATGCGCAGCACGAAGGTCTGATCGCCCGCGCGCAGGCTCAGCGTGACCAGCGTGGCATCGGCATGGCGCGCCACGTTAGTCAGCGCTTCCTGCACGATCCGGAACAGCGCGGTGGCGCCTGCCGGGCTGAAGCGCGCGTCGCCGGTCTCGATGTCGCGCTCCACGTCGATGCCGTAACGGTTGGTGAAGTCGGTTGCGAGCCACTCGATTGCGGGAATCAGGCCGAGGTCGTCGAGCATGACCGGCCGCAGATCCGCCGCAATGCGGCGCACCGAGGCCACGGTCACGTCGATCAATCGGCGCATGCCTTGCAACTGCTCACGTACCGGCGCGCTTGCCGCGCCGTCCAGCGCCTGTTCGACCGACGAAATGTCCATTTTCAGCGCGGTGAGCTGCTGGCCGAGATCATCGTGCAGTTCGCGCGCAATACGCGTTTTCTCGTCTTCGCGGATGTTCTGCAAATTGGCCGACAGCTCGCGCAGCTCCTCACGCGCCTGGCGTTGAGCACGTTCCGCTTTGACGCGCTCCGTGATGTCGCGCAGCATGACCGTATAGAGGCGGATGTTGCCGTCGCGGATCTGCGAAATCGAAGCTTCGAGCGGAAATTCCTCGCCGTTGGCGCGCAAGCCCGCCAGCACGCGCTGTTTGCCCATCTGGCGGTCCGACACGCCCGTTACGCCGAATTGCGCGACATGCTGCGCATGCGCCGCCCGAAAGCGATCGGGGATAAAACGGGCCAGCGGCGCGCCGATCGCGTCCATCGAGGAGCAGCCGAAAACCTGCTCCGCCATCGGATTGAAGATGACGATCCGCTGCTGCTCGTCGATGGTGATGATCGCCTCCATCGACGAACGGATGATCGCCATCATGCGCGCTTCATTCACGGCAGACTGACTGTTCCGGGCGTTTTCCTCGCCGCGTGCGGAGAGGCCGTCGCGCCGCGCGCGCAACAGCAAAAACACGCTCGTGGCCAGAAGCAGGGCGGCGGCGACGCAAATGAGCAGCGCCGGGTCGAACCAGTGCCGGGCGCTCAGCATGGCGGCGAGCGTCACGACGAACGCGGCAGCGGCCGCTGCTGCGGGCCGTGCCGCAAGTGAGCCGGTTCGCTCGCGCAAAACGGCACTGCGCGATGGGGGCGTCTTACCGCTGACGGGCATGTGCATCTCTTTGGAATGACTGCGGACAAGGATCGGACGAGCCGCCCGACGACGTCGGTACGGCGGCGCGCACGGCAAGCACGTCTGTTCCGGGTGGTTCTATGGTTTTTCGTACGGCCACAGGCCGGGGAAACACCGCGCGGAAAGTTTGTGTTTGCGCTCATTGTCCGTGAAACGCCGGGTTCATGCCAGTCCCGCCGGCTGGCGCGGGGCGTGGATGGCCGGCTGATTGCCCCTGGAGCCGGCGCACCCGCCTGGTATCGAGGTATATCGAGGTGTCGCTCAATGCGACATCAGCACGGGCACGGTCATAGACTGAAGCATGGTGCGCGTAACGCCGCCAAGCAGCCGTTCCTGCGCCCGCGCGTGGCCGTAGGCACCCAGCACCAGCAGATCGATGTGGCGGTTGGCCAGCGTATTGAGCAGCATGGCACCGGTGTCGACGCCGGACACTTTCGGCATGGCCGTGAACCCAGCCTCGATGCCGTGCCGTGCCAACCAGGCTGCCACGTCGATGCCGGTCGGCTCGCCGTAATGAGGATGACGCTCGACTTTCACTATCGTGACAAAACCGGCGCCGCGGATGAGCGGCAGCGCGTCGGTCGCGGCCCGCGCGCATTCCCGGCTGCCGTCCCACGCGATCATCACATTCTCGATCTGAGGCCGCACCGGTCCCGCGTACGGCAGCACGATTGCCGGCCGCCCCGAGCCCATGATCACGTCTTCGACGAAATCGCGCGCGATGAATGCGTCCCGGTCTTCCGGGTCGTCCTGGCCGAGGATCAGCAGATCCGCATGGCGCGCATGCAGAATCGCGGTCCCGGTCGGCGCTCCGTCGGGCGCGCGCCATTCGACGCTGCGTCCGGCGCGATCCGCCGCGGCGAGGAAAGCCGCGTGCGCGCTCCTGAGGCTCTTATCCCGTTGCGCTTCGCGGCTGGCGGTCCAGATGTCCTCGCCGTGCAGAAAGAGCGGCCCTGCGGGATCTTCGCAAACCAGGTAGAGGCCGATCAGATGGGCTTCGTGGCGGGCGGCCAGATCGAGCGCATAGTCGAGCCGGGCCGCGCTGTGGGTGCTGTCGTCGAGGTGCACCAGCAGGGTTTTGCAGTTCATGAGGGATCCTTGACAGGCTCGGCCGTGACCCGGGCGAGACTTGCGGCAGGCGCCGCACAATGCGCGGAGATCAGCAGCACCGGACAGGTGGCGATGCGCAGAAAATGTTCAGCGACGCTGCCGAGCACCAGCCGTCGCACACCACGCCGGCCATGCGTGCCCAGCACCACGACGTCGGCATTGAATTCCTGCGCGGCGAGCTGGATGCGGTGCGCGATGTCGTCGCCCGTGAGGTCGGTTTCGACCATCCGCGACGGCCCTTGCACGCCCGCGCTGGCCATCAGCGCGGTGGCGTCGGCGAGCACGTGCCTGCCTTCCTCGACGAGCGCGTCGCGCACGTAGGACGGGTCGTAGCCGGGCACGTCGTAGGACATCAACGGCACGTCCACCACGTAGAGCGGCTGCAGTCGCGCGCCCGAATCGCGCGCCAGTTCGATCGCGGCAGCCAGCGCGTGCGACGAGGTTTCGCTGCCGTCGACGGCAACCAGAATCTGTTTATACATGGCGAACACTCCAGAATAAGAAGGGTAGCTGCCGCGCTCAGTGCGACATCAGTACCGGCACGGTCATCGAGCGGAGAATCGTGCGCGTGGCGCCGCCCATTACCAGTTCACGCCAGCGGGCATGGCCGTAGGCGCCCATCACCAGCAGATCGGCGCCGCTGTCGGCTACCTGCGAGAGCAGCACCTCGCCGACCGATCCGCCCGGCCCGGTTTCGATGTCGGCGACCTCGACGCGCACGCCATGCCGCGCGATCACGGCGGCGATGTCCGCGCCGGGAATGCGGCTGCCTTCGCCGTCGTTTGCGCCGTTGACGGTGAGGATGGTGGTGCTGGTCGCCGCCTGCATGAACGGCAGCGCGTCGTGCACGGCGCGCGTGGCTTCGCGGCTGCCGTCCCACGCGACGAGCACCCGGCTGCCTGTCGATCTTTCATTGCTGGCATAAGGCGCGAGCAATACCGGACGACCGCTCGACAAAACGAGGTTTTCCGGGAAGAAGTCGCCGACATACGATTCCGGATCCCCCGGATTGTCCTGGCCGGCGACGATCAGGTCGGCGCAGCGGCCTGCGCGCGGTATGGCGAGACTGGCCGGCTCGTCGATGGCGAGCCACTCGCCCGACACGCCTGCGCGCCGCAATTCGGCGTGAAACAGGCGTTCGAGCGCAGCGCTGCGCTCCGTGCGCATCTCCTCGTGCGTCCGGTAATACTCCGCGGTGCCGGCCATCACGTAGAGCGAACGCGGGTCCGGCGAGAATACGGCGAACGCGCCGATCAGATGCGCGCCGAACTGGTTGGCCAGACGCAGCGCGATTTCGAGCCGCGGATGGGCGCGCTGGCTGGTGTCCAGATGAACAACGATGGTTTTGTAGCTCATGACAGTCGCTCCGGAGGAAAAGGTGACGCGCGAATCGGTGAGCTTGAGTCTATGAACGGTGGCGCCGGTCTCATTGACGCAGATCAACGGCGCCGCCAGCGCGGTGCGTGAAAGCGTTATTTGACCTGCGTCATGAGCCGGCGGCCGGTCCCACTTATGCTCCCGACATGTATGGCGTCATGCGCGCCTGAGCGTTTTTCCCGGAAGGAGCGAGTCATGTCTGAAGCCCGTGTTCTAGTCGTTTTCTTTTCGCGTACCGGTACCACGCGCACGCTCGCTTCAACGCTTGCCACGATGCTGTCCGCCGACCTCGAGGAAATCTGCGATTACACCGAACGGCGCGGCGCCTGGGGATATGTGCGCTGTCTTGCCGACTCGTGGCGCAAGCGGCCCGCCGAGATCGTCCCGGCAGGGCTCGACCCCGCGCAATACGACCTCGTAGTGGTAGGCACGCCCGTCTGGGCGGGCGCGGTATCCGCGCCGGTGCGCGCGTATCTGTTCGAAAACCGGTGGAAGTTCAGACATGTCGCGTTTTTTTGCAGTCTGGGCGGCCTCGGCAGTCAGGCCGCTTTTGACGAGATGCGCGAGCTGGCCGGCAAGGCGCCGGTCGCGCAATGCAAGGTGCGCGCCGCCGAGGTGCACCGCGGCGCTGTGGCTGCGGTGCTGGTGCCTTTCATGACCGTGCTGAAGCGCCATCTCGTCAATTATGAAGCGCTCGCATGGACTTCCTGATCCGCACTCCCCTAAGGACGCACACGCCGCACGCCGCGTGAAGCTTCGGCGTACGGCACACGGCGCGAAGCCTGCCTTGCCGTCTAGCGGCTGTGCAATGCGGAAACCGCGCCATACAGCACGCGCGGATCGTGCTGCCCTTTGTACACCGCCGGAGCAGACTTGTTCAAGCCGAGCAGCGTGTACACAGCAGTCTGCGCGGAACGTACCGAATATTCGACCGTGAACACGACGTCGTTCGGCAACTCGCAAAACTGTCCGACGAACGCGAGATTAGCCCAGCCTTCGGGCGCCACTTGCGGCCGGTCGCCGCGCTTGCGCCGCAGGAACTGGCTGGTAATGAACGGCATCAGGCACGGAATGCAGATGGCGTCGTCGAGAATACGCGGGGCTTCGGCCTGAATCTGCAGGTGGCCGAGGAGCTCCGTCATGATTTCGCGGCCGGTGCACTCCGCCATCGGTTTGCTGACGAAGTTGCCCGGCCGGTCGATGTGCAGCCCATAGCCCCAGAAGACCTCGACGTCTTTCGGCTGGCCCAGGAAATGCGGCTGGTGAGGCAGCACGATCGAGGCAAGCCAGTTCGATTGCGGGAAGGTGATCAGGCCGCCTTCGCCGGGCACGTTGCCGGTCAGATCGCGGACCAGACGGAACAGCGTTCTATCGTGCAGCGTCGTGGTAAAGGAGAGCCACCTGGATTCGTCGACATGATCGGCGAAGACGGAAGGATGACCAAACTCGGAATGCCCCGCGGCGATGGTTTTCCACAGCGCCCACGCGCCACTGCTGTCGTCATGATTGAGCACGGCCGGTTGATTCGTGCCGCCCAGGCTCGATCCTGCCGTCATTGAACCGAGCGTGACGATGACCTTGTCCTGTGTGCCCACCGCAATCTCGACACGGCGGTTTTCCTGTTCGCACACAATGCCGGCGACCCGGTTCAATTCACCGCTTTCGTCGTAATGCAGATCGACGACACGCGTGTTGGTGCGAAATCTCACCCCGCGTTCGTCGAGCCATTTGCGCAGCGGCCGCACCATCGAATCGTACTGGTTGTAGACCGTGCGCATGATGCCGTGCAACTGGTTGAAGCCCGACGTCATGTGCGCGAAACGCAGCAGGTAGCGCCGGAATTCGGCGGCGCTGTGCCAAGGCTGGAAGGCGAACGTCGTGCACCACATGTACCAGAAGTTGGTTTCGAAAAAGTCCGGCTCGAAGTGGTCGGAAATCCGGCTGTCGCCAAGCATGGCTTCCGGCTCGATCGACAGACGCCCGAGCGTGAGCAGATGCGTTTCCGCAAGCCCGTATGAGGGCGTGTCCTCGCGCTGGCCGTCGCGCACGAATCGCGCTTTCGACGAAGTGCGGATCGTTTCGTTCCAGTCGAAGATTTCCTTCGTGACGCTGCTGCGGCCGTCCAGCGTGGGGATCGAGTCGAACAGGTCGTAGGTGCACAGATACTTGCTTTCGAGCATCCGTCCGCCGCGCACGACATAGCCTTCCTGTGGCGAGCCGGCGCCGTCCAGGCTACCGCCCGGTTTGTCGAGTGCTTCAAGGATCGTGATGCGGGCGCCGGGTATGTCGGCGTCGCGAATCAGAAAGGCGGCGACCGCCAGCGACGCAATACCGCCGCCGACGAGATAGAAATGTCCGGAGGCGATGGCTTCGTCGCGGGCGGGATCCGCGGCCGCTTGCGTGGCCGGGTAGTGGGAATTGTTCATGTGATGCTCCCCGTGGGGTAATGGCCGTGGACGTATTGCTGAACCATACCCGCACGGCGGAACATGCTCGTTGAGTTGGATCAACGCCGTGCGACGGGGCTCGCCGGTGCGGTATAAGGGCTCCACGCGCACGTTCGGCAAGCGGGCGGAGCCGGCTTCACACGACCCACCACGCGAGCGCGACCGTTATCAACACGACCGCCCACGACGGCACTCGCCACCAGCCGAGCAACACCTGGGCCGCGACGACCAGCGCGAAATCGCGCGCGGTATGCACGGCGCTGGTCCACACGGGGTCGTACAGCGCGGCGAGCAGGATGCCGACCACGGCGGCGTTGATACCCGCCATGGCGCGGCGCATCGACGCGAACGCGCGCAGCTTGCCCCAAAGCGGCAACGCCGCGCCGACCAGCAGGAAAGAAGGCAGGAAGATCGCCACGGTGGCGATCAGTGCGCCCGCGATCCCTGCCGGATGACCATTGCTCGTAGCACCGAGAAACGCGGCAAACGAAAACAGCGGGCCGGGGACTGCCTGCGCCGCGCCGTAGCCCGCCATGAAGGTGTTCGCGGGAACCCAGCCATGCGGCACGACGACCGCTTCCAGCAATGGCAACACCACGTGGCCGCCGCCGAATACCAGCGAGCCGACCCGGTAGAACGCCGCAAACAGATCGAGCGGATAACTGTGAAGATAGGCGGCTGCCGCGGGCAGTCCGAACAGCAGCAGGACGAAGGCCGCGAGGCAGGCGAGCGCGCCCGCTCTGGACCCGGGCATGCCGGGCGGCGCACCGGGCACCTCGGTCGACGAACTCAGCAGCGCAGCGCCGGCAAGCCCTGCGGCGACGATCGACGCGATCTGCCCGAAGCCGGCGCCGAACAGGATCACGGTGATCGCGGAGGCCGCCGCGATCGTCGCGCGTGTGCGGTCTGGGCAGAGCATGCGTCCCATCGACCAGACTGCCTGGACCACCACCGCGACCGCCGCGATCTTCAGCCCCCGCAGAAGATGAAGCGAGGTCGTATCCGACAGAAGCGTGAAGCCGTATGCAAAAGCGACGAGCAGGAGCACCGACGGCAGCGTGAAGCCGACCCAGGCCGCGAGCGCGCCGGCAATGCCGCCGCGCAGCCGGCCGATGGCGATGCCGACCTGGCTGCTGCCCGGACCCGGCAGAAACTGGCACAGTGCGACCACGTCGCTGAATGTGTGTTCGTCGAGCCAGCCGCGGCGTCTGACGAACTCGTCGCGAAAGTAGCCGAGATGGGCCGCCGGGCCGCCGAACGAAGTCAGGCCGAGCCTCAGAAAAATGCAGAAGAGCGCCCACGGTGAGCTATGTGCCGGTAGGGCGAGGGGCGTCTCTGTATGCGTGTCGTGCATGGGAAAGGTCGTAACAGTTAAGCCGCGTTGGGCTCCAGAAAATAGCACACGCGGCCTATCCCGGGGCCAGGCCGTCTCGCGAACGCTACCGCGTTCAAACACGCTGCCGCGCAGGCTGTGCGGGTCTGGCACCCCGTTGATGCAGGTCAATCGCAAGGCGCCAATAGTGCCGATGATCTCTCAATAGGCTCGTTGCCCATGTGGCTTCGCTGCAGCAACGGTCGACAGCAGGACAGCACGCGCGGAGGCCGCATGGGAATTGATATGCAGATCGTCTACCTCGGATTTGCGGGATCCGCGCAAATCGAGTCCGAGGCAGCCGCACAACTGGTGAGGCTCGAACGGTTCGGCGGATCTATCTCGGGTTGCCATCTCGCTCTCGAGGCCATTCACGCGAGGGCGTCGAAGGACATGCCCGACGCGCGACGCACGGTGCCGGACACGGCGCTGAACCACACCGTGTTCGACGCACGTCTCGATCTGGTGCTGCGCACCGGTGAACTGGTGCCGCTCGAGCATCGGCAGGGGCCCGATCCTGACCGCGTGATACGTGCGGCCTTCGATGCGGCCGAACGGCTTCTCCAACAGGGCATCACGCGCAGTTGATTCCCAACGGACGTTCCAACGTTTTTTTCAGGAGTGAGTCATGTACGAAAACATCGTGGTGGCCCTGGACGGCAGCGGAGCCTCGAAGTGCGCGCTTTCCGAGGCGATCCAGCTCACGAGGCTCGCGCGCGGCAAATTGACGGCGGTCTACGTGCTGGATCAATCGGCGGCCTTCACGTACGCGGGCGCCTGCGATCCGCATCTGCTGACCGACGCCGCGCGGCAAGTCGGGCAAAGCCTGCTTGACGGCGCGCTTGCCCAGATGCGCGAACTCAACGTCGCGGGCGAAGCGGAAATCGTGGAGACCCAAGGCATCGCCGAGGACATTGCCGGTGCGTTGATACGCTGTGTGCAACGCCGCGGCGCCGACCTGCTCGTGATGGGCACGCACGGACGCCGCGGTTTGCGGCGCATGGTGATCGGTAGCGTGGCCGAGCGCTGCGTGCGCCTTGCGACGTGCCCGGTACTGCTGATCCGTGAAGAGGCGAAGACGGAGCATGACACCCCGGCCTGAGCGTGATGCCCATCTCGCGGCGGCCTTGACTGACCAATGAGGTAATCCATGAAAGCACTCGTGTATCACGGTCCCGGAAAGAAGTCGCTCGACGAGCGGCCCATGCCGCAGCTCGCCAGCGCCACCGACGCCATCGTCAAGGTGACGCGCACGACGATCTGCGGTACAGATCTTCACATTCTGAAGGGCGACGTTCCGACGTGTCAGCCCGGCCGCATTCTCGGTCACGAAGGGGTGGGCATCGTGCAGCAGGTCGGCGCCGCGGTCAGTTCGTTGAAAGAGGGCGACCACGTGCTGATCTCGTGCATTTCCGCATGCGGCAAGTGCGACTATTGCCGGCGCGGCATGTATTCGCACTGCGCGACCGGTGGCTGGATTCTCGGCAACCGTATCGACGGTACGCAAGCGGAATACGTGCGCATTCCGCATGCGGAGACGAGTCTGTATCCGATTCCCGCCGGCGCCGACGAAGAAGCGCTGGTGATGCTGTCCGACGTCTTGCCGACCGGCTTCGAATGCGGTGTCCTCAACGGTAAGGTGCAGCCGGGCAGCACCGTGGCGATTGTCGGCGCCGGCCCGATCGGACTGGCTTCGCTGCTCACCGCGCAGTTCTATTCGCCGGCCCAGATCATCATGATCGATCGCGATGAGCGCCGCCTCGAGGTGGCGAGCCGTTTCGGCGCGACCGCGTGTATCGACAGCCGGGTGGCCGAACCGGTCGTGGAGGTCATGAAACTCACCGGCCACGTCGGTGTGGATTGCGCGATCGAGGCCGTCGGGGTGCCAGACACGTTCGAATTGTGCCAGGCGCTGGTAGCGCCCGGTGGTGTGATCGCCAATATCGGCGTGCATGGGGTGAAGGCGGATCTGCATCTGGAATCGCTGTGGGATCGCAACATCTCCATTACGACGCGCCTCGTCGATACCGTCAGCACGCCGATGTTGCTGAAGACAGTGCAATCCGGCCGGCTCGATCCCGCCAGACTGATCACCCATCATTTCCAGCTCGACGACGTGTTGAACGCCTACGACACCTTCGGCCGCGCGGCGGATTCGCATGCGTTGAAGGTGATCATCGAGATGGCGTAGCGTAGCCGCGGGCGGTGTTGCGTCGACGGTCTGGTGACGCGATGGAAACGCAGAAAAGCCCCCCACAAGCTCAATGTGCCGCAGCGCCGCCCAGGATGGCGAAACGCTGCGGCAACCAAAGGCAACACAAAGTGCCGTCAGCAGCAAGCCTCATCACGCATTGCGCAGCTTTTCCTCGATCGACAGGCTCAGCGGCAACTCTTCCTGAATCGACAAGGTCAGAGCAAGTCGTTCGCTCGCGACACCTGTAGGCAATACCACGTGCCCATGAGTCTCGTTGATGATTTCCGCGGCCGACAGATAGAACGCCAGCAGCGCGGTAAGCATTCCCAGGTAGCCGCCGGCGTGATGCAGCCATTCGAGTCCGGTCCATTCGCTCGCGGCGAGCACGAAGAACGTGATCCATAGCGAGAGAAACACCAGTTGCAGCACGCGTGCGGCTCGCCACGTCGCCACCCACATATAAAGCGTAAACACGCCCCACAGAAACAGATACCAACCGATAAACGCTGCCGGCACCGTGCCGTGCAGAAACAGCACGAATAGCGCCAGCGACCACCAGAAGGCGCCGTAACTGAGGAAAGCGGTCGCGCCGAAGGTATTGCCGCGGGGAATTTCCATCAGCCCGGCGAGCGCCTGGGCGGTGCCGCCGTACGCGAAAGCGACGGCAAGCACCATCCCCATCGCGTTGCCGCTGAACCAGCCGGCGTTGATCATGCTGAGCAGCCACGTTGTCAGTGCGAAGCCGGCGAGGCCGAGTGAAGCGGGATTGGGAGCCTTGATGTTCATGATGACATCCTCCGTTCCATGCAGGAACGCTGAAAATTGGGTTGCGCGCGCGCACGTGCGGGTGCACGCGCGACATCGGATCGCGGCGGGAAGAGATGCGCGATCCGTGATCGCTCGCGTGTCAGGCGGCGTCGGCGAACTGTGAAATGACCGCGGGGTTTTCCACCGTCGACGTGTCCTGCACGATGACTTCCCCTTTGGCCACCGAGCGCAACAGCCGGCGCACCACCTTGCCGGAGCGCGTTTTCGGCATGGCGTCGCCGAAGCGGATGTCCTTCGGTTTGGCGATCGGGCCGATCTCCTTGCCGACCCATGCGCGCAACTCATCGGCCACGCGCTTTGCGTCGGCTCCAGAGGGCCGCTCTGCCTTGAGCACCACGAACGCCACGATCGCCTCGCCGGCGGTCTCGTCGGGACGCCCAACCACCGCGGCTTCGGCCACCAGCGGATGCGCGGCGAGCGCCGACTCGATTTCCATCGTCCCGAGCCGGTGGCCGGAAACGTTCAGCACGTCGTCGATACGGCCGGTGATGGTGAAGTAGCCGGTGTCGCGATCACGGATGGCACCGTCGCCCGCGAGATACAGCTTGCCGCCGAGCTCTTCGGGGAAATAGCCTTGCCGGAAGCGCTCCGGATTACCCCAGATGGTTCTGATCATGGAAGGCCAGGGCTTGCGGATGACCAGCACGCCACCGTTTCCGTTCGGCACTTCGTGACCGGTTTCGTCGACAATCGCCGCGTCGATACCCGGCAACGGCAATGTGCACGAACCAGGCATAAGGGGAGTGACGCCCGGCAACGGGGAAATCATGTGGCCGCCTGTTTCGGTCTGCCAGAAGGTGTCGAGCACAGGACAGCGCCCGCCGCCGACGTGCTGTGCATACCACGTCCAGGCGCTAGGATTGATCGGCTCGCCGACCGTGCCGAGCAGGCGCAGACTGCTCAGGTCGAAGCTGTCCGGGTGCACCGAACGATCGGCATCGGCGGACTTGATGAGCGAGCGGATGGCTGTCGGCGCCGTGTAGAAGATGCTGACCTTGTGACGCTGGATCATGTCCCAGAAGCGTCCCGCGTTCGGGTAGGTGGGTACGCCTTCGAAGATCACCTGCGTCGCGCCGACCGCGGTCGGTCCGTAGCAGATATAAGTGTGACCGGTGATCCAGCCAATGTCCGCCGTGCACCAGAATACATCCGCCGGTTTGATATCGAAGGTCCACTTCATTGTCACTGCAGCCCACAGCAGGTAACCGCCGGTGCTGTGCTGGACGCCTTTGGGCGTGCCCGTCGAGCCGGACGTGTACAGCACGAACAGCGGGTGCTCCGCACCGACCCACTCGGGCTCACAGGTGTCCGGCTGCGCCGCTTCGAGTTCGTGCAGCCATGTATCGCGGCCGGCAATCCACGGAATCTGGCCGCCCGTGCGCCGGTAGATGGCCACCGTCTTGATGCCGGCCGTGCCGGCCATTGCGAGCGCTTCGTCGACGATCGTTTTGAGCGGCAGTGTCTTGCCGCCGCGAACCTGCTCGTCCGCGGTAATGATCGCGCACGCGCCGATATCCACGATGCGCTCATGCAGCGACTTGGCGGAGAAGCCGCCGAACACCACCGAGTGCGGTGCGCCGATGCGTGCGCACGCGAGCATTGCGACCACGCCTTCCACCGACATCGGCATATAGATCGCCACGCGGTCGCCTTTCTTCACGCCGCGGGCACGCAGTGCGTTGGCGAGCCGGCATACGCGGTGATACAGCGCCTGATAGGTGACATGCGTGACCTTGCCGTCGTCCGCCTCGAACACGATCGCGGTTTTCTCCGCGAGTCCGTTGACGAGGTTGCGATCGAGGCAGTTGTACGACGCGTTCAGTTCGCCGTCTTCGAACCAGTGATAGAACGGCGCGTCTGTGTCGTTCAATACTTTCGTGAATGGGCGGCGCCACGTCAAATGTTCTCGGGCAAGACGTGCCCAGAACGCTTCGTGATCCTGGCTCGCTTCGGCAACGAGGGCGCGATAAGCCTCCATGCCGTCGATGCTGGCGTCCCGGGCAAGCGGGATCTGCAACGCGGTGGAGTTGGGCGGGGCGGTATCGATGGTAGACATAGTCTCCTCCAATAAAACATGAAGGGATGAAGCGCTTGGAACGCTTCACCGATTAGGGAGGGCTCTTGTTGGCCATGAGTGCCGGCGCCTGAGCCTGCATTGCGGCGTGGACCGGGCGACGCTGAATCAGCGTGGGTGTGGGATCACTATGACGGGGTGGCGGATAGCGCTATTGATGCACGTCAACTGGGAAGCGCGGCATCTCTCACGTTCATGGCGAGATTTCAACCGGCGACACGAAGCGCGGCAGTCGTGATGAAAATCAATCGCGTCGGCACCGCGAGGACGATGACCTCGTGTTTCATTGCGCGATTACTGCCGCAATGAAACACGTCAAAGCGCGTCAGCCGTACCGGCGGGCGCGGATAGATCGAAGTGCCCGACGGTTTGCGCGAGAACAGGCAAGCTGCCGCGCGAGAGGTGCATCTCGGCGCCCAATGCGCTGCGATTGAGCCAGCTTCGGGCGGCGACCGCGAGGCCGGCAGCGGCGCAGAACAGGTACACGTTCTGCACGATCGCGCCGGCGCTGGCATACGCAAACGGCTCGCGTTGCGACTCGGCAATGTCATGCATGCGTGCAAGGTCGGCCACGTAAACCAGCTCGACCGGCGCCTCGCCGACGAAGTCCTGGTAGCCCGTCAGTCCGCGCAGATCAGCAGCGCTCACCAGTTCGAGGCAATGTTGCAACGGGTCGTAGCGGTACATGCCGCAGGCGAGCGCCGCATAAACGTCGATTTCGTGCAAGGCGAGCACCGACGGCGCCGTGCGTCCGCCGCTATCGTCGGACCCGCTGCGGTTGACGCCGTTGGCGGCCCAGAGCAACTGGCCGAGGGTTGCTTCGTCGAGATCGGTCGCGGCGAAGCGGCGTGTGGTTCGCCGCTTCGAGAGGGCGTCCAGGAGGGGCAGGCCGCCGCTCGACAGGGGCGCGGGCAGCCTGATATGCGATACCGACTCGCCGGTGGCCGGGCGCGCGCGGGCCTGATCGCGCGTCGCAGTACCGAGTCTGAAAAAGTGTTTCATCGCGGCCTCGTCGAACAGGCGTTGAGCAGGCGTTGAGCAGGCGTCGCGCCTCAGGAAACAACCTCGGCAAGCGGCCGGCGCGGCGAATGAGGCGCCGGCTTGCCACGGCCGACGCGTAACAGTAGTTGCGGCGTCGCGTCTATCGCCAGCACGCTGCCTAGCCGCTCACGCAGCCCGCTCAACTCGATCGGCTGATTCAGATAGGACGCCGTGATCCCGGCATTCGCGGCGACCAGCAGCAGCCGCTCCAGTGCCTGGCCGGTTGCCAGCCATGCGGCGGCGTCGTCCGTCGGCGTCGCGAGGCAAATGAGCAGCGGCGAGCCCGCAGCCAGTGCATGATGCGCCGCGGCCAGTCCACCGCCCAGGTCGAAGGTTCGAATGACGGAGGTGAGTAACGGCGCGGCCAGATCGAGCAGCACGCTCATTCCTGCGGACAGCGCGGGCATACCGTCTGCATGGCGTCGCGGATGAATCCAGCTGGCCAGTTCACGGCGAAAACGCGGATCCTTGAACTGCACGCGATCGGCCTCCGCGACCAGTTCGGCAAGACTCTCGCGCATCGGCGCGCTCGAAATGCAGACCACATCCGCACCTTCCGCTTCGGCGGCCTCTTCGAGTTGTTGCTGGATGAGCGAAGGCAACGGCTCGTCCACGAAGATTTCGCGGGTGGTGACGCGGTGTGGAATCGCCGCGAAGAGCGGTGTGAGACTGGTGTCGCAATGACCGTCGTGGACGATTCGCACATGCGCCAGCACGTCGGGATCGGCGGAGGAGGGAAAGGGCGTGATCGCGTAGGCAAGCCCGAAGTGGCTCAGCGCCACGCGCAGATTGAGCAGCGCCGCACCGCAACTCATGATCAGCTCGCGATCGAATGGATCGACCACAGGCAGCGCGCGCAACCGGTCGGCGCATAACGTCACGCTGTCGCCATCCAGAATGAAATGCCAAGGCTGCGTATTATGGTTCGACGGTGCGAGCACGGCGTAACGCAGCGCGAATTTCAGTTTCTCTTCAACGCCGGCGGTGCGGTCAAGCTGATATTCGTCGACGGCCCAGGCGGCCGTCTGCGGCAGTGCGCTCATGTGATGGTCCCCTGCACGATTTCATATCGGCACTGTGTCAGGCATGCGCTGTACGCGGATTGATCTGGATCATTCCGGATTGAACGGAGCGCAGCGACTTTTATCCGGTGGCCCGGTCGCTTGCAACCACGCGCGCCAGCACGCTGCGTGAGGTCGTTGCATTCGCGACGGCGACACACGGATCCACGCCTACATTGCCCACCGACCCCGGCAATTCGACGGTCTCGAGATAGAGCGGCACTTCGCAGCGCCAGTGATACGTTTCCTCGATGTGACGGCGCATCGCATCGGCGGCGGCCGGCTCGCCGTGCGTGACGAACGTGCGCTGCGGCGGTTGCGGAATGGAGCGCAGCCACGACAGTATCTCGGCGTAATCCGCATGAGCCGACAAGGACGACAGGCTCACCACCGAAGCGCGCACGCGCACATAGTCGCCGTGAATCTTGATCGTCGGTGCGCCGGCGGCGAGCGCGGCGCCGCGCGTGCCGGCCGCCTGGTAGCCGACCAGTGCGATCGTGTTGCGAGGATCCGGAGCGAAGGCCTTCAGGTGATGCAAGACCCGGCCGCCGGTAGCCATGCCGCTGCCCGCGATGATCACCCTCGGGCCGTTCAGGCTCAGAATCGCCTTGGATTCGTCGACGGTGTGCACCATCTGCGCGGCGTTGCTGATCGCGTTGGCTTCGGTCGAGCTCAGCCGGTGTTCGCTGACGTGATGCCGGTAGAGTTGCGTGACGCTCGTCGCCATCGGGCTGTCGAGAAAGACCGGCACGTTCGCCATCCGGCCGGTGGCTTTCAGTTGGGCAATGTAATGAAGAATCGATTGCGCGCGCCCCACCGCGAAACAGGGAATCACGACTACGCCGCCGCGCCGGAAAGTGGTCGCGAAGAGTTCAGCCAGTTCGGCGGCGGGATCGGTTTTGTCGTGCAACCGGTCGCCGTAGGTGGATTCGACGATCAGGTAGTCGGCATGGGCGAGCGGCATGGGCGCGCGCATGATCGGGTCGTCCGGCCGCCCGAGGTCGCCCGAAAAGGCGATGACCTTGCCTTCCACGCACAGCACCACGCCCGCGGCGCCGAGAATGTGCCCGGCCGGCAGCAGGCGGAAACACGCATGGTCGTTCAATTGTTTCGGCACGTCGAAATCGCGCGGTTCGAGCAGTTCAAGGGCTTTTTCCGCATCTTCCAGGGTGTAGAGCGGCAGCGCCGGATGATGTTTCGACAAGCCGTGGCGGTTCGCGTACGCGGCTTCTTCTTCCTGCAGTCTGGCGCTATCGCGCAGCATGACCTGGCACAGGTCACGGGTGCCGCGAGTGCAATAGACAGGTCCGCGATAGCCCATGCGTACGAGTACCGGCAGGTAGCCACTGTGATCCAGATGTGCGTGGGTCAGGATCACGGCATCCAGCGTGCCGACGTCGATGGGCAACGGATTCCAGTTACGCAGGCGCTGGTTCTTGGTGCCCTGAAACAGACCACAGTCGATCAGAATCCTCAGCCCCGCGCCGTCCAGTAGATACCGCGAGCCGGTGACGGTTTCGGCCGCGCCGAGAAAGGTCAGCTTCATTTCGCACCTTCTGTCAGAAGTGGCCGCCTGGGGCCGGGAGTTTCCTCAACGCGCCGAGGTTTGCATGGCGCCGTTGCAGAGCGCTTGAGCGAAGCGCCGGAAAGCGGCGAGTGAACCAGCAACGCTCTGGTACTTTTCGCGGCCGATCTGGCCGTCCAGCGTAACCAGCATGCCTGCCTCGCGGGCCAGCGTGAGAATCCGGTTGATCTCGTCGGCGGCCTCGGGTGCGTCGCGCAACTGGCTGTCAGCCGGCATCGTGTGAGCGTGGAAAGCGGCGTTTGACATGATGGTCTCCTGATGACACGGGCAGGTATGAGTCGGGTGCTTGTCGTCCCCTGCGAATGTTTCGATTTCTATTTCGGATGAATTCAGTATTGGTCATCAAACAGATGGGACAAATCAGGTGTCGCTGAGACTGGGGTAGGTATTCCTGCGTCAATGTCAGCGTTTCCCTACACGATGGCGCACGATGGATGTTAGGGAAAACTCGGCGTGCCGGCATGCGGCTTACACGTTAGACGATGATCCAGGTCAAATGCCCGGAAGCGTCCTGCCCATACTTTTATAAACAGGCGGGTTTCTAAAAAACAGGCCAATGGTTTGCAACGGTGCATCGTGCCGTTGAACGGGAAAATGGGCAGACTGACATGAACAACGGGCGGATGGCAGTCTTTGCGCTGCTGATGATCATCCTTGCTGGCTGCAGTACAGAAGAATCGCGCACCGCGGCACGCCGCGACACCGAAGTCGCGCTCGAAACAGCGCGCGAACAGGCTCACGTGGACTGTTCCTCTGCCGCCGATTGCGAACGGCTATGGACCCGCACCAGACTGTACGTGGCGCAACGCTCCGCGACCCCGATCAGGCGAGCGGACGACACGGCGATCGAAACGGCCGAGCCGCACACGTTCGGCACCGTCTATGTGTGGGCGACGCGGACAAGCAGCGCCAGTGGCGTATCGACCATCCAGGTCAAAGGTATGTGCCGGGGTATGTATCGCGCGGACGGCAATCCCGGCTGGCTGTACGGCACGTGCGCCAGGCAGATTCGCTCGGTCGAAGCGGAATTCCGCTCGTTTATCGGCGCGGCGTCATGACGGCGGTGCTGACATGAAAGGGAGTTGGCGCGTTGCGGGTCTCGCCGGCGTCGACGTTCGCGACGACGCGCGGGCTGTGCAGGCGTGGCGCTGGATGCAGTGGGTGCTGTTCGCTCTCAGCCTGCTTGCAATTCCCGCGTTCTATTTCGAACTGGCTGCTGCATCCCGGTTTCATCTGGCTGGCCGTGCGCTCTATGCGTCCATGTCCGCCGGATTCCTGGTGATTCTTGGCCGGCTCGCGTTTCTTAGTCGCAAGCCCGAACGGTTCCTCGCGCGCAATGCTTACGATTTCATGATCGCGGCAGGCGCGGCGATCAGTGTGGCTTGGGGTGCGTTGCCGTGGTCGCCGGCCGAATGGGTGTTGCGCATTTTTTTCGTGGGGCTCGTGGCGGCGCGCATCGTAGTGTCGTTACGAGGCTTTTTCTCCCCGAGCCGCCTGGGGCTGCTGCTGGTGATAGCCGTGTTGCTGCTCGCCTCTGCCGGGGCGGGGTTTTACTGGCTCGAACCGGGCGTGCATACGTACGCCGAGGGCGTTTGGCTCGCATTCGAGAGCAGCGCGACAGTCGGCTATGGGGACATGGCGCCGACCACGCCTGCGTCACGCGTCTTCGCTGCCTTCGTGGTGTTGCTTGGCTACGGATTGTTGTCGCTGGTCTTCGCCAGCATCGCTGCGACGTTCGTCGAACAGGAAGAGCGGATCTTGCGGCGGGAAATGCATCGCGACATCAAGGCACTACGCGACGAGATTGCCGCGCTGCGGCAAGACGTGCAGACGGCTGGCGGCGAAGCACGCGCTGTTGCCGCTTCAGTCGGGCCGGTCAACCCGGCGGCGTCTCATCCGGGCGAATCGCACTGAGCGGAATCCGGACGGTGATTCTGAAGCCGCTGCCTGGGGCGCTGTCGATAGTCAGAGTGCCGCGCAACTGACGTACCCGTTCGCGCATGCCGAGCAGGCCGAACGAGCCGCGCTTGCCGGCGTCTTCGAGCACGGTTCCGCGGCCATTGTCCTCGACATGGATCGCGCAGGTTGTCGCATCGCTCGAAATTCCGACCACCACTTCGCTTGCCCGCGCATGCCGCGCCACGTTCGTCAGCGCTTCCTGCACGATACGAAAGAGTGCGGAGGACGCAAAAGGCGTGAAGCCCGCGTCGTCGGTATCGATGCGCAGCCTGGCGGCCACGTTAAAGCGCTGCGTGAAGTCGTCCGTCAACCACTCGAGTGCCGCGGCGAGGCCGAGATCATCCAGCAATGGCGGACGCAGGTCGGCGGCGATGCGGCGCAGAGAAGCCATCATGCTGTCGATCTGGCGTTGCAGTCCGCTCGCGGCAGCGGATCCATCAGGATCGCTAACGTTCTCGCCAACACGCCGTTGCAATGCGACGACGCCCATCTTGAGCGCCGTAAGCTGCTGACCCAGATCGTCATGCAATTCGCGGGCAATCCGTCTTTGCTCGTCTTCACGCGTGCGCTGGATTTGTGCGGCCAGTTCGCTCGCATGTTCGAGTTCGGCAAGACGCACACGTTCGGTCATGTCACGGGTGACCTTGGCAAAGCCGAGCAACGTGCCGGCCGGATCATAAACCGCTGTGATCGTCACGTCTGCCCAGAATCGCGAACCGTCGCGCCGCACGCGCCAGCCCTGATCCGCCACCCGGCCTTGCGCGATCGCGAGCGCCAACTCGTGGCCCGGCTTGCCGGAGGCAATGTCTTCGGGGGTATAGAAGACCGAAAAATGACGGCCGATGATTTCATTGGGCGTGTAGCCCTTGATCTTGTGCGCGCCGTTGTTCCAGCTCGCTACGCGGCCCTGCTGATCGAGCATGAAAATCGCATAATCCTGCACCGCGTCGATCAGCAATTGATAGCGATCCTCCAGTGGTACGTCGGAATCGTTCGCTGTAGCGGATCTGTGCTTTTGATCGTTCCATTTGAGAACCACCGGCATCTCCGAAAGGTTGATGAATTGCGAACGACCGCTCCACTGCAAGAATAGACAAGTCCAGACAGATTACGCCGAATAATTCCTTTCCGCCGACGATAGCCGGCACGTTTGCGTCCGCCATTCGCGCTTGCCGTAAGCCATTCCGTGATTGATGCAGGTCAACCGGCTCCCGGTGGCCAAGCCTACATTGAACTCACCGTCGCCGTGCGCGTGTTTTTTTGTTCGTGCGTCCCGTCGTGCTCGGGCGGACCGCTTCATCACGTCAGGAGATTCATTATGACCGGCAAATCCGTCACGCCCTTCGAACTGTATCGCGCCAATCTGTCGTTCTCGCTACAGGTATGGAGTTTCAGCCACGAGGCCCGGCAGCAGGCCTGCGAGTTCGAGATGCAGCGCATCCGGCGCGATCTGGCGGCGACACATGCCATTGGCCGGGCGGCCTCGACGGCGCGGGACTGGAGCGCCCTTGCGGTGTCCTGCCAGACAGTGTTGCGCGATTACGTGGCGACCACCACCAATCTCTGGCAGCAGGGGCTCGGCTCGGCCACAAGGCTGCAAACCGGATTCTTCGAAGGGCTGCGCGAGGCGTTTGCGACGTGGCAGGCCGCATCGACTGATCAATGGTCCACGCATCCCGCGGTGAATCCTGTCATGTTGCCGTGGCAGGAGTGGCTGCAGCGCATGGGAGGCGCGGCAACCATGCCTGGCGGGCGTGCAGTCCGCAGCTTTCCCGTCAATGAACACAACCCTACAGACTCCGCCACGGCGCCGGCTTCCAGTGGCCCTGCGGATGCGGAGGACGGGGAGCATCACGCCGGCTAACGTGTCGCTTTTTTTCCGGCGGTCACCAGCGGGAGCGGCATTTAACTCGCGTTGCAGCCGGCCGGACAGACACCCGCGCGCTAGCCGTGCGCGACCTCCGGCGGCGCGGTCGCTTCGGGTTCGCAAAGCCGCCGCAACAGTTTTCCCCAGTAGTCCAAACGGCCGAACTCGGCGAGCGGCACTTCCGTATCGAAGCTCACGGTTCGCTGCATTTCCTCTGCGGAAAGCGGCTCCTCGTTGGCCAGTTGCCGGATCAGCACGAGCGGGTCGGCGTCCGATTCCGTATGAGAAGCGGCGGCGCGCGCCTGCACGCGCTGTTCGAGTTGACGTGCCCGCGCATGGAAATCAAGCAGGAAGACGGGCACGCCGTATGAGTGTGCGAGCGCGGCGAAGCGGGCGCGATGCGCGCTCTTGAGAAAAGTCGCGTCGACCAGCGCAGGGTAGCCGGCCAGCAGTATCTGTTGCGTCAATCGCAGCAGCAGATCGTAATGCTGATCGATTGAATCGTGCGTGTAGGCCCCGGCCGGCAGTGGACGGGAATCGATAGGCGCGAAGGGCCGGCCGCGTTTGCGCTCGATATCGCTCGACAGACGCACGGCGCCGACCAGACTCACTAGCGCTTCGCTCGCCACTGATTTGCCCGATCCGGAGTAGCCGTGGCATAGCAGCAAATACGGCCGTTGCGGCGCGATCATGCGCTCGACCAGATTCAGATACGGCGTGGCGCGCGCGAGGCCGTCATCGTGCGGGTGATCGCGTGTTTTCAACAACGCCACGAGGGCACGCACCAGCGCGCGATAGACCATGTAGTAGCGCAGCCCCGGCAACGCGGCGAAATCGCCCGTCCGTTGCAGCCAGCCGTTCAACAGGCGTGCCGCGAGATCCTGTCGGCCGCACGCCCGCAGATCCATCAACGGAAAGCTCAGGTCGCTGGCGACGTCGATCCAGCGCAAGGCGTCGTCGAATTCGATGCAGTCGAACATGAGCACGCGCTTGCCTCGCCGCACGATGTTATCGAGGTGCAGATCGCCGTGGCACTCGCGCACAAAGCCGCCTGCATGACGCGCGTCGAAGTGCGCGGCAAGGCGTTTGCCTTCGCTCTCGCACCAGGCGGAGATTCGGGTGGGCAGAAGTGCTCCGGTTTCACGGCGGAGCGCTTCCACCACGGTCTGCATCTGTTCCTGAACGAACGGTGCGGAGCCGAAGACCACGCGAGGCGGCGTGCGTGAGGAGCGCCGGTGGAACGCCGCAAGTTGCCCGGCCAGGGCGTCTATTTCCGCAAAATCGAGTTCTCCCCGCGCATGCAACGCCTTGAAAATTTCCTGCTCGTCGAAGCGTCGCATCAGGACGGCGTGCTCGGCGACCTCGCCTGTTCCCGCGACGCGGTACGAGCGCCCCCGGCGCGTAATCGGTACGACGCCCCGATATATCTCACGGGCGAGCCGGCGGTTCAGTCTGAATTCGTCGGCGCACGCGCGTTCGCGTGCGCGTGCCTGCGTGAAGTCCACGAAACCCGGATTGACGCGCTTCTTCAGTTTGTACGCATACCGGCCGGCCAGATACACGACCGAAATGTGCGTTTCGATGCGGCGAATGCGGCCCGCCGGGTGGCGATATGTCGACGGCCTCTGCATGGCGCGGTCGAGCGCGCGCCAGTCCCGCCGCGCCACGAGTTCGCGTTGCCGTATATGAGTTGGAAGCTGATGTGCCGGTGAAAAGCGAGCAGGCATGGAACTCTCCGTCGGGCAATCATGGTTCTTTCAGAATAGGTGCGGCCCATCGCGGCGACTTGACCGACATCATGCTTGCGAACGTCTCGGGCTGCGATGTGCGCCACTTGACACACGTCAATTGATGCTTTGGAGGCGAGCCTAAAGTTACCGGTACAGCATGTTCGTTGCGGCAGCGGAAGTCCGTGTGTGTGAACAAGCTGGGGTGCACCGCTCCCGGTCGCTGGTTCAGCGTGAAACGGGCCGGTATGAGGCGGGCGACGCGATCTGGTATCCACGATGTCATTGAATGAATCAGGAGCAGGACGATGAGCAACTTGACCCGATTTGATCCCTTTCCCCTCGAACCCATGTCGGAACTTTTTCAGGGCCTGTTCCGGCCGCTGCGCGGCGCGGGCGGCGAAGCGCCGCTTGCCGACATCAAGGTCGACGTGACGGAGAGCGATAGCGCGTACACGGTGAAGGCCGAACTGCCGGGCGTCGACAAGAAGGATATCGACGTAAAAATCGACGGCAACCTTGTTTCGATCAGCGCGAAAGTCGAACGGAATCAGGAAATGAAGGAAGGCGAGCGGGTGATTCGCCGCGAGCGTTATGCAGGTGCCGTGAGCCGTGCGTTTTCATTGGCGAGCGAAGTCGACGAGAGCGCGGCGGCGGCGGAGTACAAGGACGGCGTACTCTCGCTCACGTTGCCGAAAAAGGCGGCCTCTGAACGCAAGCGCCTGCAGATCAACTGATCCGGGGCGGCGCGGAGCACGAGCGGCTTCGTGGGCCGCGCGCCGTTGCCAGCCGTATGCCAACAAGGAGTACGCAATGAAGTCGGACATGGAATTGAAGCAGCAGGTCGAAGACGAACTGGCTTGGGATCCGGCGGTCAGCGCTACGGACATCGGCGTCGAAGTGCATAACCGTGTCGTTACGTTATCGGGTCATCCAGTCAGCTACGCGGAGAAGCTTGCTGCGGAAAAAGCCGCGCAGCGTGTGGCAGGAGTGAAGGCCGTCGTGGTGGAACTGGACGTACGCCTGCTGCATTCGGATGTGCGAACCGACGAAGAAATCGCCAATGCCGTGCGCTCCATCATGCGCTGGACGGTCGGCTTGAGCGAAGACGCGGTCAAGGTGCAGGTCGAGAAAGGCTGGGTGACGTTGAGCGGCGAAGTCGACTGGGCTTATCAGAGCCATGTCGCCACACGCACGATTTCACACATGCGCGGTGTGACCGGGGTTTCGAACCTCATCCGGATCGGCGGCAACGTGGCCGCGCTGGATATCGGCGAAGAGATCGGCAAGGCGCTGCGACGTCACGCCGAACGCGAAGCGAAGCACATCAGCGTGAAGGTGCACGAAGGCACGGTCACGCTGACGGGCACGGTCGACTCGATGGCGGAGCGCTCGGCCGCGCGTGGCGCGGCATGGTCGACGCCGGGTGTTCATGCGGTGATCGACAATCTGACGGTGGGATAGACACGCTCGCCTGGAACTACCGGATGGGCACCGCGCATGTGGCGCCCGCCGTGCCCGGCACGTCGGCGACGCGGGAACGGCGCAGACGCACCGAAGACGTCTCATGGACGGACGGCACATCAACAAAGGAGCGACTCATGACGATCTCGGGTAGCGTGGGCGACGGCGACTGGTCGGTCGCCGCAACCACACATCGCGCAACGGGCGGCTACGACTGCTCGATCAAGCTCAGCCACCACACGCCAGACGGAATTTTCAAACACGAGTTCAGGCACAGCAGCGTGTTTCCGACGGAGCGCGAAGCCGTGTTGGCCGGCTTGCGCGAGGGTATGGAATGGCTGCGCCTCAAGATGTCCAATACGCTGTCGGTTCAGCCACGGTAATGTGCTGCCGGGCCTGAGTGATTTCTGTCGGGCGCGGGCTTTCTCTTTCTTTCTCCGCAGTTTCTTTTTCAGTCCCCTCGCAATCCTCGCCTCGCAATCGCTCGCACTTCGCGGCCTGTCCATCGTTTCTTCACGCCCGCCCTGGACAAAGTCCACAAGCGCAGGCATTCACCAAAACGTCATGCCAAGAGGCGTCAAATGAAAAACGAGGAAAAAGCGCGAGCCGGTAAGGCGCTCGCGCCGCTTCCTCTTTCATCAACTCTGCCGCCCGTTCGGCTTGCTCAGTCGAGTTTCAGGACGATGCGTCCATCCACTTTCCCGCTCTTCAATTCGCCGAGAACATGATTGATATTGTCCAGCCGATCGAGATGGATTCGCGCACGGACACGACCTTGTGCGGCGAATTCGAGTGATTCCTGCAAGTCCTGGCGCGTGCCGACAATGGAGCCGCGCACGGTAATGCCGTTGAGCACGGTCGAGAAGATCGGCAGCGGAAAGTCTCCCGGCGGCAGTCCGTTCAGCGCAACGGTGCCGCCGCGGCGCACCATGCCCAGCGCCTGAGCGAAAGCGCTGCGCGATACGGCGGTGACGAGTACGCCGTGCGTTCCGCCGATTTCCTTCTGGATCGCCGCCGCAGGGTCGCACTCCGAAGCGTTGAACGTGAGCGTTGCGCCGAGTTCGCGGGCGAGAGCCAGCTTGTCCTCGGAGATGTCGACGGCCACCACGCGCAGGCCCATCGCAATGGCATATTGGACCGCGACGTGGCCGAGGCCGCCGATCCCTGAAATCGTGATCCATTGACCCGGCCGCGCGTCCGTCATGCGGATGCCTTTGTACACCGTCACGCCCGCGCACAGAATCGGCGCGATATCTTCGAACGAGACGGCCGCCGGCAGATGACCGACGAAGTTCGGATCGGCCACCACGTACTCGGCGTAAGCGCCGTTGACCGAGTAGCCCGTATTCTGCTGTTCCTGGCACAGCGTTTCCCAACCGCCAAGGCAATGCTCGCAGTGACCGCAGGCGGTATAAAGCCACGGCACGCCGACGCGATCGCCTTCCTTGACATGCTTGACACCTTCGCCGACGGCCGCGACATAGCCGACGCCTTCATGACCGGGAATGAAGGGCAGGGTGGGCTTGACCGGCCAGTCGCCGTCAGCCGCGTGCAGATCCGTGTGACAGACGCCGGACGCCTTGATGTTGACCAGAATCTGGCCGCGCCCCACCTGCGGGACGGGCACCTCTTCGATACGCAGCGGAGCGCCGAATTCGTGAACGACAGCAGCTTTCATAAGTTGGGCCATAACTTTTCTCCGGACGATGATTACGTGGCGACCAGTATCTCCTTCACCGATGCGGGGCGATTGACTTGGGTCATCCAACACCCATGCGCCTTTTATGCAGACCAGGCTGGCGAAGGCCGTTGCCCGCGTGACGAAAACCGTGCCATGCTCTTCCGCCCCTGGACTGTCTCAGCCGAGCCGCCGCTCGCGTGGCGTATGCATCCAATGCAGTAACAGCGTCACGGCGCCGAGCATGCCGCCGACATGCGCGAAGTGGGCGACGCCGCTTTGCGCGCCTGCAATGCCGAGCAGGAGTTCGAGCACGCCGTAGCCGGTGGCGAACAGCCACGCGGGCATCGGCACGGGCGGAAAAAGAAGGATCACGCGGCGGCGCGGGAACAGCAGCGCGTAGCCGACCAGCAGGCCGAACACGCCGGCCGAAGCGCCGATAGCCGGTACACGCACGGTCGTATCGGCAAGGCCCACCAGCAGTTGCAGCAGCGCGCCGCTGATTACGCTCGTGCCGTACAGCACGACGAGATGCGCGCGGCCGATGGTGGCTTCCACATCGCGGCCGAACATATACAGCGCGAACATGTTGACCGCGAGGTGCATGAAATTCGCGTGCAGAAGGCTGTAGGTCAACAACTGCCACACGTGAAATGCCGGGTTGCCGTTGCCGCCCACCGGCCAGAGCGCGAAGAGTGCGATCAGACGGTCGGGATCGAGTTGCTCGACCAGAAACGCCGCGGCATTGAGGATTATCAGCAGGACGATCATGACGGGGTGCTCGCGAAATTCTGCTCGTTCTCAGGCGCCTGCTCCGGGCCGCGAACGGCATGCGTGAAGAGCGGGGGCTCGCCGCAGTGAGCGAGGATCGCATTCTGTACGGCGTCGCGCAGCCGGGCCATCGCGCCAAGGTCGGAGCCGTCGGGCACGATCGGCGGTAACACGGCGACCTTGATCGCCCCCGGCCGCGGCAACCAGCTGCCGTCCGGCAACACCGCGCGCACGCCGGCGAGCGCCACCGGCACGACGGGGCGGCCACTGGTGCACGCCACCCGGAACGCGCCCAGATGAAATGGCCGCAAGCCGGCGCCACGGCCGAATGTGCCCTCCGGAAAAAACAGCAGAGGCGTGTCGCCTCCGGCCTGCCCGACGAGGCGTCGTTCGTCCTCGACACTGCCCCGGTATTCCCTTCGTTCGACCAAAGCAGTGCCGATTCCGCGCAGAAGCCGGCCGACCGGCCACTGGCGATCCAGGCTGCGTTTGGCGACGAACCGGACAGGCCGGGGCAGTACGGCAAGGAGGATCAAGCCGTCCAGATAGCTGCTATGGTTGGCCACCATGACCACGTTGGGTAGTGCCGCTGAAGTGGCGTCGATCTGAACGTCCACATGCAGCCTAGTCAGTTTCAGGAACAGACGACCGAGGCCGGCGGCCCGGCGCCAGTTGCGCGACGTGTCGGTCGACAGCAGGAGCGGCCAGACCAGCGGCGCCAATGCGCCCAGAACCGCCCAGCAATAGAGCCCGTACGCCGTATGCGAAACCCGGCGCGCGATCCGTCGCGAGAACGGCACGATTGCGCCTGCGACTACACCTGCAAACTGCCGCCATGCGGGACGCGCAGGCGACGCTCGGCCGCCGCGTTCGAACTGTTCGAGCGTCGCGGCGTGTCTGATCTTGCCGCTGGGTGTCTTGAGGATGGTCTCCGGGGCGACAAGACACACCTGCTCGGCGGGCGCGCCCAGCAGTTCGACCGTTCTGGCATGGATGCGCGCCAGTAGCTGTTCGCGCGCGGCGGCTTGCGTCAATGCTGTTTCGACGAGGATCACGATGCGCTCGGTGCCGCTCGCCCGGTCGATGCTTCCGCAGACGGCGACCCCACCGGGAGGGACTTCCGGCAGGCGGCCGATCGCCTCCTCGAGTTCGTAGGGAAAGATGTGGCGGCCGCCGCGAATGATCAGATCTTTGGCGCGGCCCGTGATGAAAAGTTCGCGATCGGCGAGATAGCCGAGATCGCCGGCGTCGAGCCAGCCGTTATGGATCAGGCGCTCCGTTTGCGCCGGGTTGTGAAAATAGCCGGCGCTCGCCGATGGGCCGCGAAACTCGATGTGGCCCACCCGGCGCTCGGGTTGCTCCTGAGCATTGTCATCCACGATCCGCACGTCCACGCTGTCCAATGCTTCGCCGCATCCGACCACTTCGACTGCGTCTTCGCTGGACGGAGCAGGCAACGCCTGTCCCGTGGCGCCGAGCGCGACGCGCTCGACACGGTCCACGTGCAGTCCGCGCCCGGGTGGCGGAAAGCTCAGGCCCAAGGTGTTTTCCGCCAGTCCGTAGACGGGCGTCACCGCGCGCGCGTCGAACCCGTACTGGCTGAAACGCGCCGAAAACGAGCGCAGGGTCGCCGCGCTGACCGGCTCCGCGCCGCAAAAGGCAAAGCGCAGCGACGACAGATCGAGACCCGCGAGGCTGGCCTCATCTAGGTGCTGCGTGCAATGCGCGTAGGCGAAGTTCGGCGCGGCGGTAAGCGTGCCGCGATATCGCTGGATCGACTGCAACCACAGTTCCGGGCGGGCCAGAAAAACGGTCGGCGGCATTATCACGAGCGGCATGCCGAAATACAGGGGTCCGAACCATGCGCCGATCAGCCCCATGTCGTGATAAAGCGGCAGCCAGCTGACGAGCACGTCGCCGGCGGTGATCTGCATGCGTGAACCCATTGCGCGAATATTGGCGAGCAGGTTCGCGTGCGTGAGCATGACACCTTTCGGGTCGCCCGTGCTGCCCGAGGTGTACTGCAGGAGCGCCATGTCGGCGGCGGCGCCGGGCACCGGTGTCTCATTGCGGTCGACACCGATCTGTGCGGCCGTCAGCACATGCTGCAAGGCGGGCACGTACAGCTTCAGAAGGCGGCCCACGCCGGCCACTTCAGGTGAGGCAATCAGCGCCTTGGCGCCCGCATTCGAGAGCACGGCTGCGTGGCGCCGAACGTGCTCTTCGATCTGCGAGACGCGCGCAGGCGGATAGATCGGCACAGGTGTCGCGCCGCTCATCAGTATCGCGATGAACGAGACGAAGTAATCCCAGCCGGTCGCCAGCATCAGCGCGACCGTGTCGCCCGGACCGATGCCGCGGCTGCGCAAACCGGACGCCGCGGCGGCAGCGCGCCGATACAACTCGCCATAGGACAACCCGGCAGGCGTTGCGCCATCTTCGAGAAAAATGATGTGGGTGCGCTGCGGATGCCTGTCGACATGCCATTGCAGCACTTCGATCAGTGTCGTCGCCTCGTGCGGCGTGTCGGTGAAAGGCGCGGCCGGCGCGGCAATGCGCTGCGGAACTGGCGGGTGTTCGGCGCCGCCTGCGGCCACGGGCGCCGTTTCGCGCTTGATGGCCTGCGCAAGATCGGCAGGCGTCAGGGCGGTCGAAAATGCGTCGAGCGGCACGCGTACGCCAAGCTTTTTCTCTATACGGCTGAAGAGCTCCGCGCGCGCGAGGCTATCGAAACCCAGATCCCGCTCGAACTGCGAGTCGGGACTCACCGCGCTCGCGTGGCTCGCGTTCGCGTGGGTCTCGGCGTAAACCGTCGTCACCATGCTGAGAACCTCTGCGGCGAGATGCGACTCGTCGAATGATTGATCGATTTCCATCGCGCTCGGGAAAACAATGGGTATGCCGACTATTCGACAGCAGACGGCCTGTGCCGGGTTGATATGCGTCAAGCGCCAGGGTTCTGTCGCCGCGAACGAATCGGCAGATGCACGCAACGGCCTTCGGGATGATCCACGTCAAACGGCAGAGCGTCGCGCCGGCCTAATCTGAAATCACCGGGGAGCTTGCCGGCGTTTCGATAATGACGGACGGAACGTGACGGTCCCGCGAATTCAATCGTCCTAACTGTCCAGGAGGCTTACCATGCGCGCATCCGATGTCATGATCACCAACGTTATATCGGTCACACCCGACATGACCGTGAGAGAGGTCGCCAGAATCTTTGTCGACAACGGCATCAGCGGCGCACCGGTTCTGGATCCGCAGGGCCATCTCGCCGGCATGATCAGCGAAGGCGATCTGCTTCGCCGCACCGAAATCGGCACCGACGAGCGCAAGCCGAGTTCATGGCTCGACGTCTGGTCCGCGAGCCATGAAGCAAGGGATTACATCAAGACTCATGCGGTGAAAGTGCGCGACGTGATGACCCCCGACGTGGTGACAGTTCAGCCCGACACGCCGCTCGGTGAAGTGGCCAGCATTCTCGAGACGCGGCGCATCAAGCGTGTGCCGGTGACGCAGGCGGGGCGGGTGGTGGGTATCGTGAGCCGCGCCAATCTCGTGCAGGCGCTGGCCAGCGTGCCGGACGAACCGGCGTCGGCTGTGACGCTCTCGGACGCCGAAATCCGCGCGATGCTGATGGGCGAACTGGCGGGCCGTAAATGGAGCTTTGCCGGCCGCAATATCGTCGTCACCGACGGAGTCGTGCATCTGTGGGGCGTATTCCATGCAATGGAAGCCGTCGACGCGGTTCGGGTGGCGGCGCAAAACATCCCCGGCGTCAAACGTGTGGAGGATCACACCGAGCCGTATCCGGTGATGCCGGGCATCTAGCAGACAGGCGGCCGGCGCGGTCCGGCAATCAACTTTGGAGGCGTGATGGCTCAGATCATTCCCGGGCAGTGGTTCAACGTGGAAAGTGCCGGCTTCGACCAACTGTGCGGCATCACCACCCGGAGCCTGCAGGCTTTCGAGCGGCTGGCCGCTTTGAACCTGCAGGCATTCCGGTTTGGACTTGCCGAGACTCAGGAGGCGGTTGCCCGGACATGCGCGGCGGACAGTCTGCCGGAAATGTTATGTCTACCCACGTTGCTTGCGCCTGTGGGGGCAGCCCAGGCACTCTCGTACAGCCGGCAGTTCTTCGAGATTCTGTCGGCTCTCCAGCCGGATTTCGTGGCGCCGCCGGCTGGTGCGGTCCGGCAACGGCATGCTGCGGACAGCGTGGCAGCCTGGTCGCTCGTGCCTATAGGTATGCCGAGCGAGCCGGCGCCATCCACGGTGCCCGCCGTCGCCAAATCGGCAACCGCGTCAACTGAACGCGGGAACAAGTCGGCGGACAGGAAGGCGATACAGCCGATGCACACGGAGTAGCGGCTTTCGCTCCGGCCTGAGTCGACCTTGTAGAAGTTCGACTGAGCCGTTCGCGGAGGTTCATCCGCGAAGACCCATTGGCGCATTGGCGAAGACGCGCTGTCTCACGGTGTTCACGGTGTGTTAAGGCCTGATCTGCGTGCCCGCCGTGCCGGCCGCCATTGCCTCGATATTCTCAAGCGAGCCGATCACCGCGCGTTTGCCGGTGCGTGTGACGAAGTCGCACGCCGCTTCGACCTTGGGCCCCATCGAGCCGGCGGGAAACGCGATCGACCTCAATTGCGCCGCCGATATCTCCCTCAGCGCACGCTGGTTCGGCGAGTGCCAGTCCGCGTATACCGCGTCCACGTCGGTCGCGATGAGCAGCAGATCGGCGCCGACATCGGCGGCGAGCAGCGCGCTGCACAGATCCTTGTCGATCACGGCCTCGATACCCGTGCGGGTTTGACCGTCCGCCGCAAGCGTGACCGGAATGCCTCCGCCGCCGGCCGCGATCACAATCACGTCGTGCTCCACGAGCCATTCAACCGGCTTCAGCGCCGCGATGCGCTGTGGCTTCGGCGATGCTACGACGCGCCTGAAGTCCGTTCCGTCCGGTGCAATGCTCCAGCCATTGCGCTGCGCCAATTCTTCGGCTTGCGCCTTCGTATAAACGGGGCCGATCGGTTTGGTCGGGTGCGCGAAGGCGGGATCGTGAGGGTCCACCTCGACGCGCGTGAGCAAGGTCGCGACATGCCGGGTGGCGGGCAATGCGTTGGCCAGTTCCTGTTCGAGCAGATAGCCGATCATGCCTTCCGACTCGGCGTCGAGCACGTCGAGCGGCGCGGTGTTTTCCGCGCCGCCGGCGGCGGCGGCCTGCAAGGCGAGCAGCCCGACCTGGGGACCGTTGCCGTGCGCGACCACCAGCTGGTTGCCATCGGCCAGCAGCGCGATCTGCTTCGCGGCACGGCGGATATTGTCGAGTTGGCGCGCCATCGTCATCGGTTCGCCGCGGCGCAGTAGCGCGTTGCCGCCCAGCGCTATCAGAATGCGCATGGTGGGCGCCTTAAGCGAGGGTCGCCACAAGCACGGCCTTGATCGTGTGCATGCGGTTCTCAGCCTGGGAAAAGACGATCGACGCATCCGATTCGAATACCTCGTCGCTGACTTCGAGTTCGGACATGCCGAAATGCTCGTGGACCATCCGGCCGGTGTCGGTGTCGAGATTGTGATAGGCGGGCAGGCAGTGCATGAAGCGCGTGCGCGGGTTGCCGGTCGCTTTCATCAGTGCGGCGTTGACCTGATAGGGGCGCAGGAGATCGATTCGCGGACCCCACGCTTCGACAGGCTCGCCCATCGACACCCAGACATCCGTGTAGACGAAGTCGACGCCGCTTACGGCCTCATGCGGATCCTCGACGATCGTCACGCTGGCGCCGGTGCGCTCGGCGAGAAGCCGCATTTGCGCCACCAGTTCGTCGTGCGGCCACAATTCGCGCGGCGCCGCGATGCGCACGTCCATGCCCATCTGCACGCCGCCGATCAGCAGCGAATTGCCCATGTTGAAGCGGGCGTCGCCGAGGTAGCAGAACGACAGTTCATGCAACGGTTTCTCGCCGAACTCCTGCATGGTGAGCAGGTCGGCGAGCACCTGGGTGGGGTGGAATTCGTCGGTGAGGCCGTTCCAGACCGGAACATGCGAATAGGTCGCGAGATCCTCGACCACGCTCTGATGAAAGCCACGGTATTCGATACCGTCATAGAGCCGTCCGAGTACCCGTGCGGTGTCCTTGAGGGACTCCTTGCGGCCGAGCTGCGAACTCGCGGAGTCAATGTAGGTGACGTGGCCACCCTGGTCGTGCACGGCGACCTCGAATGCGCAACGCGTGCGTGTCGAGGTCTTTTCGAAAATCAATGCGATGTTCTTGCCATTGAGCCGCGGGACTTCGTTGCCGGCGTACTTGGCGCGCTTCAGCTCGGACGCGAGGTCGAGCAGAAAGCGGATGTCGCGCGGCGCGAAGTCCTGCATGTTGAGCAGACTGCGATTGCGTAGATTGAATGCCATGAGCGGGTTCTCCAAAGGTGCGACGCGCGCTTCGCGTCAGAGGGGGGCGCGTTCGATCGGGCAGGTCATACAATGGCCGCCGCCGCGTCCGCGGCCGAGTTCGCCGCTCGGGATCGTAATGACTTCCACACCTGCCTTGCGCAGAAGCGTGTTGGTGTACACATTGCGGTTGTAGGCGACCACGATGCCCGGTGCGAGCGCGATCACATTGTTACCGTCGTCCCATTGCTCGCGCTCGGACTCCCACGTATCGCCGCCGGTGGCGACGGTGCGCAGCGTGCCGATACCCAGCGCCTGCGCGACCACGTCCAGGAACGGCGCGCTCTCGGCCCGCACGTCGAGCTGACCCGGCTGCTTGCCGGGGCGCAAACTCGTGCAACGGATCGCATCGACCACTTCGGGAAAGATCGTGACCAGGTCGCGATCGCAGAAGGTGAATACCGTGTCGAGATGCATCGCGCCGCGCGAGCGCGGCAGCTGCGCAGCAATCACCTGCTTGACCGATTCGCCGGCGAACAGCGCCCGCGCGAGTTGCGCGACGCCTTGCGGCGAACTCCGCTCGCCCATGCCGATCAGCACGACGTCGCGCGACAACGGCATGACATCGCCGCCTTCGAGCGTCGCGCCGCCGTGGTCCGTCTCCGGGCCGCCCCACCAGACGCGTGTCCCGCTGCTGAACAGCGGATGGAAGCGGTAGATGGCGGTGGCGAGCAGCGTCTCCTGTCGCCGCGCCGGCCAGTACATCGATCCGAGCACGACGCCGTCGTTGATCCAGCAACTGCTGTCGCGCGTGAAGAGCGTGTTGGGCAGCGGCGGCAGAATGAATCCCGAGGGCGGCGTGCATTGCGCGAGCAGGCCGTCGGCCTCGAATGGCAATTCGGCGCGAACGATCCCGCCGATCAGGCGTGTGGCGAGTTCGCCCGGCTCCATCTCCTGGAGCCAGGGTCTGAGCTGCGCCGCCAGTTCCGCATCCACGGTGCCGGGCGCAAGCTTGTGTTCCAGCACCCAGTCGCGCGCCTCGCGGCCTTGCAGGATGTCGGCCAGCAGATCGTGCATCTCCAGCACATCGACGCCGTGCTCCTGCATCGTGCTGACGAATGCGTAATGATCGTTCTTTGCCTGCGATACCCACAGCACGTCGTCGAACAGCAGGTCGCGGCAATTGGCCGGTGTCAGGCGCGCCTGGGCAAGTCCCGGGCGGCAGACCATCACCTTGCGCAGCGTGCCTATTTCGGAATAGACGCCGAATGTCATTGAGTTTCTCCTGAAGATCGGCGGCTTACAAACCGAGCGCGCCGGTGGACAGCAGCCATGCCGCCACGGCGGCGAGGATGAGCAGAGCCGCGAGGATCACCGCCTCGAACGGCTTGAACAGACGTGCGCCGCGTTCGCGTTTTGCCCAGCCGTACAGCAGCACGCCGGGCGCGTAGAGTAGAGCGGAGAGCAGCAGATACTTGGGACCGGCGGCATACAGCAGCCAGCAGCAATAAACGGTTGCGGCCGCGCCGATCAGCATGTCGCGGGTGCGTGCGCCTTCCGCAGGCGCGTAACCTTCTCCGCGCATGGCGATGCGAGTCGCGTAGACGGCGGAGAACAGATACGGGATCAGGATCATCGAAGTCGCAAGCGAAATCAGCGCCTGATAGGTCGCGTTGGAGACGAGCGTGATGATCAGGAACAGTTGCACCAGTCCGTTGGTCACCCAGAGTGCATTGGCCGGTACGCCGTGACTGTTTTCGCGCGCCAGAAACTTCGGCATGACGCCGCCGTTCGCCGGCGTGAAGAGTGTTTCCGCCGCCAGCAGGGTCCACGCCAGCAACGCACCGCCCACCGACACCAGCAGGCCGATGCTGATGAGCACCGCGCCCCAGGCACCGACGGCCTTGTCGAGCACGCCGGCCATCGAGGGGTTCTTCATCGCGGCGAGATCGCCTTGCGGCACGATACCGAGCGACAGCAGGGAGACTGCCATCAGCAGAAGCAGGACCACAACGAAGCCGAGCAGGGTGGCGCGCCCGATATCCTCGCGCCGCTGCGCGCGGGCCGAGAACACGCTGGCGCCTTCGATACCGATGAACACCCACACGGTGATCAGCATGGTGCTTTTGACTTGCGTGAAGACGCTGCCGAGCTTCGCATTGCCCCAGAAGTCCTGAGCGATCACATGGCTTCTGAAGGCGATGGCCGCGAGCACGATGAACAGCAGCAGCGGGATCACTTTGGCGACCGTGGTGATCGCGTTGAGCACCGCCGCGCTGCGCACGCCGCGCAGGATCACGGCATGCATGATCCATAGTGCGATGGATGCGCCCAGCACGGCCGCAGGCGTATTGCCGTCGCCGAATATGGGGAAGAAGTAGCCGAGCGTGCCGAACACGATGACGAGATAGCCGACATTGCCGATCCACGCGCTGACCCAGTAGCCCCAGGCCGAATTGAAGCCGACGAAGTCGCCGGCACTGGCGCGCGCATAAGCGTAGATGCCGTTGTCGAGTTCAGGCTTGCGGGTTGTCAGCGTCTGATAGACAAACGCCAGCATCAACATGCCGACGCCGGTGATCAACCAGCCGATCAGCACGGCAGCGGCGCCCGCGCCGGATGCCATGTTTTGCGGCAGGGAGAAGACGCCGCTGCCGATCATCGAACCGATCACCAGCGCGGTGAGCAGGCCGAGCCGCAATGGCTTTGCTACTGCGCTGCCAGTCTGGCCGGCCGGAGTTGGAACGGATGGTGCCGAAAATGAATCTGCCAGGTTCTTCATGACGGACCTCACTGTTTTTTAGATAGCTGGATTAGGTCACTTCATGAAGGCCCGTCAGTTGATCTGGATCAGTCCGTGCAAGGTCGCATGCCCGCGCACCGGCAGGTCCGGCGCAAGGGCGGAGAGTTTCTTCGCGGCCCACGCTTTTCTCGTCCCTATTTCTTAGACACTTGATGAAAGTCAGTTTTGCGCTTCATTCCAGGAATATCTTCTGGCTGTTCACACATTGCCGCGGAAGCCCCAACCATGCCGAGTCATCCAGCAGCAGCGTCTTCAGCAACCCCGTCGACGGCGCGGGATGGCTACGTTGTTGCCGTGCGCGGCGCGATCGTCGACGTCAGGTTCGAGAGCGACGCGCTTCCCGCTGTCGGCGATGCGCTCGTCGTCACGCCGGACGATCTTGCGCCGGTGCTCGCCGAGATCCAGGCGCATCTGAGCGAAACGATGGTGCGCGCACTGGCCTTGCAGACCACGGCCGGGTTGCGGCGCGGCACACGCGTGCAAGTTCCCGGCGGCCCGATTGAAACACCGGTCGGTGAAGCGGTGCTCGGCCGTCTGCTCGATGTAACCGGCGCGACGCGCGACGACGGTCCGGCGCTTCCCGCGCAGATCGAGCGTCGTCCGATTCATCGCGCGGCGCCGCCGCTGGCGTCGCTCAAGGGCACCAGCACACTGTTCTCGACCGGCATCAAGGTGCTCGATCTGCTCGCGCCGCTCGCTCAGGGCGGCAAGGCGGCCATGTTCGGCGGCGCCGGAGTCGGCAAGACCGTGCTGGTGATGGAACTGATTCATGCAATGGTCGAGCGCTACGAAGGTATCTCCGTGTTCGCCGGCGTCGGCGAACGCTCGCGCGAAGGTCACGAGATGCTGCTCGACATGCGGACCTCCGGCGTGTTGCCGCGCACCGTACTGGTTTACGGACAGATGAACGAGCCGCCGGGCGCACGTTGGCGCGTGCCGTTCACGGCGTTGACGATCGCCGAATACTTTCGCGACGAACGTCGGCAAAACGTACTGTTGCTGATGGATAACGTGTTTCGCTTCGTGCAGGCGGGCGCCGAAGTGTCGGGTCTGCTCGGGCGCATGCCGTCGCGAGTCGGTTACCAGCCCACGCTGGCGACCGAAGTCGCGGGCTTGCAGGAACGCATCGTGTCCGTGGGCGGCGTGTCGGTGACGGCGATCGAGGCGGTGTACGTGCCCGCCGACGATTTCACCGACCCCGCCGTGACCGCGATTGCCGCGCACCTGGACAGCATGGTCGTGCTGTCCCGCTCGATGGCGGCCGAAGGCATGTATCCCGCCGTCGATCCGATCGCGTCGTCGTCGATCCTGCTCGATCCGCTGGTGGTGGGCGAAGAACATGCGGCAGTCGCAACAGAAGTGCGCCGCATCATCGAGCATTACCGTGAGTTGCAGGATGTGATCTCGTTGCTGGGTGTGGAAGAACTGGGCGCCGAAGACCGCGCACTGGTCGGCCGCGCGCGGCGCCTGCAACGCTTTCTGACCCAGCCGTTCGCAGTGACCGAGGCGTTCACGGGCGAGCCCGGCCGCTCGGTCGCGCTCGCCGATACGATTGCCGGCTGCAAGGCGATTCTCGCGGGCGAATGCGATACGTGGCAGGAGAGTTCGTTGTACATGATCGGCACACTCGATGAAGGGCGCCAAAGGGAAGCGGCCGCCGCGCAACAGACCGCCGCGCAACAGGCTGCTCCTGCTGGAAAGGAGTCGACGGCATGAGCAAGGATGCTTTGAGGCTCACCATCGCGACGCCGTCGCGAGTCTGGTTCGACGGCGTCGAAATCGTCTCGTTGCGGGCGGAAGACGCAAGCGGTTCGTTCGGCATCCGTATTGGGCATGCCGATTTCGTCACCCAGTTGACGTCGTCGGTGGTCCGCTGGACGGGCACGGACAACGAGTTGCGCTACTGCGCGGTGAACGGCGGCGTGCTGCTGGTGTCGGGCGGCGCGACGGTGTCCATCGCTTGCCGCGAAGCGATTCCGGGCGATTCGCTGGAAGGCCTCGAGGCGATCGTGCGCAGCCGTCACGCCGACGAAGACGAAGCGGTGCGGCGTGCCCGCGTCGACCAGATGCGGCTGCATGCGCGCGCGGTGCGTCAGATGCTGCGCTACCTGCGGCCGCGGGCCGGGGGCGACGGCGCAAATCCGGACGGCACGGGAGCGACGCTGTAATGAGCACACCGCGGCGCGACGAGCGCACTCCTCGTGAGGACAAGCTGGCCGGCGCGGCCCAGCAGGCCGCAGAACGCGCGGCGCGCGGGCGTGCGGAGCCGGAGCCGTCGCTCGGCACCCGGCTCGGCCAGATCGGCATTCTTGGCTGGGCCATCGTCGTGCCGACACTGCTTGGGCTTGCGTTGGGACACTGGCTCGACCGCACTTTCGGTACGCGGGTATTTTTCTCGGCGCCGCTTCTGATGCTGGGAGCAGCGCTCGGTTTCTGGTCCGCATGGAAATGGATGCATCGTCAACAAGGAGCACACCGTGAATAGTGCGCTGGCATGGCCGCTACCGCCGCTCGCCGCCCAGCTCGTGATCGGACTCGCGGTCGGCGTGGTCGCGGGCGCGTGGCATTTCCTTTCGCTGCGCTGGAACTGGCCGTTGTTCACGGCTGGCCGAACGTTAGCGGCGCTGGCACTGCAAATCGCGCGCATCGCGCTGACCTGTGCGTTGCTGTTCGTGCTCGTACGCGTCGGCGCGCTGGCGCTGCTTGCGGGGATGGCGGGCGTGCTGCTCACACGCAGGATCGCGCTGCGGCGTTACGGAGGCCTGTCATGACCGAATCACCGCTCACCATCTCGCCGCTTCTGCAGCTTGGCCCGGTCCCGATCACCGGGCCCGTGCTGATCACCTGGGGCATCATGGCCATTGTCACCGCCGGGGCCGTCGTGCTGAGCCGAAGACTCTCGCTTGCGCCAGGGAAGACGCAAACCGCGCTCGAACTGCTCGTCGAAACGATCGACCAGCAGATTCGCGACACCATGCAAACCGAGGCGGCAACGTATCGCGCGCTGATCGGCACGCTGTTCATCTTCGTACTGGTCGCCAACTGGTGCGCGCTGGTGCCGGGCGTCACGCCGCCTACCGCGCACCTCGAAACCGACGCCGCGCTCGCGCTGATCGTGCTCGGCGCCACGGTCTTTTACGGCATTCGCAGCCGCGGCGCGACGGGCTATCTCGCGTCGTTCGCGGAGCCGAGCTGGGTGATGATTCCGCTGAACGTCGTCGAGCAGATCACGCGCACGTTCTCACTCGTGGTTCGCCTGTTCGGCAACGTCATGAGCGGCGTGTTCGTGATCGGCATTCTGCTGTCGCTCGCCGGCCTGCTGGTGCCGATTCCGCTCATGGCGCTGGATCTGCTCACGGGCGCGGTCCAGGCCTACATCTTTGCTGTTCTCTCGATGGTCTTCATCGGCGCCGCGATCGGCGATCCGCACCATGTCAGTGTCAAAAAGGGCGAAGTCTCATGAATAACCTTATCGAAGTCGTCAGTATCGCCGCGGCAGCGTTTGCCGTCTCGTTCGGCGCGATCGGGCCGGCGCTTGCCGAAGGCCGGGCGGTCGCCGCGGCAATGGACGCGATCGCACGGCAGCCGGATTCGGCAGGCACCGTGTCGCGCACGCTGTTCGTCGGGCTGGCCATGATCGAGACGATGGCGATCTATTGCCTCGTGATCGCCTTGCTGCTGCTGTTTGCCAACCCGTTTGCGAAATAGGCGGACACCATGCGAATCGACTGGTGGACGCTCGCGCTTCAGACCATCAATGCACTGGTGCTGATATGGCTGCTTGCGCGTTTCCTGTTCCGCCCGGTCGCAGGCATCATCGCTGAACGTCAGAAGACGGCGCAGGCCCTGATCGCCGATGCCGAGGCGGCGAAGCTCGTAGCAGTGCAGGAACGCGACAAGGCAACCCAGGAAACGCAGCAGCTCGCGGCGGCGCACGGCGAAGCCATGAAAGCCGTCGCGGCGGAAGCCGCGGCGCAGAAGCAGGCGCTTCTGAACGCCGCTCAGGCCGACGCGGACGCATTGCGAGCAGCGGCGAAAGGCGAAGCCGCGGGAGCGCGCGCCGAGCAGGAGAAACTCGCGTCCGAACGCGCCAGCCGGCTTGCCGTGGATATCGCCGCCAAGCTGCTCGACAGGTTGCCAGAGAGCATGCGCGTGAGCGGTTTTGTCGACGGCCTCGCCGAGGGAATCGCACGACTTCCGGAAAGCGCGCGTGGCGGATTCTGGGAGGATGGCGCGGTGCCGATACTCGCCGCGCCGCGAGCGTTGAGCCCGCAGGAACAGGACCAGTGCCGCGCGATGCTGGCAACGTGCCTGAAGCGCGATGTGCCGGTCAACTTCGAAGTGGATCCGCAACTGATAGCCGGCCTCGAACTGCGCTCGCCGCATGCCGTGGTGCGCAATAGCTTCGGCGCGGAACTCGTTCGCATCAAGGAGGCGCTGCTCGATGACAGTCATGCTGCCCGCTGAAATGAGCGACGACGCCTGGCTCGCGGCGCAGCGCAAGGCGCTGGCTCGCACGGCGGCCGCGCCTTATGCCGACACGCTCGGCCGCGTGGAGCGGATCGGCGACGGTATCGCGTTCGTTTCGGGGCTGGCCGATGCGGCGCTCGACGAACTGCTGCGCTTCGAAAGCGGCGCGAGCGGCTTCGTGCATACGCTGGAAGCCGATCTGATGAGCGTCGTGCTGCTGGACGACGGCGCCACGGTCGAAGCCGGCGCGCGCGTGACTCGCACCGGCGCGGTGATCGAGGTGCCGGTCGGCGAAGGCCTGCTCGGGCGCGTGATCGACCCGCTAGGCCGGCCGCTCGATCGCGACGAGCCGGTGTCCGCGGCGAAGCGCATGCCGATCGAGCGGCCCGCACCGGCGATCATCGATCGCGACCTGGTCAGCGAGCCTGTCGAAACCGGCGTGCTGATCGTCGACGCGCTCTTCGCCGTGGGTCGCGGACAGCGGGAACTGATCATCGGCGATCGTGCAACCGGCAAGACCGCCCTGGCCCTCGACGCGATCGTCAACCAGAAGCACTCGGACATGATCTGCATCTATGTGGCGATCGGCCAGCGCTCGACGGCCGTGCAGCAGGTGATCGAATCCGTGCGCCGCTACGGCGCGCCCGAGCGCTGCGTGTTCGTGGTGGCGCCGGCGGCTTCGGCGGCCGGATTGCAATGGATCGCGCCGTTCGCGGGCGTCACGATCGCCGAGTACTTTCGCGACCGCGGGCAGCACGCGCTGGTCGTCATCGACGATCTCACCAAGCATGCCGCGACCCATCGGGAGTTGGCACTGCTCACACGCGAGCCGCCGGGACGCGAAGCCTATCCCGGCGACATCTTCTACGTTCACGCGCGGTTGCTCGAACGCGCGGCGAAGCTGTCGGCCAAGCTCGGCGGCGGCTCATTGACGGCATTGCCGATCGCGGAAACCGACGCGGGCAATCTGTCCGCCTATATCCCGACCAATCTGATTTCGATCACGGACGGCCAGATCGTGCTGGATGCCGCGCTATTTGCAGCCAACCAGCGTCCTGCCGTGGACGTCGGGCTGAGCGTGAGCCGGGTGGGCGGCAAGGCGCAGCATCCAGCCTTGCGCGAGGTGTCGGGCCGTTTGCGGCTCGACTACGCGCAGTTCCTGGAGCTCGAGATGTTCAGCCGCTTCGGCGGTCTGACGGATGCCCACGTCGCCGGTAAGATCGCGCGCGGCGAACGCATCCGGGCACTGATCGCGCAACCGCGATTCAGGCCGCTGCGCACGGTGGATGAAATCGCGCTGCTTGCCGCACTGGCGGAGGGTGTGTTCGATGCCGCGCCGCCGGCGATTGCCACTGAAGCGCGGGCTCAACTCGCGCAACAACTGCCGGGCGCAAGCATGGAAGCCGGCTGGGTGGATGCGCCGTTGGATCCCGCCACGCAGGCCGCGCTCGTCACGACGGTTCGCGAGATCGTGCAGCGCCTGACGCAGGAAGCGGCGAATGTCCCCGCCCGGACCGGGAGTGGCAAATGAGCGGCAGACTCGCGGAAATCGAAGCGCGTACCGCCACCGCGCGCCAACTGGACGCCGTGATCGGCGCGATGCGCGGCATTGCCGCAGCTCGCTCACGCGAAGCGCAGCGGCGGCTGCCCGGTATCCGCTCGTCGGCTGCGACCGTGGGGGCCGCGATCGGCGCCGTGCTGGCCTACGGCAGAGGGGCGCAGGCACCTCTGGACGAGCCGGATCATGGCGCGCGGATCGTGATCGCGCTGTGCTCGGAGCAGGGCTTCGTCGGCTCATTCAACGAGCAGGTGCTGGACTATGTACGGACTCGCGTCGATAGCGCACGGTGCGAGCTGCTGCTCGTCGGCACGCGCGGCGAGATGGCGGCCAGCGAGCGCCGCCTTGCGGTCGCATGGAGTTCGCCCGCGGTGTCCCACGCCGACGAAGTGCCGTCTCTGGCCAACCGCATTACCGATGCGCTCTACGCGCGTCTCGGCGTTCGCGCGGTGGATCACGTCTCGATCATCCATGCGCTGCCGGGCGGCGGCACCGCCGCCGGCAAGATGGTCGAGCACCGGTTGATACCGTTTGATTATTCGCGCTTTCAGGTGGCGAGGCGCGCCGTGCCGCCGCTGCTCACATTGCCGGTCGAACGTCTGCTTCCGGGTCTGGTCGAGGAATATGTGTTTGTCGAGATCTGCGAGGCACTGATGCTCTCGTTCGCCGCGGAAAACGAGGCGAGGGTGAACGCGATGCTGGCCGCCCGCACCAATGTGCGGGATACGCTCGAGGAACTGACGCAGAGCTATCGCCGGGTCCGTCAGGACGAAATCACCGACGATATCGCGGAACTCGCGGCAGCCACCACGCAGCCGGTCTAGCGGAGCGCCGGGCTGTCATGCCCGGCGCCGCTCGCTTTATCCCGCGGCGTGGTCGCCGCCGTCCGTGTTGCCGCGCTTGCGCGCCGGGCTGGCACGCTTGCGCGCGGGTTTGGCGGCCGGCCCGGTGTCGGCCGCACCATTGCCGGCGTCCGGGTCTTTCTGTTCGTCCTGCTGCGTTGTGCCGGCGAGCTCCTGCTGCGGTGCTTCGCTCAGTTCGAACACCGTATCGTCCTGGAGCGGATCGAACCGGCACACCACCCGGTTGCCCTCGCGGACCGCGCCGTCGAGCATCTGCTTTGCGAGCGGATTTTCGATGACCTGGCGAATGCGCCGCCGCAGTTCACGCGCGCCGTATTCGGGCCGGTAAGCCTCCTTCGCCAGTTGATCGACGATACTGTCGTCGAACACGATGTCGATGTCCTGACTCTTCGCGATGTGCGCCACCTTGTCGAGTTGCAGGCGCACGATCGAACGGATCTGGTCGGCGTTGAGCGACTCGAAAATGATGATCTCGTCGATACGGTTCAGGAACTCGGGGCGGAAATGTGACCGCAGCACTGTCATCACACCTTCGCGCACGCCGTCGGGCTGCCGGTCCTTACGGGGGCTCTTGCCGGCAACGATGTCGTTGTCCGCCGCGATGAAGCCGGGACGCTTGCGCGGCGTGCCCGTGATGACGTCGGAGGCGAGGTTGCTGGTCGCGATGATCAGCGTATTGGCGAAGTCGATGACGCGGCCCTTGCCGTCGGTCAGGCGGCCGTCGTCGAATACCTGCAGCAGCACGTTGTAGACGTCCGGATGCGCTTTTTCGATTTCGTCGAGCAGAATCACGCTATGCGGACGCCGCCGCACGCGCTCGGTCAACTGGCCGCCTTCGTCGTAGCCGACATAGCCGGGCGGCGCACCGATCAGTCGCGCCACCGCGTGCCGCTCCATGTACTCGCTCATGTCGATACGCACAATGGCGTCCTCGTCGCCGAATACGACTTCGGCGAGCGCCTTCGCCAGTTCGGTCTTGCCGACGCCGGTCGGGCCGAGGAACAGAAACACGGCAAGCGGCTGATGGCGGGCCTGCAAACCCGCGCGGCTTCGCCGCACCGCATCGCTTACCGCGCTGATCGCTTCTTCCTGGCCGATCACGCGCCGGTGCAGGCGGTCCTCCATTTGCAGCAGTTTGGTTTTCTCCTCCTGCGTCAGGTCGGCAACCGGAATGCCCGTCATTTTCGCGACGATCTCGGCGACCAGCGTACGGGTCACCTCCGCGGTGCTCGTGCTCACACGCCGCTTCCATGCCTCGGTCGAGTCGTCGAGCTGGGTTTGCTTGCCTGACAGTTGTTCTCCGAGCGCCTTCGCCCGTTCGAACTGTTTGTGCGACGTCGCGTATTCCTGCTCGCGCCGGATCTGGGCGATTTCCGATTCGAGTTCCAGCACCTCCGCCGGGCGGGATGTGGATGACAGATGCTCGCGCGCGGCCGCCTGGTCGATCAGGTCGACGGCCTTGTCCGGCAGGAAGCGGCCCGTAATGTAGCGGTCGGACAGTTCGGCGGCGGCCACGCACGCTTCATCCAGAATCGTGACCTTGTGGTGCGCTTCCAGACGGTCGCGCAGCCCCCGCAGAATGCCGATAGTCTGCTCCACGCTCGGCTCGCCGACCAGCACCGGCTGGAAGCGCCGTTCCAGCGCGGCGTCTTTCTCGATGTACTTCTGGTATTCGGCGAGCGTGGTCGCGCCGATCAGATTGAGCTCGCCGCGCGCCATCGGCGGCTTGAACACATTGGCGATATCCAGGCCGCCTTCGCCGCCGCCCTGGCCCGCACCGACGATGGTGTGCACTTCGTCGACGAAGAGAACCAGCCGATCCTTGTGCGCGGCGATTTCGTCCATCACCTGCTTGACGCGTTCCTCGAATTCGCCACGGTATTTCGAGCCCGCGACCAGCGAGTTGACATTGAGTTCGATCAGGCGCTTTTCGCGCAATGTTTCCGGCACGTCGCCGCTGATCATGCGCAGCGCGAGTCCTTCCACAATCGCCGTCTTGCCGACGCCGGGCTCGCCGATCAGCACGGGGTTGTTCTTTTTGCGCCGGGCGAGCACCTCGACGAGCGTCTCTGTTTCCTTCGATCGTCCAATGACCGGATCGAGCTTGCCTTCACGGGCGAGCCGCGTGATGTCGCGGCTATATTTGTCGAGCTGCGGCGTGTCGCTGGGAGCTTGCGCGGCTTCTTCCTGGCCGGCCTGCTTCAGCGTCTGCTGACGCAACAGGTGAGGCGACAGGCCGTACTTCATCAACAGATCGCCGGCAAAACTGTCGGTGACCTCGGCGAGGCCGGTAAGAATGTGTTCGGGGCCGACGTAGTTCTGTCCGAATTCGCGCGACGCGATGACGGCGCGTTCGAGCGCACTTTTCAGGCGTGGCGAAACGGAGATCTCGCCTTGCGGCGCTTTGGACGTGACGTGCCCCTTTGGCGCGTTTGCTTCGATATGCTTTTGAAGATCGCTGGCGGAGATCTTCAGCGCCGACAGAATGCGCTGTACTGCTTCACTTTCGACGAGTTCATAAAGCACGTGTTCGGTGTCCACCTCATGGCGGCCGAATTGCACGGCGCGTTCGGCGGCACGTTGCAGTATTTCCTTCGCCTGCTCGCTGAAATGCTGTTGCAGGTCGACGCCTTTGTTCACCGGGCCGTCGTGACGCGTGGCGGCTGGTTCAGCGCCGAAGCCGTCTGTGCCCGAGTCCAGTAATCCGTCGAACAGGCCGCCCCGAAACAGCGATTCGAGCGGCGACACCTGTCGTTGATGCCGCGTGAGCTGCGCGTAGTGATAGTCGCAAACATCGAGTTGCCTTCTGCGTCCGCCCTGAATGACCGCGACCCGGATGGTCGCAGGCCTGACGCCGCAAAGTTCGCACAGATGTTCCGCCATGTCGTATCTCCCGAATGTACCGATGTTGGAAAAGCAGGCCAGCGGGAAGGTGACTGTCGTGTTGCCCGCCGCTTGTCGATCGGGTCATTGTGGGCGGAGGGCCGCACGAGTCGTTGAGCTTGATCAAGCGTTGGCCTGGTGTGCACGCAGGGCTTTATCGCCGGCTCGCGACGCGCACGGCGCATAGCGTGATGGGCGCAGGCGGCCGATGTTTTCGCGCGAAGCCTCGCTTTCCCGGCTCGTCATGCGATTGCTTGACGCAAGTCAGGCGCGTGGAGCCGTTCGCGCCGATGATCCAGCTATTCTGCCGCGATGAGCGGTATCAGGACGTCGGGCGGGTGTCTGCAACGTCTGCGAGGAGCGGATCATGTATCAGAAGATCGTCGTGGCGCTGGACGGCAGCGAGTCGTCCAGATGGGCGCTGTATGAAGCGCTGCAATTTGCGCAGCTCACGCAAGCGCGGCTGCATGCGGTGTATGTCGTCCATCCGTGGTGTGCGTCCCGTTACGCGGGCTATTTCAATCCCGACCAGCTTCGTGACGTGCTGCGTGAAGACGGCCGGCTCGCCCTCGATGAGGCGCGCCGGGCCATGGCCGAGCGTGGTGTGCCCGGCGATACCGAGATCGAGGAGACGGAGAGCGCGGCGGACGATATCCCGCACTGTCTCGCCCGTTGTGTGCAACGCCAGGGCGCCGGCCTCGTGGTGATGGGCACGCAAGGCCGGCATGGCATAGGTCGGCTGCTCCAGGGCAGCGTCGCGGAAACGTTCTTGCGGGGCGCCCACGTTCCGGTGCTGTTGGTCAGGTGCCCACGCGATCAGGACGAGATACCGGCGGGCCTGTAAGTGCCCGTCAGTAGCTGTCGCTGCGATGTCCGTGCAGTCACGTCGGACTGAAGCCGACCGTCTGCGTGAGAATCGGCAGTTCGTCTTCGTTGAGAGACAGCGCATTCGCGAGCAGTCGCGGGTTGATCCAGCCCCGGATCACGCTGGCCAGCCCCGCCGACGCGCAATACAGCGAGACGTTCTGCGCAATCGCTCCGGCCGTCACAGCCGAAAAGCGCTCGCGCTGTTGCGCGGGCATCTCCAGTATGCGCGACGTGCGGACCACGTAGACGAGATCGAGCGGCGCCTCACCGACGAAGTCCTGATAGCCGGTCTGTCCGCGCGCGTCGATTGCGTGCTTGAGGACGAGCTGGTGGTTCGGCGGGTCGTAGCGATACACGCCATTGGGCAGCGCGGCGTAGATATCGATTTCATTGAACGAATGCGGTGACGGCGCGGTGCGCCCGCCGGTCGCGGGCCGATTGATCCCGTCGGCGGCCCAGAGCAACTCGCCGAGCAAGGTGGGCGGCAACGCCGTCGGCGCGAACGCGCGACAACTGGCGCGCTGTGCGAAGGCGGTCATCAGCGGCACGCCGGTGTTCAGATCGGGTTTGGGCAACGCGATCACGGCAGGCGTTTCGCCGCTGGCGAGTGGGGGCCGCAACACGGGTGCGGGCTCGTACGCAAGGAGTGGCATGTCGGTCATATCGGACTCCGTTGAAGTGTGCCTGGGGGTGGCCGCGGCAGCGCCACGCTGCCCACGACGGGTGCCATTCCAGGTTAGCCCGAAATCCCTGTCGCCCATTGACGCAGATCAGGCGAAGCAACCCCGTGCGTGCAAGGACGGTCGCGCTTGACAATGCAGACTCAGTAACGCAAATACCTGTCACGCAAGGGCGCGAAACGGTTGCTTTCCTGCGTCGCGATCGCGTCGATCTGATCGAGTCCTACTCCATCGCGCAACGCCTGCCATACCGCGCCGGATCCGATCGCGTCGCGTGTCGCGGCGACGTCGAAGCGCGTAGGGTAGAGCGCATGCAGCGTTACGGCAAGGGCGAGGCCCAGACGGCCGACGTGCGCCGCCGCGGCGTCCGGATCGCGTGCGATCTGTACGCCGTGACACAACTGGCCGCGCCAGGCCGATTCGGTCGGCACGAAGTCGGTGGCCGTAAAGCGGGCGCCGGTATCGAGCGCGTTCAGCGTGGCGGCGAGACTCGCACCGTCGATCCACGGCGCGCCGACGAGCTCGAACGGCGTGGGCGTGCCGCGGCCCACGCTCACATTGGCGCCTTCGATCGTCGCGACTTCCGGATACAGCGCCAGCTGCGTGAGTGTTCGCAGATTCGGCGAGAGCGGCACCCAGCCGAGGCCGGTGTCCGCGAAGCGCATCGTGCGCTGGTAGCCGCTCATGGGGATCACGCGCAGATCGGCGCCGATGTGGCGCTCGCGATTGAAGAGGGCCGCAAGCTCGCCGACCGTCAGTCCCGGCTCGAGCGGCAGCGCGAAGTAGCCGGTGAACGATTCGTGTCCCTCGTCGAGCACGGGGCCGCCGAAGCGGTCCGCGCCCAGCGGATCAGGACGATCGAGCACGAAGAGTGGAATGCCGCGCGACGCCGCGGCTTCGAGCGCATAGCCGAGGGTCGTCTCATAGGTGAAAAAGCGCACGCCCGCGTCCTGGATGTCGAATACGAGCGCGTCGATGCCGTCGAGCGAGCCGGCGGGGAAATGCCGTGTGCCGCCATACAGGCTGTGCACGGTCAGGCCGGTGGCCGGATCGCGAGAATCGCCGACGCGTTCGTCGACGTCGGTATTCAGACCGTGCTCCGGCGAGAACAGCGCGGCAAGCGTGACGCCGGGCGCGTGCGCGAGAACGTCGACGGTGCGGGTGCCTGCGGCGTCGAATCCGGTGCGGTTGGTCACGAGACCGATACGCCGGCCGGTCAGCGGCGCGAACTGCTGCTCTTCGAGCACGTCGAGGCCGCTCCTGACCGGGCCTGCGGCGCCCGGCAGGCGGCTCGCCCAAGTCAGGGCAGGCGCCGCGGCGGGCACTGCGGTGCGGATGTCGGCAGAGGTGCGCGGCGGCGCAGCGCTCGCGATCGCGGCGACGATCTGCGCGCGCAGCGGCCGTGCGTCGCCCTGATCGTTCGGGTGCACGCGGTTGGTCAGGATCACGACGAAGCGGCGCGTGACGAAATCCACCCAGATGCCGGTGCCGGTGTAACCGGTGTGGTCGATCGCGCCGATCGGCGGCAAGCGGTCGCGGTTTGCCACCAGCGGGCTCGCGAGCTCCCAGCCGAGGCCGCGCCAGGGCTGGACGGGCAACGGCGAAACGGCCGCCGCCAGAGCCTCGATGCTGGATGCCAGGAGCACGCGCGTTGCCGGTCTTGCGCGCGTTGTCGCGCTGAGGCCGCCGTTGAGCAGCATCTGCGCGAAACGGGCGAGGTCGTCGGCGGTGGAAAAAAGGCCGGCGTTTCCCGCAATGCCTTGCATCCAGCTGGCGAGCGGATCATGGACGCGGCCGCGGCGCATGCCGAGGCGGTCCGCTGTCGTCGCGGCGCTGCGCGCAGCGTGCCGCGCGTCGGGAAGAAAGCCGGTGTCCCGCATGCCGAGCGGCGCAAAAATATGCGTGTGGCAATACACATCGAAAGGTTGACTGGTCACGCGCTCGACGAGCACGCCCAGCGTGGCGAAATTCAGATCGCTGTAGATCACGCGTTCGCCCGACCTCGCGCGCAGTCGTTGCCGCGCGATATCGTTCAGGACGCTTGCACGTGTGCCGCCTGCCGGCCGCGAGTTCAGATCCGCCTGCAGCCCGGACGTATGCGCGAGCAACTCGCGCACCGTGACCGCTTCCTTGCCATTCGCGCCGAACTCGGGCCAATAGCGCATCACGGGAGCATCGAGGTCGATGCGTCCCGCTTCGACCTGCTGCATGACCGCCGTCGTGGTCGCAATCACTTTGGTCAGCGAGGCCAGATCGAAGACGGTGCCGACAGTCATCGCTTCCCGGTAAGGCTCGGTCATGCGTTGGCCGAACGCCTCGCGATACTGCACCTCGCTCGCGGTTCCCGCCACCACCACGGCGCCGGGCAGCCGGCCGGCTTCGATCTGGCCGGCGACAATGCGGCCGAGCTCCGCACGCATGCCGGCGTCGAGCGGCGCGGCGCGCGCGAACGGCGGCGCGTGCAGCAGCGCAATCGCCAGTGCCGCTGCCGGCACGGCTCGGGCCAGCCGGCGTCTCATCGCGGCATGTCCGCGGCATCGTAACGATTGCGCGGGTTCCATAGCATCCAGCCGTCGCTGCCGGCGGCATCCGCGGCATGGGTCTGGGCGCGGATCTGGGCTGCGTCGAAATCGCGGTGGTCGAACGCATAGTCGCGAAACGCCTGCAGCCAGGGGCGAAACCGCACGCTCGGCAAATGCGTCCGCTGCACCGCCTCGTCGAGCGAGCGCCGGACGATCTGCCCCGGATCGGCAACCGGATTCGTGCAACCCGGCAAACCCCATGTGAAGCCGGAGGGATACAGCATCGGCGAGATGTAGTCGAGCGGGGCGCCGAGCAGTTCGATCTGCTGGCCGATGGCGGTGTCATCCAGATTCCAGCAGACGTAGCCGAAGATATCCGCCGCGACGAATACGTTGTAGGGCGCGAGGCGCGTACGCGCGGCCTGCAGGAAACCCACGATCGCAGCCGTGCGGTTGGCCCGTGTATTGGCTTGCGAAAAGTGCAGGCCGCCCGCGTCGGGAAAGCGGACATAGTCGAACTGGATTTCGTCGAAGCCCATTCTGGCCGCCTCTTCGGCGACATCGAGATTGTGCCGCCACACCTCGCGCGAGAATGGGTCCAGCCACTGCAAATGTTCGCGGTCGCGCCACGGATTGCCGTTTGCATCGCGCACCGTCCATGCCGGATGGGCATCGGCGAGCGGGTCGTCCTTGAACACGACGATGCGGGCGATCAGGTAAAGATGCCGGGCATGCAGTTCGGCGAGCAGTGCCGGGAAATCGCGGGCAATCGGTCCATTGCCCTTCAGTTGGGCCGATGCGCCGACCGCGTCGCGTGCCGCGCTGTGATAAGGCGTGAGACCGCGATCGCCTTTGACGTCGATCACCAGTGCATTGATGGCCGTGGTCTGCGTGAGTGCGAGTGCTTCGTCGCGCAGCGTGGTGCTCGTCACGCCATATACCGAGAGATACACCGCTTTGGGGCGAAAGGGCGTGAGCTTGAGCGTCAGCGGCGCCTCGCCGTTCGTGTCGACCTCTGTGCGCAGATAGCCGGGTGCCCGCGCAGCGATGCGGGTGATGGACGACTCGAACTCGAAGCGGCCGTCTGCGTCCGCTTGCTGTACGCCGGACGGGCTTGTGACAAACGCGTGTGGTATCGGTTTCGCCGTAACTTCGTCGATGACGACGCCCGTTGCCGCGCTGCACGGCAAGCTCGTCACGAGAACCGCAAGCGCTAGCGCGGTGCCGCGCAGGAATGAAAGTGTGGCCATTTTATTTGTCTCTTCATTTGTCACTTCATTTGTTTCAATCGCCGCTGGAGTTCGGGGCGGCCCGAGGCGCCGGCTCGCCGAGCAGCGCGGCCAGACCCGCGACCCTATATGAATCGACCATCAGGAAGCGCGGCAGGGCGAGCATGCGCGAATGCCTATCCACGCTGCGTCCCTCCAGCGAAAATGCCGCGATATAACCTTCCCCGGAGGCCAGCGCCATCAACTCATCGTCGCAAATGCCGAATGGCCACGCCAGCAGATTGATCTCGCCCCCGACTTCGGCCTCGATGCGCTGCCGCGACATGTCGAGCTGGGTCCGCACGAAATGCTGAAAATCCGCGGGCGTCCGGCGGCGCCGTTCGACCTTGAAGTTGGGATGCCAGTACGTATGCGACTGAACGTCGAACAGGCCGGTCTGTTTGAGCGTGCGCAATTGCTCCCACGTCAGCGCGTAGGAAGCATTCGAAATGGCCGAAGGATAGACGAAGAGTGTGACCGGCAGACGCTCGCGCTCCACGATTGGCCGCAGTTCGTCGAAGACCGACCGATGGCCGTCGTCGACGGTCAGGACGATCGGCCGTGGCGGTAGCTTCACGGAAGGATCGCGCAGCCAGTTCACGACGTCTCGCAGCGGCACCACCTGATAGCCGCGTTCTTTCAGGAATCGCAATTGTGCCTCGAAGGTCGCGACACGGACCGTCATGGAATCGTTCACGGTCGCGGCAAAGCGGTGGTAGACCAGGATCGGCACATACGTGGGCGGCGTCTGCGCGTGTGCGCCGAACATGAACGCGAGTCCGCATAAGCCAATGGACAGTGCGCGCCAGCATCGATTGTGCAATTGGAAAAGACCGCGGGCGAGCAGATGCGGCATGGACGTCCTTTTTAGTGGCGTTGTTCGCTGGAGGCGATTTGCGGCGATGCACGGCGCAATCGCTCTGCCTCGGCCAGCATATGGGCCCGCCCGGATGGGCGATTGATCCCCGTCAAATGCACGCGACGAGGGCCGCTCCATCACACAACGGCGGTGCGCTCCTTCGCGCGTCAGCGATAAATGCCGTGCGGGCGGCGGTGGAAGCGACTTGACGTGCATCAATGAGTCGAAGAGCAGAGCGCAGAGAATCAGACCTCGATGTCAGCAGGGCGAATGTCACGCCCTCATGGAGACCTGATCATGAGCACAACGTCCTCCGGCGGTAACGCCACTCGCGCAATCCAACGGATACTCCTGGCCGTCGACACGTCGCCGGAGTCGGCGCGCGCAGTGGCATACGTGCGCCACATGACGCTACCCGGTGCCCGGATCCGCATTGTGAGTGTGGCGGAAAATCCTCGTGTGCTCTTGCCGCTCGGATCGATGACGGATGCCGAACTGCAACTCGCGCGCACCGAACTCGCCCACGATGCGGACGAAGCCGTGGCGCGCGCCAGAAAGATATTCGCGGATGCCGGTATCGACGTGGAGTCGGGCATCACGGAAATTTCAAGGGAAGGCGGCTACACCGCAAACGCATTGATTGATGCCGCAGCCGAATGGAAGGCGGATCTGCTGGTCATGGGCGCTCGCCAGCATCACGGCATGTTGCGCTGGGTCGAAGGAACGGTGTCGGAATTCGTCACGACCGAGGCACCGTGTTCGATTCTCGTTGTGCCTGCCGGCTATGAAGCGGAGATCCGGACATCGCCGCGCCGGCTCCTGTTCGCGCTGGACGGAAGCGCCGCTTCGCTCGACGCGTTGCACTTCGGGCTGCAACTCGCCACACCCGAGTCCCGTCTTCGTGCGATCTACGTGATAGATCGTGCTGTCCGCCTGACCGATATCGTGCCGATCAGCGTCCTCGAGCAAGCGTTCGTCGAAGAAGGAAAGGTGATTCTGGAGACGGCAGCGACGGTTCTTGCCGAATTGCCGAATCACGCTGAGACTGAGGCAGTCGAGACGGCGCCGTCGCGTGACGACGTAGCGCATGCAATTGTCCGCGACGCGGAACAGTGGCAGGCGGATCTGATCGTCGTGGGCACCCACGGGCGGCGTGGCGTCGCACGCTGGCTTCTCGGCAGCGTGGCCGCGCGCACCGCGCGTCTCGCCCGCACGCCGTTGCTGCTGGCGCGGCCTTGCCCCGAGGAATGAAACGGGCGGCGGGCATCGGCTGAACATCGGCTGAACACACTTTGCGCGTATTGCGCCATGTGAACGCGGGGAGCGGCCGAAACGCCGGCGCGGAACGCCTCCAGACGTTCACGAACCTGGAGATCTACTCGTTATGCCATTGTTCAATCCACGCTTGCTGCGCATCGGTGTCGCATTCGTGTTTCTCGCCATGAGCGCGGCGCTCGCCGCGCAAACACTGCCCGAGCCGGTCAGCCGCGACGGCGTGCTGTACATGACGGGCGGCATCGGTGAGGACGACGCGAAAGCGTTTCGCGCGCTTGCACCTCGCTACAGCCTGCGCATGACGTTTACCGCCGCCGCGGGCAACTACCTCTCCGATGTGGATGTGACGATCGCAAGCGCGTCGGGCCATGCCGTTCTGGACACCCGCACCGAAGGCCCGTTCCTGTTCGTGATGCTTCCGGCCGGACGTTATCGTATCGTCGCGCATGCCGGGCGCACGGAGTTCGCGAAGACGGTAGACGTTCCGCGTCGCGGTGGGCTGGATCTGCACATCGTCTTGCAGGAGCGCTCCACCGGCGACGCGCGGATGAACTGCCCGCATTGCCGCGCGTCGATGCATAGTCAGAGCGCACCGTGATCAATTACGGCGCACGGCGTCGCGTGGCCCTTGACCTCGATCAATCGCATCGGGCCGGGCAGCAATAGTCTGGATACGTGGCGCATTGGCGGCGGAACACGGCTCGCCCGCCGGAATAGTCGCCGCGCTCAATCAGTTCGCAGCCATGCCCCATCGCGTTGCAAGGTCAAGTCGGAGGAGAAATTCCATGAAGTCGGACAGTCAACTGAAGCAGGAAGTCGAGGACGAACTGAGGCACAGTCCGGCCGTCGACGCAAACGGAATAGGCGTTGCCGTGGTCGACGGCATCGTGACGATCAGCGGACACGTCCCGGACTACGCGACGAAAGTCGCGGCTGAAAAATGTGCGATGAGAATCGCCGGTGTGGTGGCCGTGGTCGTCGCCATCGACGTGAAGCTGCGGGAGTCCGAGCGGCGTACCGACGAGGACATCGCCTTGAATGTGCGCGTCGCCCTCGACTGGATCGCGGGTCTCGAAGACCATGCGATCAAGATCCAGGTGGAGAAGGGTTGGGTGACATTGAGCGGCGAAGTCGAGGACGGTTATCGCAGCCATATCGCCGAGAAAAACGTCGTTCATATGCGCGGCGTGACGGGCGTGACAAACGAAATCAAAATCCGTGGCTCGGCTTCCCCGCTCGACATCGAGTACAGCATCCGCAAAGCCATTCAGCGCCATACCGATCGCGAGTTGAAGCATGTGGGTGTCGAAGTCGAAGACGGGAAGGTAACCCTGTCGGGACGTCTCAGTTCGGTCACCGAGCGTTCCATCGTGACCGGGGCCGCGCGCTCGACGCCCGGTGTGAAGGCCGTGGTCGATCGTCTGTTGGTTGGTTGACGGCGTAGCCTCGCCGTCGCGAGGCTCATTGTCGTCGTTGACGGTTGTCTTACGGCGTCGTTCAGGTTGCTGGCAGGTTGCTGGCAACGCACGCCCGGCCCGGCAACCTTCAGCCGACGGCACGGCTGCCGATCCGGCCGGCCTTTCAGAGGTGGCCGGCGGCAGGCCCCTGAGCAGATGATCGCGCATCATGTGCCGCATGCCAACGAACGATGCTGGACCAGATGTCCGCCGCTGTTTCGCAAAAACGGAATAGCGCGGCGTCCTGTGGCGCGATCATCCCTTCGCTGATCAGAAAATCAAAATTGATAGCGCGGCGCCAGAACGATTCACCGACCAGCACTACGGGTAGGCGCCGGATCTTGTTCGTTTGCAGCAGGGTCAACACCTCGAACAACTCGTCACAGGTTCCAAAGCCGCCGGGAAAGAACACGGCGGCTTGTGCGCGTTCCAGCAGATGCAGTTTGCGAATGGCGAAATAGTGAAACCTGAAACAGAGTTCAGGCGTGACATACGGGTTGGGTTCCTGCTCGCGGGGCAACGAGATATTCAAGCCGATGCTCGGCGCCTGAAGCTCGTACGCACCCCGATTCGCCGCTTCCATGATGCCGGGGCCGCCGCCCGTGACGATGGCCAGCGACGACAGCGCTCCCGTGCCCTGCGCGCTGCCGACAATGCGGCCGAATTCGCGCGCGATGCCGTAGTAGTGGCTACGCTTGAGCAGTTGTTTTGCGACTTGTAGCGCGCTCTGGCTCTCAGGCTCGCCGGGCCGGTTTTCCAGCGCCCGCCGCGCCTCTTCGACCCGTCGACGCGCGGCTGCCGGCGCGACGATCCGTGTGCTGCCGTACACCACGATCGTGTGATGTATTGCATGTCGCTGCAGCGTCTCTTCGGTCTTCCAGTAGTCGAGTTGCAGACGGATGCCGCACATTTCCGGGCGTCGCAGAAAGGCGAGGTCTTCGTCCGCCTCCAGATACGTTGGGCTTTCGATCATGCGGCGCACGCGCGCCGAACGTTCGGACGGCGCATCTGAGTGGACCCGTGGCGCTCTGCGCGCGGATTCGGGCAATCCAGGTGCGTCCTGATACGGCGCAGACGTAGGGTCCGCACGATTATCCGGTGGCGTGCCGGCATTCGTTGCCGCGTGCCTGGGGAAGGTTGTCATGCGCGTTCCCGCCTGGTTCCGTTGCCGCGCAACGCTCATTGAAAATCGGGTTGGCCGACTTGCCCCGCCGTTTGCGGAACCCTGCGTAGCCGGTCAGTGTTGAAGCCCATAGCGGCGAGCCGGGCCAGCATGCCGGCGTAGGTGGCGTCGTCCATCACCGGGGCGCGCGCGAGTACCCACAGCATATTGCCGTCGGCCATGCAGCGAATCGTGTAACGATAGTCGGGGTCCACATAGGCGGTGACGACCACCACTTCGAACGGCCAGATCAGTCCCACTCGCCATTTCGTGTTGCCGGTTCCGGACATCACCTTCGCTACGAACTGGCTTCCCGTGGCCGGCTGATCGAAGCCGTGACGCCGGCCGAGATATTTGTCGTCGATGCTTCCGTCGCTGCGCAACGTCCACTCGTCGTAGCTGCCGACATAATCGGATTCGCTCAGGAACGGTGTGTCCGCGATGACGTACCAGCGTCCCATGTACCGTTCGAGATCGATTGGCGGCCCTGCCACGCATGCCGACTGGGGTGCCTGGGCTTGCGGCGGGACCGTTTGATCATGCGCGCACCCCGCAATGAAGATGGCGAGCGAGGCGATGCACGCAATTGACTTGTGCATAAGGATTATCCGATTGGGCCGGCGTGACGGACTACGTTCGCAACACACGTGATTATTCTGATTATTCAACCGCGATTGTCGACGATGCCATTGACGTGAGTCAATCGTATGCCAAAGCCGCGCAGGCCGATGCCCGGCGGCGTTGCAACGAGGCAATCGTTTGATCCGGCAATTTCGCGAAACCTGTCGTCAGCGTTGAAGCAACCATGCCCGCATTCCGGCATAGGAGCGACCCGCCCGCGTCAATGGACGGGACAGACCGCTGAACTGGACGATTTCCTTGCGAAGGCGCGGATGAATGCAGGCGAGGCCGAGAACGAGAAACGCGCCTGGCAGCATTAACAGGCCAACGAGCACTGTACTTCTCAACATATCGCCTCCGGAACCTGATTAACTTCGCTATGGATCGAGCATAGGGCTCGTTCGCCATAACGGCTTGACGTGTGTCAACGCGATCGGCTCGGCCGGCGGATCGAATGCGATGATGCTTCGTCATGTTTGCGCTTCTGCCTGGTGAACCGCGGGATTGAGCCATGTCAATATCGAGGATAAGTCGGCGAATAGAGTGAATCGGAGCGCTGTCAGTGGCTAGAAACCTGCTGGTGCACAATGCTGACATCGGGGCTGTATTCACTGAAATCGTGGATCTGTTTTTTTGGCGACGCTATCCGGTACGGTGACAGGGCATGAAACATTTCGATGTGTTCAATGGCGATGCCGACGGAATCTGCGCACTGCATCAGTTGCGCCTGTCGAAGCCATTGCGGTCTGTATTGATCACCGGCGTCAAGCGCGACGTGGAACTGCTCGGCCGCGTTCCGCTCGGGGCGGGCCTCTCCGTGACCGTGCTGGACATCTCTCTGGATTCCAATCGGACAGCCTTGCTTGCATTGCTTCGACACGGAGCCGAAGTGGAGTACTTCGATCACCACTTCGCAGGAGCCATTCCCGAAGCGTCCAACCTGAAGCTCTACATCGACACGACGCCCGACATTTGTACGAGCCTGCTCGTGGATCGTCATGTGGGAGGACAGCACCGCCTTTGGGCGCTCGTCGGCGCCTATGGCGACAACCTCTTGCACGCGGCCCGCACCCTCGCCGCGACATGCGCACTCGAACCGGAGCAAGCCGAACAGTTGCGCGAACTGGGAGAGGCGATCAATTACAACGCCTATGGGGAGAGCGAGGCAGATCTGCTGATCCCGCCTGCCAGCCTTTACAGAACTGTGCGCCCTTACTCCAGCCCATTCGACTTCGCGGCGAACGAGCCGATTGCGCGCGCGCTGTGCGACGCACTACGCCGGGACATGGAACTGGCCTTGAGCTTGCCGCCGGAGAGTGTTATGGCGGGCGGAAAAATCTATCTGCTGCCCGATGAACCGTGGGCGCGACGGGTGCGCGGCGCTTTCGGCAATTTTCTGGCGACGAGTTTTCCTGACCTTGCTCACGCCGTGCTGAGTCAAAGCGTTCAGGGCGAATACATGGTGAGCGTGCGGGCTCCACTCGCTCACCCTTATGGGGCCGCCGACCTGTGCAGGCAATTCGCAGGCGGCGGAGGGCGGGAGGCTGCGGCGGGCATCGGTCGGCTTGCGCAGAATAGGCTGGGGGAATTCGCGCGAGCATTTGAAAGTGCTTTCGTTGACGGCTCGCAGGCTCAGGTTCCTTCTACTCAGGCTACGCGATCTTCCACGCGGTAAAAACTTGTGAACGGTAGGGGGCTGGTTCCGTAGCTTCCAGGACGGTTTTCAGATCTTTAGAGAGAGGCTATGCCCTACTATTCCAACGCGGATCTACCTTCGCCAGTGCGAGGCCACTTGCCGGAGCATGCGCAGGACATCTATCGGGCCGCTTTCAACCACGCCTATGCGGCCCACTCGGAGGATGCGCGCTGCGAGGAGATTGCCCATCGCATTGCCTGGGCCGCGGTGAAGCGATCCTATGTCAAGTATGGCGATAGCTGGGTTCCGCAGGAATGAGGCTGCGCGATTTCCAGCGATGCATAACAGTCGCTGTTGTTGTCATCGAGCCATTGGGCGAAACTCGCGCACGGCGAGAAATGGCGGGGCGGGTGTATTACGGTATGTCCTGATGGGCGCGAGCGAGAAGCGCGCATACTTCAGCGTCGCTTGTCTGCCCGAAGTCCTGATAGAACGGGCCGACGCCGTCGAAGTGTCGCGCAGGGCGGGTGCAGACAAACTCGTCGGCGAGCCCGGCCAGCCGTTTTGCCGTGCTTTCCGGCGCGACCGGTACGGCCACCACGATTCGAGCGGGCTTGCCGGTGCGCAAAGCCTCGATGGCGACACGTACCGATGAGCCGGTGGCGATGCCGTCGTCGACGACGATGGCTGTGCGGCCTTCCAGATTCAGCGGCGGCCGCTGTCCGCGATATAGCGCTTCTCGCCGTGCCAGTTCGCGGCGTTCGTCGTCGAGTACGGCGACGACTTCCGGCTGGGTGACGCCTGCCATGCGGATGGTCTGCTCATCGAGATAGAGTGCGCCGCCGGAGGCGATCGCGCCCATAGCCAGTTCCGGGTAATGCGGTACGCCCAGCTTGCGCACGATCAGCACGTCGAGTTCGACGCCCAGCACCCGCGCGACCTCATAGCCGACCGGCACACCGCCGCGCGGCAACGCCAGCACGATCGCATCGCGACGTCCCGCGTATTCGCTCAACTGCCGTGCAAGCATGCGTCCTGCTTCGGCGCGGTCGCTGAACGGCGGCGCGGTCGCCATCCGGTCCGGGTTCATGGCATCACCGCTTCGGCCCATGAAGCGCCTGTCCTGCGAAGAGATCCTGCCATTTCCCGCCTCCCTCCGGATGCGCGGCACAGCCATACCTGTCGCTTACCTGATCGATATCTCGCGATAGAGCCGCTCGATTTCCCCGCGCTCACAAAGCGCTGTGCCGGCACCCAGCAAAGTCGCCGACGCTGCGGCCATGCCATAGCGAAATGCTTCGTCGATACCTGCACCTCGGTTCAGAGCCCAGATTAGCGCACCGACAAAGCTGTCGCCGGCACCGATCGAACTGGACACTTTCACCGGCAATCCCGCCGCCCGCAAGCAGCGGTCCGCCGTAACCAGCAGCGCGCCTTGCTCGCCGAGCGTCAGCGCGACGATCCGGGCATGGCCGGATCGCACGATGTCCTGCGCAGCGGCAATCCATTCGGCTTCTTCGACCAGCGGCCGGCCCGTGAGATCGCGCAACTCGTTCAGGCTGGGCTTGACGAGCCAGACCCCTGCTGCGAGCGCCGCGTCGAGCGCCGGGCCCGATGTGTCGAGCACGACCCGCGTTTCCTGAGCGCAGGCAAGGCGGGCGAGCTGCGCGTAAATGTCGGCCGGCGCACCGGGAGGCAGGCTGCCGCTCATCACCAGATAGCGCGGTGGTGCTTTCAGTGCGGTGACCTCGTTGATGCAGCGTTGCCATTCGAACGCGGCGAGCGTCGGACCCGGCAGCACGAAGCGGTATTCCAGACCGGTGGACTGCTCGTGGACCGAGAAATTCTCGCGCGTTTCCCCGGCGATCTCAATACAGACGCCTGTGAACGCTTCGGCGTCCAGCAGCCGTCTCAGCATCTGGCCGGTTGCGCCGCCCGCGAGATAGAAGGCTGAACAGTCGCCGCCAAGACGCTGTATGACGCGCGCGACGTTGATCCCGCCGCCGCCCGGATCACGCCGCGCGGCGCTGCATCTCAACTTGCGAGTATCAACCACCCGTTCGATCGATGTCGCGACATCGACGGCGGGGTTGAGCGTGATCGTCACGATTTCCGGCATGGTCGGCAGCCTCTTTGGTTTCGTCGCGGCGCCTGCCCGCACAGACCGATATGCACGCCGGCCTTGTGCGCTTCGCCAACGACACTCCGATCATCCGTCGAACCGGATCGTCCGCATCGCCTTGCCGTGACTGTTTCAGTCATAGGCGCTGGGGTTTTGCTCAGCATAGGCGCGGGGTCTTGCGGCCGGTTGACGTGCATCAATCCCGGCGTGGCTGCGGCGAGCGAACGGCGCAACGCAGCGCATGCCGGTGATGTGGTCCGATCGCGCTTGACCTGAGTCAACCGGAAGTCGCTGGCGCGGGACTATGGTTCACGCATCCGTTCCCGGATCCTTTCGCATTCACGGCGCGCATCGCGCACGACGAAGGGCGCATAGCGGGCGTACAGCGGCAGGAGATACCGATGAAATCAGATCTGGAACTCAAGCATGACGTGGATCAGGAGTTGCTTTGGGATCCTGCGCTCGATGCCAGAAACGTCACCGCCACGGTGCTCAACCGTATCGTCACCCTTGAAGGTTCCGTGAACAGTTGCGCCCAGAAACTCGCTTTGCAGAAAGCGGTGCAGCGGGTAGCCGGCAGTCGTGCGGTCGTGCTCGACCTGGTGGTCCGTGCGCCGTCCCCGTTGAGGCATACAGACGAAGATCTGGCCGCCGCGATCGTCTCGGCGCTGCAATGGCAGGAAGGACTTCCCGAAGACGCTATACGCGTAGTGGTGGAACACGGTTGCGTCACGCTCACCGGCGCGGTGGATTACGGCTTCCAGCGCCAGATGGCCGAAGTACTCGTGACTCGAATGCGAGGGGTCGTCGGCGTGGCCAATCAGATCGAGGTACGAATCGATCCGGTTGCGGCCGATGTCAGCAAACAGATCGCCGAAGCCTTGCAGCGGCGCTCGCGGCGCGAGTCAGGCGGCATTTCGGTCGACGTCCACGACGGCGTGGTCCGGTTGACCGGCGTGGCCGAGTCGCTCCTCGACAAGCGTGTGGCGTGCGGTGTCGCCTGGGGCACCAAGGGAGTGCGGTGGGTAGTCGACCAGTTAGTCGTTGCATGAGTCGTGCTGCAGGCCTTCCCATCCTGTTCGAATCAACTGTGACTTTTACCCCCGAGGGGCTTCGAAATGACCGCGATACAGACACGATTGAAGCGCAACCAGATGCGCCGCGACAAGCAGCCCCAGTCGCATATCTACGACAGTTACAGGTCGCGCGGACGAAGCGCGGGCGCGTCGCGCTGTCCTGACTGCGGCGCGATTTATGACGACGGCCGCTGGACGTGGCGTATCTCGGCCGGGCAGATGCATCAGTTGCAATGCCCGGCGTGCAAGCGGATTCACGAGCAGGCACCGGCCGGAGAAATCACTTTCGACGGCGACTATCTGCTGAACCGCGCAGACGAAGTTCTGGCGTTGCTGCATCATCAGGCGGACGGCGAGAAGCAGGAGCATCCGCTCGAACGGATCATGGATATACAGCAACAGCCGGAGCATATCGTCGTGCAGACCACGGGGCCGCATCTGGTTCGCCGCCTCGGTGCGGCGATGCTGCATGCGCATCAGGGCGAACTGGAGATCAGCTATCGCGACAACGAAGGGCTTCTGCGCGCCCATTGGGTCCGCTCTTCGGCCAGGTGACAAGCGAGACAGGCAAGGCCGGTTTTCCTCCCAGCTGTCTGACGATCGACGCAAACGGCGATGAATGAAAAATCAAATTACACGGGTGTACTGATACCGATCGGCGTCGTGCTGCTGCTTCTCGCGCAGATCTTCCTGTACCGGCAACCGACCGAAGCGATCGCGTACAGCGACTTTCACCGGTTGCTGGTCGCCCGGCAGCTCGATAACCTGGAGATCGGCTCGGACCAGATCACCGGAAGCGTGCGGATGCCCGGGGCTGCTCCTTTGCTGCCGGCATCCGCTGCGAGCGGACTCGCCGCCAATGGCGAGCCGTGGCGCTTTTCGACCGTGCGGGTGAGCGACGATCACCTGATCGAAGATCTGGCCAACTCGGGCGTTCGTTATACCGGTGTAGCCGACAGGATAGGGTTGGGCGCGGTGCTCGGCTGGATCGTCCCCATCCTGATGCTCGCGGCGATCTGGAGCGTATTCATGCGGCGCGGTGGCGGCGGCTTGCGTGATTTCAGCGGGATCGGCAAAAGCAAGCCTAGGGTCTACGTGGCGCAGGACACCGATGTCACATTCGACGACATCGCGGGCATTGACGAAGCAAAAGCCGAACTGAAACAGATTGTCGAATTTTTGCGTAACGCCGAGCGCTATCGGCGCCTGGGAGGCAAGATCCCCAAGGGCGTTCTGATCGTCGGCGCGCCGGGGACCGGCAAGACTTTGCTTGCCAAGGCCGTGGCGGGGGAAGCGGGCGTGCCGTTCTTTTCGATCAGCGGGTCGGCGTTCGTCGAGATGTTCGTGGGAGTGGGGGCGGCGCGGGTGCGCGACCTGTTCGAACAGGCGCAGAAGAAGGCGCCGTGCATCGTCTTTATCGACGAACTGGATGCCCTCGGTAAAGTGCGTGGCGCCGGAGTCACGTCCGGCAACGACGAACGCGAGCAAACCCTGAATCAACTGCTGGTGGAGATGGACGGATTTCAGCCGAATTCCGGCGTGATCATTCTGGCGGCGACCAATCGCCCCGAGATTCTCGATCCGGCATTGCTGCGTCCAGGGCGCTTTGACCGGCACATTGCCATCGACCGCCCGGACCTCAACGGACGTCGCCAGATTCTGCAGGTCCATGTGAAGAAAGTTACTCTCGCAGCGGACGTCGATCTGGCCGAAATTGCGTCACGCACGCCCGGTTTTGCCGGAGCCGATCTCGCCAACGTGGTCAACGAAGCCGCCCTGCATGCGGCCGAACTCGACAAATCCGCGGTCGGCATGGTGGATTTCGACGAAGCGATCGACCGGGCGATGACCGGCATGGAACGCAGAAGCCGCGTCATGAACGAACAGGAAAAGATCACCATTGCCTACCACGAAGCGGGGCACGCACTGGTCGCGCTGAGCCGGCCGCATTGCGACCCCGTCAAGAAGGTGTCGATCATTCCGCGCGGCGTCGCCGCGCTTGGCTATACGCAGCAGGTGCCGACCGAAGACCGCTACGTGCTGCGCAAGAGCGAACTGCTGGACCGGCTCGACGCGTATCTCGGCGGACGCGTGGCGGAGGAGATCGTCTTCGGCGACGTATCGACCGGCGCCGAGAACGATCTGGACCGGGCAACCGCGCTAGTGCGGCATATGGTTACACGCTATGGAATGAGTGAACAGTTGGGACTTTTCACGTTCGACAGCAGCGATCCCGGCATGGGCTATCCGTCGGCGGCTGGGCGAGGCGAGCGTTTCAGCGAAAGCACCGCGAAGCTGGTCGACGACGAAGTTCGGCGCGAACTGGCCGAGGCCCATGAACGCGTGACGCGCACGCTCGCCGGCAGCCGCGCGCAGCTGGATCGCATTGCCCGGCGCTTGCTGGAGTGCGAAGTGCTCGACCAGGCCACGCTGCTGCAACTGATGGCCGGCGACGCGGCGCCGGCAAGCGCACCGCAACAGAACGCCACGGAGGTAGCCAGTGCGGGGACCGGCGCTTCTGGGCATGCGGCGCCCGAGGCGCACATCGCGGGCAGTCCGTCTCCACTCGCCCAACACGGGTGAGTGGCATGACGGCGCGAAAAATCGACTATCTGCTACTTGGCGGCGGTGTAGCCAGTGCAACGGCGGCGCGAGTGCTGCGCACCGAGGACCAGTCCGCCAGCATTGCGATCCTGTGCGACGAGACGCTCGCGCCATATCAGCGTCCGCAACTGACGAAAGGATTTCTCGACGGCAGTCTCGACACGACGCAAATGGCGATTCATGAGGCCGGGTTTTACACCGACCTGCGCATTGAACTGCTACTCGGCGCGCGCGCCGCGTTGGCGCGCACCTGTCATTGATCGCGCGGTGCACCATGCACGGCGACTACACCGTTCGATAAAAACCGGCCGCCGCCCTAACGGATCGAGCGCCAGAAAGCAGACAGGGCGGGGTGGATGACGTCGCGCCACTTCGGCCCGGTGAACAGGTCGTAGTGGTCGCAGTCCTTAACGGTCAACATCTGACGCATGTCCGGCGCAATGCCGCTGCACAGCGCCTGGGCGGCGTGTGTCTGGCCCGCGCCGGTGATGTCGTCGCGAGCGCCCTCGACCGTGCAGAGTGCCGTCGAAACGATATCCTGCGGCCGTACGTGACGCGTGCCGATCTTCCAGTTTCCGAGGGCAAGCGAGTATTCCTGGAAAGACACACGAATCGTGTCGAGAAAGTAGTCTTCAGTCATATTTCCGGCAGTAACACCCCGGCGTCCGGTGCGCGGCTGAACTTGCGCAGCGTGCAAAAAGGGGTGCGCTCGATCACCTGCTCGACGACCGGCACCTCATGTTCGCCGATTCGTATTGTCGCGATGCCGAAAGGCGGCGCCTCCGGCGGCGGTTGAATCAGGCGGAAGATCCAGTCGTAACCCATTGCGGCGACGCGCGGCTCGTCTGCCCCCTGCGGGTTTCCGTCGCTAGCCGGCAGCCGCCACGTGCCACGCAGCCGCATCAGGTTGCGCTGTGCCTCCAGCCATGCGTACCACATGCTGCCTCCTCGAGGTTGCCCTGGGCCCGTCAATGACGGGGATAACGTTGCCCCCGCCAGTTCTCATGCGCTTGACCGGGATCAACGAACCCAGGTTCACAGCGAATACTGTTCGTTGCAGGGATAGAGCCGCTCGCGCCGCATGGCGTGTGTCGATGCTTCCGTTCACCGGCCCAGTCCATGCGGCTATTAAAACAGGGAGAAAATTCAATGCGCACGCTATATCTTGGTTTGCTGACCGCCATCGTCACGATGCTCTCCGGATGCGGCTACAACGTCATCCAGAGCCAGGACGAGCAGGTGAAGGCAAGCTGGTCGGAGGTCGTCAACCAGTATCAGCGCCGCGCCGATCTGGTTCCGAACCTCGTGAATACGGTGAAGGGCTTTGCAGGCCAGGAGCGCGCCGTCCTTCTCGGCGTTACCGAGGCTCGCGCGCGGGTCGGGTCCGTGCAGGCTACGCCCGAGTTGCTGAACGACCCGCAGGCGTTCTCGCGTTTCGAGTCCGCCCAGGCGCAACTGTCGAGTTCGCTGGCAAGACTGCTGGTCGTTTCCGAGGCTTATCCGCAGTTAAAGTCGGACGCCAACTTCCGCGACCTGCAGGCGCAACTCGAAGGCACCGAAAACCGTATAGCGGTGGCCCGAAACCGCTATATCAAGGCCGTGCAGGACTACAACACGACTGTTCGTTCGTTCCCGTCCAACCTCACGGCCAGTGTGTTCGGCTACAAGGAGAAACCTAACTTTTCGGTCACGAACGAAGCGGAGATCGCACGCCCGCCGCAGGTCGATTTCAACACGGCGCCCACGCCGGCCAGCGGAGCGGCAAATTGAACATCCTGAAGCTGGCCA